>ERZ1027188.9-NODE-9-length-115944-cov-25.861982_pt1 | contig 115944 bp, 132 predicted proteins | sample MGYA00519273_ERZ1027188 | MGnify/ENA primary metagenome ERZ1027188 (study PRJEB26926, sample SAMN06164623) | human gut metagenome | biome: ENVO:00009003; feature: ENVO:2100002; material: ENVO:00002003 | host: Homo sapiens | place: USA | collected 2012 ... | reverse complement strand
AACCGGATGTATTTCAGTTTGGTTTGATTTCATCATCACTTCGAAGCAGATGACAGATGCTCAAAATGATACAATCATTAACTTGATACAAGCTGGAGCAGTGAAACTATACAAGAATAAGAATGAACCTAGTATTTATTTGAAATATAGCAAATATGCAAGAAAGTGATTCTTATGAAAAAACGAATAATAGAGATTCCTGAAATATCAAATTTCGCATTTGTGCTCAATTCCTCCGAGATATTGTCTTCTATATCCACTCGAGACCTTCTCAAAAATATTGTAAGATGTAGATCATCTAACATATGGGGATATGGTATAAATGTCAAAGATAAAAAAGACCGAGTCGGAAATATGATTATTCAATTCAAAAACAAATACGGCGGACCTGACGATGTATACATGTATTACGATGTACCTATTGAGGTATACAGAAGGATGATAACCGCACCGAGTAAAGGTCATTATATGTGGTACAATATCCGTAACAGATACAAGTATTCAAAGTTAACTGGAAATAAGCGTGGAGTTTTGCCTAATGCAGTAAATTGAGAAAATGGTATCACAAGAAAAATCAAAATATCTGTAAGCAAAATAAAATTTCTTAAATGGAGGTGCATGCATGAGATATTTGATTGCGTATGTTCCTTATACTAGACGAGAGGAGAACATTGAGCTTATATTTTGCGATACGATAAGAGAACTGCTCCAAGTGATTGTAGAAAATATTGGATGTGCTCCTGTGGAATATGAAGACGGGTTTTCTACGATTACGACGGATATGAAGTTGATTTCTCGTTGCAGTCCTGCTTGTCTTACTTGAAGGAGCATTTCGTTGGTGATGGATCTTACGGTGCTGTTTTGCTAACTATCGCAAAGGGCAGAACTGTTCTATTCCAAGGCTGATAGATTCTACAATAAGGCTAAGTCAAAATAAAATAAGGATCGTTAAATACATTGCAAGTAGATATATTCAAAATAACTTGCAATGTATTTATTATTTTGAGGAGATGATACAGGAAATTTGAAACGATAACATAATCAATATAAGAATACACATCAAAACCGTAACTAACGATCTGCGCCAAGCTCGCAAAGATCGCAGCCTATCAAGAAAGGAACATTTATCAATGGATGTAGTAAAGAATATGCGCGGAAGTATCTGGTGGTTGAAAGACGAATTCGATAAGTACAAAGGTGAAAGAGGTATCCTTAGAGGTTCTAGACCGGTTATCATCATGAATAATCCAGCAAACGAATATAATGATTGCACGATTACATATTTGCCGATTTCTAAGTGCGAATCTCATGCTGGTGATGATAGTCGAATTCAAATGTTTTATCAGGTACCTATTCAGATTCCTGGTAATAAATCTAGTTATGTATGTTGTAACAGCATCATGACTACAACTACTTCCCATCTTGGCGAATATGTTGGACAGATTTCAGAAGATAAGCTGAAAGAAGTTGAAGCCGAATTGATGCGGTATCTTTCTCTTTCTGAAAAAGTCGTTACACGAGAAGTAATAAAAGAGGTTAAGGATACAAACAAAGCAACGAAAGCAACTTCTTTTTCTATTACAGACGCTGTTGCTTGTCCGGAACTCAAAAAAGTATATTCTAGCTGTACTGAAATGGCCAAAGAGCTTAACTGCTCTCCGGCAGCTATCAGCAAATCAAGTAGATGGGGAAGTAGGCTGATGCACAAATACACTGTATTTAAAGTAGCAACAGCTACTGGAAATTATGTTGGCAAAACTAAGGAGGAAATCAAAAATGAGTGAGCTACTTAATATTCCTGGAATTCTTTGGCAAGACTTAGGAACACGAACTGATTCAGAAAACACAACACTTGACAGCTTGATGACGAAAGCAGGTGCAAACTACACTGTATCGGCATACAAGATGTATACAGAAGTAGCAAACAGCGTACAAGGATATCATGCTATTTACAGAAATGACGACAAACGTCTGATGTGTGTAGTAAATAATTTCTACCCTGAACTTGTTCAGAATAACATGACGTTTGCTCTCATGGAACCTCTGATGGCTGCAGGACTTGTATCATTTGAATTTTCGTCTGTAGCATCAGGTGGACTGTATCACTACGGTGTATTCAAATCTAATAAGACATGTAAGATCCTTGATGAAGATATTGAACATTATTTTCTTGTAGTGAATGATCATAGCAAGACTGATAGAAAAGTTTCTGTATTCAATCTGCCTGTACGAAAAAAGAATGAAACTATTCTTTTCTGCTCTATGACAAATAGTGCTTATAAGCTTCGTATGCCAGTTTCTGAAGATAACCTGTCCAATGAAGCTGCTGGCACTATGATCATGTCTTCGATTGATGACGCATTCCTTTGGTGCGAAATCAAACTAAAAAAGCTATATAATAAGAAGATTGAGCTCGAGGACGTTGATAAGGTCATGGACGAGTTGTTTCCTTACGTTTCTGCTTCAAATGGAGAGCCTTTAGATACAAAAGCAAACGAAAAAGTTGACGAACTCAGAAGCACCTTCCAAGAGTGCATTGATTCGGATGATAATGATGAATATCGTCAAACTGCACTATATCTTTACTTTGGTATGCTAGATTATACGCAGCACTACTGGGCAAATGCAGAAAAAGGATACGACATCAACAAGAAGATGACCGTAGTACCTGGATTCTTTACTTCGATTGATACAGAAGGTGCTAAAGTAGCTAAGCTGCTGAAAATGTTGAAGTAGTAAAATACCAAGTAAAAAATTGAGCCGAAGCGTAACAACTTCGGCTCTTTTATTATTTTAAGGAGAAAGTTTCTCTAACGTTCATAGACGTGTGCAATCTATTGTAAAGCATAGTTTCTGCAGTTTTTAGTTTACTTTTTACTGTTTTGCTATCTAATCCATACATATCACATATTTTAAATATATCAGAATCTGTAAGTTTGTGCTCTCTATCTATCATCTCTCTCATCAGAAGTTCTTCAATAGTATCATAGTTATCAGAAGATAACGATGCTAGTTCAATCGACGGGATGTCCTCAGAAGTCAAGAAGGGTTCATGCTTATCAAGATCAGCTATGTATAAAGTTCCGAAAATTGCTTTTAATGAATCCATCTTATCTACAGGTAAATGTAGCCTTGGATCGGATAGATCTTCATATTTAACTTGACCCCAATGTTTACCTAACTGTTCTCCGACTTCCATACATAAAGATCTACGAATGGAGTATTTAACTTCGTTCAACTCTCTTTCAATCATCTCCCCTATACGAAGTAGATAAAATACTGAAAACGATAGATCTTGTCTATATCCTTTATGTGTTTCATCACCCTGCCATTTGTACCACCAAAAGCATTCACAAAAATGAGTAAGAGCTGATTGAAGTTTGTCTTCATATGTAACAGTAGAATTGTTAATAAATGTTCTACTTGCTACATATCCAAAAAACGCATAGTTAAGCTCTATTATCTCATCGCGTTGTTTAAAACATTTCATTCGCTCTGCTTTATTTTGTGGCATAGTCGAATATATGTCTAAGGTTCGTTGTTTTATTTCCTCATTAGTCATTTTCTAGCACTCCCGTATCAATTGATGAAATTCTGAAATATTGAAATATTTAACAAACTAAATAATGCGTAGAATATTGCGAAAACGAAAATATGAACCTTTGTTAATCTTACATGTAGAGGTATGTTTAAATCTACAAATATATTATATGAACTTAGTTAGCAGAAGTCAATATAAATTAGCCAATTTATAGCAAAATTTTTATTGAAATTAGAAGATTTTTCAGAATTTTGAAGTTTTACACAATTTGATCAAAATAAGAAGCTAGATAGGAGATAACTATAACAAGCTATTTGGCATATAGATATGCTATAGCAAGAACTGAATGACCCTGTAAGATAGATAACACGAACTTATCGCAATATCTGAAATTTAGAAATACTGAAAATTTAAGCATGGATCATCTTAAACATTGAAATCTACAAAATTTACAATATCTGAAATTTTGAGATATTGTAAAATTGCATACTCTAGCACACATACATTGAATGTGCTCAAAAGATTAAATTTTCGTAAATTATTTTATTTATAGTTAAAATTTATGATTTGTTAATATTTATAAACAGTATAAAAGTGATCTATTACTATAAGTATCACCGTCTAGGTATATATGTATTCAATATATCATATAGTAGATATGTAAGTATTATATAGCAAGCACATATCAAAATACTATAGCAAACAAAGTTATATAGGTGATTCCTATATCAAGGTGTAATCTATACACAGTAATCCCTCACAGCGTAAGTTGAGCATAAACAATGAAACTGAGACATGTAGATATATTATCGCTATATACCTAAACAAATTGATATAGTATTGACATATAGAGAATCACGTGATATTATAGCAAAACTTCACAGTTCTGAAACTTCTATGTAACAAAATCAGTCAGAAAATACTAAAATTTGAATATTTCAGAATATTGAAATTTCAATAATATGTAAATTTTACAATCTTTCAGAATCTTGAATATTTCAAAATATGAAAATTTCAACTTTCCGCTAAAATCACCAGAATTTAGTAAAATTGAAAGAATATGAAAATTTGATGCCTTCAATCTTTCAGAATCTGGTCATTTGGCCGCTTTAATATTATTAATATTATTAAAGAAATTAAAGTTATTAAAGTAATAATGTTATTAAAGTTATTTTAAAGGAATTAGCCAATTAAAGTAAAAAAGAATTAAAGTAAAAACTCGCAGGCTCGTTTTTACTTTTTGGGTTTGTAATCTGATAACATAAATTCTGTCAGTAGATACCTCTATGCTGAAACGCATTGACGTACTTTTATGCGATCATGCGAAACGCATAGACGTGAGCGTGACCTAAACACTACAGTCGATACTACACATGGTCGGTTCAAACTACGTAGTAGTTGAAGTTTTGGGTAATTTGAGGGCGCTTGCGTTGAATATCCGCCTTCGTCTCGTGTATGCAACGCACGTATGCAGCCTTGTGTCAAAAAAATATTTGCCAATGCACTGGCAAATGTCTGTTAGATTTCAAAAATTTTTAAAATTCGGGGTTGACTTTTTGAAGCAGATACCTTATACTATGGGTGTAGGTTCACCTAACAAGTTAAACCTCAGTTGAGATTAGCACCTCGACTACTTCCTACTTCTGCCAGACAGCTTCAGCTTGCTTCACAAAGAGTCAGCGCAAGATTAGCGAAGCAGGTAACTTGTTAGAAACCGAATCGTTAATGTACTTAGCAAACCGCCACCAGGTAACTCCTATCGAGCTTGAAATTGAATAATCTCAAGATTGGTCAACAAAATCTTCTTTCAGAAGAGGCGCCAGTTTTGTACTCATCTTCTACTCACTTTTCGATAGGGGTGCTGGTAGTTGCTAAGCTATCAGTTTAGGTTTGCTAAAGTAGAAATAATCATCTACGTGAATTAGCCGGTATCTAGAGGTCGCTACTCGACGGTACGACGTTGTAGCATGCGTAGAAGCTGCAGCTGATGTGATGAGTGCAAAACTGACGCCTTTCTTTTGTTTATTTAGTAGTTCGGAGGGCTAAAGCATACATGGATATCTACACCGCAATGAATTCTATAAATAAGCTTGAAAATTTCATTATCAACGAATTTGATTTTGCAAAAGGAATGTATAGATCTACAATGACTAAGCTCAAAGAGATTGATAAGAAATGTAACGCAATTTCGACTAAATTGAATTCTTCTCTATCTGATGCAGGTGTAGAAGACAAAGTTAGTAAAGCCATCGAATTAACAAATCAGCTGAATATTGTGTTATCTGAGCTATCTGCGTCAGAAATTGAAAGTTCTAGAGAATTGAAAGAATCTTTCAAGTCTTGCGCAGATATTTTTGTTCTAGACGAAGATAAACCTCCAACGACTGATAAGATACTAGAAAATAAGCTAGATGCAATTTTAGATATATTGAAGAATTCGTCAATTTCTGATAAATTTACTAGTATCGAATCTAATCAATTTAATAAGCCTCTTGAAATTACAGAAAATGAGGATTCTAATGAGGTTGTGAACAAATCCAGCGTTGCTGCAGATCAAATGAACGCATCTGAGACAGATTGCACTACTGTTGTAGATGTTAATCCTGTTTCATCGTCTAACAATGAAGAACATACAAGTTCTTCTAATTCATTATCTTCGGAGGTCAACCGGCGTCAGATATTCAAACGATTTGTCTCTACAATGGAGTATGCAAAGACTCACTCTACAAATTATCCATTGGCTGATGTTGCAAAAGACTTGATTGTAGAGTGGTTTCAAGCTAGATTTTGTGACCCGACAACGCATTTCAAGTATAGACATCGAACTATTATAACTGGTATGTTGTCAATTACACTAGAAGTCGCTAGGAAGTATGCGTCATATTGTAAAGAGTCTTGGAGACAGATATTGGATGTTTGGCCAAAGGTTAAGACGTCTGATATCTTAAGTGTCTCTTCTTTGATATCTGATATTCGTTCAAATAACATGCAATTTGCTTTGAGTTACGATCTACAGTCTGCTATGTCAGATCCTGATGTTTTTGTTGAACGGTATGGTGAATATAAATTTACAGCGGTATGCGCTGAATATGTTTGGTACATACTTACTACTACAGTTTTTAAGAAAATCTGTGCCGACGATGCATCTAACCATTTCGGAGTATCTGCAAGCTACTACATTACAAAACACAGTTTATGGGACTTGCTACTTAGCCATGAGGATAGCATCTATTTAGGTAATAAGGATATGTGTGATGTAGATGGTTACATATTTTCACCTGAAGGCATAGAATTCTGCAAAGATATGGAACTTAATCCGCATAAAATGGTTACGCATATTGAAACTTATGACGCAGTCGATAAACATGATAAACATGTTGCAGCAAAGCAGGCTGAGAAGTTGGAGGAGGGCTTGATTTGAAACGTATATTTAGCGAAGCGGGGCTAGAGAACTACTCGCCTATTCAGTTAAAACGGTCTCCGATGCAAATGGTAATACGAGACGAAATAGCTCGTATTATTCAAAATTTTAGAAATACTCAGAAATACAAAAAATCTGCGTTGCGTGCACTGAACATATTGATGTATGCTACATTCTCAAACTCGTATCCGCCTGGCTGGAGTTCTGATGATGGATCTGCTCCTGTAGTATCATATTTTTCTAAGTTATCTGAAGAAGATATTCGAGCAGAGATTGGAGATTACTATTTAGATTATGTGGATGTTAAGTGGATTGATATTCCAGAATCTAATAGTTCTGATAACGCAAGTATAGCGCCTACGAAGTCAAAAAAGCTTGCGCAGAATTCTATTGATAATAATTCTAAATCTGATAGTAGTACTCCAGATGACAAAATATTTGACAGCTTAGAAACTATTGACCTAGATGAAGCACTTAGCGCATTAAATGATAAAAGCACTTCAGCGTCTAGCAGTCAATCTAAAGAAGCTGGCAGCACTTTAGGTAGTAATCATCTTGATACGATCTATGATGAAGTTAGACCAAACTCTAAGCCAGAAGATCTTTGGTTGAATGGGCCCGCAGTACCACAAATTGATACGTCTAAAATCTGGAGACGAGGTATTGTAGATGATACTGAATTAGTGATATATCATAGTTTACCCGAAATTCCTACGCGTCAATGTGAAATCTCTATCACTACAGATTCTAGTAAATTAGCTAAGACAGATCTAATGAAGTTATATCCAGACTGTATGTTTTATACTAGGCCGATGATATTATATTCCGAATCTTGCGGATTGAAGATGCATAAAACCTTTGGTGGCATAATACCAATCAAAGGCTTCACACAAAAGCAGATCATTGATAATATCGTAAAATATCCAGTAGTTACCGGTATGACCAGAGAAGGCAAAAAGCACGGACGGTCTATATTTGTTGAATTTGAAAAATTCATCGAAATTGACGGTGAGTTGTATAAGACAACAGACATGATTGATAAATTACCTGACCTGAAAACGCTGAAGCCTTCATGGTCAATTATCGCTGAATACGTCGTTCGTCGTTATTTACTTGAGAGAGACATCTTACATATAGATCATAAGTACAAGATGTATGGAACGCTAGATCCATACTTAACATTGTTCATGCCGTCTCAAGATTATGTATCTGCTGGACACAAAGATGTTGTAGCTATTGCAAAACATTGCGTAGAGTCTAGAGTAAGTTATCTCCAGAGTAGAAGTCCTATCATTCGGAGGTTAGAAGAAAATGCATGATTGTATATATACACCATATTGTACATACAAACAATGCGACTTAGCTTGTCCTAATAGAGCTGAAGTGAATTGTTGGTTCAAACGATGCCGACTTGATATGTCAAATAATTGCTTGCATACTAATATCCGAAATATTGAGAAAGCTGAGGATCTACTAAGTAACAAGTATGGAGAAACTGTGTGGTTTCCCACAGATAATCCTTCAGATGCAAGCGACACTATTTGCTACGTAGCTATTTGCAAATATGGTAAAGGTACTGCTCTTGGAAACGGAATATACAATCTAGATTTTGCAAAATTTATAGATATGATCAAGGAGTCCTGGAATACGCACTTTGAAACAGATAACTTAATTCAGATGCGTGTGTGGTCTTTGTCTGCAAATTACCTAGTTATCTCAAATTTAGATTATGTTAGATTTCAAGATTTTGAAAGTCAAACGTTGCTAAGGCTTCTGAATGATCGAAGAGATTATACAAAGACAACTGTAGTAGTTACTAGTAAAGAACCTTTGGTAGGCAGCGGAAATTTCTTTCCTAGATTGACTTCTTTGTTAAAGGGGGTCAAGAGCAATTGACGAATTCAGTAGAACTTCAAGTTATTTGTAAAATTTTAACAAGCCAAGATGATTCTGAAATTGATAGGCTGTGTGCGTTTGATGAATCTTATTACGCAGTATTCAAAGATCAGATCAAATTTATTCTAGATCATAGAGAAAAATATCATACTGTCCCGGACTTGTTTACGTTCCAAGCTCAGTTCGAAGACATTGTTTTGATTGATGTAAACGAATCTGCAGATTTTTTAGTAGACGGACTGCGGAAAAACAAGCAGCAGATCATACTCTTGCAAACATTCAATAAGCTGTCTGAGTTAGGTTCTGCAGACGTTTCTGAAGCTTGGGAGTTCTTGCGATCTCAATGCGACAAAGCTGCTCAACTTGATAATTCTAACCCGATGGATATCATCAAAGAAGCTCACAAGCGAAGTGATCAAGTTTTATCGTTAAGTAATCAAACAAGAATTCCTACGGGATTCAAAGAAGTAGATGAAACAATGTATGGAGGATTGTCAACTGTTGAAGAACTTTGTCTTGTAGTTGCTAGAACGAACACAGGTAAAGCTCAGCCTCTTTGGAGTAATGTCTTAACACCTAATGGGTGGAAGCGTATGGGAGATATTCAAGTAGGAGATATTGTATGTGGTAGAGATAATGACAATGGTAAAGTAGTTCAAATATTTCCGCAAGGTACAATCGATTACTATCGTGTGAATTTTGATGACGGTACTTCTACAGAGTGCTCTGCAGATCATCTTTGGGAAGTCCTGGACAGCGAACGAAGAAAGCATGGTCGAAAAACCTACGGTCAATATCTTACATTGACTACTCGAGATATTCGGAATCATATGTATCGCAGATACTCTGTTGATATGTGTGAACAAATTGAATTCGAGAGTGCTTTTGATACGGATAGTGAACTTGACGGATATTTTGTAGGAGCATTTATCGGGCATGGTAGAAATGTAGGTAACAAGCTATATATTCATTCTCTGTCTGATGTTTCAAAACGACGCATAATTGATGCATTGTCTAAATATCATTGTCAATTCACTGAAAATGATCCAAATACACTTGTGATTGACGATATGCATGATGGTAAGCTTATCCAAAAGATGCTCGAGTACAACTTGATGAACTGCAAAGTCATTGATAGGCATATTCCGGATATATATTTTCATAGCCCTGTAAATGTTAGAAAGGCTCTGTTATCAGGTCTCTGCGATACAGATAGCACAATGTTACCAAAAAATCATAGAGGTTGGGTTTTCGTTACATCTTCAGATCAGCTTAAATCTGATTTTGTTTACATTGCTAGATCTTTAGGTGTAAAAGCAAAGGTGTCGACTGCAAGATCTGGTAGATGGGTTGACTTAGGTGTGTCGCACGTTGCGAATACGTACCACAGGGTTATGTGTATCTCAAAATTCAATCCGTTTTATGGTTCACCAAATTACACAGAATTTGAACGCAGACAGGATAAAACTAAATTTAAAAATCGCAAGCGTGTTTGCAAATTCATTGATTCTATTGAATACGTAGGTAAGACGGAATGCCAGTGTATCATGGTAGACAATAAGACGCATACATACATTACAGATGATTTTATTGTTACACATAACACCTGGGTTACTACTAAGATGATGGAGTCTGCACAAGCGAATGGATTTCCTGTACTATATTATAGCCCAGAGATGCAATCTGCTTTCATTGGAACACGATTTGATACCTGGAGAGGTCACTTCCGAAATAGCGATATTCAACGAGGTAAATACAGCGAAGACTACATTCAGTACATCAAAGACATTGTTAAAGAGGAAACTGGTGCATTTGTTGCTGAAGACAAAGATATGCCAGGAGGAAAAACAACTGTCAGGTCGATTGAAACTCTAGTCAAGCGACATCATATAAAGCTTGTTATCATTGATGGTCTGTCTTATATGGCAGATACAGAAAAGTCTGATAGCGATGTTATTAAGTATAAAAATATATGTACTGGACTATTCCGAATGTCTAAAACATATGGATGTGCTGTAGTAGTATCTGTACAAGCTAATAGAGACACTAAATCTAATGTCGATGACAAAGGAGTCCCGTGGCCGGATATGTATTCGATTGAAGGCTCAGACCATCCAGGACGTATTGCAACTCAAGTGTTTGCGCTTCGGCAATTGTACGAAGAGCATACACTAGAGATAAAGCTGTTGAAGACTAGAAATGCAAAGAATGCAAACCCTACGTTCGCATATGTATGGGATCCAAATACAGGAAACACGGAGTTTATTTCGGATGATGCATCGGCTGCTCCTCCTTCTGCGCCTGCACAGCCCAGCAAGTTCTCAACGCCGACAGTGTCAGCAAAGATTGTACACACTGATATAGATGATAATCTAATCGATGGCAGTACAGATGACGATCTAGATGACGTTGAGTTTTAATATACTCCCGCCGAATCAGTATTCGGCGGGTTTGCTTTGGCGCGATCGTTAGATAAACTAAGAAGGGAGTTAACATGAATATTGATACCATAATTGATAAACTTTCATCTCAAGGGTTTATACGCCTAAATAGGCATATAGGCGACTACTATAGCTGCTATTGCCCATTTCACAGTGATGGAAAAGAGAAAAAGCCATCCTCTGGTATATTGCTAAGAGACCAGTATCGCAATGGACAGCATTATCCTGCTGGATTCTTTAACTGTTTCACTTGTCACCATGCATATCAACTGGAAGAGTTCATCACAGAGCTATTGAAAGTTAATTCTGTCCACATGTCTGGTAGAGATTGGCTCATCAAGAATGACCCAGATTATGATCCAGATACAGAATTTGAATATCTCTTACCTAGAGATATGATGCAGTCTGTCGTGAATTCTTTTGCATTAAAGCAGATATCCAGTAAGTCGGGAGTTCAAAAACCTTCATTCATATCTGAGTCAGAACTTTCTAAGTATAGATACACAGTACAGTATATGTATGACCGAAAACTTACAGACACTGTGATCGACTTATTTGACGTAGGGTTTGATGCTAATTTCGTTCCAGCAGGAAGAAAGAAGTCAGTTCCATGCGTCACATTCCCGGTAAGAGATGTCCACGGAAATACGCTGTTCATCTGCAGACGATCGATTGAAGGAAAATCATTCTATCTACCGTCAAATATAGAAAAATCTGTATATGGATTGTATGAATTACCTCAAGGATGTAAATCTGTTATCATCGCGGAAAGCTGCTTCAATGTCTTGACTTCTTACGTGTATGGTGTTCCTGCTGTAGGCTTACTAGGTACTGGTACTCCTCATCAGATTTCTCAGCTTAGAAGTTTAGGTGTAAATGAGTTTGTATTAGGATTAGATCCAGATGAAGCAGGAGATAGAGCTTGCAAGCGATTGAAACGAGCACTCGGAGATATTGCTATTATCCGACGTATGAATGGAATACCTGAAGGAAAAGATATAAATGATCTCACCAAGTCTGAATTTTTAGACATATACAGAAGTAGAATGTGATAGATCGTTAAAATTAAATGTACTAAATACTTAGGAGTGATATGTTGATTACACTGAATATTAGAAATTGTGAGATTTTAGACACTGCGACTTTATCTAAATTAACAGCATATATTGATAAGTTGCAAAATAAACTTGAAGCTGCTGAGATGGTTGAATCGCAGCAGAATATGTTAATCGACGCGTTGATCGAAGAAAATCAAAGACTTCATACTTTAGTAGATACTGGGCGGGATATCAATGAAACCAAACAAACATCAAGAAAAGCTAATAGATCTATCGTTTCTGTCAGATATAAAACAAGCTCAAGTTATACAGACGTGCAATAAGATTATCGAAGATTTGACAAGCAACCACTCTAGCATTAGACAATGTTCTGATAACATAGGAGTGCCTAAGTCTACAATTCATCTTTATATTCACACCTATATAAGAGAATACTATGACAGCGATTATAAGGAAATCCAGCATCTTTTGCAATTCAACAAGCGATACAGATGCAAATGTAGAAGATGTTGGACAGAAAGGTACTGGTGATATTTTGAATTATGCTTGGATGTTGAGGCAAGACGGTACAGCATTCAGCTGCACACATCATTTATATTGCATGGATGACGACGATTTATCTTCTGAAGCAGAGTGTGCTGCATTTATTTTAAATAGCAACTCTAAAGATTCTAAATTAGCTGAATTGATTCTAGACGCTTGGATGGCATTAGGGATTGAAAACTCTGTCAACTACGATGCGGATGAAGAAGACATTGAAAATGCAATCATCAAATTTGCAAACTCCGTTCCATATCATTTTCAATTTGAGTTAAAGTTAAGCAAGCTGTTACAAATTCACAAATCTGCACATAATTATAGAGATGTGGACAGCTTGTATGAGTTCTGTGACTATGTTAGATCTGAGTTATCTACGCTTCAAAGACAGATAAAACATTCTATCAATCAGCAGTTTTGTCGCGTTAGATTTGGAGGGCAATATGACTCAATAAATCCTACTAGTACACTTTGGTTTAGAATCTCTAGTGTAGGGTTCAATTGGGCTGATACTATATACATTTTCGCTTCAGAATGCAAGAAGTCTTATCATGTAGCATACATTACCATATGTAGAGATCATGAATCTGACAATGGTATAGATTCAGACGCAGATGAATATTTCTACAAGGCTCGAGATGGAGCTATCTATTACAATATGCCGATTGAAGAGTTCCTTGCTGAAGAACATGAGCATTCTTTAGTATTTTCTAATAAGCAGATAAATGTCATGAAAGGCTACGTGAAGACTATTAGGGATTGCTTCAAGTTTGGTAAAACCGAGCAAGAAACTTCGGATATTTTATTGTCGCACGATATTAACTATGATCCGATGATGTGGGACAGATTGAAGAATAGGGACAGAGCGCGTTTTTGTATTGCAGCGTCACAATACTTTGATGAGGCAAACAACAGGACAAAGAACCGATTGAATAAGATTATGAATATGATCATCAATCGCTACCCTGAAATCAAATCTGTGGATATTGACTACAAATACAGAGACAAGGTGCGAGGTAAAACACCTGGATGCGAATATCTATTCTATTTGACATCTAACTTTGATGAAATTGATAGACTAGAAATATCAACTGTATTTAATCGTCTAGAAACAAACCCAGATATTATCTTTAGAAGATTCAAACAGGAATATGAATCGTATAAAACATACTCAAACTTGAATATCTAAATCTAAATATTAACGAATTATTAACGAACGGAAATAGGTATTGACTTTTTAGTCATTTTATCATATAATAATAGCATAATAAGTCAACCAAATAACACATATCAAAACACATCAATTGGAGGATTTACAAATGGCTAAGAGAATCAGATTCAACGACATTTCCCGTTTCGACAAAAACAACAGAAAAAGAATTGCTCATGGCTCAGATCCTATTCCGGTTGTTAAACCGTTCCGTGCAGCGTATCTGATGTTCCGTGACTATCTCGATTATGACAGACCGCTGACTTATAATGAATGGATGAATCGTCCGGAATCAGATAAGGCAGCGGCTTTATATGTTCAGTTCTACGATCAGATTCAGCTTGCTTGGTACAAAGCAAAAAGTTTCTATGCTATCGAAGAAGATGGCGTGTCTACAGTGATGCAGTATCTTATGAAGAATGTTCCTGTCATCAACAAAGACGAAAAGCGATTCACACCTCGTTATATATATCGTGTAGCCTACAACTGCTTGTATTGTATCTGTCATGACATCAAAGTTGATAAAGACAGATGGGAGTTGGAGAGCAGCAATATTACATCTAATTCCAATGAAGAAGAAGTAGATGTGTTCAATTTCATTCCGTCTAATTTTGACATTGAGAGAATGATGAATGAAGAAAAATTCTGGAAGGCTATCATGTCACAGGACGAAGATACAATTACATATGTGGATTGCGTCATCAATCATACAAGATTTCCTGCGGGTATGAAAGCTAGAAGTCCTAAGATCATCGCAAAGTTAAAGGTAGTTCTTTCAGAACTGGCTGATGAGGAGTTCTAAAATGAAACGTACTATCACTCAAAGTATACGAGTAGAGCTCAGCTATCTGATGAAGCTAAATGGAAAGCCTCTATTGAATTCACATGCCTATCGAGTTGAAGCTACGATTTGCAATAATTCTAACATTGGCAGGATGATGGATTTCGAGGATATATCAAAACTACTGTTTGAGGCTATCCCAACGAATTCATTTCTCATTTCTACATCAAGCGAAGAAGCTGAATTAGAAGTAGCTAAAGCACTGAAGCAGTTTGGGGTTCCTGTAATTGTATATTCTGAAGAGCTCTGTACAGAGAACTTGTTGATGCTATTCGTCAAATCCATAAATCAAAAATTAGTAGAATATTCCGATAGTTTAAGTTCATACGAACTGGTAGAGCTTAAGCTTTGGGAAACCGATAATTATTGTGCTACTTACGTAGCATAATGAAATTTATAGCATATCTAGATATATCAAATTAGGAGGCAATAATATGGCATTCAAAACAGTAGATAGCTACAACGAAGCACGATTTGGTGGATTCTTCCTTCTTAGAAACAATGGAGATTACGCTGATGTAATCTTCATGTATAGAAGTAGAGAAGATGTACTTGTTGCAGATACACATTACATCAAGTCTGCTGACTATCAGGGATACGTTCATTGCTGTGGTAAGGGTTGTCCTGCGTGTCAGAAAGGCATCAGAGTTCAGACAAAATTGTTCATCCCTCTCTACAATATTTCAGAAGGTAAGATTGAATTCTGGGACAGAACAATGCGATTCGAGCCGCAGCTGATGAACGATGTATTCAAGAATTTTGCTAATCCTTCCGAATATATATTCAGAGTTACGAGACATGGCGCAGCTGGATCTATTGATACAACCTATGAGATCCAGGCTATTTCTAGAAACAACGTCATGTCTTACGCAGATATCCTTGCATCTAACAATGTAACTTCTCCTGAGTATTATTCGGAAGTTTGCAAAGAAGTCGATAGTTTCCATCTTTCTGACATGCTAAATGAACGAGCAGATAATGTATCTACTCCTTCAACTGCTGCGTATAGCGCAAATCTTCCGGATTATCAGATTAAGCCTAGAGCTGTTGCAACTACGTACACTGATCCGGCTCCTGCAATTGAAATTCCAGACAACAATGATGCTAGCTTAGAATCCTTAGATGAAGATGATGTTAGTTTTTAATCTAATCTAAGCTATCAGCAGCCGATTCACCTTTCATCATCATCAACAACAACAACAAAATATTTGACCTGTAATCGTTATATATCTTGAGGAGGGCTTCACACATTAGATAGACTTGATTGTGTGAAGCTTTTCTTTATACAAAAATAAACTGATAAGGAGGACATTAAGTTGAGTTTATTTACCAAGTCACAAATGGCGAAATTCAATGAAGTTGCTGAACGAAGTAAACAGCTTAACAAAGAAAAACCAAAGTCTGTAAATGTATCTACAGTAAATGCGGAATTGAAGTCGATGTCAGATTCTGTGCTAGAATACTTCAAAGACTCTCCCGCTATCTGCATTCGAACTGCTGATCAGCTACATGAATACATTGATAAATGTATCGAAGCTGGATACGCTGGTATAGATACAGAAACAACGGGACTAGACAGACAAAGAGATTACATTGTAGGCGCGTCTTTATATTATCCGGATGGTACAGAATGTTATATTCCGATGAAACATAAGATCCCTATTTTCGAAACTCCTTACAAAAATCAACTGTCTTATGAAGAAGTAACTAAAGAATTCAAACGACTAGAAAACAGCAACATACGACTCATTTTTGCAAATGCTGACTTCGACTTAGCAATGATCTACAAGGATCTAAAAGTTGATTTCAACGATAGATTCTATTATGATGTTATTCTTGCATGGCGTTGTTTGAAGGAGAATGAGTTACACAATGACTTGAAATTCCTTTATAATAAATATGTATTGAAAGGAAAGGGAGATCCTAAACGTTTTAGCGATTTCTTTTCTGTAAAGCTGTTTCCATATTCTGATCCTGAAATCGCTAAATTGTACGCAGCAAACGACGCAAAAATCACATTTCAACTGTTCAAGTGGCAGCTTCCTTATGTTACAGAAAGTCATCCTAAGTGTCAGAAAGCTCACCTAGAAGCAATATCTAGGCTCATTTGGGACATAGAGTTTCCACTGGTTAAGGTCTGCCAGAATATGTATAGAAGAGGTTCATACATTGATTCTAATGTTGCTAGTGTTTTGAAAAAGCGATACAGAGATCAATACAATGTCGAAGTCAAAAAGCTACAAGACATGGTACAAAAAATCATTGATAATACGAATATAGCATATTCAGGTAAACGTCCATTTACTAGAGGAGAAGATTTCAACCCGTCTTCACCTCCTCAAGTTAAATATTTGATATACAATCTGCTTCAAATTCCTAAAGGATCGTCTTCTGGAACAGGTAAAGAAGTATTGAACGAACTTAATCTGCCTGTAACAAATCAGATACTGAAGGTAAGATCTCTATCTGTACTTATCAATACATTCGTAGAGAAGCTACCAGCTGCCGCAAGTCTGGATCATAGAATTCATGGTCAGTTCAAGCAGGTGGGTGCAGCCACGGGCAGGTTGTCTTGTGCCGAGCCTAAACATGATAAATCAGATTGGGCTCGTAAAATCGAGTTAATTCAGGGAAGGGCAGCAGCTTGACGCTGTGAGATAACCCTGAGCCAAGGCTCTCATATATCTACTTAGGAGGTACACGATATGAGAAAGATTCAATTCAACGAAGAAACTATCAATGCAATCAAAAATTTTATTGAGTCTGGTCACACAATGGAAGAGACGTGTAACAGATTTACGCTCAAATACGATACATTGAAACGTGTAATGTTTGAGAACAATCTGAAGCCGTGTAGAGCAAATAAATCACATCCCGTTATCTTCACTAGAGATGAGGAAAACATCGTATGTAAGCTATATTCGACAACTTCAATGACAATGAAAGATATCTGTAAAGAAGTGAAGCTACCTGATTACGCTGTGCAGAAAATACTATCGGATAATTTTTCTGAGAAATACAGAAATGAAAGGAAAGCAAAACTTTATAGATTGTCCAAACGATGCGAGAATAGTCCGTGGTTTCAGAAACACGAAGCAGACTCTTCTCAGTGTGTCGGAGGCGTTGTAGGCGATGGAAACGGATATGATATGATCAAAAAACCTGAGTGGTACACCGGTAGAAAGGGCTCTGATTATGTCTTTTTACATACAGTTGTGATGTGTGAGCATCTAGGTCTAACTGAACTTCCTAAGGGATATGTAGTACATCATATCGACGGAAACAAGAAAAATAACACAATTGATAATTTAGCATTGATGACCGTGTCAGGACACAGTAAGTTACATTCGTTGATGAAGAATCTGTGCAAGGTGCAGAGACTATCCGAACAGGAGTAAGCGAAAGCTGAAATGCTAGACAATGGTTGTGTATGACATCTATCATTTCTACTAGTTATACAAGCCATCGAAGATATAGTCCACAAATAATTGAATCTGATGAATATCCCGTCTCATGCGGTTGATATTCGACATATGTTTAGAGCAACTCCTCAGAAAGATTACACAGTTGAATCAGAAGTGGATGACAATAACGAAGTATCATTCGTTATTGATAATGGACATGAATTACAAACATCTGAAGGATACAAGCCAGTAGTAGATATTGTTCCTGGAGATGTTGTAATGTTTGATGATAAGGAGGTATCAAGTTTAATTGTCAAAGAAGTTGAAACTAAAGGTACGTCAACCCGAGTACGTTTTGATGTCATCTGACTACAGTTAAAAGCTGGCTGTAGTAAAACTCTACTAAGTCATTGAAAGCTTTATTTGAATATAATCAATATGCTGACACATGTTGATTGTAGATTGGTTCGCAGATAAAGTCAACAAAGAGCAAGACATTGATCATGTAAAGAGACTATAGAAAGCTAGAAATCTGCAGTTGAAGAAATTCATAAATGATTTGTCAGTATCAGGCAGGTTGAGATATCCAAGTTAGTATAGTACAGCTCAAGCGAGTTAGCATCTATATGATATTAGTATAGAGTAAGTCTATTAAATGGAAACGTAGAGGTTCAGGTACATTGGTTATAGATGTACTTGTTCAAGAGATAGTCCGATACCTATGGTGACATAGGAAGTGTTTAGCGAACACATTATACAAAGCAGCAAGAACCAAAAATCTGCGCATACGTAGGTAACATCAAAGAACTTTGCGAAGGTTTTGCAAACGGAAAAGATGCTTACGCGATGATCGCAGCTGTTTCTTTCAATAAGTCATATGAAGAATGCTTAGAGTTTCACCCTGTTACGCATGAATATCAGCCTGAAGGTAAAGCAAGAAGAACAGAGTCGAAGTCAGTGCTTCTAGGCGTGCTTTACGGGCGTTCTATTCCTTCAATTGCTGATCAGTTATATGGCAAACGAGACGATATGACCGGTGAGCAGAAACTAAAAGCAGCTCAGAAGGTGTTTGACGCAGTTATGGGAGCTTTTCCTGGACTGAAAAATCTAATGATCGGGTCTCAAGATTTTGCAAGAAAGCACGGATATACGGAAACAATTTTGGGCAGAAGACGACATATTCCAGATATGCAGCTGCCTGAATTTGAATTTAAGGCGATGAAAGGATATGTTAATCCTGATATCGACCCGACAGATATCACTACGCTGGAAAACAAAGATGAGATCCCCGAAAGAATTGTAAACGAGCTTTATAAAGAATTTAAAACGTACAAATACTACGGTCAAATCGCAAAGCGTACAAAGCAGCTGTATGAAGAAGATCATATTAGGGTGATAAATAATAGACCTAAGATAAATGATGCAACTCGTCAGTGTGTTAACTGTGTTGACTTCGATACTGAGATACTAACAACAGACGGATTCAAAAGATATGACGAAGTATCTATAGGCTATACGATTATTTCATATAACTTAGCTAAAGACTGCTTAGAAGAAGATGCCATTGAAGCTATTCATATCGATGATAGAGATGTTAAGGGATATGAATTCAATGCGCCGGAGCTATCTTGCGTATGCACAGATAATCACAGATGGGTTATTCAAGATACTCTGTATGAACACCCTGAAATCATGACAGCTGAAGAATACGTCTGTGATTATGGTTGTCGATTCCCGATTTTAGCATCCGCTGGATCTGAATTACCTGGATCGTTTGGAGAATATTCTCAAGCAGAGTTCGGTGTATTAGCATATCTACTTTACTACAATGCAATCAGGTTAATTGAAAACGGTACTACGTGGCTAACATTCAAGTGGAATAGCCCTAATCAGAAATCGTTTGATTCACTTATTCAGTTTCTTCGTAGCACAAAGTTTGATTATCAGATAAGCAGCACAGGTGATCCAGTATGCACTGAAGTAAAGATTGCATACAATACATTTTTATTCGATGTATATACTAGCCTAAACGGCAACAAACTAACCAATGAGTTTGTAAGCTTATTATCCGGTGAGCAAGCTTCTCAGCTTTGGTGGACATTTGCATACCTGAAAAATCCGGATTTAAAGCTAGATGAGAATATTTCAATTGTTTTTGACAGCTTGTCTGACGCAGATGTATTTCAGCATCTCTGCTATCGAGCAGGACATTTTAGCAGATGCATTCCGCTAAAGGATATGATTGATGCGGTAGATGAGCCACACATTGAAGACAGAATTCAGAATCCTTCTAACAATCAATATGTAGTTACTACATATCAGCATAACACTGTCAATATGTGGGACAAGCGATATGTAAAACGAACAACATTACACGGCTGCTGGTGCGTAACTACTAACAACGGAACATGGGTTGCTAGACGAAATGGTTCTGTATTTCTCACAGGCAACTCTATTATTCAGGGTAGATACTTGCTGCCCTTATCTATCTAACCTTATTGCTCAAGGGTGTGCTCATATATTTGAGTGCTAACGGTATCAGTGACATAAGACTGCTTCACGAAGCGAGAGAGATGTGAAGCTCTTCTACTAGTAGAAGATCCATAGACGAATCAGCTGACTAAGAAAGCCTAAGGTCTAATTATTCAATTAGATAGCTGGTAATACCGTGTCAAGTGCACCTTACTTCACCTTATTTTATTACAAGACCTAACTAAAATGAGGTGATAATTTGATTGAAATTTATCTGATAACAAACATTGTAAATGGAAAACAGTATGTCGGTAAAACTCAAATCGGATACTTGAATCGATTCAGACAGCACGTTAACGCTTATAATTATGGAGAGCGTCAATATATAGCATGTGCTATTCATAAGTATGGACCGGATAATTTTCGAGTTGACAAGATTGCAGAAGTTTCTGATGATTCTTGGGAGTTTTGGGAAAAATACTACATACAGCTACTGCATACACACTATTCAGAAGGCGGATACAACGTAACATTGGGCGGAGACTCAAATCCAATGGATGATCCTTCTGTGATAGCTAAACATGACAAGATATGTAAAAGCGAATATTTCCGAAATCTGCAAAGAGAGCTGAATAAAGGCAGAAAGCATTCAGAAGAGACAAAAGAACTTTGCCAGAGAAATACGCTAGCTAATTTAGACGTCTGTCTCAAGGGATTTAGAGAGTACAACGACAGCAGAAAAACTAAAGTGGGCATGGTAATAAACAACAAGATTGTAAAAGTATTTGATACTCTTACAGACGCTGCTCATTACATCAGTGATAACTGTCCTAAGTACAAATATAATTCAGGAAATGTTTCGCAGATAAAGCAATATGCAGATAAATTTAACAAGAATGGTTCAAGAGCTAAATTTTTAGGAGTATCTTGGACGCTTAAGGTGTAAAGATGTATCGACTAGCTCGCGTTGTTGCGAGGGTAAGTCTGAAGACGAGCTACAGACTGAAATGGTAGACTGCAATTATTTTGCAGAAGATATAGTCAGGTTGTATGGAAACATGCATTGCTGCACGAGCGCGGCGGAACTTACAAAGATGGCTATTTTGAAGCTTGAGAACAACAAGGAATGGCAGAGAATTGGCGGAAGATTATTGGTACCTATCCACGATGAATTGTTGACAGAAGTCCCTGCACGTTATGCCGAAGAGGGTGCAAAAATCCTGTCGGATTCAATGTGTGGAGCTGCAGATTTCATGCCGTTTCCGATTACATGTGACGTTGAGACTACTTATCGATGGTACGGTATGGCATATCCTTGTCCTTACAAGAAACCAAATTCTATCGACACGAATGATGAAGATGAGATAAAGTGGATTCAGTATCATCTAAGAGAATCCGAATACCTGCTGCCAGTACTGAAGGACGAAACCGGTGAAAAACCTAGAGGTGATGCAGCCAAGGGTGTAAACGGTGTTAGAACTCCTGAAATGGAATCTGCTATTGAAGATTATATTAAGTCTCGACATATTTTAAAAGAAGATTTCATTGATACTATTGATCGAGAGGTTGACATCGGCGGATAGTGAATGTACATTTACAACTATCAAGTAATATAGTGTAGATCAAATCGTTAAATATCTTACACAATCTCAAAAACAAGGAGAATACTAACATGAAATTTACTGTAAGCACAAAACCGTTTTCAGAAGGTTTGAACCTCGCAATTGTCAACTCCAATGTATCTAAGTTCAGCCAGAAAAGTAACATTGCTCAGGTGACTGTAAAGAATGGTATGCTTGTCGTGAATCTTGAATGCGACAATGTCAAGACAGAAATTAGATTTAAGGGTGGAGTAACCGAAGAAAACAGCAGCATTGCAACAGTAAGCTGCTTGGTCTTGAAGCAGCTTGTGTCTACATTCGACTCTGCTGTAACTGTTGTAGAATTTGATGAGAACGGACTTATTTTAGTTTCCGGTAGGTCAAGATTTGTATTGCCTGATATCATCAAAAATACGGACATGGAACTAGACAAACCAGATATGGATTTGACACATCTTGTATCTAATCCGGTTCCGATTAACAAAACAAACTGGAAGTTTGTTGATGATCATCAGATGTTTGCCCTTAGCATGTCATTTGTAAACCCGATCTATACAAGATGCTGGGTAGGAGCTGATTCAGATGTACTCGTAGGCGACATGGATAACAGTATCTTCACACACTCTAACAAGGGAACTTTGGGTGAAACTTGCTTGCTTAGACCTGATATTATCAACATGTTTGTAGCATTGCCAGAGGGTGCTACCATTGGAAAACTTTCCAACAGTTACATTGTGCACACCAATACAGACGCATATGACATCTATTCTGAAGTAGTACCAGAACATGAAGATGATCCAGCTTTCGGCAGTTATAATTCTGAAATCATTATGGATATGATGCAGAAAGATATGGACAACGCTATCAAAGTGAATACATCCTCAATTCTTAAAGCAATCAATCAGTCAGATTTGTTGTCTACTGAAGATAAGTCTAGTAAAGCACTTTTCATCGATGTAGATGGTTCTGTGCTTACTGTAGCTGATGACAATGTTGACTGTAAAGTAGACGTAGAAGGTAATCCGGCTATCAAATACAATATCAAGATGAAAGCACCTAACTTCAAGTCTGCGATTTCTAACATTGATAGTGACTCTGTATATATTTCCCCTGTCACTAATGATGAGAGTGAAGAGCTTGTAGGATTGATGATGTGGACAGATAACATGTCTATTCTAATTGCAGGAGCTGATCAGTAATGGCGTTTAGGTCAGCAGCTGCTATTCGTGCGTCTAGATTTAATTCTGCTACAAGCTGCAATTTTCTTGAAGATTATGAGGAATATATAGAGAAGAAATCCGAATGTAGAAATATCGAGACTCCTAGTAAAACTTTTGCACCTTCATCTTTTAGATGTATGCGAAAAAGCTGGTTCAGACTTAGAGGAGTAGATCCAGACAAAGATAGAAAAGCTGATGTAATGTTAGATTTCGCTGCTGATATGGGAACTGCGTGCCATAGAATAATTCAGTCAAATCTTTCTGACATGCTCAAAGAGAATTGGGTGCCTGTTGAGAAATTCTTGACAGACACTCATAATTCTCATCAATATCAGTTAACTGCATCTGAAGACAGCTTAGAGACAAAAGTCGAATTTTTTGATATTCCTATTAGATTCGCCGTTGACGGTATACTTAAACTAAACAACGAATACTATCTTTTAGAAATAAAAACAAGCGAATTTTTGTCATTTAGTAATTTGACGCAGTGGAAATCTGAGCACGAAGCTCAAGTTAAATGCTACATGACTTTGTTAGGGCTGAAACATTGTTTGTTCCTATATCAGGATAGGCAGTATGGGAAGCTAAAGTGCTATGAGCTTACTCTATCTGACAGGGATAAAAAAGACGTAGAAGACAAATTTAAAACTGTAATGAGGTGTGTTGAAACATGTATTGCTCCAGAACGTCTTCCAAAGGGAGATAAATGGTGCTCTATGTGTGAATACAAGAAATCATGTGACAGCTGGGGGTGAAGATATTGCCATCATTAGCAGTAAAGTATAGACCAGCAACATTTTCAGATTTAACTGAACAATCTACTATATGCGAGATACTAGAAAACATAACGAATTCTGATCCAATTCCAGTACGGAATTTCTTGTTTGTAGGTCCCGCGGGGTGCGGAAAGGCTCAACCGTTGTATAGTAAAGTTCTGACACCCGATGGATACGTAGAAATGCGAGATATCCATATCGGTTCTGAGGTGTTTACAGGTAAAGGTAATATAGGTAAAGTGTCTGGAGTATATCCACAAGGCGTAAGACCTATTTATGAAATAACTTTACAGGACAGAACAAAAATAAGAGTATCAGATCAACATCTCAATGTATGCTATCGATACAACGAAGATAAAAAATGTAGAGAAGACTTTACATTGACTACTTTAGAGTTGATAGATTTATTTGAGAGTAGCCGGTTCAAGTTACGAATCGATATTCCTAAAGTTGATTGGAATAGCGTCGATCTACCTATTGATCCTTATTTGCTAGGAGCGCTAATCGGTGACGGATCGCTTTCAAACAATTTTGTATTCTCTAATTCTGAAGAAGATGTGATTGACAAAGTAGATAGTATCTTGAGACGAGATTGGAACAAATGCTTGAAAAAAGTTCCCGGAGATAATTTTGATTATCAAATAGTGAATGTTAATTTTGTATCGCATAAATATACATTCTTATACAAAGGTGAAGTATACAATTCTACTTATGCTATTCAGGCTAAACTACTTGAAGAAGGCTATCCTAAATTTGATAGCGAAACTATAATCAATATAAATAATCCGTGTGTAAATTCAACAATACTTAAACAATATCCAGAATTGACGGATGCTATTGAGATGAAGCTGAATTCTGAATATAAATCCTGGACAGAAGCAGATGAATTCAACCAAATACTAGAAGAATTAGGATTATTTTGTAAATCTGTAGATAAACATATACCTAAAGTTTATTTAAATTCTAGTTATGCACAGAGGCTGGAGTTACTTAGAGGATTATATGACACAGATGGATATACAGATAAGTCAGGTTCAACATCTTTTACTACTTGTTCAGATAGATTGTCTGACGATTTTAGCTATCTTGTCAGGTCATTAGGTATTAGAGATACTATATCGAATTATCCAGCTAAGTATAAGGTCAACGGTCAATATAAATATACAGGATCAACTGCGCATGATCATAACTTGAAATTTCCTAATGATATGTATTACTGCTCATCAGAAAAACATGTAGCTCGTAGGCGAATTCGTCAAAATGACCCTATGCGAAACATTGTATCCATTGAATATGTAGGAGATGAAGAATGTCAATGTATAATGGTTGATCATCCAGATCATACTTATATCTCAGATGGATTTATTCCTACACACAATACTACGCTTGGACGGGCACTAGCTCATAAACTAAATCATAATGATTCAAATATCATTGAGGTAGACGCAGCGTCTAACAATGGTGTAGATAGCGTTCGTCAGCTCATTTCTCAGATGCAAACATATCCAGTAGGAAGTAAGTATAAAATTTTTATACTTGACGAGTGCCATGCATTTAGTCAAGCAGCTTGGCAGATATTTTTGAAAGTCCTAGAAGATGTACCCGCAAATACTATCAACGTATTTTGTACGACCAATCCGGAAAAAATTCCCGCAACTATACTATCACGTGTACAAACATTTCAGCTATCTAAGATAAGCTTATCTGGTATCACTAACCGTCTTAAGTATGTACTAGATAGCGAAATATCTGAAGGTAAGGATATCCGATATGATATGGACGCAGTAGGATATATCGCAAAGCTTGCAAACGGCGGTATGAGAGATGCATTAACGCTGTTAGACAAGGCTCTGACATACAGCAATGATATATCGCTAGAAAATATTTCAAAGTCTTTGAATATTCCAAATTACGATGATTATTTTGAGTTATTGAATGCGTGTGCAAAGAAGGACAATGTCAACATTACACGGATTGTAAACAACGTATATAATTCTGGTGTAAATTTTGTCAGCTGGTTCACTGGATTTCATTCGTTCATTATCAACATAATGAAATACATCTTTCTACAGGACATCAAAGAAACAATGATACCTTCGTACTACGAAGATAAGATCTCGAAGTATAGTATCAAACATTCTGCTGTATGTCTTAAGCTTGCAAGCAAAGTGTTGAAAATGAACAACGAATTGAAGACAGCTGTATATCTACAAGAAGTTGCTCTAACGTATCTTTGCTCTTGAGATGATGAGGTGAACTATGAATTTATCTGATGTACAGAATCAATTTTCGTCCGAATTAAATAGCATGGAAACATGGTGCAAAGAACTATACGATACAATGTTTTCTATGTACTTCAAAGATCATAGGATGCTTGCAAGCAAACTTAGATCTCAGACTATTCCAATTTCTGATGAGCAGTTAGAGTGGATACTTACGCAAGTTCCGTTAAATCTGTTTGACGCTTCAGAGAAGCTGTCTACATTGCGAACTAGATATGAAGTTATTCGACTTTCATCTAAAGAAAAGGAATACGAGGCATACAAGCAGTCTGAAGAGTCTACAGAATCTAAACGAAGAGAAGCAGCTGCAGTAGCTACTACGGAAGATAAGATATTGCTAGTTGCGTTAGAAAATATCCTTAATCGTGTAGACAAGGAGATGTCATACTCGAGAGAGTTGATAATGTCAGCAAAGAAAATCTATGATGGACGCAAACAGACTGAACGGTCTAATCCTGTGTCAGAAGTACGTACAAAGACAGATGATTTACCGGAATACTATTCAGAAACAATGTCCGGCAGATATGCGTGAGGTGAAACATGTCAGCATACGACGACATCATAAACAGAAAAAAGAAGGAATGGGCAGCCGAAGATTTGATGGAAGGGGCCAAGCATTCTAGAGGAAAGAAAATTCCGTTTTCTTCACCTTTGATGAACTGGGCTACATACGGAGGCATTCCAAGAGATAGAATTACGGAATTCTTTGGTGAGCCGTCAGGTGGTAAGTCGACTTCGGCTGTAGACATTTGCAAGAATGCTTATCCTATCTTCAAAGAAGAGTATGAAGCTAGAATGAATGAGCTACGTGACATTGCAAAGACTGGAAACAAATCCGCAGCAAGCGAGCTAGAAGATTTAGAGGAAACCGGACCGAAGAAAATCCTATACATTGACCTAGAGCATTCATTTGATAGCGCATGGGCAGACACAATCGGTATAAAACCAGATGAAATTGAAATCATGCAGCCGCCAGATGTTGTCGCAGAGGACATTCTCCAGACTGTTCAAGATTTGATAAGTACTGGAGAAGTCGGACTGGTTGTACTTGATTCTATTCCATCGCTTGTACCCAGAGCTGAACTAGAGAAGAAATATGGAGAACGAACTGTAGCATCACTGGCTGGATTGCTAACTATTTTCTTTAGAAAGATTGTTCCTATGTTAACTCGATATGGGTGCACACTCATTTTTATCAATCAGATTCGTCAGAACATGGATAATCCATATGTAGTAAAGACTCCAGGAGGTGAAGCTCCTAAATTCTATGCGTCTCTTCGTATACTGTTCCAAATTGGACAGCCTGTTGACTTCTTGGGAAACGAACTTCCAAAGAGTTCAGAAAATCCAGCTGGATACATTGTAAATGCAAAGATATCTAAGCAGAAAAGCGCACCGAACGATCGTCGAAATGCTTCATATTTCTTGATGTGTCAATCTGGTATCCGAGAAGACATGGACTTTGCGAATCTTGCTATGAAGAAGTACGGCATCATTCGCAAAGGAGGTGCTTGGTTTGGTTTTGTCGATCCATATACTGGTGAAGCTCTTGAAGAAGACGGCAAGATTGTAAAAGTAAACGGTATGACAAAAGTTTATGAGTATTTAAAGAGTAATCAAGCTTACTATCAGAAATTAAAGAAATATATCATTGATGATATAAACGGGACAGACGAAGCAGTGTCTCGAGAATCTGATTTAATTTAATCAATATAGCGCTCATCCGTGGGCGCTATAATTATATTATAAGATGAGGTGACGCTTAATGAGCACTAAAGACTTCTCTAATATACAAGAAACCACTATTGCAAAATACTTGAATTGGTCGACTGTATCTGGTAGTGGAGCTACGCCTTTTCATAAAGGAGACGTGTATTCCAGTACATGGTTAGGTGAGTGTAAGACTCGTATGAAATACTCTAAAACAATCGTAGTTTATATGTCGCATCTAATTAAGATATCAAATGAAGCAATGTTTGATAGAAAGAAATCTGTACTATTTGTAGATGATGGAAGCCAGTTATTGCCGTTTACCTGGGCAGTGTTCTATCCTCAGTCAATATTTCCAATATCTAACTCCATCTGTTGCATTAAAGTGAACGATCAATTGAATATAAATGAAAAGACTGTTACTTTTGAGCATAGCAAGCTGAAATCGTTATATGAAACATTGATCAAAAAATTTAAGCATGTTGTATTTGTACTAGATTGGAAAGCTAAACAAATCTGCCTGACTCCTATATCAGAGTTCAAATACATATCTGAGGTAATGCAATGAAATCTATTCAAGATGCGGGAAAAGAAATACTATCAAAACATCCATGCAAATTCTATGTATTTATAGGCGAAGAGTACGGAATAAAGCAAAGATATTTAGATATACTGTCTACAGTATACGCTAGAACCATAACATACGAACATGTATCTGATATCATTGCGATGTGTCAAACAAAACGAATTATACCTTTACCTCCTACTTTGTATGTTGTTCGATATGATGAAGAGTATGTAAAATCGCTGAATGACAAATCAGAGCTTCAGATGAAAAAACTGAATTTACCTGGAACACTTGTTTTGATCTACGAGGATAAAAAACAAAGCGATAAGCTAGAAAAATATTTACCTTCATATACAACATCTATTGATAAAGTAGATATTAAGTTCATGATAAAGTATCTAAGACAAGATTATCCAAATCTCTCGGAAAACGTCTGTAAGTATATATGTGATGTATGCAACACTTATGGTCAAGCTAACATGTTTGCAAAATGTTTATCAGCATTACCTAGTAGTCGACTATCTGCACTATCCAAATCTAATGTGCAAAGCATAGTTGGATATTCCGCGCAGTCTACAGATAGTTTAGTGAAGGCGGGAGTAGCTGCTAGAGATGTTTCGTACCTTCTTAAGATTATAGATATCTATGAAGGCGATTACAATAATATATTCTACGATATATTATCTACTATGATTGATCTAGATAAGCTTAAAACTAACCCGTATTACGACTGTGAAGCAAAGCCATATAGCAAAGGTTGGTCAGGACCGGATATTTACAACATGTTTGTGCTAACTTATGATACACTAAAGATCTCTAGGAGTTACGGCCAAGTTGATACAAAAGAACTGATCACATCCCTGATATCAAACTTGGCGTTCAGCCCTATTCCTAGTTCTGGGAGGTACGCATGATTTTTCAGAGCCAGAAGTCTCAGCTTATTCAGTTATCGGAATTCTCTAAGTCCAAATGTCATAGCATTTTGATTCATGGGCCTAAGGGTTCAGGAAAAACATATCTAGCCAAACAATACGCAGGTATGCTCTGTATACCAAACTTTCAAATAATCAAATGTGATGTAGCTACTATACGAGAAACAATAGACAGTTGCGTCTCTCTGAAGTCTGATGTTGTCCTATGCTTAGAAAATTTAGACACTGCTGTTCTTTCTGCATCTTATACAATATTGAAATTTTTGGAAGAACCGCTGCCCAATGTATATATTGTAGTAACTTGTAGAAATATCGAACAAGTTCCTGATACTATACTGAGCCGATCTGTGGTAGTAACATGTAGCTGTCCTACCGATTCAGATATTGAACAGTACGCAGAATCCGAAAACTTAGCTAAGTTCTCTACAATAAAACATACGGACATTTGGAGAGCTGTCAAGTCTTTTTCAGATGCTAAGCTAGTACTTGGTATGTCTTCAGATCAGATTAACTATTTCTGCCAGATAGATTCGTTGATGAAGTTCCAGGACTCTGTGTCTAATATCGTCTGGGCGCTAGGACATTACTCGGATGATACTGAAACGCCTATCCAATTTGTGCTACAATACATCATGACGAAAACACCTTCTAAAACAATAAAGCAAGGAGCAATGTCTTGTATCAGAGATCTAGCTCTAAGTAAAGTGTCAGCACATTCTGCTTTATCTCGGTTTGCATTTGAGGCTAAATATGTCGAATAAGATTCAATACAAGTCAATAAATGGTTCAGACTACTACGCATGCACCGATGGACACATTTATTTCAAGTATGGACTAACTGATGGATATAGCAAGCTACATGAACGTCTTCATCCTGATGGTTATCTCAAAGTATCTAAACCATTTTACGCTGAAGGTAGCAACTATGTTCATAGAGTGATTGCAATTACATTTTTAGGGTATCCTAAAGATTATTATGATAAACATTACGTAGTAGATCACATTGACGGAAATCGTCTGAACAACAAACTAGATAATTTGGAGTGGATAACGCAAGCTGAAAATGTTAGACGTGCTAAATCACGAAGACGCAAGAACATGAGTGTATACCTAAAAATTAAATAAATAAATTATCTTAATTATGTGTTTAATAAATTTAATAAACCTTATCTATAATTGAGGTGATGAACATGAGAGCAAAAGAAGTATTAAAGTTACTACAAATTTCGCAGCCAACATTAGGTGACTATGTTAAGAAGGGATATATAAAATGCGATATTCTGCCGACCGGCAGACGAGAGTATGACGAAGATTCAGTGTATCAATTCTTAAATAGAAATATTCCAAGAAAAACTTACATATATGCACGAGTTTCTTCCAATAACCAGAAAAAGGACCTAGAAAATCAAAAGAATCTATTACTGAATTATTGCTTAACTAACGGTATTAAGGTAGCTGGAGTTTATTCTGATGTAGCTTCTGGATTATCCTTTGAAAATAGAAAGCAATTTTTTGAATTGCTAGACGAAGTTATTGATCACAAAGTAGATAAAGTAATCATTACTTACAAAGATCGAATATCTCGTGTAGGATTTGATTTATTCTATCATCTATTCAAAAAATTTGGAACTGAAATAGTCGTAATTTCCGAAATTGGGTCGAGTAAGTTAGACTCAGAAGAAATATTTGAAGAAATTGTTTCTTTGCTGCATTGCTATTCGATGCGGTTATATTCTAAGCGTCGAATCAATAAAATCAAGGAAGTATTAAAAGATGAGTCACTTGACGATTAAATCCTATAAGTTTAGGCTCTATCCTAACTCGGAGCAGAAAACTTTGCTGGAAAAGACATTTGGCTGTTGTCGGTTCGTCTACAATCATTACCTTGCAAAGTCGATTGAGGATTATGAGACTACGCGAAAGTCTAACTCATGTAATCAGAATTGTAAGGATCTCACTCATCTTAAGAAAGACTATAAATGGCTATCCGAAGTATCTTCTACAGCATTACAGCAAAGCATTCGTCACTTAGACGCAGCCTACCAGAATTTCTTTAGGAGAGTCAAACAAGGAAAAACACCTGGATTTCCTAAATTTAAGAGGAAATCTTCAAATCAATTCTTCACAGTTCCTAAAGATGCTCCATCTACACTCGCAATAAAGGAAAATAAGATACAGATACCTAAGTTAAAGTTCGTTAAGTTCAAACAAGACAGAGAAATACAAGGAAGAATAGTATCGGCTACAGTATCGAAAACATCTTCGGGAAAATACTATATTTCTCTTTGTTGTGTTGATGTTCCTGTTGAAGAATTTGAAAAGACTGGTTCGGTTGTCGGACTCGATTTAGGTATCAAGGATTTTGCAATAACTAGTGACGGAGGCAAAATTGAAAATCCTAAGTTCTTAAGAAAATCAGAAAAACGAATCAAGCAGTTGCAGCGTCAATTATCCAGAAAGCAGAAAGGTTCAAATAATAGAGCTAAAGCAAAAATTAAACTTGCGTGCAAGCATGAAAAAGTAGCTAATCAAAGAAAAGATTTCTTGCACAAAATCACAACTAATCTTGTCAAGAACCACGACTTGATTGTTTGTGAAGATTTGCAAGTTAAGAATATGACCAAAAATCATCACTTAGCGAAATCCATTGCCGATGCATCGTGGTCAGAATTCTATCGGCAGCTAAGCTACAAATCCGAATGGTACGGAAAAACATTTGTTCAAATTGATAGATTCTTCCCTTCCTCTCAAATTTGTAGCTGCTGCGGACAACGAAATCGACAAGTAGGAAAAGATCTAAGCATTCGACAATGGACTTGTCCCAGCTGCGGAGCTGAACACGACAGAGATATTAACGCAGCTATCAACATTCTAAATGAAGGATTAAGATTAGTTTTGAATTAGATTCTAACAACAATATACCGCAGGCTATGTGGGAATTAACGCCTCCAGAGAGAAGGTAAGACTTGAGCTGCTTTTAGCAGCTCAAGCAGTCTCGTTGAAAGAGGAAGAAAATAATGAATTTAATTAAATTTGAAATAGGATTTAGTTGAGTTTATCGATTTTCGTAGCATCGAAGATGACAAGCAGTTCGATACAATCTCAAAAGCTGCTAACTACTATAATATCCGATACTACAGTATCTACGGATCGTGCATAACCAGAAGACCAATTCACGGCAAGACTTTCAGGTTTGTTTAGAAGATAATTTGATGTATGTGCTCAACATTCTTAGAATAGTGCACTACCGGTGAAAACATACAAAATTCCATTTACAGAATACTCTAGAATCGTTAAATATATCAGCGGCAGAATATCACAGACAAGCAATGTAAAAATATTTTCGTTGGACTAGAGCAAAAATTATGGGGGTTCCAAGATGGACAGATATTACTTTAGCGGATCGTTGACGCAGCAGATGCATGACTATTTGATTGCAATGCCTGACTTCAAACCGCTTGACATTTTGATTTCTCAGCTCGACAAGAGTGCAATCACAAAAACTATTCAGTGGAAGCGAGAAGGCTTCTGCCGATCTTTATTTATCGACAGCGGTGCGTACTCAATACATACTGGAAAGGCAAAAGTTACGGTAGACGAATACATCGATTATTTGAATTCTATAGATGATGATATTGATGTATGCGCACAACTTGATACTATTCCTGGTCATTTTGGTAAGACAAAGAACAAAGAAGACTACGAGGAATCAGCTAAAAAGAGTTGGGAAAATTTCTTGTATATGCGAACAAAACTTAAATCTCCAAACAAGCTGATGCCTGTTTATCATCAGGGCGAAGATTTTTCTGCTTTAGCTAATATGTTATCGTGGCGAGATGAAAACGGGAAGCAATTAGACTACGTTGGAATTTCTCCGTCCAACGATAGAAGCGTTAAGATGAAGGACATCTACCTTAAAGAAGTAGAAGAATTCATTGCACGTTCTGATAATCCCGATGTAAAAACACATCTATACGGATACACTTCCATGCAAGGTCTCAGCAAATATAAATGTTATTCCTGCGATAGCATTTCGCATAGACATATTTCTGGATACTGTAAAATCTTAGTTCCAGAATTTGGAGTCATTTCCGTATCTCAGAAGTCTAGAACTTCTAAAACAAAGTCAAATATGAGCTTCCTTGACACTGCGGATGAATACAACAAGAAAAAAGTAGAAGAATATATCAAAAATCTAGGATTTACTTTAGATGAAGTAGTATCATCTTCTTCTGTTCGTGTAGCTATCACTATACATGCAATTCGAGATATGCTAGATGATAAATATGTATACAAGAAAGAAAACGTGCTTAGACCTAAGAAGTTATTTAGTTTTCAAGCGTAAGGAGAGTTAAAAATGAGTTTAAATGATACTGGAGATCGTACTAATTTTGAATCTGGTGCTGTTCGAGAGGTGCTGGATACCAATGGCAGATGTGACCTGATGCCTCTCGGTATAATTGCAAAATTATTTGAAAGAGACCATCCTGCCACTTTCCATATACTAAAAGCACTTGACGAATATATTTACACAGGAAATCAAAACTATCTTTATGATGCTATAAATGAGTTTATCTTCAACGACAAACCATCTTGTATTTTAGACTTGTCAAAACACTACAAAGAGGCATTAGCTAAGTATCCAGAAAGAAATTGGGAGAAGGGGTTGCCTTCTCATTCATTTATTGATTCAGGTGTTCGTCATTTGATGAAAGTTCTTCGAGGTGACGACGATGAACCTCATGATCGAGCGTTTCTTTGGAATATGTTAGGTCTACTGTGGAATGATGAGCATCATCCAGAACTTGTGGATCTACCATTTGTAGACAAACTAACAGCTCCAAACAGATATGTCAAGGGAGATGAAAATAACATTGGTTGCGATGAACAGGCATTCCCCCTCTGTTATAGATTATAGATAACCTTAGATAACTTTGATACTAACATACACAATCTGTGTTTTACATCTTGTATCACGTCATCTGTAGAGTGTTGATACATATAGATTTAGCATTTGGAGGATATTGTAATATGGCACTGATTGAGAAGTCTGATATAGCTACACTGAAATCAAGCGCAGAAGTTGCAGAAGTAGCAAAGTCAGCGAAACTAATACTCGAAGAGATGTCCGTTGCATCTTTAATAAATGAAGCTGCCAATACCGGCAATACTGAAGTATATTGCACTCGAAATTTATCATCCGTTATCAAAGATAAGCTTGTTTCTTTAGGATATACAGTTGAAGCCGTGCCGGAAGCATTGCCTATGCAATATTGTTATCTGATTAGATGGTGATTTCATGGATAATACATTTTCAGTAGTATTATGCAAGGAATCTGAACTGGTGGAATGCAGAAGAGTATTCAGTGAGTCTGAGATAGCTCCTGTACTTTCTATTCATGTTCCGCATGAATACTTCACTTATTCTAGGTATGCTATACATCAGATATCTGATTCTAAGCATGCAATTGATATTTCTAGGTATGTTAGACCTAGATGCTCACCAGCTTGGTTAGATATTTGCACATGCGGATTAGATGTATCACCCGGTCAACATGATTATGTTGTTCGATATTATAATCCAAGTACTCAGTCGTATGCCTGTGCATATTTCGGCTACATTATTCAAACTGAAAATACTAACAAGTCATACCTGTACATAAACAGAGAATAATTCCATCAGATTCGAGCACCATTACTAAATATGGAAGTGATTGAGTTGAATTATATATATGGAGCTAAACTATTTAGATCTAGCTGCCGTAAAGAACATATCAAAGCTAACATAGCTAATCCAATCAATGCTGAGCTAGTAACTCAGCTCAGCAGCATGATCGATACTGTAGACGACGATACAGATGAGACTATTGTTGATCCTATTCCTGAGGATGCTGATGCAACTTTAGAAGAGCCTGGTATGGTTGATGATGAAGATACTAGTCCACCTGATTCTAGCGATGAAGACGAAGACAATGGTTCAATATCGGAAGAAGACTTTCCTGAAACAGGTGAACCACAGCCTGACAACATAGACTCAGAAGATCCAACTGTTAATGATATAGATAGACTCGAATCTGCATTGAATGGTAACTCGAACACTCAAGGAGTAATTCGCTGCGCCGAAAAAGATGATGAAATCTGGGTGTATTACAACGATGATATAAATATCAGCAAAATATTGCCGGATATCATGGATGAACTTGATGCTAGCAACATCACAGATATGTCATTTAGTAGAATTGCACGATCCAATAACGCTATTGTGTTTGACAGAAAATGAGAAATTACCACCCACTACCTATAACAGAAGAGCTTGACTTCCATTATCTATTGACTCTGATGCCTGTGTTAAAAAATCTACCAGAGTACTCAAACTTACCTGAGTTGTTTTCTATCATTGGATACTCCAAGTTAGTAGACCTGTGTAGATACGCCGGAGGGGAAACTATTGTTGTACCTACGTTAGAAGAACTAAGTAAATCTGTGAACTCAATTCAATGGTTTTACGATGTATATATTAAAAAATGTAAGCAGGAGTCAGATATACCTTCTATATATGTAGACGAAGTCTCAAAGATAAAAATTGAATTTAATAAGAATATTTGATGTTAGAACATATAAAAGCCAGAATAGAAGCTCGAAACAAGAAGAATGCGTTTAAATCGTTTTCAGCATTCTATACAGATTTTGTCTGGAGAATGCAAGACGTTCAAATAGCTTCAGAACTTGAATACTTGATATCTTACAACAGATTAACGGCATTGTCTTTAGATAAGCTGATTGCAGCTGAAATGAATAGGAAGGTGATATAGCTTGATAACTGCGACAGACTTACAGCAAAGTTATATCAATTTATATAAACAACTTAGAGAATACTTGTGGCCGTTCCACACAGTAGAACTCATTGCAGAGCTTGAAATTGAATGCTATTCATCGTTCCCACAAGTGAATAGCTTGAGAAATATATATAGTAGGCTGAAAAGTGAAATCTTTTCTGAATACATTTCTGACGACGATGAATACCGCACTCTTAAAGATGCTTTCAATAAATTTGATTCTACTTTAGCAAAAGCAAAAAATTTTCATGATATCTATGCAAAAATACCGTCAATGCGTGAGGTGACTCGGTTTGAAAATAAGTAAGAAGCTTGAATCTTGTGATAGCTGTAACGTAGTTACAAGTGCTAAAGATGCAGCTATCTGTAAAATCAAAGAAGCGATTGAGCAGCTTGCTACATGCTGCGCAGACGATGAAATCGCAAGAGATTCTATTGCTAATCTCAGTGTTGTTTTATTTGACCTACAAAAATAATATTTTATCTAGGAGGTAGAATATTTTGAAAGACCTCAAAACTGTTGAGGAGAATCAGAATCTTCAGATACACGATCCTAACTTGAACTTTCAGAAGGAGGCCGTCGAACGAATGCGGACCTCCTTATTGTCATGTACGATTGATTCAAATAGTAAAACTGCTACAGCTGCGCTTCAGCAAATTGCAATAATGCGAATATACCATCAAGTAAGTAGAGTGATAAAATATCTTGACTTGATGGATAAGCTTGAAAATAAGCTTTACGAGTCTATAGAAACTTCTATGGATAATATGTCAGCTGCAAACCCTTCTACTTGGGCTATGTTACTGCGAATACAGTCACAGCTTCAGTATAACATGGTACAATCTCAAAAGCTACTAGAGCCTTACATGAACATGGATACATTTCATATTCCGGATTTCTCCTCAGATAAAGACTACATTGACGCAGATGCTAAGCTTATTCCGCAAGAATCTAGAGAGAAACTACGAAATACTGCACAAGCAATATTGACAGAGCTGAATAGTAGTACTTCTGGAGGTGATACGGATGAATCTTCCAGCTGATTTGCCTGAAAAGATAAAATCTATATATGACTCTGTTTCAGAAGCAGAAAAAGCATATTTGAGAAAAATACTAGAAGAGCTAGCAGAAACTGGATACTCTAGTACATACGAAAACATCTGGTTGACCGATTTTAAATCCGTACCCGTAGACATAGATACATTTGTTTGCGATCCTTATTATTTAGGTTCCGTGAATAGAAATGGTGACGCTGTATATCCGTTTTGGCGTAAAACATTACGAGAAATCTTCAGTGCAGGTAACAAGTACAACGAAATCATATTGAGCGGCGCAACTCGTATCGGTAAGTCATCAACAGCCATTATCATAATGGCCTATATGTTATATCGATTGATGATGTACAGAAACCCACATACATACTTTCAGAAAAAGGAGATATCAAAATTTTCTATTGTATTTGCAAACTTGACTAAAGACCTAGCATTAGGTGTTGCTTACAGAGAATTTCAGGATACATTAAGAGCATCACCGTTTTTCAACGAGCATGGATCATTCACCAGAAGTGATCGAAATTTCTATTATGTGCCAGAGGGTAATAATATAGAAATAATTGCCGTATCTGATGGCGCACAGGCATTGGGAAAGCAGGTATGGGCAGTTTTCATCGACGAAATCTCGTTTGCACGGTCTGGTGTAAAAGATATCAACAAAGCAAAAGAACATATGAAGAGGCTGTATGATACAGTCAATGCTCGTGTTTCTGGTACGTTTAGATTGGGCGGAGAGGTGTATGGAAAGCTAATTGCAGGTTCTTCGAAAAACCAAGACAACGACTTTTTGTCTACACATATAGAAACTCAGCTGAATTCTGGTAATACTCATTTGTATATTGTAGATCAGCCTCAATGGAAAATACTACCGCCTTCAATGTTTAGTGAAAAGAAATTTCATTTCACAGTTGGTGACAGATATAAACGAGGGTTCGTCATTCCAGAAGAGAACGATGATGATGCCCACATTCAAGAATACATCTCTCAAGGGTACAAGATAGTTGAAGCACCTGCAGAATTAAGACGAAATTTCCTTGCTGACTATGATATATCTTTGAGAGATATTGCAGGTATAAGTGTTGTAGGTGCGATGGGATTTATAACACAAGATGCAATCACACCAATTGTTTCTCAAGATAGACATAATCCCTTCTATACCGATACAATACAGATTGGTACACGAGATAATTCTTCTATTGAACAGTACTTTCATATAGAATCCGTGCCAAGCAATCTAAAAAATTGTTATATGGCTATACATCTTGATTTAGCCGAAATCAGTGACCGTCAAGGTATATGCGGAGTATGTGTAGACGGAAATAAAGTAGTTGAAGACATAAATGGAAAGAAAGTATCTTTACCATTTTATAGAGAAATTTTCTGCGTTGGTGTAGAAGCCCCTAAAGGCGATAGAATGTCTTATCAGAAAGTAGTAAATTTTCTGCTATGGCTTAGACGACAAGGATTCAACATAGGTGTTGTATCTACTGACCAGTTTCAGTCTAGCTACATGCGAGAGATATTGTCTCAGCAAGGATTCAACACCAAGAAAATTTCTGTAGATAGATCAATGGAACCATACATTGGATTGAAAAATGTTATATATGATCAACGCATAGAACTTATCAAACATCAGCTACAAGAAGACGAACTAGTTAACTTAAAGCGGATGAATAACAAATTTGACCACGATTCTGAACACTCAAAGGATTGCTCCGATGCATTATGCGGCGCAATCTGGGACTTAGTTGAAGAGAAGGTAACACCTACACCAGCTCCTAAATCTATAGCTAAAACGATAGCAAGTATAAATGGAAGGCATGCCACTAATCGAAGCAATATAGCTGGATTTAATTTTCCAGCTATTAAACACTATTAAATATAAGGAGTCGATAAAATGTTCGTAAGAAACTGTCTACGCGCAGGAGATTATCTAGTACCAATCCCTTATGGAGTTCCTGTAACTTTGGAGTACGACGACGGGAAACTAAGTAAAATTTACAGATACTATGATGATGAAAAACAAGCTGTATCAGCAGAGGATTATACAGTATACTCCGAGCTTGAAGGTGTGGTAAAGAAAGTTCCCATAAAAGTAGGAAGAACTTGGGTAAGAGGTGTACTATATTCTGGCTATCATGCAAAATGCGGAGGATATGTGCCTGCTGATGTAATGGCTGATCTATCAGAAGACGTGAAGGCATCAAAAAACTACAAATTCTACGCAGCTGATGTGCTCAGTAATTCTACTGCATTTCACGGTGCGGGTCCAGTTCGTCAGTGGCTTAAGATGGCAGGGTTTACAATTATTGCAGGGCAGCTAGTTCCAGCTAATGTTGATCAGAAAATATTTGACCAGATGTGGGATAGTAGATATCCCTTTGAATATCCTCTAATGACGTATTATTTCATCTGGAGAGGTTCCGATACATTGGTCGTGAATACATTTTTACTTCAGGAAGTTTGTAAAAGTGTGTCAAAGTATCTCACTGAGGATGGCCTGTTGCGAGGTAAAGTATCCTGCGAAACTGGAAATACCGTAGATCTGGATTATTATCAGATATATAAATACAATATTCACAAAGGCGTAACATTCATAATGAATGCTAACCATATTGTATATAGTTCTTGTAATGATAAACAAGCTGGTATAACATGCTCAGTTTGCGGAAAACGATATGTTCCAACTCAATTCTGTCATTGCGATGATACACATTGCCTGTCCTTAAAATTTAAAACTGCTAACAACTTGTTGTCCGCTTTTAACGCGCATCCAATCACGTTCGACAGATATAAGCAGCTGATAAAGAACAAAGAGATTCTCTGTGTAGGAGATGTATTGAATACAGATGAATATTTAGAGTACAGTTTAGAAACTTCTCTATATGCTATTCTTCGTGCTCTAATTGACATCGACATTGTTAGAAATGACGATTTAATAACGTCATTTGTCAACTATTGTAACAACAACATAGACAGCCTAAAGTATTATATGGATAATCCCGATAGAGCAGTAGTTGATTTTGATCTAGATGAGTCTAAGTATTTTGATCTACTGAATTGGTTCAAAGATGCACAAAATGTGCAAGATGTGGTCAATGTTATCGACAACCCAAGATACAATGCGTCTTACGTAAATAAGCTGTTTGATGGCCCGCCTATCTTTAGAGACAAGAAGATCTATATCACGGGTAAATTCAAGCACGGCAGCACAAATGATATAATCAGCATCTTCAACAGTTACGGCGCAGCGACTACAAATACATTCGATACAGACGTAAACTGTGTAGTAATTGGAGATATGCTAGAAAATATCGATGGTCGTAGCGTAAAATATGCTAGAAACATGAACATCCCTATTTTCTCTGAAGAGAAAATGTTCGATCTGTATGATATTGATTCGGATATACAGCAGAACCTTCAATAGAAGAAAGTAGGTGACATAGTTGGCAAATAAGTGGATTGAACGATTTAGACCTAAGCCGAATAAGCCGGTTGTATCTTACTTGAGAAGTGTGCTGTCTGGTTCTTTTTTCAAGATGTCAGATATCCGAAGGAACTCGGCAATTGACGACATAAAAAGTAGAATAGTTGCTATGCGAGCTCTTGCAAATGATTCTCAAGTAGCTACCGCATTATCTTACTACGCTACAGATGCAACAATTCCTAATAGTGATGGTCAGATAATTTGGGCTGTACCTATTGACAAAAAATCTAAAGATGCTGCAGACATCGTGAATGACCTATTCAACCGATGGAATATAAACAGCTATGCTAGAGATCATATTTTAGAGTTGGCAACTGTTGGTAACTTGTATCTACCTACTACCGATATCTATAAAGAACCTTTATCGTTTTATCGAAGAGAAAACATAGCACTAGACAATAATACTATCCCAGACGCTGGATACGATATAGTACCCTCATATAAACTACGTCCTGAAGACATTATACATCTATTTTATCGAGGTGTAGATGAAGGTTATCTGTATCAACCGGATTCATCTGACGCATCTTCAGTAATACGATACCCGAGCTCTTCTGTTATCCATTTTTCATTAGGAGGACTACTAGGAGATTATACTATTAGATTAAAAACTTCTGACGGTGATACAAAGGACTATGACATTAAATTTGCTAGCCCGCTCATGGAACAAGCTGCACAGCCTACTCAGACTTTAGGCTTGTTAGAAGACGCGCTGCTATTATCATCCTTGACTCGCGTAGTTAGATTCATCAATGTAGAATGTGGATCTGCAGAAGAAACTGAACAACGAGATGCACTTCAGATAATTAAAGATGCAATTGAACAGCAGCTTTCTCTTAATACATTGAATGGAGATGCGCAAAGCTATGTCAATCCTCAATCTCCTAATAATTTAATATTTCTGCCTAAAATCAACGGCCAGGATGCTATCTCGATTACGGATTTAAACATGTCAGATACATCTGAATCGGATTCTAAGCTTCTAGAACATTATCAAGATAAGAAATTGTCTGTGTTAGGTGTACCTAAGGAAGCAATGAACTTTTCCTCTAATGAGGGCCTAGGAGGCGCTGGATCAGTATTATCACAAAGATCTGCACTGTACGCCAATTCTTTACAGCGTCTAGAAACTGCGTATATTTCTGGATGGACTGATGCAATAAATAAATATTTTATGGCTAGAAACATGTCTGGATTTGTAAACAAATTTAAGCTTCATATGCAGCCTATAATCACTACGATGTCTACTGTAGTATCTGAAAAGCGTGATGCTTCCGTCAGTCAAGCTCAAAATCTTATCAGCTTACTTCAGTCTATTAAAGTTGACGGTAACGAACCATATCTGAAAGCGATTCAAGAAGCGCTTAAAGAATCATTCCCGCAGCTCGGATCGCAGATAATGTCCTGGTCTATAGAGCCGGAAGAGAACGGAGGCAACGAAGGTGGCTTCTAATTCAGAACTAATTAAATTGTTTTTTCACGACTTAAAGACATATAATTCTAGTAACTTCAGAACGCTAGAGCATGCGGATCTAACATCTCAATCACCTACAGTATTTAAGTCTTGTAGTAGTGTAGTAACACGATATTTCATATTTAAGGAACGTCATCCTGAGTTTTCTGATGAAGATATGCGATTGCTATACTACAGATTAGGAATTGATCAAATTGCTAGATATTTTTCTGAGTACCCTTCCGCTTGTATAGAAGATCTAAAACCATTCCAGCAGCAGCTTATCTGTCATGTAGAGCGTGAAAAGCGAGCTGAATCTAATGAGGTGAATTGACATCATGCCTGCTCCATTACGATATAGAATATCCAAACTAGATGATTTGCCTAAATGTGTATCAAACAATAGTCGGGATCTGAAAATAAATGTAACCAATTTTCTGCAAAACGATGTATTAGTAGGAAAACGAATCTCCATCCTTCATAGTCGATTCGGAGTGTTGTTTGCATGTACACTGAACTGTCATGGTAATCTTGTATCTGTAATGGACAATGGAATTGATCCAGATATTTCGTTATCGGATATTTTGAAGCAGTTTGCTAAGTTTGGTTTCCTAATTGAATGTAGACCGGATAGTCAGTTGTCTGGAGATCAGTTAACATATCTCATTAGCATCTCTAACTTAAACTACGACAAGATCCGGATAATGAATGTGTACGAATACAATAAAGTGGGTGAACGTATTAACACTCAATACGTTGTAGCATTCATGTCAATGTGCAATCCTTACTGGTTAAACGCTAACTATTCTTGTTCTATGAGTGAGTTCAAAGAGAGGCTTGCACATGGATCTGTAGCAAATTTAACTAGAGTTAGTCAAGATAACAATTATGATTGGTCTTGGTTACAAAATAATATAGCAAACATTCAGGATATTCTAGATAATAATTCGAGGTGTCTAGAATGAGCAAAAATCTAATCGGAAAAGATATTATAATGATGCGGAAGCGTTATGCCGAAGCGTTACATATGCAAGGAGTACCTTGTAGATATCAATTTCCTATACTACCTGACACAAATCAGAATGGCGAGCCTGTAGTTGATAGCTACTCTGACATGATTGATACTTATATATTCTTTGAAGGTTCGCCTAAAATAAAGACATTCAAGCGAATGGGGTGGGTAGTTGAAAATGATTCAGATCTACCATTCCTCATTCATTGTAGTTTTGATTTACCAAACCTGCAGAAAGATTCTATATTCAGAATAGCTGGACAGTATAGTGATGTAGATGAGAGAGTGTTTCGTGTAACACAGCTTTCTTACGATATACAAGCACCTGATCATATTGTATGCCAAGTAATTCCTGTATACGATAACAACATAGTAGGAAGAACTGATAAGGAAGTAGAAAACACATTCAATACTTCAAATCATTTCATAACGCAGCCGATCGACTACAGAGGTAAATATATCAGCGAACAACCTGGAGAGCGGTGAGATAAGTGATATATCTATACGACAAATCTATATGCGATGATCTAAGGCGATCATTCAATCCTAATAATATGCCGAATCCCGTTGTTAAGGTTGTTGACACTTCAGACTTCTTGTCTATAGGAGCTCAAGTAAAAGACGATAAGCTTTCTTTTCCTATAGTAGGGTTGAATCGACCGGATAACTATGAAATAGATACAGATCGTACAAATTTTACTTTGATGCATTCAGGGTGTGTAGTCGCTTTTGATGATAAAGAAAACAATCTATACAATGAACAAGTTATTCCAATAAAACAAAATTACGATCTACATGTACTTGCAACCAATCAAGCCGATATGGACGAAATACTTCGAGAGCTGATATTCAAATACACTAACATGTATTTCTTGACTATAAAACTTCCATATGAAGTGAATAGGAAGATTCGTTTTGGTCTAGTGATTGATGGGCAGGTAGAACGAACGTCTGGATATTCACAATATGCTGAATCTGGTACATTGTATGAATCAGTGATTCCACTGCGAACAGAAGGACTTGTGCTAGTTAACTACAAGCCAATACGTCTAACTAGAAATGAATATCAAATAGAGTTCAATTAGGTCTAGCAAGTAAACGAAGACGCACATTGTGATGCGTCTTCATTGTTTTACTGAACTACTATAGCAGAACCCGAACCTTGTATACTTCTAGAAAGAGGTGAATACTGTTGATATATTATAAGAATACATCATCTAGATCACTTACATTTTACAATGTAACTTTTGGTCCAGGGGACATCAAACCTGTTCCGGATTACATAAATAGATCATGCATGATTAGATGCGATGAACCCAAGCAAACTTCTCCTAAGCCTAAGGCCGCAGCTGAAAAGCATGCATCTACAAAATCATCTGCCGTAGTAGATGTAAAGTTCAAATCTGATAAACAAATTGAGCAAGGAGGAAATGCTAATGGCTCAGATAAATATTTCTGAAATTAGTCAAAATTATAGCTATAACATTGGTACAAACACATACTGCTGTGTAGCAATGCCTATTACAGCTTGTTGGGGACCCGAGTACGTTGATCCAACGTCAGCAGGAATTACTGAAGACGAACTCATGGATGAGCTCCGATGGGAGAGATTCAACGCAACTCAGCAAGGTCTAGAAAGCTTTGTATCCACTTACAGAGGTCCTGCGTCATTGTATAGATCTGCGAAAGATTATTCATATCAAATGGCAATGACGCTTCTTACTGCTGGATATGACGTACTTATCTGTCGTGTGTGCCCCGGTACATCTGCTCAAGGCGAGCTTAAAATTCAGGACGAGAACAAGCTCACTATCAAAGCCAAGTACGCCGGCACGTTTGGTAACAACCTTCGTTGCACATTCAAAAAGCTCAACTCTATATTCCTAGTAGATGGAAAAGCGCAGAGAGTGAACTATTGGAACTGCATTGTATACGTGCTAGATTCTTCTGGTACAAAGACAGCAGTTGAGAATCTAAGCTTCGTATTTGAGTCCAAGAATTCTAACGACACACTTTATCATATTTCTGAAATTGACTCTAATTTCATTACATTTGCTGGATACGATGAACTCAAAGATTCATTGACACTTGACGGATCTGTATCTATAGACCTTGCAAACGGTTCAGACGTTGCTAATCCTAAAACTGCACAGGAAATGATTGCATCTGCAGCAGAGTTAGCAAAAACTCGTTACAGCAAAGTATATACTGATATAAGTAATGTTTCATATCTGACAAAATTATCTAGTTTGAACATTTCTGATGTAAATAAAGCTGCTGCTATTCAATATAGAGAATGGTGCTGTACTGCAGCATATTCCGTATTTGAAAAGCTCAAGGATAAGTTGTCATACAACTACAATAGAGTAATTGTTCCTGGTTGGGATGATCAAGATTTCTCTGCTGTAGTACCTGATTACGTATACAATGATGTGGATACAAATTTTGTGCTATCTCCTCTCCATATCCGATTGATGGATGTCGCGTATAATAGCCGTTGTGGCACCGCATACATTGATATCCCAAAGAGTCTTCCTAGATCTCGTGTATGGGACGAAGACGATAATAAGGAAGGATATGCACAGAAGCTTGCTAGATATGTGCCTACAAACAACGCATATGATCTAAACGCAAGCTTGTATACTTCACATTCTGCTCTATTTGCTCCTTGGGGACATTATACATATGTCGGAACTTCTAAGCAGAACATCGCATCTCCTTCGTTCATGGCTTTGATGATTGAAAGAGCAATGATTCTAAATCAGGCAAGCCAGTATGAATGGGCACTACCTACAACAAGAAAACATACACTTAAGATTGGCAAGCTTGATTACAGCGTAACAAAGCATCTGCTTGATGACTGGCAGGGTGAAGAAGGAGTAGGTGTAAACGTAATCACAGATATCCCAGATATGGGCATGAGCCTGTGGGGAAACAGCACACTGTTCGAACTTCCTGTTGGAACCTATCAAGCTCTCGCAAATCTATCAACTCGTAAGCTAATGAACGCCGTTGAAGATCAGGCATACAGATGCGGAATTAACATCACGTTCCAGTACAACAACGAGCAGGCATACAGCAGTTTCTACGCTGGTATGACTCCACTTCTAGACACAATGAAAAATATTGGTGCTATCAATGACTACTATATGGTAATGTCTGCAGATATCAACGGCACTGATAGGGTCAGATTAAATAGTATTGTAGGCACCGTATATTTAACAGTTTCAGGCGTGGTAAACACGATCAACTTAGACTTGATAGCACTTCCCTCTACTGTAAATCTAGACGACTACAGGGCATAACTCATGTAACAAATCGTTAAAATAGACGAGGAGTCATTTCCTCGTCTATATTTATGTTGAGGTAATATATTGATGTCAACTAAGATATGTAAGATATGCGGTAAGTCCTTTGAATCTAAGTCATCTAGACGTTCTGTTTGCTATGAGGATCATTATCATCCTTGCCCCGTTTGTGGTAAGCTAACTATAGGAAACGATATGCAACATTTGAATTCCTGTTGTTCAACCGAATGTTCTAGGAAGAAAGCGTCGGATACTACTCATAAAACATATGATGAATGGCCCTCCAATTCTAGTAATGCGAAGCAAAAGAGAGCAGAAACTAATGTGCAGAAATATGGAGTAGATAATCCTTCTAAACTACTTGATGTGAAATCGCAGATATCAAGCAGTTTGAAAGCTACGTGGCAAACTCAAAAAGATACCATACTGTCTAAAACTGAACAAACTTGCTTAGACAAGTATGGTCAAACGCATTACATGAAATCTAATGAAGGCAAGCAACACGTATCTGATGTATTTACTGAAAAGTATGGAGTTAAAACCAGCTTGCTGTCCGATATTGTGAGAAACAAGATAGAGAAAACCAACCTGGAAAAATATGGATCTGCGAATCCACTTTCATCTGCAGATATACAAAACAAAATAAAACAAACTAACATGCTTAGATATGGATATAAATACTCTGCTAGTTCACCAGAAGTTAGAGAAAAGATAAAATCTACTATGGTAAAACGATATGGTGTGAAATATCCGCTTCAGTCTGATGTGATATTGAAACGTGCTAAGGAAACATTCTCAAGTCATATGGAGTCAGAAGAGTTTAGGCAGCAGAGGCAGAAGAATACGGAAACTACTAACATGTCTAGATATGGGACTAAATCTGCAATGTCGAACATCGAAGTTCAAACACGCATTCAGTCTACTAATTTGTCCCGATACGGCGTAGCAAGCTATACAGCTTCTGATGATTTCAAACAAAAACGCCTGAAAACTTTCAAGGTAAAATATGGATCAGATAATCCGATGAAATCTGAAACAGTCAAACAACGATTATCAGAAACGATGAAGTCTAGATATGGTGTTCAACATGCAAGTCAACTAAACATGTCTGATATATCTAAAATTGACGAGTTAATTAAATTTAGAGCAGATCCTGCTCAATACATATCTTCATTACCAGAAAGCGAAAGAACAGAATCAATCATAGCTGATAAACTTGGAGTCACCCCAAGCGCTGTTTCTAACTATGTTGTACAAGATAATCTTCATCATCTAGTAAGTTACAGCAAAAGCACCATGGAAGATGAAATCGCTAACTTCTTAAGTCACAACAATGTCAATTTCCTTCGTAACTGCAGATCTGTCATATCTCCATACGAGCTAGATTTTTATTTACCTGATAGACAGTTAGCTATTGAATGCAATCCGACGATAACGCATAATTCATCATTTCATGATCCGTGGAATGGCAATGCGAAATCACCTTCATATCACAGAATGAAAACAGATATGTGTGAGAAGAACGACATATTTCTATTTCACATTTTTGGTTATGAGTGGACTCATAGAAAAAATATACTATTATCTATGCTGTCTTCTTTACTACATATGTCTAGCAGAAAAATATATGCTAGAAACACATATGTGTCTGAAATTGATCCAGCAGAGTGCGCTGAATTTTTAGAAGCTAATCATAGACAAGGCGGAAGATTATCAGCAAGTATTCGATTAGGACTAAGATGTAAGGACACCGATGAGCTAGTATCTGTGATGACATTCAACAAAATTAGAAATACTATCGGCTATACAGGTCAAGCAGGTGTAGAACTATCTAGATTCTGTTCGTTACTCAACACATCAGTTGTAGGAGGAGCCAGTAAGCTTTTTACACATTGTCTAAACAACATACATTCCGATGAATCAGGTAAAATTATTTCGTTTTCTGATAGAGCGCATACGCGAGGTAACTTATATTCAAAGTTAGGATTTGTACCTGTTAATAGTTCAAATCCAGGATACGTCTGGGTAAGTATGATAGATGATTCATACTATAATAGAGTATCTTGTCAGAAACGTAATTTACAAAGGCTGTTTAACGATACCAGTATAGACGTTGATAATCAAACAGAACGTCAGATAATGGAATCTCATGGCTATGCTCAGGTATTTGATTCTGGAACAATTAGATGGGAGTACCTTAGATGAAGAATCTGAATCGTTAAATAATTTGATAAGTCACATATAAGGAGAATACAAAAATGCCAGACGTTGCAACACTTCAAGGATTTCTGTCACCTTCTGGAGAATTTTATGAATGTGATACATACGGTCATTGTGAATTAGCAAAGCAGATTATCAAGTCATTGAATCGTTACTCTGCAGATGCAATCAAAACAATGTGTCATGAAAATGTGTTGTTAAAGCATGGATGGGTATGTGTACGAGCAAGAGATGTCTATAAATCTGCGTTTGATGAAAATAAAAATTACTTGCCCATATCAAATGAGCAGCAAGCATGGTTTGAAGCTAGTTACAATAACCTAACAAAATATCAGAATTCAGACATATACGAAATAGTAAAGGATTTCGGAGATATTCGTCATTACAGAAAGGCTATAAAATCTACATATGAACCTTTAGTACGATTGGAGAACAAACATGGCTGAGCGTGCTATTCTATCAATAATTGGAATTATCTCAACAGTGTGTGCTTCGTACATCGTTGAATATATCTTCCATTGGCTAAAAATCAACAACACTGCCTACAAACCAATTCAGATTCGAAAATCCTGCAGCGATGAAGATCTGATGTGATGTGAGGTGAAGATATCATGACTGTATTTGATTTGCTTATCTACAGCAAGCATGTTTATGATATAGACTTTATCTCGTATACACGCTGACCACAATCATATACAGGAAGCCATCCGTGTTCAATCATGAGATCATCGTTTGATACACCTTTACCAAAATTGGTTCCGAACAGCTGGTCATAACCTCTTTGTCGAAGAAGATTAGCTGTTATTTTATTCTTCCCTTTTGACCAAACCTCTTGAGGAGGAGTTGTTCTAACTAACGTCATTCCAATCTTTTCATAAACACTTCCTAAAAACTTAGACCTATCGCAGTAAGATATTATATTAGATACTCCAAAGTTTTCAGTAGCAAATTTGAAAAGCTTAGAAGCTCCTCCTACAACATTGTATCCAGGAAGAGAACATAGCCTAAGTAACTCTACATCATGCGTCTTGTCGTATCTAGATTTACCAAATGTCATAACCTGATACAGTACATTATCTTTAACTAGCCCTAAGCAAAGCAGCTGACCTCTACAAGTTCCTTGAAAATGATACTTTGTCAAAAATTCGTCTACAACTTTCGTGTTAAGCTTGTATATCGATAAATTCCTAGCAAACACAGATTTTCTTTTACAGAGAGACTGAATTACTTTATCTGAATCATCCCAGTCAAATATATGAATACATCTATATCCAGCTTCTTCGGCAATCCGAGATTTATCTCTATGATAGTTGATTTTAACACCAGGTCCTCCCCACGGATTTTTCAAAGCATTATGCGTGTAAGATGGATCAATCTCAATCAATATCCTTTCATCATTCAACGCAATGTCGAAGAATTTTCCATCCAAATAAAATTCAAAGTTACTATCTATTCCAGATGCTAAAAGCTTGTCATAAAATGCTACATTTATTTTTGAAATCTTGCTTATATTCTCTTGAGATGAAGGTACAAGACACCCATATGGAACTCCATACTTCTGTATACAGCTTTCTTTTGCTTTCTTCATCAATTCTGATGGATGAGACTGATTATCTATACCATACCTAGATAAAAAGGTTGATTTTGCTTTATCATCAATTTCTTTAGGCCAAAATTCACCGTAATTCTCTATTCCTGATTTTATCGCAGACATACATACATCTTTATCTTTCACGGCATCAGAGAACCTATATTTGTCTAAACATGCTTCCTCCATTTTCTTTTTAAACGATTCAATCTTCGTTGGATTGCTATTTCCATGTTTCGACGCCATCGTCAACTCAATCTTTTTTCTTAGTTCTTCAGATTGCATAGATGTAGGAGCACCATATCGTTCTGTCATCGTTTGCTTTATTTTATCACGAACCTCAGAAGATCCTAAAGCCCAATCTGTACCAAATTTATCTCTATTTGTTTGAATTGCTTTTTGTTTTATCTCATCAGATTTAAGCGGAGAATCTACACCATATTTATCTAGCATTGCTTGCTTGTGATGCATCTGAACGTCTTTGTTTTGCATCGGATGTTCACATCCATATTTGATAATGTTGTTACGCCGGGTTTGTTCCTTCTTACATTCTCTACTACACGGTTCTGTTTTTCTAGTTGTGTTCCATATCATCGGCTTACCACATATAGGACAATTAGATACATGAGATTTAGAACAAATACGTGACGAAGGCGCATCAGGTAAAAATAACTCTCCGCATATTGCACATGGTTTCAACTTTTTAGGCTTGCTGTATCTTGGATTCATACCATAAACTTCTCCTTCAATATTGTTATTTAATTATAAAGTAGATTCTGTGATTTGTCAACAGTTTAGCACCTTTTATTTTTCTAGACAGTCAAAAAAAATATAGTTAACATTGAGGTGTATTACATGTTTAAGCCTTTGAAGCTAGGTACAAACCACATGCTTGGGCAAGATTCATACGTGCCATTGACAACTAATAACTTTGAAATTAGAATATATGGAATGGACGGAAGTGCTCCAAGCGAATTTGCCGATCTCTTAACATTATCAACAGATGAAGTAGGTGAAATTCAAGAAGATCAAGATTCAATCACAGTACATTATGGAAACGGTTTAATCAAATTCCCGAGTAAGGTTGATTACGCAGATGTAGATTGGACATTAAATTGCTACTGCAGTCCTAACGTACTTGAAGCTCTTAGAGAATGGAGACGCCAAGTCTATGATCCAGATTCAGAAAGGATGGGACTGCCGTCTGAATACATGAGACAGGTATATTTCATAAAATATGATGGCCAAGGAAACGTAAGAGACGTCATTAGATGCCCCGGAACTTGGATCAAAGGCCTCCGCAACGGTACCCACACCCAGTCCGGAGGAGATGTCGTGAAGGTCCAAACGACGCTCGTCATCTCTAAAGCGATTTATCTTAGACCTTCTGAATTCAATCAAGGAAAGTAATCGACAGCTAAACAAATAAAGTAACCCTTCTAAAGTTATATTACATCAATCGTTAATATAATTGTAGGAGGGTTAATTTTATGGCCATAAAAACATGTAAAGCGTGCGGGAAGTTGTTTGAAGGTATTGGAACTGCTTCATATTGTTCTGGTCCTCATTATGCTATATGTGAAGTTTGCGGGAAACAATTTGAGTGTGACCCTAGAATACATAACAGATGCTGTTCTGCAAAATGTAAAGCGGAGTTGAGAAAGCAAACTATACGAAAAACCAAGTACAACAAGATATGGGTGTAAGAGAAAGGAACAGCTGCCTATCGGAACTATACGTGTTTCTCAGACTGCTACATTCATCAAAGTTAAAGAAGTTCCAGAACATACCGGCATCACTGGATACATGAGACCTTATTGGATACCTTTGCAAGAAAAGATATATTCCGATAAATTTGGGCCTGTACCTGAAGGAAACATGATATGTTTTCTCGACAACGACCGGACAAATTTTAGCATCGATAATCTTTACATGATAGATAGAAAGATTTCTGCTGTTATGTCTAGCAACCAATGGTGGTCAACGGATCCAGAGATAACAAAAACAGCTATACTCTGGTGCAAGCTACACTACGCAATTAAATCCACATCTAATTAAACAAGAATCGTTATATTTGATTGTAATCAATATTACCCGGAGGTAAACAATATGTCTGCTAATGTAGAAACAATGTTCAGTGTGAGAGAAGTTCCGTGGCACGGTCTTGGAACTATTGTTCAGGACGCACCCACCTCTAAAGATGCACTTCATCTTGCTGGCCTGGATTGGAATGTTGTATCTCGTCCGATCTTCACAGAAGACGGACAAGAAATCGAAGGATATAAATCTAATATTCGAGATTCTGATAATACAGTACTCGGTATTGTATCTAACAAGTATAAGATTGTTCAGAACGCTGAAGCCTTTGAGTTCACTGATGCGCTTATTTCTGAAGACGTAAGATACGAAACAGCCGGATCACTTAGAAATGGAAAGCAAATCTGGCTTCTCGCAAAGATGCCTCAGACAAAAATTGTAGGAGATGCGGTAGATCCATATATCTGTTTTACAAACAGCCATGACGGCTTAGGTTCTATCAGATGCTGTATGACTCCGATTCGCGTCGTTTGCAACAACACCTTGTCGCTCGCCCTTGAGAACGCCTCGAGATCATGGTCTACTAAACATGTTGGCGATATTTCGACTAAGCTTGCAGAAGCCAGGCGCACACTAATTCTCGCCAACGACTATATGAGCAACTTAGCCGAAACTGCTGATAAGCTTGCAAATACAACATTCACACAGAGCAAGGTTGAGGAGTTCGTTTCAGAGTTGTTTAAAGCACCTGATGACGCAACAGATCGAGTAAAGAACAATGTAGAAGCCTCTAAGCAAGCTTTCATGTATTGTTACTTTGCACCAGACATTGAGAAGTTTCAGGGTACTGCGTGGGGAGTTGTAAATGCGGCTTCTGATTTTGCAACACATGCAGCTCCAGTTCGTAAGACGGCGAAGTACGCAGAAAACCGATTCTCAAATTCGTTGAATGGTAATGTTATCATCGACACTACAATGTTAGCTATGATGAAGCTACTCAATAAGAACGTCGGTTAATTCCGTATTCGATTTTGACAAATATGCCTGTTGAAAGAGTTGCCTACTATGAATTATTTTATCGGTGTAGAGGATTTAGTTGCAAATGCATTGATTGAATTAGTTGAGAAAACTGAGAATAGAACTGTGTCTGCGTACCGTACAACACAGACGGTAATATCCGTTGTGAGCGTGCGGAGCTGGTAGGTAATCATATTTGTCTGGATGAGGTAGGGTAAGGATAAAATGAATATGACTAAAGTAGAACTTACAAATGTGGTAGAAATAACTTATTTCACGGAGAGAGATAAGAATAATATCCCCAAAAATTTGATGACGGCTATGGTTCATGTACCTGAAGATTCCTTGCCTCCCATGAGTGAGACAGATATGAAATACGGAGGTCGTCTACTTGATGTGTACTTTGATAAGGCTGTCGAAATTCTGAAGAATGAAATTGGACCGATCGAGCTCTTTCCGAGTCATTGCTTCCGTTTTATAGGAGATATGACTATGGTGTATTGAAAGCTTCAAATATTCAGGAGGTAGAGCGATGATTGTTCCAAATTACATACGCTCAAAAAATGCACTTATGCGCCAGCCATGCCCGTCAGGCGACAAAATATGATCTTGAGATTGCTGATTGGCTTGAGAATCACGGTGTTGATGTAGAGTCTATATCCGATGGCGATGGTACATCTTTCGAGAAACTACTGTATGGTAATAACGTAACGGACGGACTATGTCGCCACATTGAAGAAATTGAGGTAAAAAACTGACAGAAAGAGTTCTATTGCCCTGTAAAAGATGCGGTTACAATCATGGCAGAATAATACCATACGGTCATTTTCAGAGCAATCAAACTACATATCGTATTTCTTGTCCAAGATGTAGTTATTGTACTAAAGAAAAAGAAACAGTAGAAGAAGCAGCTGAAGCTTGGAACAGGAGAATGAAAAATGACTCGTAAGCGATTCATCAAGTTGCTGATGTCTTGTGGAATACAGAGAAATAGCGCGAGACGGTTGGCCAAGATTACGTGCACAGCACGGTATCCGTACTTTTTCGCTTGGATTGTTGTAGAATGGAGGTTACAGGTAGCACATGAAACTAATAGAAGAGCTATTAGACGATTGCAATAGTCTTGATACTCTTGCTGGTTACATTGAGCTTGTTCCGGAATTGGATCAACTGCGCACACATTTGATTTCCATCAAGAGTCGAATTTTAGAAGCAGTCGATATTCTGAAGGAGGGGAATAATGATTAAAACTTTTGTTAAGAAACCGGTTGAAATTCACGCAGTTCAATGGACTGGTGACAATTTCAGTGAGATTGCAGATTTTGTCGGAGCAGAGAATTTAGTCTGTATCGGAAGATGTGGAGACTTAGATCTAAATATCTATACCTTAGAAGGCAACCATCATGCTGAAGTAGGTGATTGGATTATCTGTGGTGTTAAAGGAGAATTTTATCCTTGCAAACCTGATATTTTTGAGCAAACATATGAAGAGGTATCTCAATGATATGGCCTAAAGACGTTTCATTTGAAGGGTACAGCAAAAGGAAAGACGAGTGGTTCAATGACCCTGATCATTTTCTTGGTGATCCTCCAATTTCTGCTCAGTATGCACTTGATCTGATATTTAAAACTTTAATCGATGATAAAGAAAATTATCCGTATCTTACAACTATGCCGGAAACCGAGGAGCAAACTAATTCGATCATGCTAGAAATATTACTAAGAAAGTACAGCAAGAAGTATCGTGTATACTTAAAGAAGCTAAGAAAGGAAAAGCATAATGAGTAATGCAACGCAAAACGCGTCTAGATGTTTTCTTGGAGCAGCATCCAGAGGAAAATCTCGATGCGCAGGAGGTGTTGGATTCATGACCGATTACTTCCGCTGCTTACGAATATGTTAGTAATCATTGTAAAAGTCTAGATAAGAGTTGTAGCTTTTGTCGACGTGATTTCTGATTGGAGGAGGTAGAATAATGGATACAGTAAACTTCATTAAAGAACGAACCCGAATGTGCAAGAGTTTTGGTGATGAATGCGAAAAGTGTCCGGCTTTTAATGCCTGCGAAGATGAATTATGTTCTTGTGCAGTTGACGTAGAGTCGCCAATGGACGCTGTAGATCAAATCGCTATAGTCGAGGAGTGGGCTAAGGAGCACCCACGCAAGACTCGGCAGAGCAAGTTCTTGGAGCAATATCCAGAGGCAGATCTGAATTCGCTTGGTGTGATATCTATCTGCCCGCTTAGAATCATCAAAACTCATGAGAATTCTAGCAGAATTTGCAAGACTCCAGGCAAAACATGCGATGATTGCATGCAGGAGTTCTGGAGTGAGGAAATAGATTGACGTAAAGTCAGGGTTATTTTAGATATTTAGGAGGAACAAAAAAAATGAGTATTGAAGTAATTGTAGATATGTTAGCAAACGCTTTTCCAGATGCCGGAGTCAGAATCGTGAAAACGATGAACTACGGAGATCGAACGCTTGTGCATGAGGGTAAGATTTCGGATAGTAGACCAATAGCATCAGCACTCAATCCAATCTTGTCTGTGAAGTCCACCGAATACTATCCCGAAGCAGGTATAATCGTGATTTTGTGTACAGCTTGATTTTTTATTTTTCCTTTCGAGCTACTGGCACAGCTAACCGCTGTGCCTTTAGCTTTGATCAAATTATTAACGAATTATTAACGATAGTTGAATTTCTGCTCAAATCGTTATATAATATAAACAATAAGATATGTAGTCAGTATCAGGACGTAGATAGAAATTATAAACATAAACAAATATCCTCAACACATCAAGAAGGTTCAAACCTGGAGGTACTAAAATGGCTCAGTATGCAATTTACGAAGAGAATTTCGATCGTCTGCAGAAGAAAATCACGACAATCGCAAACAAGTGCAAGAAGTTCGGATGTGAGTTCAAGTTTGAAGTAGTTGGAAGCGAACTCCGACAGGTAACTGATGACGAAGGAAACCAGAGAAACTGCAGATTCATTCTTGTAGAAGCCGAAGGAACTGCTAAGCTCAATGATTGGGAGGGATAAGTTTGAGGACGGATATTCTCTATACTCATATGACATGACTTTGAACGATCATGTAGTAAATATTGATCCATCTTCTGACTATTCTAGCGAATGTAAACCTATTCTGAGAATCATTTCAGAGCCTGGTATTTGTGTTCCAATGAGGACTGGAGGATATGCAACCGAATATTACTCTGGAATTTTTAGAGATGGCACTAGGCCCGATTTTTATAAAAAGCATCCAGATGAAACTTACGAGGAGTTCATTCGAAAGTGGGACATTGATGCTTCAACTGTTAATATGGATCTTTTGAAGAGGTGGAATGACAAAGAGAAGTTGGAATACATCAAGAAGCATACTTGTTTTGATCAATTCAATTGGGGTGAATAAAAGTCTAGGAGGAGAATAGCATGGAAAACAAATATTACATTGTCTGTGGAGATCGTAGTGGTGTTTTCTTCGGTCAGATTGCCAGTCGTAACGGGCCGGAGGTTGAGTTGCGAAATGCGCGGAAACTTTGGTGTTGCGATGGTGCGTTTTCAGTAGAGGAGTTGGCTGTAGAAGGTGTGACGAATCCAAGCATCTGTAAATTTACTACAGTTGTGCCAGAAATCGTTATCACAGACGCAATTCAGATTTTGCTATGCTCAGATAAAGCAGCTTTTGCTATGCTCGGATAAAGCAACAAAGATTCTAAGCGAGGTAAAGGCATGGAAACGACAGTAGATCAGAAGACGAACGCATCAGAGATTGAATCAATTTAGGAGGGTTAGTGTATGCAAATTATTTCAGCTACAGAAGCTAGAAGACGTTCGGCATGTGCAGACGATAGGTTCTTGGTACAGATAAACAACGAAATCAAAGCTGCTGCCGATCGAGGAGAACATATGTGTGTCGTGCATCTAGATGATATTTACACTGACAGAGCAGCTCATGAATATCGTAGTATGCTTGAAAACGCTGGTTATCAATGTAACGTAGCTAAAGAAGAACATAAATATTCTGATGATAACACAGAGCATGATACACATTCGTATTTTACAACAGTGATAGCACTGATTTGGAAATAGCAGATTTACTTGCTACGAATCTATACTTAAATAAATCAGATTAAAGTTTGATAGCACCTTTTATATTTATAGAATTTTGATTGGAGGTAGCTAACTTGGCACTATCTGAAAAAATCCAGCTGCTAGGAGCTGGATTATACAAAAACATTCCCGATGAACTTACACTTAAGAACATTCCGACAGCATCTGAATTGGATTATGTAGGTAGCGAAGATTTTGATCAGACCATGATCGACACCATTCTTCCTCAGGCTATTGAAGAACGAATCGATACGAAGGAGCTACTTGAAATCGACTACCAGTGGATCTGCAGATGCCTTAGATTGCTCAACTATGGCCCGTATGTGACAGTTCATTCTATCTTCTGTGATCACTGCGGTAGAGTTGATGGAGAGTATCGAGTTAATCTCAATTCTGTTCAGTGCAAAGCGCTGCCAGATTCATTCTTAAACAAGCTTGTCATCAAAGCAGATGAATTCATTGATTTCGATGGTGATGTAGAACTACATCTTCTTACTATGCAGCAAGCTCTGAATTCATACAAAGATAAGCAGTTTATCATCCCGTCTTCTGGTAAGTCAATGAGAGAGCTGTCTAGAATCTGTTATATGATTACATCTATGGGTGAGGATAAGAACTTAACACCTGTTGATGTAAATATGCTGATTAAGTCTAAATTGTCTTCTGCAGATTACATTGTTCTCAAGAATAGAGTAGCTGAATTGACTGACTATGGTTTGAGAGCAGGCGGAGAGTGTAAATGCCCTAGATGCGGAAGCAATGATGCAGCATTCATGGCTCTGATCGATGAACGATTTTTTCGCCCAACCTTGGACGATTTACGGGAATGGAAACGAAGTAGAAATAAACGGAGAGATGAAGACGTACATGGAACTTCGGCAAAGGATGTACGAAAACATAATTGATGAAACCTTATTTATTTCTAGAGCGTCGGAAGGCGCAGTTTCTGCGGAATGGCTCATGACTCAACCAATATTTGTAAGAAAGAAATATGTAGAGTCTTTTGAAAAAGAGCTAAAAGAACGCGAAAAGCGATTGAAGCAGAAAAAGTAAACAACTCCTCCTTTGAATAAATTGCCATGAGAAGCAGATCAGTAAAATTTTGCCAGTTTTGCTGATCTGTTTCTATGTATGTGCTAATCTTTTATAATAATATAACAACCAATATGTTGAGGTGAAGAAACAATGCCAGATACTTCTAGTAACAATAATTACGCTAGCAAATCAGCTAGATTTGTTTCTGAGTCTCAAGGACTGACAGATAACACTACAAAGCAAACAAACGCAACTGCAGAACAATCTATTAGATCACAGGTGATCGAAAATGGTGCAATCCGAGATTACTTAAAATCTATTGATTTGACCACAAAGGAGATACTTCGCAAAGGTGTTTCGCAGTCAAGTGCAAAAGATAGAATAAAAGACGAAAAAAGCAAGTTTCAGAACGCTGCCAAGGAAGCAGAAAATAGAAGATCTGCTACACGAGATAGTGATAGTAAGAAATCTACTGAAAAGAAACGATACAGCACATTCTTCGAAGGTGCTGAAGATGCATTCTGGGAAGAAATTCTAGGTAAAGACTTCAAAGACCAGATGAGCAGTATTGTTTCTGGCTTTGCAAAAGATTTTGGTGTTAACTTAAAAGACGTACAAGGTGAGCTTGGAAATCAGCTCATGCATCAGGGCATGCAAGCTCTTAAGAACACTAAGTTCGGACAAGCTGTTCAGCAGAAAATAGATGATGTAAAAGCAAGTGCGTTTTCAAAGCTTTCGCAAGCATTTGATAAAGGCGCTGATGGCGGTAAGTCTTACGGCGGAGATGCACTACGTAATGTAGCTAACCAGATGAAGGGCAAAGAAGCTTCGCCTGCTGCTGAAACAATAAAGAACGCAGCTCCTGAAACTGTATCAAAGGTCAGATCTATACTAAGAGATAAAGGATTATCTACAGCTGCTACAGAGTCTGGAGATCTAGGATCTACCGTAGCAAGCGTTGTAGGAGACGCAATCGGCGGATCTGTACCAGGAGCAGAAATTGCAACCAAAGCTGTTGCAAACGTAGCTACAGACGCTGCAGCAGATATGGCAACAGCAGCAGCGGGAAACGCAGCAGCTACAGCTTCTTTGACAACTGCGTCTACAGAAGCGGCAGCAGGTTTAGCTGCAGCCGGAGGAACTGCTGGAACCGCTGGAACTGCAATAGCTGGATTATCAAGCGTAGCAGCTGCAGCTGGTCCAATACTTTTAGCTGTATTGATAGGAATAGAACTATTAACAGACGCAGTAGGTCCTGCGATTGAAGGGTTCAAAAAATTTGGCGCTGCTTTAAAGAAGTCTGCTAATCGACAGAATGAAACAGACGATAAGCGAGCTGAACTAGCAAAAGATAGGCTTGAAGCAGACATAAAAACAATAATAACAGAACCGTTCGACATATTAAAAGAAGCTGCACAAGCTGTATATCAAGCTTGGGACAGTAATCTTCGTCTCATAAATCAAACTCAAGGATATACAAAATCAGACCTACAGGATCTGATGGCTATATATGCTCAACGATTACGAGACGAAAATCTATCTAAATATGTCAGTGGCTCTGATATAACAGCAAATCTAACAAAAGTACTTGAATCTGGTTTATCTGGACAAGTCGCAGAAGAATTTGCATATGTAGCAACAAAACTTAACGCAGCAATACCGACGGAAGACTTCTTCCAGTATTCTTCCACATATGCATCTATCGCCGCGAACCAGATAAAAGCTGGAATGTCTCAAGCAGATGCAATTCAATACGCTACAAAACAGCTGGAGTCATTTGCAAGTAGTTTGCTATATTCTAGCCGTCAGCTTGCCGGTGGATTTAGTTCGGGATTGAAGAATGCATCATCATTGTTTGAAGAATCTGTAAAGATAACACAAGCAGCAAAAACAGGCAATGCGAGTCAGCTGTCTGCTGTAATGACTGCGGTATCTGCAGCAACTGGTGCAATCGCGCCGGATCTTGCATCTTCCATGACAGATGCAATAGTGAAAGCAGCAACCGGAGGAAACTCAAGCCAAATTGTTGCACTTAGATCTCTGGCTGGTGTAAACGCAGGCAATACAGAATTCTTAAACCAATTAGTATCAGATCCGCAAAGAATATTCTCAACTTTGTTTGAGAACCTTGCTAAGATGCAAAATATGTCTAACGACAACTTCATGGAGGTTGCTGAAGGACTTTCCGATGTATTCGGAGTATCAATGGATGCGTTTGCAAGAATCGATTTTAATTATCTTGCAAACGCAATCAAAAACATGAATACATCTGACGCATCGTTAAATGAAAATATAACGAATCTTAAATCTGGGCAATCTACAACAAATGCTGATATACTTAAGAATCAGCAAATAAACCAGTATATAATTGAAAACGGGTTATCACTTGTCTTAGATAACGAAGCTGCTAGAACAATTCAAGAGCATATGTGGGATGAGCAGATGATGCAGCAGATTCAAGAGACTACATACGGAGTAGAAATCCAAGGTGCTGCGCTAGAGTTATTATCAGGAATTCGTCAAACAATACGTAATTTGATGAACATGCTGAACCCGATAGGTTGGTTGGTAAAAACTGTATCCAACGTGTCACAATCTGTGACTGAAGGCGAAGCGCTAAAGGACGATGTAGCTAAGATACTTCAGCTAGGTGCTGTTGGACAAGGAAACGCTAAATCGTTTTATCAGCTTACTACAAGAGGAAAAGAACTAAATGTAACAAACAATCTCGTAGAGCTACTAGGTGGTAGATCTAGTTATCAATTAGCCGGCGATATTTATTCTGCAGTACGAGACGCTTCAGACATATTCAGCCCGATTACGTCTGGTACATTTCGCTTAGCAGATAGCGCAGCAGAATGGCTGTTGAATAGAGACGCATGGAACAATTATGCTTGGCAAGAAGCGTATAACACAATAACAGGAAAGTCTAAACCAACATCTGTATCTAGTAAGTATGCCTGGGGAACTATAAGCAAATCATTAAGCAAATCATTGTCTGCGTCTTCTAGATCAACTTCATTGATATCTAGCGCAGCTTCAAATTCTGCGTTAGCTGAATCACAACAACAGGCAGCTGACAGACGAAGCACAGAAATCCTTCAGTCTAACTTCAACAGGATGAAGGATACAATCCAAACATTTGTAGATGACAATAAATCATACGACGAATGGAAGGCAACTGCTAGAAATTACGGAATATCTGATTTCGACAAAGCGATAAATAAGTTAGGATACGCAGAAGCTGACCTACAAGGCTACTTCGAAGCTCTACAAGGTCAGAAAGGTGCGCAAGCTGCACATGATCGACAGCAGAAAGAAGAAGATTTCTGGGCTATGATGTCTACTAATGATGACAGCCAGATGAATCAGCTGATCAGTTTGAAGACTGCAGGTAATGATATTCTAACTAAAATACTAGAAACGACTTCTGCATTCAAGCAGATGTTCAACGACTATTTTGTTGAGCCTAAGTGGTATGCAAACACCTATGATAGCGCCGCTGTAGCAAAGATACAAAAAGATGAAAAGTATCAAGCTTCTGACGCTATATACAAACTAGCTGAAGCAATAACTGCTTCAAACAATCTCGATAATCCAACAGTACAAACAAACGCATTGTTAGGCCAGATATTGATTGTTGTACAAAGTATTATGCAACAAAATAATACTAAAGGTAAGCTTACAATTCCTGATGCTATCGCCGCGATGGCTACAGGTCAGATGACTGTAGAAGCAGATTAAAACTTGTTTGGAGGTAAATAGTAGATGAATTTCATTAAATTCTCAACTGGAACTACTAATATATTCCCATTAGCTAATTCTACTACGGGTGGACAGCTGATGACTGAATATAATCTCAGATCCCGAGAAAGCGTAAAAGTTGGTCCAATTGATCATGATAACAGAATACAATATATGGTAGGAGAGTCTTTTGTTAATTCTGAAGATGACTTCAAACTTAGCAAAAGCTCTTCTGGAGATAACCAGATCTTTGAAATATCTTCTGGACGAGCTGTAATAAACGGTCATTTCTTTGAATCATTGGTTCCGGTAACTATTAACCTTGCTGAAGCTAACGCCACATTGAGAAAGAATGCACAACCTGGTCTAAAAGGCGATCTAGTAGTTGGCCTGAGAGCTATGTATAGTACCGAAAAAACTATGGCAGGTGCTATGCTGAAAGAGAATAAGTCAGAGTACTTTGAAGGCGTGCAAGTTGTAGTGTGTAGCCCGCGTGATTTCGTGCTACCTGAGGATTCTCCAGACGACGAGAGCAAAGTAACTGCTCACATTAAACTAGGACAAATTTATTATAGCGATGGCAATGGGCAGATAAATGATAATATTATTCAAAATGCAGATAAATGTAGATACATTGATGCGAATAGAATAAAAAACATCGCAGATATCACTTCAGATACATACATCAGCAGAACTGGGTTGAATCCTGGAAAAATATACGGATTTTCGGGTAAGGGAGATGTCGATAAAGACACTTGGTGCGATCTACTTGACAGCTTGATCGTCTGGGACAGAGCGTATGCACGTCCTACTACAAATAAACCTTCAGTAGATTCTGCACAGTTTGGCACGTACAATGGACGTGTAGTATTACATCTGCCTCACAAACAAGTTGATGGAATGGTAGACGCAAATAATAATCGTCTATACTATCCTACTAAAGTGCTAGAGCTTCCTAGAGCTACATATTCTGGTGGTGAGGCTGGCACCATTGACTATAACTACACTAAGGCTATTAAAGATCAATTTGAAGCTATCCACACTAAGATGCTACAAGGTAAACAACGCGGATATGTACCTGTAATTGACAGTGTAGATAGACAAGAACTTCCACCGGTAAATACAGCTTGGGACCTAGGAGATTACATACTTGTAGGTACAGACAATTCAGTAGTAGACTCTGCGACAACTAATTTGATCAAGTCTCCGTCTACACTTTATGTTGTAGTTGATGGTGTCGTAACTTCTCTTGATTACAAAACTTCCAAAGTAGATGACTCTAGCGTTCCAAATGGTTTAGGAATGCAGATGAAACGATTTGACTGGTATGATTCCAAAAACGACCCAACCCCTTCTGTAGACGATTCTGATACTTGGAACAATCAGCTTGAGGTATCTACTGGAAACTATATCGGCACTGTAGGAAAAGACTACATATTAGTAACATATGCGCAAGCAGACAGCGATGGTAACATTCATACCACGTATTACTATTATGTAGTAAAAACCAATACAGGTAAACGATATTCCGATCCGATCTTCCTGACAGGTGAAGTGCAGCTTGCAACAGAAGATACAATAGGTGGATTTCTAAATGTTCCTGATACTGCTTTAGATGCGGGATACATATATAGAGATGACACTGGACATCTAAGATTACTAGATTATGCTCTATTGAGATCTGGTACACTCGCATATCAGCTTGCAACTGATCAATCTTATGGAGATGGACTCACATCCGAATCTATACAAGAGCAACTAGATGAATATGTAAATGATCGTGTTGCATTCCCTTCAGCAGATAAGCTTGCAGATTCAAAATACGATGGACGCATATTCATAGCACTAGAGCTTCCTAAAGAAGAAGATGCGACAACAATAACAATCCGAAACATCGATAGTCGGTTTGGTACAGCTGTTCATATTCATCTATCTGGTACTGCAGATAGTCACACAACAATAAATATTGAAAATTGTGAGAAAATACGAGTAGATTATACGTTTACAGCAGAAAACGGAAATCGTCCTACGCTGAATATCAAAAATTGCAATCTATACTATGATGCATACGTGCTATCTTGTGCTACTAAAATTGAGGGCATGACATTATGGTACAAGAAGTACGACAGTACAGACCCTAATATCACTGTATCAGGTATGAAAGTTATTTCCTTAGACGAAGTAACAACTGTAAAGGATATAGATCTGTGGAATGAATCTGTGGATAACGACATCCACTACAACTGGGGACTAAAGAGCGTTACATTTGGTTCTGACGGTTATGTTTTAGGCTTCGGCATACTTGTTAGAAACGAAACAACTGCTAATGTATCGTTAGGAAAATCAATCATTGTATCTAAGTTCAAAGTTCCACAATCAAACGGTTTATCTTATCCTATAAGTAGAGTAAATAAACAGATCAAAATATCTGGTACATTTGAAAGTGCTTATGCGACTGACAGTCCTCAAGGATACTTGATGATGACAACTAATTTTACTGCGCTGTCTCAATACTACGATGCAACAACGGAAACGGAAGTAGATGGGCAGCTGTCAATATTCATGAATGCAGAAAACATCACAAATGTAGTAGGCGTGAACGCAGGAGAGATACTAGACGGCTGGTCAACGGATTCATATCATCCATTTGAAGGAGTGATTGTATAATGAACTCACTTATCCACGATATGATAAAAATCAAATACTCCAACGAAGGATATTTACCCGATACACCTTATCATCTAGTATCTGACGAAGAAATGATCGAAGCATTCATGAATTCTGATAAAGATTCAGGTTATTTCTTCGATAACTACTACGTCACATCTGATTCATTGACTGAGGCATACGAAAAATTAGTATCAACAATTAGATTCCTGCTGAATCGATATATTTCAGATGCATCTGACGAAAAGCAGCTACCTAACTGGATATACTCTTACATGCTAGGCGCAGTTATTTCGGATACATCTCCGGACATAGATCGGCATGATTTACTTGTGTTATTAGATAGAGATAACGTAGATGATGCGATAACGGATAGAGAAAAGAGTTTATGCCTAAGAATCAGCAAGAATTGGATACATAAACTCTCTTCAGATACAAAATATTTGAAGATATTGCAACCTGACGGGTCATACAGTACAGTTGACATAAGACCTCCTACAATGTTTGGAGAACCTCACATAATAAAGAGCCTTAGATTAGACGTAGAGGGAATATAGAGGTGAGCTACATTGAAATATCTACAAGTAACGAATGATACTAAACTTACAGATATTGCCGATATTGTAAGCTCATATAATGTTCAACATGTATTAGCTGCAAACAATTTAGAGAGAACTCCGATGATAGGAAAGTCGTTTCTATCTAAATGCAAGACGATAATTGCAGAATCACCTGATGTGTCTTGGCAACGGAAATCAACAGTGCTTAATACGTTGACTTCGGACTCAGATGTATTTGAAAAGGCGTCACTGCAAAGTGATGAAGACTGGAAAGTTTTAAGTACACTCGGCACATTCTATGGTATGCTAAAGATTCCAGATGATTTAAACGTACCTACTTCTTACGGGTTACTTGGAGACGAAACACCTGTAGATAACACGATATATAAGAATGCAATGAAGATGTTAGCTGATCCTCCTCATTACATTGATCCATCAATATTTAATGAAGTAAGTACAATTCGACCTGCTCAGATTTTAAGTAGATATAGAGACAACTCTAATTTTACTCAATTCTTCCACTTACCTTGGGGTGATGTTACCTTATACTCATCCTTAGAGCCATCAGGTGTAGACATTCCTGCTTATCCAGAAGAGTACGAAGATTCGAGAAAAGCGAATTACACGACAATGCCTGATATGCTGTATCAATATGAACCTTGGCAGCTATATGAAAGTTCTGGACCTAGATCGAATAATTTTGATTTTCAGCTACACAGAGATATGTGGACAGGTGATCATAGAGACGCAAACGCGAATAACTTAATACGATTCTGCCAAGCAAACTGCTATCCAAGGTATCATGGATCCGCAGTGAATGTACCTATCGTTAGTTTATATGTAAAAGGTAGATGTTTGATCTCAGGTGTAATGACAGACTGCAGTGTAAACTGGAACGGACCTATCGGACTAGACGGGTGGTATCTGGCTTTTAAACTTTCGTTGTCGATTACAGAGATATCTCAAACTGCGTTGAATTACGATACAATACGATCAAAATCGATAATCGGCTGATCAAATCGGATTAACATCTTATATAGACCGTATAAAATACTAAAATTTCGTATATTTATAATTTCATTTTACTAGAAACTTTAGTAAGCTAAAGGAACGTGTTTTCTATCACAAGAGAAACACAAAAAGCGAAGATAATATTATGTAGATGATCGTATAAATATACGATCTAAATGAGGTAAATACAATGACTTTCTACAACACTTTGACACCTTACAAGGTAATAGAAAAACGAGGAATTCAATACAGTGTATGCAAGGATTACAGTCATGTGTCTCGATATCGCAATCTTCGTCAAGTTATACATCTGCCAGCAGATACTGACAGAGTAACAACACTAGAAACACCAAATCCATTTACTACAAATGTCGATGTAATATATTACGAAGTACCTAATCGATATGAAGATCGGTTAGATCTTATCGCTAGAGATACATTAGGCTCAGCGCAATATAGCTGGGTAATCGCATACTTCAATAAGATTGCTGATGGATATTCTGCTAAGGAAGGGCAACGACTAGTTATACCGAAATCCTTCTATGATTTATTCAATCCAGGAGAGGTTCTACAATCAGTCTCCGCAACATCGTTGAATTTAGGGCAAGAATAGTATCAGCATAAATAATATTATCAGTATTTGGAGGAAGTTATATGAGTAATCGCACATGTGAAAATCATCCGTATCGTGTTTCCGAAATGGTATACAGATCTGTTCCAGACACAGATAATCGACAACGATACATTGAGTATCTCAATAAGCATATTGAAGCAGTCAATACAGCATGGAACGATATACTGAAGCCTGATCTCATCAAGTACAGAAAAACTGTAGGTGAACGATCTGATGAATACATTTCAGATGGCGTATTGAACAATATAACAAACAATATTAAGCATCACGATGCTACTTCGTTCATGCCGGATGAAATGAACGGTACAATGAATTCGCTGTTTCCTTCAGATTCAAGCAAAGATAACTCAGTTACAGCACAGATGTATGAATGCGCAAGAAATCTACATTATTTAAGAAACAATCACCATTGGCAGCACTGGTTAACTTTTAGATCCATTGACGGAATTGGTCCAGTTGAAATGACATTCTCCGCTATTTGTCACATGTTATGTTACTATTCATCTTCGCAATTTACGCAAGATAAATCAATGACTGCGCATCTTTGGTGGAGTTCTTTTGATCCTACAGATAAGATTCACCCTACTACTTGTGTAGAAATTGAAAGGTTACTTAGGATTTCACCTAAACTATAATCCATGACTGGAGCAATCAAACAAATGAAAAGATACATTAAAGCATCATATAATCTTCGTCAGCCCGAATACAACGAGTATCTAATGAAACACATCAACGGAGTAAAGACAGCATGGCGTGATATTCTATATCCTGCCATCCTTACCGAAAGCGATGAAGATGTTGAACAGATTACAAAGGTACTGACGTTGATAGATAACCACGATAAGTCAAAATATCAAGAAGATGAATACGATGCATATCTAAATTATTTCTATCCTGATAAGAATAACAAGAAAGATTCGAAAGCATTTGATATGGCTTGGCTACTACATCAAAAGCGGAATCCTCATCATTGGCAGTACTGGTGCCTTATTAGAGATGAAGGCAAAGTGGAAGCAATGGATATGCCATTTGAGTATATTTGTGAAATGCTATGTGACTGGAGTTCGTTTCAATTTGCTGTGGATCCAAAGTCAACTGCAAATAGCTGGTATGCAGCTAACAAAAATAAAATGACTCTATCTGATAAAACTAGAAAGGAAGTTGAACGACTTCTTGCTTTAGCACCTGAACTATAATAAGGTGATTAGATGTTTAAACAATGTTTTGCAAATGTAGCCCTAGCAGGCGTATCGCTTACAGACTTCGGGCTCAAAATTCCGTCTCCGTTTACATCGTTATCGCTAAGTAATAGTGAAATATCGTCTATGACTCAATGGACGCTAGAATGCATAGTAGGTGGAGATGACACAAATAGAATAAATGTCGCTGCATTTGAAGCTCTACTTTATCAATCAGCACAGAATGCAAGTAATTATTCAAATTCATCTGGTATTCCTTGTTCATTCATATTTGGATGGCTCAATCCAGATGGTAGTATTGCTGAATCTTTGTCGTATCAGGGATACACGCTTACATTTAAAGTGTCTACTTCTGGTAGATACATGAAATACTCTATAACAGGATATGCATCACTTGCAATACAAACGAGTTTACCTGTACTTAGAATTCCAGAAGTGTCTGGAGTGGTTCAGCCTTCTGCTATTGTTGAGGGACTTGCTATCGCAGTGAAGGCAACAAATTACTATGATTTGGATATTGATCACAATGATTCACCTACACTTGTGACTCATGGTGCGCTAACAACTTCGTTCAACAGATATGTCAGAGGTTCATACAACGGAAAAGACGATTATGAAAATTTTCCTGGACTACTCAAGCTCTCTAAATCATATAATTCATCTAGAGATAGCGCAGGACTGAATACCTACAAAGTAACTAAACTCAGTCAAGCAATAAATAATCGAAGCGTTTCAAAACTTGACGATTTTTTGAAAACAAGCTTTACGGATACTAAGCCGCAGAGTAGTACATTTTCTTACTGGGTAGATGAACCCACAATGACCCAACGCGGATGTATACATTATAAGAGCAACGCAGGATTAGTTGGAACACATTTAAAAGATACACTAGAATACGGCACAGCAAATACAAATGTATTGACACTTAGCGGTTCGTATAATGGCGTCGCTTACAACATGACTGATATGAATTACACTCAAGTTGGATTCATCGTAGACGGTAGCGGAAACACAGTACTACAAGATGAGCAGGTCATAAACAGCTGGAGCAGTACATTAGCAGATGTGTTCCAATCTGCTAGCATTGTAAATGACGTAAACGCTATCGCTTCTCAGTTCAGCGGAGATTTCACAGTAACTGTTGCTGGAAGCACAAATAAATATGAAATTGCACAGCCAATATCTCTTCTAGTAATGTCAGGTAATACAATATCTCCGATTACTGGAATATACAACATAATATCTGTATCTCACGATATTGGAGCAACATTCATCACTACTTTGAAGCTACAAAGATTAGTCATGAGCACAGCTAATCAGGTCGCAGCAGGACAAAACATATTGATAAGAGGAAGCTCATCCTATCCTACATTATCATATGCAACAACTAAAAATATTGTATCGACTGGCAAAGTAGAGTTCGGAGATTTGTATCCAGATTTCACACATCTTTCAACTTATGTAACAAAATAATATAAAATCATAAACTGCACCTAAAATTCTAATAAAACTTAATAAAGTTTTAGTTATCTGGTACGTATTCAATGACATCTTCAATTTTACAATCAAGATATTTGCAGATTTTCTCAAGTAAATCGAGCCTAACATGTTCGTTCTTTGCAAATTTTGCAAGTGTTGGTCCGGAAATATGAAGGTCTTCCGCCATCTTTGTTTTCTTGATGTCTCTTTTTGCAAGAGTTACATTTAATGGAATATAAGAAATCATAATATCTATCTTTTCCTTTCTATAAATCTTTTTTAACCTTACATTAAGATACAAGGTTTCAAAAGGAGGTGAAAATATGCAAGTTACAAGATGTTATGAAATCAAATTGAAGCCGAACCAGAAGCAAAAACTTCAGTTGAATAACTACTTCTATGAAGCTAAAGTCTTGTATAATTATTTGCTGAATTGTTCAAACCTTTTTGCAGTTCATTCTTGCAAAGTTAAACATGTTTGGAAGTTGGGCAAAGATAAACAGAAAGTTGATGTTGAGTTGAATTCTCTTCCATCAAAATTAAAGCAAAATGTTCATCGACAGATGATGAATTCTATTCAAGCTCTTTCAGCTTCAAAGAAGAAGGGAAATACAGTTGGTAGTTTGAAATTCAAATCTGAGATTAGAACTATTGACATCGACAATCAGAGTTACTATATAGCTGATTCTCATCATATTAAACTTTCTGGTTTTGGTCGACAGAAGATTCGATGCTTAGGGTTGCATCAATTTGATGAATCCGTAATAAAATTCAGGAATGCAAAGTTGATGAAAAGAGATGATGAATATTTTCTCAAAATTTGTATCTTGAAAGAAGTTACAGACCATACATCTTGTAATCGGGATGTAGGCATTGATTTTGGTATTGAAAGTAATTTGACTCTGTCAACTGGAGAGAAGTTCAACTGCAAGATTGAAGAAACTGCTCGTCTGAAACGACTTCAACAAAAATTAGCGAGAATTCATCTTATCAACAACAGACGGACTAACAATCAGCGAAAACTTCTCAAGCAGATTCACAAAGAGTATCAAAAAGTTACTAACTGTAAGAATGACTTCGTCAATAAACTACTTCATCAACTTGATCCTTATGACCATATTGTTTTCCAAGATGAGCAGATAAGAGGATGGAAGAATCTCAAATCTTGTCGAAAGACTATTCAACATTCTTGTTTAGGTTCAATCAAACAAAAACTTATAATGAAATCTCAGGAAGAACCTGAAAGGTACATCATGATTGACAAATGGCTGCCAACTACTCAAATCTGCCCAGAATGCGGTCAAATGAATCGACATAAGCTTGACGAAAGAATCTACCATTGTTCTTGTGGATATACAGAAGACAGAGATATTCATGCTGCAAAGAATATGCTAAGATTCGCGCAGCTACAATAAATTTCAAAAATAGGTGAGGCTATCGCCGAATTCAAGCCTTCCAGAGAAGATGTAAGACAGCTAGAAGTCTTTCGACAAATAAGCTGCAATTTTCGTTGAAGTAGGAAGAAGATTTATAAAGGTTATATAAATTCTTTAAGGGATCTTATATTTCTTTTTTTAATCTTCGTAGCATGTGTACTGGTTGTGATAACTTGATAATAAAGAATTGTAAACTTACTAATACCGATGTAACCTGGCCTGAGCGTGGTTCTGACCAAAGTTACGGAGAGTCCAATAAACTTATACATACAGGAGTAGACATTGCTTGCACCGACGTCTACTCCATTTGCGCAGGTACTGTGATAGAATGTAGTTACTACAATGTAGGATACATGATCGTTATTCAATATAACAGCGAAATATTTTTGAAATATATCGTTCAGAGTAAACCAGAAGTAAGCTGTGGAGATGTTGTACAATCAGGTCAGCACATAGCAAAAACAGATAAATTTGTGCACTTAGAGTATTTACGAACAGATGGTGGAGATATTGGAGCTGTTGTAATTTATAGGGACATCGCTCTACATCCTAACGACCCTATTCATTTATTTGATGGTTCAGTAACGTTTCGTGATTACGCTATTGATAGATCAAAATCAGAACCAGCAATTGATGGATTATACGAAACTAAAGTGATTACAAAGCTTGAAGATATTCCAAACTCTGCGCTACAAGAATTTATCAGCATGGGTCAGAACCGAGGAGAGTAACTATGCCAAAGTATAGTAACAGTTCATTAGTCACTTACAAGAAGCTCTCCCCTATGTGCAGTTCTAGAATATTAGATTCTAACCCAACTGGTAAGATTGACACGATTACAATTCATCATATGGCTGGAAATCTATCTATCGAGGCTTGTGGAGAGGTTTTTCAAAACAGAGAAGCTTCGTCCAATTATGGAATTGGATCTGATGGGCGCGTTGGACTTTACGTAGATGAGTCAATGCGATCTTGGGCTTCATGTAGCCCTGCAAATGATTCAAGAGCAGTTACTATAGAAGTTGCTAATAGCGTAGCTGGTGGAGAATGGCCAGTTAGCAAAACAGCTTACAATGTCTTGATAAAGTTGTGCGCAGATATTTGCAAGCGGAATAATATAAAACGTCTCAATTATACAGGTAATAAATCCGGGAACTTGACCATGCACAAGTGGTTCGCGGAGACTGCTTGCCCTGGTCCATATCTTTCTGCCAGATTCGCAGATATTGCTACACAAGTAAATCGACTATTAGCTAATCCAACATATCAAGTTAAGTCAGCGCCTAGCTCTTTTTCTGACGGCGGTAATTCTCTGGATGCTGTAGATACTGCAACTGCGTACGATGCAGCTGTTAGCGGAGGTATACTTCCTCCGAAGACAGATATAACACCATACATAGTCACTATCAATCAACATGCAACAGCTATAAATTTCGATAAGCTAAAGGAACTGGGTGTAATCGGTGTAGTTGTTGAAATCGGAAGTTTATTTGATGTAGGCCATAATCGTAAAGCTTTCAGAAATCCTAATTTGATTAAACAAGTAAATTGGGTGAATGACGCTGAACTCATGTGTGGATTGTATTTCAACGCTCGAGCGCAAGATATATCTGAAGCAAAGGATGAAATGCAAGAACTATATCTTGCTATCAAATCGCTTCATCCAAACTTAGGGTTATGGGTCATTCCTACATTTAGTTTAAATAGAACCAAAAACAACGAAATATATAAGTATTACCAGAAATGTTTTGTTCAGATGGGTCTAAAAGGCCAGATAGGGATATATACAAAACGATCTGAGATAAAAAAGTTTGACTGGAAAACATTTAGCGAAGACTGGTACTTATGGATAGATGATCATATAAACAAGTTTGACAACGTGACTGAGCTACTAGTTCCGTCATTCTTCGCTCTAGATCAAAATTGAACAGGAGTTGATAATGATGAATATTATCAATAATCGAATACCATCAGGTAACTGCTTTATTGGAGATACAGAATTCATAACAAAACACGGCATCATAAACATGAAAGATCATGTCGGAGAAATTCATGAAGTGTACTCGCTAGAGGGTGAATGGCGTTCTGCAGTAGTCATGTACTTTGGTAGAGGTAATATCTGGAGTGTTAAATTGTCCAATGGCAGCGAGCATCTGTGCACAGATACGCATGACTGGATTGTGAAGACACATTCAGATGAATACAAACGAATTCACACATCTGATATATGGCCATTCATGATACTTCCTACTAAAGATAAGGAGTTTGTTTATGTTAAGAGTATTGAAAATCTCAATAAGACAGCTGATACGTATTGTCTTGTTCAGCCTCATTCTCATTCTTTTACGTTAAGTGACGGAGTAATAACAGGTAACTGTACTTGTGATCTAAGCAGAGATAATCAACTATGAGTTTTACAGAAAGAACAACTGGCCCAGCTAGAAGCGGTACAAAGTATTGGCATACAGATAATCCATTCTATCCTGCGTATGGTATGCCAAACTGCACTGCCTATGCTTGGGGCAGATTTTATGAAATACTAGGACAGAAGCCTAAACTATATACAGGTAACGCAGGTACTTGGTACGCTCATACGGAAGACGGATATAAGCGAGGTAAAGAGCCTGCTCTAGGTGCTGTAATATGTTTTAGCCGACCTGGAGACGCAGGGCACGTTGCAATCGTAGAAAAGATAAACGCAGATGGATCTATAGTTACATCAGATAGCGGATGGGGAAGCCCTAACTGGTGGTGGAGAATGACTCGTACACCCCCTAGATATAATAATGATGACAGCGGTTTGGTGTTCCAAGGGTTCATCTACAATCCGGCTGCTGCTAACGCTTCTAACGTTACAGCTGATTTTATCGCTGCTGCACAATCACAGATAGGTAAGGATGGAACATGGTCTTGGAAAACTTCAGGATTAGCTGTAGGTCAGCCCTGGTGTGCTGCTTTCGTCGTAGCTTGTGCAAAAACGGCTGGAATACTTGGAAAAATAATTCCGGTAACTTACGGAGCAGGCGAAATTCCTCGACAAGGCGTTAAGAAGAATTGGGGAACTTGGTATTCGGGTCCGTATTGGGGAACAAATTTCAAACCTCAATGCGGAGATATAATACTATTCCGATGGGATGATAGATCATCTTACGCTGGATATGATAAATATCTGTCAGACCATGTAGGAATTGTAGAAAAAGTGAACGGAAACTTCGTAACAACGATTGAAGGAAATTCAGGTTCTGGTGACAGTAACTATGCTAGAAGAGTAAATAGAGTTGAGTATAAGTATACATCAACTTGCATAAATGGATATTATCGTCCAGACTGGGCAAAATGCGGAGGATCTGCTGCGGGAGCCGGATCTGGATACTACATGGGCGCGTTGTATGATTCTGAAAATACTAAACAAGATGCTATAATTCGAGAGATTGGATATGTAAATTCTACCTGGGAACCTTCTATCAATTCATCGAATATTAGATTATCTGCTGTAAATTACACCGCTTTGTTCTCTGCTTTATTTGAGGCAGGTAAATCAACATTAGGCGGATATGAATATCAAGCTTCTGACGTCGATCTAAAAGATACAGATGCTGTAGCGAGAGAAATCGTGAAATTCTGTATGAGTAAAGGCATGAATGCTGCTGGAGGAATTGGGATTGTAGCTAATGTAAACGGTGAATGCGGATTAGATATTAGCTTGAGCGGAACAGACAGCAATGGTCTTACTTCTGGCGGAATGTGTATGTGGAACGGAGCTAACTGGAGGCGGTTTCTCGAATATTGCGGACCGGATTGGAAGACCAACTTAACAAAACAGTGTGAGTTCCTATTTTATTTTATGGAACATATTGAAAATGGTTTCCTGGATTATCAAGTCCACAGATATTACGGCACAAACTGCAGCTTACTTGAATATTTGTGTCAAGTTCCTAATACAGAAGCAGGAGCAATCAAAGCAACTGAAATATTTGTTTATTGCTACGAGAATCCTGCTGATCCTGCCGGTGAAAGTCGAAGACGTGGTAAATATGCTTCTCAATTCTGGAAGAAGTTGAGTCCAATATTGAAGAAAGGATAGCATCTAATGATTGTATATGGATATGCAATGCAGTACCAATACACAAGCGAAGGTACTTTGTTGATTCAGGTCAGAATCCCGTCTATTCATGGCCCGATGAATAAGTCTGAATACAAAGGAAAATCCGTTAGAAACTATACAAGCGACGAAAACCTACCTTGGTATCCTTCATTGCTACTATCAGTTACTCCCGCTAAGGGTCAAGTAGTTGCATTATCGTCTCTAAATGAAACTTCTAACAACTTTCTGGTTTTAGGCTTGACTGGAGGTCAATATTCTACTAGAGGGTTTTCTCAAATATAGGTAGGAGATGTGATACATGAAAACTTCGTCTATAGCATGGCCTAAGATGTTTGACATTTCTAGAAACAGATTGGCTGTATATGAAGATAACAGATCTGTAGTAAATCGAACAAAGCTTTTGATGCTGTCCGATCCTACAGAGCTTTATATGGAGCCAAATTTTGGTGTAGGATTGAAAAAATACTTATGGCAATACAATAACGATAATCAAAAAGCTAGAATAAAAGATGATATCATTTCTCAGCTTAGGTTACATGAACCATGCTGTATTCCAGAGGATACTCAATTTGCTGATGGTTTGCTATACACGGGTACAAGCGGTGTGCAAACTGTGAAGGACGAGCAGCAATCGTTGAAGATGACGGTTGCCATCAAAACAACTTTTAGCACCATAGCAAACATAAATACATCTGATCTACAAGCCAGAATAGATTACATAAATTCATCTGGAAATTAGTTATCATAGGAGGCGTAGTATAAATGGCGGATAACGGATTGATAAATTATACTAGTAGAGACTACGAATCATTGGTATCCGAATTCTTCAAGATTGTCCCCGCGTTGACAGAACTTTGGAAGCCTGAAGCAGATGCGGATCCAGGCGTCGTGTTAGGAAAGTATCTTGCGGGTATCGGAAATATGCTGTCGATAAATCTAGATTTCATGGCAAACGAAGTATACGCACCCTCAGTCTCTTTGCGAAAGAATGCAGAAAAGCTATTCTCGCTTATTGGATATGACTTAGGGTTCTATACAGCCGCACGAACTGAAGTCACATTTACAAATTCATCTACAAAATCAATGTCGATTGATTTTGGATTCAATGGAAGTAACTTCTCTACATTGAATGCATATACAGATATTACTAATCAATCTAGAGTCATAACGTACAATATTCTGCCGCTAACAAACAAGTATGGCACAAAAGAATCTAGAAGCCAACGTAGCGTGCTAACAGAGAACGTGAATGTCTTTGTTAATTCTGATTCAGTTCAACTAGCTCCTGGTGATAGCTGTACACGAGTTGCAATTGAAGGCGAGCTTAGAAGCTACAGTGTTTCGGTAGATAAGATAAAATCTAGCAACTACATAATCAAATTACCTTCTCAACATATTGATACTACCGCAATTTGGGTCAAAGCTAAAACAAGTCAAACTGCAGATGACTTCTTATCAACACAGTGGATACAATGCAACAGCCCTGCTGAATTCATTCAACCTGAGCCTAGATTCTCTGTAACATACGATAATTACTCAAACGCACAGATTCAGTTCTCTAACTATTTGAATCAGCTAGAAAACTATGACAAAAACTGGATAACGGTATATTGGATTGACTGTTCAGGTGTGATAGGATGCGTAGGTGAGAATGTTCTACAAGACTTGCTTCTCGCTAAACCTAATCAAGGTATTAGTACAGATGCTGGTGAACTCACTATATCTAATCTGTCTAATACAGTAGAACTACCGCATAGTCATACAGTAACTGGTAGAAGCCCCGAAACTGCAAGAGAAGCTTATCTGAATAGCCGAAACTACATAAATACATTCGACAGTCTAGTTACACTTCCGGATTTCAATAGATTTTTGAACAGAGAACCTGGAGTAGACTGCGGACTAGTATTAGATTGTCAAAAAGCTTTAGAGATCAACATGGCGATATACAACAATCAAAATCTGACGGCAAGCCAGAAATCTAAGATGTATATCACAAAGTATGATTTTCCTGAGGGCGATGCTACGTTTGATTGGGGAAAAGTGTTGAACTTAGATTTTGATCCCACTGATCCAAATAAGTTCGTGTTCGCAGCCAACTTCAAACAATATACCGCAATGTGTTTTGCTGTGCACAATGATTTCCTTTCTAGTAATTATGGATCGGGTCAGGTAACCAAAGCTCAAATTCGCAAGCAAACTACCTTTACTCGATACAAGCCGCCAATTCAATTCATAGATAATGTCAAACGAGATTATAAACCGCTACAAGCGATGACGGTAGACATAGATTTCGGATGGTTGAGATTATTCGACTTCTACATAGTAGGTACAATCACACCAAAAAAGTCTCTGGATAAGGATACAGCTGCAGTCATCATCAACAAAGTTAAAGAGGACCTATCTATCTACTTTGCTCCTGCTAGCAGACAGATTGGAGTAAAGCCAACATTGATGGAGATAATTGATGTTGTAGAAAACGCAGATAGCCGCATTCGTCATTTTGATCCAGGTAGCGCAAAAACACTAGGCATTGTTTGGAGCGATTGTGATATTGAATATTTCAATCCAATTAGCTTTGCTAGATATAGACCAGATGCTGGATCATCTATGAACATACGAATCAATCCTGAATATCTAAATTCCTGAGTTGAGGTAGATGACCATGAAACTACAAGATATTGCGTTACCAGAAATATACAAAGAAAGTGCAGACTTTCGTTTCTTTTTAGATTGGTTCTCTAAATCATTGAGTCAGATTCAGTATGATACAGAAAACCTGATTGACTGTTATGACCCTCTTAGATGTAAAGAAGATCTATTGTGGTTGCTCGGTGATACTATAGGGTTCAAATATGACGACAGGCTCTGCACAGCATATAACCGATTAGTTATGCTGTACTTCATGTCAATGATACGAAATAAAGGATCTAGAGACGGTGTGACGCTTGCAGCAGAAGTCAACCTTGCTCAATTCAATATAATTGAATACGGCAAAGAAAACGACATATTACAGAACCGACTTGAAGACACCTCAATTCCAGTAAACGCAGTATATGTTACACAAAATGTAGAAAAGGGATATATAGATATTGTTTATTTTACAAGTAATGAACTTCCGATTGACGCTTGTATCGAATATGTTCGACCTTTAGGAATGTATTGTTTTCAGCATTCAGGAGTGCGATACGACAGCAGAACAAAACTGTCTATTGATGCAAGACTCACTAATACAAATGACATGAGCAACATCTCTAATATGATCACTAGAGTTGGACACTACAGCCGAAATGATTATGCTAGAATGCAGCACATGTATAATGAACCTGATCATGAAGTGAGCACAGAGGATACACGCAGAGGCGTATGGTACAGAAATAAAACTTCGGAAGTAACTACAAACAAAGATATTGATCCTGGATATCGTGCACTGTATTCCTTGCAACTATCTAATAATGAACATATTGTTAAATCGTTGTTTGGACCTGATACAGATGTTGAGAAAATATTTGGACTAGGTAAAGAGCCGATTACGCTGGACTACACGTTCTCCGATGACTATGTAGTTTCTAATGACGGACCTGAATATGAACAATACAATCTTCGCTACGATAAAGATAAAGAAGAATCTGTATCACCTGACGTATACACAATAGATACAGATAGATCTAAAGATATACTCAATCCAAGACCCGCAGTAAATCCTGTAATGTCTGAAGTAGGATCTGGTATTGTACTAGATGACGGACATAGCTACATCGTGAAAGATGAACACGGGAACATTGTTAAAAAGGATCTAAAATCAGAATAAGAACCTTCTATTTAGATGTCAGATACAGGATACTGATTTGACATCTATTTTTATTCAAAGGTGATCTAACATGCCAATTGATATAAAATATGTAGGTCAAGGTCCTTGGAAACCCGCCGAAGACGAAGACATATCAAAAGACAATTTAGGATACACGCATCCTAATCTTCATAGACGGTTAGATATTCAACAGCCTGCAGATCCTAAAGAACTTCTTCCTAGAGAATATCAAGTAGGTATATATGGAAGAGATTCATACCGAACCACAACAATATACACGCATGATGAAGACGATGAGTACAATGAAATTCCTTGAGGAGGTGAGCAACATTGAACGATCTTAGAAATATTGCGAAACGAATACCTATACAGCACAATGTTTCTATTCGAGTGATAGATCCAATCTCAGGTAAGGTTGTATCCAGCCATACAGGACATAATGCAGCCACAAATTCTCTGCTAACCGGAGTTGCTCACTACTTAACTGGTGATGGAGTCTTGAACCAAGGATATCATATGCTAAGTTCATACGTACCTAGATACATATCTTTAGGCACCATGGGGCTTATAAGTCAAGATTGTGATGAATTCGGATTACCTACAGGTATCGGTAACGTGTCATATCAAGATAAATATCCTGATGATCCTGATATAGAAGAAGCGCACAGATTTGTAGATTACTTAACACAAGTTCCCGGATATGGAGCGGACGGATATGACCCTAATGAGAACAACGGTAGACCGTTTCTAGGATTAGGTCCGGTTTTTGCAGATCGAAAAATAAGTACAATCAAACAAGAGATTCTACAGGTAGGTGACATAAATTTTGACGGCAAAATAGATTATGCCGATGTCATGTTACTTGTTGATTATAATTGCGGAGCCATAAAGCTTACAGATAAGCAGCTATTTGTTGCAAACGCAGATAAAGATGGAAACGTATCATGCGACATGGTTCAGAAAGTAAAGGATTGTGCCGAAGGTAAGATACCTCGTTCGGAATTAGGTTCTGTTGTATATCAGCCATCTACCGCTCCAACTATAAACTGCGAATTGATTTCTGGCACATTTCCTAGAGCAGACATATCTTTTCGTGATATTGTTCCAGAAACGGAAGCCGAGTTCCCTCAAACTATTGATGTAGTGTTTAGTGCGATGATATCTACAGGTGCTCTTGCACAGTTCAGAGAAACAGATAAGGACTACATATTCATCACAGAAGCTGGATTATGGTCGGATCGGACTTGGAAGGAAGGCGGAGATAACGGATTACTTGCGGGATATAGAATCGCTCCTCCGAATTCTAATAACTGGAAAATGGCAGAATGGGACCCAGATCGGCATGTATACTATGATAGCCCAGAATGCAAAGAAAATAGAAAGATTTTGAAACAAAATATAATAAGAGTAAATAGAAACCAAATTGTTCAAGTTATATGGAAGATACAATTAGGGGGTATGGATCAGCTTGGTGGATTAACCAGCCTGTATCCTCAATATACTCCTTCATTGACTTGGAACAGATGGAATTAACAAGAAACCGAGGTGACACAAATTGAAGAAACGATATATCAGATCCGCAGAGCTTGAGAATTCTACACTGTTGCTTACTCCAGCAAGCTTAGTAGATTTCTTGAGCCAGATTGACGAGTTGTCTGAAAAATCTATATCTTTGAATTCCGATAATGAATACATTGAAGTGTCTATAGGAGAAGCGACTTATCGTATTCGTCCTCAAGACGAAGTCAATGTTCCGGTTTCGGTCGATGACATAGACGAAGTCAACGATGCGGCTGATGACACATATGATGAATTAGTAGATAATGGATATATTGAAAATTCAGATGAAATTGAATCCGGACTCATTAAAGAATTGATCAAGACATTAGCAATCGGCGGGATGGTTCGACTTGCTGCAAAGAAACTTAAGAAATGAGGTGAGAGATCTTGCGTAAAAATAACAAAATTTTAGCCGATGACGTAACTAATCACAATTCTGCTATCATTGGTAAGTTTTCTGGTGAATGCGCAGACTCTAACATAACTAATCTAAACGGACTAGACATTACGAGAGAAGTTTGGGAACACGTATTTGCATCTGAAGATTATAAAAAAGCCATAGAACTGGGTCATTACATCGGTTTTCTAGGTCACCCAAGCGATGTAAATTGCATGGATTTCAAAGATGCCTGTATTGTGATGACAGAAGGTCATATTGCCGATAACGGCAAGGTTTATGGTGAATTCAATCTAATTGATACTCCTGTAGGTAGAATCGTGAAATCATTCATAGACGCAGGTGTAACATTCGGCATATCTGTAAGAGGCGCTGGAGATATTATACATAATTCCGTAGATCCCGAAACTTTTGTATTCAGAGGATTTGATCTGGTAGCTTTCCCCGCATTCCCTGAGAGTATTCCAAAATTTATTGCAGCGTCTGCGGATGGTCAGCAAAAATATAAATCAATCTGTGCATCTGTTAAATCTAATCTTAAGGACATTACAAGCTGCTCTACACTGCATACACTGTCTCATCAGTTTGCACAGATGTCCGATGTATACGAAGATATTCAGAACAGAATCGCTGAACTTTCAGAAGAATCAACTGATTCTGGTGAACTTCCAGATAATCCTGCAGCTGAAGGAGTTCTACGGGATGACGATGAATCTATTTGTCAGGCAGTAGCTCAAGAAAAGATTGATGCGCTAACTAAGCTCTATGTAGAACAGCTACGTAGATCAAAAGAACTAGAAGCTCAGCTAAAAGCGCAGACAGTTCAATGCGCTAGAAAGCTATCTACTATGAATAGACTTGTAAATGAGCAGATAAGATCTGCGGTAAGCGCACGATACAAAGCAGAGTATGATAAAACATCTGCTATAACTGCGCATAAACAAACTATCGAGAAGCTCAAGTCCTCCATAGCTGCAGAGAAAGATGAATTTGCAAGTTATAGAAAGTCATCTAGTAGAGAAATTTCTGATATTAAAAAACGTATAACTTCCGCTAAAGAATTGAACCTTAAATATCTTCAGAAAATAAGAGCCAATGAATCTGATATCAAATCTAAAGATGAATTGATCTCCTCATTGAAAAATCAGCTGCATGAAACTGTCACCGCATCTGAAAAACTCAAAAGAGGGCAATCAAACCTTGATGCAGAATTAAATTCATACAGAGATAAGATATCTGAATGCAGAAGAATGCTAACAGAATATCAAAAAGCATATTCTGAATTGTATTCACAGGCAGTTGGCGCTGATTCTAAAAATATCAAAATCACAGCTTCAACAGACGTATCTTCTTTAAAGGCAGCAGTAAGGGAGTCCATCAAATACAATCCGGTTGTTCGAGATGAACCCACTGAAGCAGATATAGAAGATATGCAAGATATCGACTATTCAGATTATTCCGATGATTCCGATATCGTATCAATGTAAATTAAAACTTAATAAGGAGTGTATAATAATATGATTACAAGACGTAATCCGGCTCAGATGGGCAACGGTCGCAGACCAATCCGAGCAAGTCAGAGCATTACCTCTAACGTACAGAATAGAAATAATCGTTCCATTATGGCAGCAACGAATCTTACCCCGGCTCAGAGAGCATTTGCTTCTCAGCTTCAGAGAAACTGTAATCGTTCTTCTGCTATCATGGCAGCTACGAATACGGCAAACATCATGACTCGTCCGGAATTCACGGAGCTTCTTCCGATGTTTGTTCAGCAGCTTATCATCACTGATATTGCTGGTTCTGTTGCAATGAAGTCTCGTCAGCAGCTCATCCCGTATTTCAAGTTTATCGCTGAAAACACCAAGGGTGAGACGAAGGCAGGTACTGTTCTTGCTTCTCCGTTTGCTAACCGTCAGGGCGTAGATCCTAACTTCACGGGTCGTGTAGTAAAGAACGAAACGGTTGAAGATCAGCTGATGTATACTCCGGTCCTTCCGGGTACTGTCACTATCAAGACTGAGGCTGGTGTATATGTCGATAAGGGTGACGGTAAGCTCTACGACAAGAACATGACTGAGCACGGCACCATTGAGTATGGTACAGGTGCAATCACAGGCATTGATGGCGATATGGTAGCTACCTACCAGTACGACAATGAGACTGTTGGTCCTGACACGAATAGCCAGTATGGCGCAAAAATGGGAAAGGGTTACCTCCAGCTAGACGAGCTCAACCTCGTAGCTGAAGCACATGAGCTTGCTTGCTACCACAGTGTATTCTCTGCATTTGCTGCACAGCAGGAATATGGAGCATCTATCGCTGATATGCAGAAGGAAGCTGCTATCGGTGAAATCACCGCAGAGATCAACACGAACTGCCTTGATCAGCTTGCAAAGGCTGCTTCTTACAAGCCGCAGTTCAACTGGGATGCATCTCCGGTACTCTCTGGTTCAGTTGTTCCGTCTGACTACCTCAACATGTTCAAGCTGAAGCTAGGTCAGGCTGCTGCTTCTGTCTATCAGCAGACAAGAATGACTCGCCCGAATAGACTTATTGTAGGTACCACGGCTGCTGAATACATGTCCATGATCAACGGCTTCCAGTCTGCAGGCGATCACGCCGATGAAGTAGGCCCGTATCATCTTGGTAAGCTTGATGCATTTGAAATCTATGTCAATCCGTCTTACAATCCGGATACATGGGTTATGTGTTCCAAGTCTAACGACCTTAGAAAGAACAGCTGCCTATTCGGAGAATATATGCCTGTCATGACTACCGATGCCATCGGTCTTGCCAACATGTCTGTACAGCAGGGATATGCTACGATGTACGCATTCAAATGCACAGTACCAGAAACGATCGTCAGCGGCAAAATCCTTGGAACATTCTAATCTATAGTTTAATAAGTAGATAAATCTTAGCCTAAGTTCTAACGAGCTTAGGCTAATTTTTTTTGTTGTTTTGAGTTGAATCGTTAAGATTATTGGAGATGATAACAATTGGCTATCGCTAAAGTTCCAGATGATTTATTTAAAATATGCCAAACTTGTGGTGAAAAATTCCACCCTAACACATACAGACAACGTAATTGTGGTAAAACAAGAACTAAAACATGTCCAATATGTGGTAAGGATTTTACATATACATGTACTCCTGAAGGATCAAAGAAGAAAACTTGTTCTAGAAAATGTGCAGATCAATTCGCTGAACAAGTTAGAGAATCTAAGTCGTCTGAAGTTAAAAGAGCTTGTGAGTACTGCGGCAAACTGTTTACACCTAAAACAAAGTTTGATAGATACTGCTCAGGTCCTCACTACAAGAAGTGTGAAGTTTGTGGAAAAGAGTTTGAGTTTGACATACTATACTACAAAGGAATAAAGACATGTTCTAAAGAATGCAGATATAAGCTTGCAACAGATAATAGAGATATTCCTACTATGGTGCAAAATCTAGAAAGCACAATGCTTGTGAAATATGGTGTAAAGCATGCTATGAATATTCCTGGTGTAGTAGATAAAATAAAAGAAACAAACAAAGCTAGATATGGAAGTGATTGGTACACCCAAACCGATGAATATAAGCAATCTGTAGAAAAGACTTCACTGGCTAACTATGGAGTTAAACACTTCCTTTCTAGTGAAGAAGTAAAGTCAAAACGAAGAGATACGTGTAAAGAAAAATATGGAGTGGATAATGTATCAAAATCTACTGAGATTAAAGAAAGAATAAAAGAAACATATGTTAAGAAATTCGGTTTAGAGAACGTGAGCCAGACACGAATCGGCAATGTATCTGAATGGATACAATTCAAAGCAGACCCTAAAAAATATCTAGAGACTACATTTGATAACGCTCCTACGATACAAGATCTTTGTTTGTATTTTGGCTGCTGTAGTGCGTCATTGTACAACGCGATCAAAGGTGTAGATGTCAGTAATCTAATTAAGCATACTAGTTCAAACATAGAATCAGAAATAATTGATTGTTTGAAATTTATTTCGCCTGAATCTAAAGTGATAAGAAATTACAGATCGATCATATCTCCGTATGAAATTGATATTTATCTACTAGAATTGAAGTTAGGAATTGAATGTAATCCAACAGTAACGCATAATTCATCGGTTTCAGATCCTTGGGGTCAGCCTCCAAAAGATAGCAAGTATCATCAAATGAAAACAGATATGTGCGAATCACACGGTGTCAGACTTATTCATCTATTTGGATACGAATGGAATCATAAACGTGCTATCATGGAATCTATTTTACGGAATGTATTAGGTAAAAATGATAGGCGAATTTATGCAAGAAAGTGTGAGTTGCGTGAAGTTTCATATACAGACAGTAAAGTATTTCTGAACGCTAATCATAGACAAGGATTTGCAAACTCGTCTGTTAGATTGGGATTGTACTATCAGAATGAATTAGTTTCGCTTATGACATTTGGCAAGATTCGACGAACCATCGGAACAAATAAAGATGTCGATGGTTGGGAACTTATCAGATTCTGTAATACGTTGAATACTTCAGTGGTAGGAGGAGCTTCTAAACTATTCAAACATTTTGTAGATACATATCATCCCGAAGTTATACTATCATTCTCCGACAGAGCGCATACAACAGGTAAATTGTATCAAACTTTAGGGTTTACAGAGAAGAGCAGATCTGATCCTGGATATGTTTGGGTAGATGAATTAACTGATGTCGCATACAACCGTGTCAATGCACAAAAGCATAACTTAAAGAAATTTTTGAATGATGATAACATCGATCTAACAAAAACTGAAGCTCAGATAATGGAGGAACACGGATTCGTGAGAGTGTACGACAGCGGTGTAATAACGTGGCAGTGGAACAAACCAATGAAGTAGCTATAGAAGAGTCTGCAGAGAATTAGTTTGTATCGTTAATTTGATTATCAACAGATTCATCAATCAAGGAAGGAGCAAGATAAATGAGCAGAGAAGATGAGTTTGAATTCAATAGTTATACACCTCCCAAATACACATACAAAATTCGCTACAAGGATAAAATGTATGTATTCGATAAGCTATCCGAATGCTGTAAGTTTTTGAATTCTTTAGATGTACTAGATAGACCCGTAAATACTAATAGATTGTTAAAGTACTTGAAACATATTGAAGACGGTTCTTACTCAGCTAAAGTTCCAGATTTTATTCGTGGTAATGTTCGCAGAGAGGAGCTGCCTTACAAAATTTGCGAATATTGCGGAAAGAAGATTTATGTGGGCAGGCCGTATTTCATGCGAGATTATAGAAGCAACGTATTCTGCTCTCCAAGGTGCATGGCGTATAATGATAACTCCATCAGACGAATTGATGATTGGCGAGGTTGATACTTACTAGCGACGGATTTTTTATTTAGTAATTTCGTCGCTTATATTTTCAGAAATTTAAAAATTTATAAATCGTTAATAATTGTACAAATAGATCAAATAAATCGGAGGAACATCACATATGGCAGCTAGAGGAAACAACAAATATTACTACTACATACGAGATGTGAACAAAAGATTTACTACATCTCGAGAAGTGTGCATGTATCTAAAAACATACCTAGATGTAACTGTATATGAAACAGAGCTATTGAAGTTGCTGAACCATCCAGATCAAGTATTCAAATGTGATTTTGATAAGTCCTGGGTTCTCGACAACGTATATAGAGAGGAAGTGCCGCATACATATTGCAATAGATGTGGAAAGCGCATATATCAAGGCTCAAACGTCTTCCGTAAACCTGGAGCAGAGTTCAAAGACAAACTATTCTGCTCTATTAGATGCTTTGCATCAGAATACACAGATTTAGTCGAATCTATCTATCAGCCTCAGTAAAACTCAGTTCAGTAAAATCAATTTAATTCAATAATATCAATATACCTGGAGGTACAACATGACAAGAGAAAAACAGTTAGAAACACTTCATAAGATCCGTGAGCTCAACTTCAACATCGCTTGGAACAATGATGAACTCAGACGTGAGCAGAATCGGTGCTTTCCGTCTCCGCCAGCAGCACCTACAATGCCTGAAATCAGAAAGTCATATCCTGTTGTGAAATCTAATAGGAAATATGATTGGAAAACAAGTTTTGGTGTAGCAGGAGCAGGCATCCTTTTGAGCATCATGTTCATTACAATTTCGTCGATCATTCCTATTGGATTTTTCTGGTATCTGTCGTCTCTTGCAAACATCTTTTTCGCATGCGCTGCTATTATTTGGCCTATCGGATTTACAGTTTGGTGGTATGAGAAACGTAAGCAGGATGTAAACAATATCTTGAACTCTGCAGAGTACAAAGCCAAATGCGCACAGATTGATTTAGAATACAAGGCAGCTGTGGAAAAAGCAACTAATACATATAATAATGCTGTACATGAATATAAAACAGTTACTATTCCGAAGTATGAGGAAGAGAAACGTAAATTTGAAGAAGTCAGAAATTCGGCTGTACAAGAATTGAAGCATAAGTTAGAAGAAGACAATAAAGAGTTAGATTTCCTTTACGATTCAACTAAGATTCTGCCTAGTCCATACAGAAGTGTAAACGCTATTGAATTTATCACGAATTACATGGATACGTCTGATGCTTCAATTGAAGATGCAATTCTTAGTTATGATAGAAATCTTCAGCTGGATCTAGATAATCAGAAACTTTCTGAGCAGATTCGAGAGAACGATATCAAAGATAGAATGGCGAATGCTCAGGAAGCTGCAAATGACATTGCTGAGAGAAACAACGAGATTGCTGAGCAGACAAGACGTGACGCAAATCGAGCAGCGTTTATTGCTGCAGTACAGAGACATAATACTAACAAACACCTCAAACGAATGTGATACGTGTTATGCAACTTATTACATATACTTATAACAGAAAGGATGTAAACAATTATGGTCGCATCTCCAAGATACTATTACTACGTGAACAACCTTCGATTTAACTCTGCTTCAGAAGCTGTAGCATACATCAATTCGAATGGATTCTGCGATAAACGTATTACAGACTCTCATCTTCGCATTATGCTCAATTATCTTGAGCACCCGACCAAGCCTATTAAAGTTTGGCCATGGATACGAGATCATGTCAAGCGAGAGCTGATACCTTACATTGAATGTAGTTTCTGTGGGAAACCTATCTATGTAGGAGAATCTTATGTAACATTTAATGATGTAGATCACGGTATTCATAGATTTTGTTCTACGCATTGCGGTGCAATGTATAACCACAAGCAGATCAAGTATGGGACTGTAACTCTGGCAGATACAAACCCTATGAATATTCCGGAAGAACTTCAGTAACCAATTATGAAATACATATATAGATGTGGATCACGCTTATTTGATGATGCAGCAGCTTGCGCAGCATACATAAAATCTACGCTGAATCTGTCATACATGACATCAAATCTGCTGCTAGATATTGTTGCCGGCAAAACAACCGGACAAGATAGCAAGACTGTAAATTGGATAAAAAAACATGTAGAGCAGCTTCCCGCTCCTTACATACCTTGCTGTCGATGCGATAGGCCAATATATACAGGTGATTGGATATACACAGCGGGTAAATCAGATAATATGGTGTTCTGTAGCGTAAATTGTTTGGCCAGCTATTATTTGACCATAACAAAACGTAAATTCAAGTTAGGAGAAGCTTTAACCAATGTTTCTGATGACAATGAACTAATCGAAAATTGCAATCTGTCTAAACGAACTAAGTATGCGCTGCTTCGATCCGGATACAGTACACTAGGAAAGGTTGCAAGGTTATCTTTCATGGATACTGAGGCAATACGAGGATTTGGATCTACGTGCTTAGCAGAACTGATGAATTTTCTAGAAGATAATTCATTCGATATAACTAGTTTATATCCGCCAGATGAGCGTAGATATCTAAGAAAGCGTCAATCTGTAGAAATCATTCGTGAGAGGTTAAGAAAACAATGAGCGTGCAAGAACGAATCAAATTAGCTGAAAAATCTTACGAATACAAAAACGTAACAATAAACTGCTATGCCTATGGTTGGTTCATTTACTACATAGATAGAAACATGGTCTACCCGATGAAGCAACGTGTGAACTTTGCTACTAGCGAGGAAGCAGAAGAATTCATCGACACACATATACTGTAGTACAATATTGTAAGCATACTGGTGAACCTTATATTTTACGTGAAGGTCACTCAGTCAGTAATGTTGTGGCCTAGATTAAATCGCCTACTAGATACTAGGCAATGAATTAAAAATCATTTTGGAGGTTTTATCAATGAGCTACAAGATTACTGTTAAGTATGTAAAGCCGGTTCAGGCTGAAGCTTCTATTCCGACTTATCCTATTGCACCTGAATTCATTCTAGGTACATCTTATGTGGATCAGGAAGCTTTCCGGAAGGACATCGATGATGCGGCATACTCGAAGAACATTTGGGGCATGAATGCTGTAGGCATGGCAGAATCTATCGAGCAGTTCCTCGGCGAAGTTTCTGTACATCCCGGAGTTGTTTTTGCTTGTAAGTCTGCTATCATGTCTGCTCAGGCTGCAGCAGCTGCCTCTACTGAGGACAAGGGCTATGAGTTTGAGGCTGCAGGTTATGAAGACAAAATGCTTTACGAGGACGCTGCTCGTGCTCTAAAGGATCAGGGTTTTGAAATCACCGTTTCCCCTATGTAAAGGGTCAAGTAGATATTACATCGGCTGATAGTGAAGATGCAATTCAACGAGCTATTTCTAATAACCCGAGTAACGCATATATTCACTTGACCCAAAACGTAGCGCAGAGCGGAATTCAAACGGAAGCAGGATCCAATGTAACGCTTGATCTAGATGGACACACCATTACATGTGTCGCTCCATTTGTGGGTTCTTCAGAGGAATATACAAATGGTATGAGATTCATGAAAGGATCAAACGTAGTTATAAAGAACGGTACGATCAAAGCAATCTCACCAATGTTGGCTATACTTATTCAAAACTTTTCTGATAGTTTAGTTTTGGACAATGTCACGCTACAAGGTAAACTTGCTACGCAGTATATTCTTTCCAATAACTACGGACATGTAACTCTGAAGAACAACACAGTTGTTAAAGCTTCCGGAGGACATGTCGCATTTGATGCGCATTACGGACTGTCTGAAGAATACGACGATGGATGTACTGTCACTATTGCCGATAACACAGTTAAGATTATTGGCGAAGTAGAGTACACTAAATCAGATAGATGTTCTGAAGAAAACTTCTTCGCAAAAACGCACATCTACATTCCTTCAGATTATACACTTGCTGCTCCTGCTGGATTTGAATTCAAGCTTACAGCAGACGGTACACAAAAAGAGTTAGTTAAGGCTCAGTAAGATAGGAGGCCTAGTACATGACGATGGATGAAATAACAGAACAGGTAGGATTTATGCTAGGCCTCCCTACTAACGAAAACGTAGAAGAAGTAGATCTAAGAAAAGCTGTATTGATTGCATTTAGAGAGCTCAAACGCTATATACGTCAATCAGTTGAAAAAACTATTCCATTTCAAACTAGGATTGATCTAGTAAAGAATAGCATTCATACAAAAACAGTACTGAATGTCCAATCAGCCAGCCCAAGAATTGGGTTGACGCTAAGTAATATTGATAGCGCAAATGTATTCCAAGCTGCAATGGCTGTGAAGACATACAGCGGAATCGGAAATAATCGAAACATCAATATTGATCCAATTCTAACTGAGATGGCAATGGCGCAAGTCCGAAATACAATCTCTACGGATTTTCAATGGAAATTTGATCCATACAATCAAGTTGTATATGTAACACATCGAGATCCAATACCTGCAATGATTACAATAAGATATGTGCCGGACCTGCAAGATGTATCAGAAATCCAGGGAAATACTTGGATAGATTATCTTGTCAGAATGAGCATAGCTTTTGCTAAGATATCATTAGGTAGATCCCGATCCAAATATACAATTGAAGGCTCAAATGTAACGCTTGACGGAGACACACTTCTGTCAGAAGCTAATGCTGAGCTAGAAACAATACGAACTGAATTGAATGATAAGAAAAATAAACTTATAGTATTAAATTAAGGAGGCCAAATATGGTTATTTATAGCAAGCGTTCTACTAAGGCAATCAAGGCAGACGATGAACTTGATGTAGAAGACGAACTTCCAGAAGTCGAAGATGCCGATGTCGAGGTTTCTCCTGAAGCTACTGAGCTTCTTTTTGAAACCGAAGATGTTGCTCAGCTACTCGCAGAAGTAACTCAGCAGCCCGTAGATGTTGATACTGCTGACGACGGTGAGTCTGTAGAATTCACTGTTGGAAAAGATGTTTACACTGTTGAATCTGAGGGCGACGAAGAAGTTCTTGAGTCTGTCAGAAAACCTTTCAAGCGTAAGAAAGCAATCAAGTCTTCCAGACAGATGAGCAAAAATATCAAGAAGCCTGTTAGACAGATTAGAAGAAAGTAATATAAGTTTCATATTCGCCCTCACTGGCAGGTAGCGTTGTTAAATACGATTCTACCTGCCAATATATTTATATGGAGGTAAGTACATTGGAGAAAGAATATGTGCAGAGCGGGTTGATTACAAATCTGCTCAAATCTCTGCCTAAATTCATTGGCAAAGGGATTGAACAAGTCTCTAAGATGGGCGTAAACGTAATTGAATCAAAACCTGTCGATGGCAACTATGAAAATGGTGTTATTTTCGTTGCAACCGGCGGCAAGGGTCATATCATCAAGTGCAAAGTTGTGCCTGTACCCGAACTAAAAGGTAGATTCAATTTTTACATTAAGTCCAAAGATGGTCATCAAGCTAGCTGGCCGTCTATCAAGGAAGATCAAATGGACGACAAGATCACTGAATTTTTTGATAAATTCTACGACGAAAGCTTTGAAGACGCAGAAGATAACAAAGATGACTTCAATATGGATGAGTTTTCAAAAGAAGACGAATCCAAGAAGGAAAGTCCTGAAGCACCTCCAGAAGAACAAGACATGAATTCTAGTAAGAAGCTATATGTTACTTTGTCTAAGGTAACTGCAGGAGCTAATATTTCTGCTAAGGTGCACAGCGTATATGCTAACTACGGCGCTGTTCCGGCAATGGCTGACATGACATGCTTGCTGAACGATACAGATTTTGTGAATTCACTCACAGAGGAACCTCAGTCATTCTGTGTAGAATCTTGTCCAGAAGAATTGACTACAGAAGAAGTAGACAGTGTAGAACCGCATGATCCAATGGATTGTGTTGTTCAGCAGCTGTATGTAAGCATTCTGAATCTACAATATTTAGGTATGGTATATTGTACCCCTAACATGTCTAATTTCTACGATGGATTCAACATAGCTTATGATGTAATGTATAGCGTCAGAAGAATGATTTCAATATTTGTAGCATCTGGATGGAAGCCAAAGAACCCAATCTCTTTAGTTCAGCTAGGCGAATGTGTTTCCATCTTAAGCACAGACGCCGATTCTATTCAGGCAGATATCAAATCATGCTTAGAAAACATTGTTTGTACGTTGTCTTTGTATCGCCCCGAGTTTTCACCTGACATTCAAACCGTATTTGATGAGCTTGTAGCACAAATCAAGAGCTCGTATTTATGCGTGATGTAATATTTTAAGGATCGTTAATTGTATCTGTAAATACATCAATATAAACATGGAGGATGTATAATGAAAGATACAATCGGTTTTATCACGTATCCTGAATCTTCGCACGAAATATCCGATGTAAATAGACTTCAAACATATATAACTAGTGGTCAAGGCGTAATTACTTTAGAGAATCCAGAAACGGGTGTTCATAAAACTTACGCCTTCAATGACCCTAGACACAAGGATAGGTTCACAGACGGTACAATCTTTATATATTATCATTCATCTTCTGGATATTGGATATATGTAGGAATGCTCAGATACGGAAATATACGAGTAACTAAGGCGTCTAATTTCTATTCTGATAATCCGGTGTACCTTGGTGCAAAATACATAGTAGATGTAGCAAACAATCGTCGCAGAAACACAAAGATGAAAATATATCATTGTGGTATGTGCTGTGTATGCGGACGAAAATTGACCTCTCCTAGATCGATATTAGAAGGTATCGGACCTAGATGTAAGCGTAATAAGCAAAAGTTAGCTGACATCCAGGACGTGAGATCGTGAGTATTCGAGACAATCAGAAATTCGATGTAATATGTAAAGAATGTGGAAACAACGTATTTGCGGCTGTAAAACTAATTTCAAGTTGTGCTGATTATATATCCAAATCTACCTTTCATAAAGTTGATGAATCAGATGCAATAGAGTGGATAATGAATAGAAAATATCCGAAATTTGAAGATCTTTTATCTTATCCACAGTCTAAACAACATCTGATAGATACGTATATATCTATATATACCGAATTAGTTGACGACGCTCAAGTTACAACAAGTGTAAAACTCTCTATTTATTCTAGCTACAGAAGCCGTAAATTGAAGTTTATTTATGCTTTTGTGTCAGATGACTATAGAAGAAGTAGAGTGAGAATACTAACCCGAATGATTTGGTACGCATTGTATCCAGTACCTAAAAGAACACAAGGAGGTATAGATGATGGAACCTGAAGTAAATTTGAACGAATCCGCAGAAAAGACAGAAGTGAAAGAACGAAAGAAACCTGGACCTAAGCCGAAACCTAAACTTGACAAAGCAGAAGTTGAGACAGCAGAGAAAGCCGATCTTGAGACAGCAGAAAAGCCAGAGATTGAGACAGCCGAGAAAGCCAATCTTAATGTAGATACAGCTGAGCATGTTGCAGGGTCTTCTGTAGAAGCTGCCAATGAACCTGAAACAAACGAAGGTGAAGTTGCTGATACTCAGACAGACAAGCCTAATGAGCACCTACCCGTAGGATCTATCATTGCAACACATGGCAGGGCTATCGTCATACATAAGTATGCTAATTTGTCCGATATCGGCATTCGGCACTCTGGCGTTGTTCGAGTTGTTGAGAATAACAATGGCGTATGCTGGGTTAGATATATGGTAAGCGGATTTGGCCCATGTATGGGTTATATTCACGAAGATAAATTAAACAAATACATGAAGTAAAGGAGTAGTTAATCATGCCAGAAACAAACGTAATTGACCAGATTCATCCGGAAGAAACTGCACCTGTTATCGAAGATGCATCTCAGATTTCTGAGGAAACAATTCAGGAATTTACCGGTGGTAAAGGTGAAGAGAAGGAGGCTGAATAATCATGCCTAAGTACACTAACAGCAGTCTTGTTAATCATACGCATATCAGCCCCATGCAGAACCCGAGAGTAAATAGCTATTACAATCCAACCGGTAAGATTGATAGGATCACCATTCACCACATGGCTGGTAACCTTTCTGTAGAAACATGCGGAAATGTTTTCCAGTCTCGTGAAGCTTCATCAAACTACGGCATCGGTTCTGATGGCAGAGTAGGTCTATATGTTGAAGAATCCGGAAGATCTTGGGCATCCGGTAGCCCTGAAAACGACTACAGAGCTGTAACAATTGAGGTTGCTAACTGTCAGAATTCTGATCCGTGGCCAGTATCAAAAGCAGCTTATGAAAAGCTCATTCTTCTCTGCGCAGATATTTGCAAACGAAACGGAATCAAGAAGCTCAACTATACTGGCGATACTTCAGGAAATCTAACAATGCACTGCTGGTTCCAGGCAACGGGTTGCCCAGGTCCTTATCTGAAAGCTAGATTCAAGGACATTGCAAATCGAGTGAACGCACTGCTCGGCCAGTCTGATCCGACTCCGGCACCTACACCCTCACACTCTGGAAAGATAAAAGTTGGCGATGTAGTCAATTTCCTAGGTGGTAATCATTATTACAGCACCGATGCGTCTTCTCCAGCATCTACGGGTCTGAGAGCAGGTAAGGCAAAAGTAACTGTTATCGCAAACGGTAAACATCCATATCACCTGATTCATACAGATGGTTCTACTTCTGTATACGGTTGGGTAGACGCTTCTCAGATCAAAGAAGCACAGTCCTCTAAACCAGCAGCTAAGGAATATAAAGTCGGTGATGTGGTCAAGTTTAAGGGCGGAAATCATTATTCCAGTGCTAACGCAACTTCACCTGCTTCTACTGGTCTACCTGCAGGTCCGGCAAAAATCACCGTTAAAGCTTCTGGCGCGCATCCCTATCATCTGGTCCATACAAACTCCGCCACCTCAGTATATGGTTGGGTAAACGCAAGCCAGATCGAAGGCGCTGCTACGCCGTCTCAGCCTAGTAAGCCTGAAACATTCAAGAAGGGAGACAAGGTTAAGCTCAAATCATCTACTACAAGATGGGTGACGGGCGAGACAATTCCTTCTTGGGTGAAGAACAGCCAGCTTTATATTTGCAACTGGAGTGATAATAACCCGTGTGTAACTATCAACTCCAATCTGTCTGGAATCACTGGTGTAGTAAAGCAGTCTGATATCTACCACAACTAATCTAGAGTACAAGTCATTCCATTCTTTATATCTGTACCAAGGAGAGTCTCAATAGAGGCTCTCCTACTTTTATTATCAATTGATTTGAATCGTTAATATTTACGTAGATGTATCAATATAAAATATTATTTTATTTATATATGTCGGAGGTAAAGATGAAATTTCAGATTGTTAACCCAGCAGGCGCATACGTTATGGTTACAGAACATTCCGAATGTTTATATGACAAAGGGACAATATCCGATATGAATTCTGCAGGATACAAATTTCGCATAGATGGTAAACTTGTGCCCGTTTCTAAATTTAAAGAATACTTGTCAGGGAATTCAATCAGTGATATTTCTAGAACTGATGATTTAGATAGTAAGCAAGAATCAGATAAATCCATTGAAACTAAGAATAACCTGAAATCCTCATTTTTTCATAGTTCTGACAATACTTCTAAGATCATAACATCTTCAACAACGCATAAATTTAAAATGAAAGTAAGATGTATTGATACCGGTGAAATATTCAGTAAGCAGTCAGAAGCAGCTAAAAAATACGGAATTGACCCTGCAGCAGTCTCGGATAGTTTAAAAACAGGTAGAAAACGAGCTGGATATACATTCGAATGGGTAGGAGATTAACCGATGAACAGAATACAGATAAATCAGAATGGAAACTACTATGAGATAAAATTTAAATATGATCCAACTTTAGTTGCTATGATAAAGCAGATTCCTGGAAAGGAATGGAATCCGGGTGAAAAGCTTTGGAGAATTCATAAGGATAAGTTAGGAATGCTGCTGAATATGCTCAAGGGTTCTAAGTACGCAGATGCTTATGAATTACAGAGTAATGAGCAGATAGGTGAAAATGCCGAAATTGAGCCTACTACGACTATCCCGAATGTTGATTTAACTGGAATCAAGTTATTTGTCGAAGATGGCAGTAAGCTGTATCCACATCAGCTGGATTTTATGAAATATGCGATTGATCGTCAACGCAAAGGATATAGAAGCGGGTTTCTTTGTGCCGATAGCCCTGGCTTAGGAAAGACGATAGAAAGTGTTAACTACGCAATGTACAACAAACTTTACAATCGATATAAGCATTGTTTAGTTATCTGTAACGTCAATACTTCGAAGTATAATTGGCAAGATGATATCAGAAAACACACCAATGGCAAGATGAGCGGATACATTCTAGGATCTAGAAAACGGAAACATCCGAAGCCTGGGCAGGCTACATATATTGTAGGAAGTAGCCAAAACAAATTAGATGACCTATTGTGCGGACACATGTATGGAGATGATACTGAACCTGAATTACCTTACTTTATCATCCTGAATGTAGAAGCTATCAGAATGAAAGTAGGAAAACGATACCCTATCGCAGATAAAATCATCGACATGATAAATGATGGTGAACTTAATATGATTATCATTGATGAGGTACATAGAAACATGTCACCTACATCCCTACAAGGCAAACAGATACTTAGGATAAAAGACAAAACGCATAGTAGATGTACATGGGTGTCTTTAACAGGTACTCCTATCGTCAATAAACCTACAGATGTTTTCTTACCTATGCGATTGATAGATGCGCACAATTTTACTAGTTACTACAAATGGTGCCAGTATTTCTGTGTATATGGTGGATACGGTGGGCATGAAGTAATTGCGTATCGAAATATTCCTAGACTTAAATTTATGCTTCAGCAAAATATGATTCGTCGGAGAAAAGAAGATGTTTTGAATCTACCTGATAAGATTCATATGGATGTATATGTAGAAAACACTAAGTATCAGTCTAGACTTGCGGAAGAAGTTACAATGGACTTGATTGCGCACGCAGAGGAGATTGCAAATGACTTAAATCCAATGGTCAGATTTTTACGACTTCGTCAAGTTAACGGATCTCCAGAATTAGTTGATCATGATCTTCAAGTAGATAACACTTACTTGAAATACAATGCAAAATTAGTCAAATTGCTAGAGTTACTTGAAGAGATTCATGAAAGAGGAGAGAAGACAGTTATCTTTTCTAACTGGGTCGAGCCACTCCGTACACTATTCAAATTCTTATCTTCAAAATATAAAGTATGCTGCTTTACAGGTACAATGTCTGAAGCAGAAAGACAAAAGCATAAACGTGTGTTTATGAACAATCCTGAATACACTGTTATGATAGGCACTATTGGTGCACTTGGGACTACTCATACGTTAACTGCTGCAAACAATATCATATTTTATGACGAGCCTTGGACATACGCAGATAAATTACAAGCAGAAGATAGATGTCATCGAATTTCGGCAAAAAAGTCCGTTAATGTATATACACTCATTTCTAAAGATACAATTGACGAACGAGTACATGATATAGTGTATAGCAAGAAAGACACATCGGATTATTTAGTTGACAATAAGCTTGACTTTAAAAACAATCCAAATCTAGTTGCTACACTACTAGGTAAAGAAATCTGAGGAGGACAACATGGATAACATTAAACTTACTAATTTAGAACTTGCGTCTGACGAATTAAGATTAGCTACAGACATTATTAACAAACATAATTTGAAACAGTCAGAACTTAAATCGGCACTAGACACAACTCTGCGTGATATCGTGAATAACAGTGATCTTAGTTTTGGTAAGGTTAATTATACTTATGAGGTCAGCCCAGATATGAATTGGATCTATTTTTATATGGGGTTGATCACACTCAAAATCATACCGAATGTTTGGCTAGATGACAACGCCAGATGTGAACTTCTGTACTCTGTGAATCAGTGCCTAGCTCTGCCGATTGCTGAGGATCTGACAGATTGCAATATCTTGATAGAGCTTGTGAGCAATTCTGATATTTCTGAGGTTATTTTGGCTTACAAACAATGTGTGAATGATCCAGAATATTTAGATGCGCTGAACAACATTGACCGACTTAATAAATCGTACCTGGACGATGCTCGAAAGTCTGAATTTGATCGACTTAGCTACACAGTTGGTCGTCACACAGGTATTGGAGTATTTGCCAGTAAGAATTTTAGCAAACTAGCTGGATATGCGTTTATTCTGTATAGGAACTCAAAAGATGTTTGCTACAAATTTGTCCCTGTTCTGATGATCCAAAACATCTTGAATGCACATACTCAATCTGATCTCAAAACTATTCAATCTATACTTGAAAATGTCAGAGTATCAACCTTAGGTATAAACGAGTTCATTGAAACTATCTATTTAAAGAATGAGCGAGCTAAACTGTGTACACTTCCAGATGATCTAAGTATAGATTGAGGTGAGAGTAAATTGAAGAAACGTTATAGATATATAACAACCGCAGAATCGACAGAAGCTTCGGAACTTGTACAAGACAAACTCAAAAGTATTAAAGATGATTTTGACTACATTGTTGATGGTGTAGACAAGCTATCTAGACAAGGTCAAGAAACTAAGGATACACTCGCTATTTTAGACAGTCTAGAATCCAGTTTGTCCGAAATTACTGCAGAAATTGCAAAATATATTGTGGAGGCACTATAACATATGAAAATTACATGTAACAGACGAGACGATATTCTGAAACGCAAACAGGAATACGAATCAGATCGAGCAAAGCGTCAAGCTAAGTATGATGAAGAGTATAAAGCTTGGAGAGACGAAGAACACGGTCGCGGACAATCTCTAGAGAAAGCAGTTATTCGTGCTATTGGCAGCACCCCTCTAGATCTTACAGTAGATGTAGGTATGAGCTTTGGAACCGGTTATAGAATTCGTATTTCTGATGAAGACAACAAGTTTGATGACGATAAGGCGCTTTCATGGACATGGGAAGTTTCTCTGGACAAGAACGGAGACGTGAAGAAAGAGTCCTCCTCTTGGTCTGGTATGAAAGCAGTTACGGCTAACAACATAAACAATCTCAAAGAAATTGTAAGAGTATTAGAAATCTTGAACAATATTGATTTCAAAACGATGCTCAATCGTGTTACTCCTCCGAATCCTGACGACTACATTACCGGACCTAGTCCTAAGTATGAAACAGCTCCTGATTTTGATAAGGAACTCATGGAGGCTGATGTTGAAGATTGTATTGGAACTCGAAAAGCATTCTAGGAACTTACAGCAAAATATATCGTGGAGATGTTTATCATTTCATTCAGAGAGAAACTCCAGCTAGTTATACAGTATGGGACATTCCTGCGTACTATGTAGAAAACCATGAAGGATCTCTATCTGATTTATATGAAACGTACTATGCTAAGCGTGATAGTTATGCTTACACTATAAGAAAGAACACATTCTTTGAAACAATTGAACAGAATGTTACGATTGTAGACTTTAGCTGAGATAAATCGTATAAACGATATTGTTAGTAAGGTGGTTAGGTAATATGGCCAAAATAACACACGGAACTCCGGAGCAATTTCTGAATGCTCTAGAGAATAAAATTCAAGAACTCGGTGGAAATGTTCAAGATGATGTTACTTCCGCAGTAGAAACTGAGGATGATAAGGAAAGATACATTCATACATTGATTGGAGACATTCAATCAGAATTCATAGGTACAGTAGATTCTATGAAGTTTGATACTATGGATGACTCCCTCATCATCACAGTTGTACTTGGAAATAAAGTGAGAGAATTTTCAGTTCCTTATTCGGATCTTAAATTTGATTGGAACAATATTGATGAAGATACTCAATACATTTCTAATGAAATTGATGAAGAGTTCAACAGAGAATATATTGATGATACTATCATTGAATCTAATGTAGATTCTGCGTCATCTAGATTCAGTAAGGTTCTAGGGTCTGCAGATTACTATGATCATCCTAAATATTCAAAAACATTGTATTTGCCTTCAACTCGTCAAGGAAAGGTTAAACTGACCATAGGAACATTTAGCGATCCAAGTTATGACGATGATCATACGTTTGAAATCTTAGCTATAGTAGATGTAGAATCTCGTCGAATTGATTTTACTCTCGACTCTGAAAAGCTGTATGAAACAGTAGATATACGTGACGGTCATGAAAAATTATCCGGATATGACGACAGATATGATGATCCGGAAGTTACAGTAGATGAAATTTATGAATACTTTATGACCTTAGATCAAGATGATGTTGATGATACGATAATAGAATTAGCTGATGATTTTGATGTTAATCGAGTTAAGCAGCTGTTTGGACCGATAACTGCGTCATCTAGATTCAACAAGGTTTAATCCGCTACTATGAAGTATCTAGATCAAGACGTAGAAGAGTACGTATTGTCAGAGTTAAAACAGATGAAAATGGCATATCATCATGATATGCCATTTGATGAATAGTTAAGAGAGCCAATCAGAAATGGATATATTTTCGAATCTTACTAACAGATAAGAAATGACATCTTAGGCAAGAAATCTAAAAACTTCGTCTTTATTTAGATAAGTCGGAAATTTTTATCTGATGATATTACACGCTGACGTTAAGGATCTAGTAATGGTAAATATTGTTAACTAATATCGATTTCAGCAAATAACAGAGGTGATATATACGGCAAAGACCACGCACGGCACTCCAGAGCAATTTCTGAATGCGCTTAAAAATAAGATAAACGAACTATCTGAAGGATCAGATATCACAACAGCTATTAAAACCGCAGATGTTGAAAACTATAGAGATACTGCACAGCCTGATGATATTTATCGTAGCCGATATCTTCATGATCTTATCGGAGAAGTTGAGGACGAGCTATCTGATATTTCAAATATTGTAGCAGCAGATTACAACGATAAGGAGTTTATAGTTTTGCTACAAGTAGGAGGCAAGAACAGAAAGTTTAAATTCGCATTCAATCGACTCAGCTTCCAGTTTGAGACAATTGATATGGACGTAACTTACATCACAGATTTTGTTCGAGACGCAGTATCTGGCAATATCTCAGAAGATGATAGCCATTACGAGAAAGACTATGTTGAGTCATTGATGATTGATGTTGAATCTAATCTATATCCGTATACAGACTCTATTAACTATCAGATTCATGACAAAGATGTTATGATTGTTGTAGTATCTGATAAAGGTATTCGAGAATATACGGTACCATTCGATGATCTTACGATGGATCCAGAAGATCATGGGCCTGACGTTGACTACATCGTCAATTTCATTGACAGAGACTTAAACATTTCAGGAGATAACGAATATGACGGTTACACTCCAGAAGACTAGAAGCCTGCGATCATAAAGAAGCTAGAATCTGAAGATGTAGATGTATCTACACCCGAAGCTGAAGATTACATTGATAGAGCTGCGGAAATGATTCAGAATGATGATGATGATCATGATGTAGATTATTGGTGGAACGAAGTTATGTCAAATGATGACTGGCGTCAAGAAATCAATGATCTGCCGCATCTTTCTGTTTGATGCATAGTGAAGTAACTCGAAGATGAACGATGGATTAGGTAAGAAAGCAGAACAAAAAATAAAACAATGGTTAGATAAACCAGAAGATGGCTATTGCTTCGATAGAATTCCCGACCAGCTATCAGGATTCTATGGCAGTAAAAACATATGCGATTTCACCTGCTTTAAATCTCCTTACATGTTCTACATTGAGTCAAAAGCAACGTGGGAACATAGATTTGATTTATCTATGATATCCGAATTTCAATATAATTCGTTGTTAGAAAAATCCAAGATAACAAATGTATTTGGGCTAGTTATAGTACTATTTGCTACAGATAAACGAGCTTTTATTATAGATATTCGAGATATTGCAAAATTAAAATCTATGGATGTTAAGTCTATCAATATCAATAAAATTGATTCATGGAGTATCTCTTATATAGAGATTCCTACAGCGAACAGTCGAAAGACGCTGCTAGACTATACAGGAGATTTAGTCGAACTAGTTACAAGTAAATAATCAAATAGATAAGACAATCGTTAAATTGGTTGTCTTATTTTATTGCTGAAAGGATGACGACATTGAAAAGATATGTGAAAGCTTCAAGAACATCCGGAAATGTAGGAATTTGGTGGTACTATAACAATCAGGAAGTTTGGGCTGAAATGTGCCCAACAGATGAAGGACAAGCCGATAGTAGATATATTCAATTTAGTTCTGATAAGAATCATCTTACCGAATGGAACAAAGTTGTCAACGACAACGTATCAGACATTACTCTAAGAGAGCAGATTCGCTATGACAGCTATAAATCACTGCCCAGAGGTAGAGTTATTTTTGACTTACTTACACAGTCCTACATCATTACATGCGGGAGTGAACTCAAGTCAAACTTAGAGTTTAAACGAAACATCTGTGATGCTTTTGAAATTCCGATGAATCGAACCGATGTGGAAGTTATTCCGAATCACTACTACGTATATAAGAAGACTGGAAATTCTGCTCTAGACGAATTTGAAGGAGTATAGCATGAACCTTAAATTATTTCATAAATAGAAAATAAGGAGACGATACAAATGGATTTTGGTATTGTCAGCTTTGCTGCTATTGTAGTTCTTGTATATTTGGTAGGCTCTGCTGTAAAGGTATCTAGTTTAAACAGTGATTGGATCCCGGTTATCTGCGGTGCATCTGGGCTGCTTCTTGGTATCTTAGCATTTTATCTAAAGGTGCCAGACTTTCCTGCTATGGATCCGATGACTGCTGCAGCTGTCGGCGTTGTTTCCGGATTTGCTGCTACAGGCATCAATCAAGCTATCAAACGCACAGGCACAAAGAAGTAAAATTGATTTCGAGGATTGTTTGGTTAGAGATGCGGGTAATCTAATCAAACAGGACTTCATGGTATTGTGGATACCCCCTTTCCGAGAATGGGCAGATTGAAATATATCTGCCTTTTCTTGTGTATTCAGATTCGTTAGTATAGAAAAGAAGATGTAGCTTTGCGATCCCTTTTAGAAGTATTGATACTTTGATTCGTTAAATTAAATAACACGTACCACAACATAAGAAAGGAAGTATAGTCGATGAAATATAGGGAATTTAATTATTGGTTCATTCGAAGCGCTGAAAATGAATTTGATGTACTGAGCAAAGCTAACAACATGGAGGTTGTAGGGTGGGTTATTGATAACCACACCCACGCTGATTTCACCTCCGACGATATACATAATGATGTTGTAGCCACGGATGTAGAAACTGAATTTGAACTCTATCGAGATAGGATGGAGTATGCTGTCGGAAAGAAAATCATGCTAAGTAAGACTACAATAGATGCTATTGATTTATCCGATAAGTATAAGCAGCTGATTCTTGGCTGTTTCATGATCCGAGCACAGCGAGCTGGGAAAGATCCGGAGGATGCAATAGCTATTGGTAAGAAGGCGATCACTTGGTTAGATAGCACAGATTTTTTCATTGCGCCAGCTTCTACAAGATTCCACGAATCTTTTGCAAGCGGATTACTTTATCATACATTGAGTGTCTACAACCAGATCGTAGATTTGCATAACTTAACTAAATTCAACAACGTCTCATATGATAGCGCGTGCCTTGTTGCATTAGTGCATGACTGGTGCAAAATCAATCTATACACACCATATCAAAGAAATGTCAAGAACAATGAAACTGGTAAATGGGAATCGGTAATTGCATATAATCGAGGGAATATGGAATTTCCACATGGGCAGCAGTCATTGGAGCTTGCAAGATGTTTCTTTAAATTTGATACAGCTGAGAAACTTGCAATCACACACCATATGGGACATTGGTACACACATCCTGCAGAAGAGAACAGCCTTCAGACATCTATTGAAAGATATCCGCTTGTATTGATGTTGCAGTTCGCAGATTCGTTAGCTATCACCAGTTACTAATATGCCTACACTGAATAATCTGCCTAAATTATCTGAAGAACAACGAAAGTTAGTCGAAGATAACATGAACTTAGCATACAAGTGCGCATCTGAAATTGCTCCTCATACAACACTGGAATATGAGGATGTAGTTCAATATTGCTTATTAGGGCTGTGTAAGGCTGCATTGATATTTGACGAATCTAAGGGTGCACTATCTACTGTCGCATACCAATGTATGCGAAATGAAATATACATGAAAACTAGACGCGCAAAGAAACGCATAGCGCAAAACGAGCTATTAAGTTTAGATGCGCCTTGCTCAAATACAGAAGATTTTACACTTTTAGATACAATAGAAGACTCATATGACAGAATATCCGAAGCAGAATTATATATGGATCTAATGTCTGCTATAAGCAAAGTGCCGATAAGCAGACGTCATATTGCTCAGTATCTGATAGATAACCCTCAAAGCCCTCAAGGCGTAGTTGCTCAAAAATTTAATTGCACTCAATCAAACGTATCAAGAGTCAAAAAGGAACTAATAAAGCATTGGCTAAACAAATGATGATCACCTTTTATTGTTGTATCACATCAGATTTGAAAATAAACATTAAATACATTTATTTTCTTAACCTGTTCCTCTTTCAACGACCTTGCTTGACAAGTCAAGTCTTACTAGATCTCCAGAGGCGTTAATTTCCGCTTGTGCAGCGGTATTTGTTATTTTTTAAGAGAAGGCTATTCTCAAGCCTTCGTTTAATATATTCTTTGAGGCGTTGATATCTCTATCATGTTTTGTTTGACAATTAGGACAAGTCCAATTTCTGACTTCAAGATTTTTGACTTCCGGATTTTTGAATCCACAACAGCTACAAGTTTGAGAAGACGGAAAGAAGGCGTCTATTTTGACAAGTTGTTTTCCATACCAGCTGCACTTGTAATTCAGTAACTCAACGAATTTTGACCAGCTTGCGTCTGAAATTGATCTTGCTAGTTTATGATTCTTGACCATATTCTTGACTCTCAAGTCTTCAACACAAATTATGTCGTGGTTCTTGACAAATTCTGTTGACAGCTTGTGCAAGAAATCATTTCGTTGATTTGATACTTTCTCAAATTGTTTAGCAAGTCTGATTCTTGATTTATTTCTGTTATTAGACCCTTTTTGCTTCTTCGAGAGCTGTCTTTGAAGTCTTCTTAACTTCTTAGTAGACTTTGATAGATACTTCGGATTTTTGATCTTTTCACCATCAGAAGTTATTGCGAAATCTTTAATGCCGAGATCAACTCCTACAACAGATCCGGTTTTGTCAAACTCTTCAATTTCAACATCTTTACAACAGATACTTGCGAAATATTTTCCGGAAGCTGTTTTTGAGATTGTTGCTGAAAGCGGAGTTCCTTTGATGTCTAAATTTCCTTTGAATCTAACCCATTTCAATTTAGGCAAGAAGATCTTGTTATCTAAACAATGAAATTGTGCAGGTGTAGAGTATGTAGCTTTGTATGACTGTCTACTCGAAAGTTTCTTCTTAAATTTAGGATAACCTGGTTGCTTTCCATTCTTCACGTTTCTGAAGAAGTTTTGATACGCCATATCAAGATCTCTAAGAGACGATTGCAAAGCCATTGCTTCAGGTTCTTTCAACCATGAATATTCGTCAAGCTTCTTGAGCTTTGTCAGATCTGCAGAATTTTGATTATATGTATTTGACTTTCTTGCTTCTTCATAATCTTTGATGGATTTAGCAAGATAGTAGTTGTAGACAAATCTGCAGCAGCCAAAGGTTTTTGCAATTTGCTCAATCTGCTGCTTGTTCGGATATATCCTTATTTTATAAGCTTTCAGAATCATTTTGGTCATCTGAAAGTGCCTCCTTGATTTTAGCTACTCGTCTCTTAGAATACATTTTCATTGAGTAACAATGCAGTAAACTCACGATTTCCTCAAAGATTTCTTCAGAATCTAGTTTTTCGGATCCTAATTGAGACGCAACAATTATTTCAGTACCAAACTTCCTAAATAGATGATAAAATAGATCAAATCCTACTCTAGACAGTCTGTCTTTATAGGTGATAACTACTTTCTCTACCTTATATTCTAGTACATCATCTAATAACTCAAAAAACTGTTTTCTGTTTTCAAAAGAAATCCCAGAAGCAACATCTTGAAAAACACCATCGACTTGAATTCCGGAATTCATGCAAAAACTGTTCAAAGCTTCAAGTTGATTCGCTAAATCTGATTTTTGAGATATTGTAGAAACTCTAGCGTAGATATAATTTTTTCTTTTTTGACCGTTATTTAATATAGAGTAGACGTCTTTATCATGATAGATGCGCTTACCTGTAGGTGTTAAGTCATAATGAATGAGTCCTCTTTTGCAATAATGACCAAGTGTTGGCTGTGAAATATTCAATAGTTGTAACACTTGTTTAGCTTTCATATTGATCACCTCAAAATAATTTAAGGTTAAAAAATAATATCATCTTAATATAAGAAAGGAAATGCTGTATATGAATGAAGTATCGGTTATGTCTATGGCTCAGGAGGATGCAAAGTATATTGCAGATCGCCTTATGCAAAAGCATACGGTTGTGGATGTCAAAGATATCGCAACTAATAAAGTATCGGATGCGGCTGTAGACGCTGAAGAAGTTGAATACGATGTACAAATTGTTTTAGATATAGATGGTGATCAGCAAGTTGTAAATTTCCAGTATTATCTTCAGCCAGACGGAAATGTAGAATTATCGGATGATTTAGATAATGTGATTCAGAGTGTTAATAGCAGAATAATGTCTGGTCGGAACACGGCCGGCTTACAGATCATTACAGCAGCGAATGATTTTGATTCTGATGATTTTGATGACGATGATTTTGACGAAATCCCGCATGAACCAGTTGAAGATGACGCGGTAGCTGACGATGATAGCATAACAGACACTTTGAATGATATGTCAGAACAGCTAGATGATTTACAAGATGACATCACTGATCCTTCTAATGAAGACGATATCAGCATTGATATAAACAATAACATTGATAATCATTACATCGCAGAATGCGAAAAATGTCATGGAATTTTTATTTCTTCTTTGATAGCTTCCGATCAGCGGGTTGAATCAATTCATGGCGTGTGCCCGCTTTGCGATAAAGAATCTGATCAATATCTCAAATGGATTGTAGAAGCGGTGGAACAATGAGAACAAAAAATTCTGAATTTTTGACTTGTGATATATGCGGTAAACAATTCTTGAAAGTATATAACAGCATCTATGAAACTACGTTTCAAGGCAGGAAATGTCATTTCTGTAGTTATACGTGTTTCAGAGAAGCTCAAAAGGTACAAGAATCTATAAAAAGTAATCATAGATTGGCCAATCGTAGATTTGCATAATACAAAATTATTCTAAGCATATCTACGGAAATATTAGATGAATCTAAGTAACATTAGAAGAGAGGTTGTATAATGAAGCGAATCATAAAAAATTCTGTAACGAGCTCAAAGAGCACTGATGCTCAAAGGGAATATGAATATCGTAAAAATATTTATTTAAAGAGAAAGCATGAATTTGAAACTCTAGGTGAAGATGACAACAACGATGTACTTTCTAGAGAAGAGAAGATGCGCATAGCAAAGGCTGAGATGGATAAGGTGAACCCTAAATCCGTCAAGAGTGCTAAAGATGCAACATTCAAGAATGATAAGAGATTATCTACTACCAGCGAAAGATATAAAGGCTATCTTATTGTATTAGATAGAGGTGGGGATGGATACAATGTGTACGATAATCACAGAGAGCTAGAAGATGCAGGGTATCCGTCTAGAGAAGCTGCTAAAAATTTCATTGATGAATTAGTGTCTGAAGCTGAAGACGAAATAGAAAGCTCTGTTGATATCGATGAAGAAACAGCTTCAAGAGAAGCTTATGCAGAATTCTATCCTGACGAATATGATGCAGATGATTATGACGAAATATATTCTGCTAATTATGGTGGAAGGTATTATGTAGATGATAAATACATCGATAGCTCAACTGATATTACAGCTGCATCTAAACTATGGATGGGAAAATATAAATCAGCCAAAGATAATAAGATGCATAAAGTATACTTTGAATTTGATACTTCTGATTTTGAAGAAGCTGAACAAGAATTTGAAGACATTATACCTGAACCATACAGTTATGCTCGTCTATTAGGTACGGCTCCACATGAGGCATTACTTCAAAAGGATGGGTTTGAAAAGATTCAATCTTCTAGTACAGTAGTGACTGCAGCTTCATCTGGTAAATTAGATAAATATATGAATGTAACCAAAGACCGCAAGAAGTATGCGGTGCACTATACAGAAGTAAACACAGAGCAAGACGCATGGACAATCTACTCTGATTTTCGTGCTCAGGTATCTAAAATTTCTCCGTATGATGATGCGGATTACGCTTGGGCAGATATCCGAAATGGTCATATCGATGTGATACGGAACGGTAAAGTTGTGAAGCGTTCCTACTATTTCAATGCCGATGACATGGACGTGGAAAATACCGAATGGTGCGATATCATAATTGATGAAGCGATTGATTTAATTGCAAAAATAAATAAAGATATTGAACCTCGGATGGTCTACAACTCTACATCAGTTGAAACATCTGCGGACACAAAATTAGAGTCTTATAGACGTCGAGTCTATAGCAAAATTTATCACTTTATGACTGATAGACTTGGCTTTGATCTTACAGAAGTAGCAGATTATGTGACTGTCGATTGTACAGAATCCGAAGATAGTAGAATCAAAATTGAAGTACGTGCTGAATTAGATTACGATGATATGTGGGAATTAAAGACTGTTATAGATCCAGTCGTAGAAAACATTGATAAAAACGCGTATTTCGATTTCGAGTGTCCGGGTGTACTAGTTGCTTATGTATCCTCAAAACCTGCAAATTCAAGATATGTTCACGCAGCAGATGAACCAGAACACAAAACAGAACCTGATGATGAATACGAACCAGAGGAAGTTGATGAGGATGTAACAGTCGAATTCGACATGGACAGAGTACGAATTGATGTAGATAAATCTGGATCTTGGGAATATGTTGACGATTCATTCTTAAATGATGTGATGACCGATGATGCGCTTTATTCTGAAGAATACAATGTAAAGGTGAGAGACCGAAACGGTTTACTTGAGGATCTAGATGATATTCTTAAATACGATATTCCGGTAGAAGCGGGTGAATATCGTATCAGCTGTCATATCACATTGGTGTATCATATAACTGGAATTGAGAAGTATGATGAATATCCAGATGATAACTACGGTGATTCTTCAGAATATTCAACAGAAAATGCAGATGTCAAGTTCGATTTCCATGATAGCTATGTAGAAGATTTTAGAATTGTAGACTAATATAGCTTTTGCATTCTAACACCTTAATCGTTATATAAGACGTAGGAATTCATCCTGCGTCTTATTTTTTTTATTGTTCAACAATCATTAAATATTAACGAATTATTAACGATAGTTGAAATTGTCATCAAAATCGCTTATAATATAAGCATAAACAAATACATGTTTCGGAGGTCATCAACATGAAAAGATTCAGCTCTGTATTGTCCGCGATTTTTACTAGTCTGTCTGCACTGTGCTTTGTACTCTGCTTTTCTATAGATACTGAGCAAGATTCATGGTTTATGTATATAGGACTTGCGTTTTTAGGATTTATCATTTCTATCGCGTTATCTGCATTCGCGGGAAACTTATATAAGTTGGCTGGAAGCGTTGTTGCGTTTGTTTCTGTTATTGCCGCATCAATTGAAATGAAACGCCACCCGAACAGCCGCCGCACCAAGGCGTTGATCAGCACATATACTAATCGTAGAAATCAATTCAATTATAGCAAACTTTACCACAATGCAAAGAAAGTTTATTTGAAAGGAAATAGATGATGGCTATATCTCTTACATCTCAGCAGCAGATAGCAGTAAATAGCACCAGTTCTAAGATACTGTGCTTAGCTGGAGCAGGTAGCGGCAAAAGCCGTGTTCTTGTAGAACGTGCTCATAGACTTGCATCAGAGAGCAATCCTGAGTCCATACTATGTTTGACGTTTACTAACGCAGCAGCAGCTGAAATGAGATCAAGGTATAAAACATGGTATTCAGACGATGTCTTACCCATATTCAAAACATTTCATGGATACTGTTATGATCTAATATGCAAAGATGCTAGAATTCGACAAGTGTTAGGGTATTCTAGTGTTCCGACCATTCCGAACGATCATATTTTATCTACAATCAAAATAAGCAATTTACTTAAATTAAGTATATCTGTATCTGAGCAGACATTGAAGAAAAAAGCTAGAACTGACATCAAATCTAAATACAAATATGACATGTTTTTGAAATCTGTTTATAAAGAATTGATTTCTAAAAACTATATCACATTTGATATGATGACAGATATGGTAAGTAAGCTGTTTGAGAAGTCCGATGCATCTGTATCCATATACAAAAAACGCGTATCTAATATACTGATTGATGAGTTTCAGGACACCTCCCCCGACCAATGGAAGTTCGCTAGCAGCTTTTCAGACGCTGATATATTTGTCGTTGCTGATGAAAGACAAGCTATTTATGCGTTCCGAGGTGCGGATAGCTCGATCACAAAATCTTTGTTTAAAGACAGCACGTTTGAAAAAATATTGTTGGATCATAATTTCAGGTCTACACAACAAATCTGTGACTACGCCAATCAAATAATTAAGTCGTCCGGAGAGCCGCTTCACATTGCGCTGAAATCTTCTGTTTCTGGTCCATCTGTGAAAGAAATTCGATCCGATAGCGCACCCTTTGTATATCCGTTAGGTAGTAACAATACAGCTAGATTTTTATCTGAATACAGTAAACTCAAAGGTTCAACAGCTCTATTATTCAAAACAAACAGAGAAGTATCAGAAGCTGTCAGCATGTTATCGGATAATAATATAAAGTATGATGCAAACAGAGTAAACTCAAATGATGTAAAGAATTATCTTAGATCTATAATAGATGATGAGTTTGCTGTTTCTTGGCTATCTGATACGCTGCCGAATATAGCTCAAAGCGAATTCATTCGTCTATCTAATATAGTGCCTCCAGAGGATTCTAGATACGCTTTGTTTAGATCTAACTTCGCCACGAAGGATCCAGTACGTCACCACTGCCAAGTTATTGACAAGTTGCGACTAATATATAACAGTGATACGTCTACTTCTACTAAAATGGCAGATATATGTGCAGTGTTGAACATCAAAAACATCGCAGAGTTTGATGAAAACATAGATAAAAATATTGAATGTTTGATTGATAGTGTTGAAAATCATGATTCCAATATCAGCAATGATTCACAATCGTTATATGTAGGTACAATACATAGTGCTAAGGGACTTGAATGGGACAATGTATTCTTATGGAATGTCAATTGTTATTCCTTCAAACTTAGATCCGAAGAGGACTGGAACCTGTACTATGTAGGTGCTACAAGAGCAAAACAAAATCTATTTGTATTCAAAGGAGAAAACATGTGACGATTTGTAGTAACTTATCTGAGAACAGCAGAAACACTTGTAACCTGCTAAGATGTATATCGAGTAGACTATCCAGTCGAGCTGACTGTAAAGGCATAGAATATGAAGTAACAATATTCGATGATATGTCATTGAACGTGGTTCCGAATGTCTTGATATTTCCCAATACGCATAGACGCAGACCTTGCGATACGATAAGCATCACACAGTATGCAATTCTCAGCTGCTTATCTCCTGTCTCTATCTACATTTATCCAGATAAAGTAGTATTGAGCAAGCACTGTCTCGTTCCAGGTAAGTATGTATTCAAGCTGTCCGCAGATAAACTAAAACGAAAGTGGATCAATATGACGGAGGTAACGTATGAAGTTAAAATCGGTTGATATTTGGAACATGCACAGCATCAAAAATAAGCATGTTGAGCTGGCAGACAAAAACATTTTAGTCGGTAAAAACGGATCAGGAAAGTCTACTGTATTGAATGCTATTCAGCTAGCGCTGCTTGGCTACATTCCGGGTACAAACAAACAGAACAGGGATATATTCAACCATGCGTGCGCAAGTCCTATGAAGGTTATGGTAACATTTGATAATGGATACTATATCTGCAGAACGTATACTAAGCAGAAGAGCACAGTGAAATGTGATGTAGATACGTTTCCTGCAGAGCTTGACATAAAAGCTATAGTATCTGGCCTTGAGCTGCCGATATTTAACTTCAACGAATTTGTGGCGTTAAGTCCGAATATGCTGAAAGATAGATTGATGGAGCTGATCCCGAGACAAAACTTTGATTTAAGCATAGAAGATGCGATCTCTGATGAAATGGATAAGTTATCTGAAGGGACAAAACGCTTGATGACAACAGAACTTGCATCAATTGAAACCGACACTGATATCTTATCAGAAATCAAAAAATTACATAAATACACAAAAGACATTGTTTCATTTAAACAGTCTGAAGTCACACGTCTTACGAATTCAATTGAATCATCTGTTCAGTATACAGATGTAGACAGCTCATACAACTTAAAGGATGTACAGGCAAAGATCGACTACTACAAGAAGCTCAGAGCAGATTCAGCTGAAGTATATAGATGTAATGAAACTATTCAGGCCATTGAAGCTCAGCTTGCCGATTTTTCGTTGAAAGCGCCGAAAGAAGATAAGTTTCACGATGACAGATACAATGAATGGTCGTTTGAACTCACTTGCTATTCGAACAAACGAGATGTGTTGAAAAACGATCTATCTCGTGAAACTGAAAAGATTGCAGAACTGAAATATAAGAAGCGGAACCTAGAGCAGAGCTTGAATGCTTCAAATATCTGCCCTATTTTGCATGACGTATGTGATAGATTGACTATAGATAGAGGCGAGTTAACAGCACAGCTAGATACCGTTGAGACGGAATTGCTTGCTGCGCAGTATAGATACGCAGATATTACAAGTACCATCAATGATTTAACTTCAAAGATTGACAAGTTGTCAAAAAATTTAGACGTCTTAGCTACTAACTACGATGTTAAGCAGCAGCTAATCGATCATAAAGCCGCTATCAAGTCTCAGGTGAGGGATATGGTTGCTAGTACTGGTCTCAATGCCGAATTTATCGAATCTGAGTTAGATAAGCTTGATAACATTCGAATCAAGCTGCTTGCTAACATGGAATACGATAGAATTATGTCTAAAGTTGTTAAAGATAAGTATCAAGCGGAACTGGATCTGGCAGTACTGAAACGCATTGCAGATAAGTTAGGTCCAAATCAGCTTCAAGCTGTCGTATCCGCCGCACCATTCGAGTCGGCAAAGCAGATCATTTCAGATAATCTCAAAGCGTGCGGATTGCTTGGAGATGCATATTTTGTTACGGATGGAGGCAACAATTCATTTGACTTTGGACTTGTTAGAAATGATTTGCATATCTCTTATAAATCATTGTCATCTGGTGAAAAATGTCTGTACATGCTAGCATTTATGACAGCATTACTATCTATGAATGAATGCAGTATCAACCTTTTGCTGTTAGATGATGTATTCGATCACTTAGATAACCAGCACACACAGTTAGCTTTAAGCTATATCGGCAATGATGCTAATGTGCAATACATTTTTGCCGGCGTAAACAATGTATTTGTTGAGCAGAAATTTGACAACATTGATGTTGTAAATATGTGAATTTAGGAGCAGCTAAAATGACGCTAGAAATCGGAAGTATCTACCATGTTAAGGTCATCAAATTGCTTGATAAAGCTATCATAGTTAGATTACCTGACAACTCAACAGAATTGATTCATGTATCTAAAATTGCTAATGCATTTGTCAAAGCACCAGAAGAATATGTGTCGATAGATGATGAATTCGACGCTGTTGGAGTTAAAGGTCAGACCAAGCCAGTTGAATTATCTTTGAGGCACTTAGATCTGAAGAAATTTAATGCTACGATAACTGAACCGAAGGCTATCGACCCTCCTAGTAAACAGAAGCCGAAACAGCCTAGTAAGCTATCTCAGAATGCTAGTAATTCAACGAAACCAATACATTCTAAGATCGACAGGAAACTGTCCTTGGATGAGATGATCAAGAAAAGCAACAAGCAATTTGAAGATAAGTTTAGAGGTAGGAAAGACTTCACAAAGAAGAACAAGAATCGGAGAAAGAACAAGCGGCCTTACGAAGAAGATTAACTCTGTATGTCTTCTTGATGCTAAAGTGAATGAACTCGAAATCAAACAAATAGATATTGGCTGAGGATTTTTATCTTCAGCCAATATAAATATTCTCAGAAATAGTTATCAAAAACTAAAATTTCAAGGATCGTTAAATAAGTATGTAGCAGAAGAAGGTCAAGGCTTTCGGAAGGAGCTGAATGGTAATGAAGTCTCAGTCCACTAAATATTACGATCAGATTGATAAAGCTATTAAGTCTTACGAACAATTTGGATCGTATCACCCTTTAGGTCCTGATAAAATCTGCGACAGGATTGATTGGTGCTGGAAATGGAGAAAAATTTCTGAGCAACAGATGCACAGCCTAGTTGATCGAATAGTGTATCTGATGGACAATAACTTAGTTTGAATTTAGTTTGATGTTACAGCGTCGCTAAGCACTAAAACATGGTAGAAACCTTTATTCTATATGATGTTGAAGATTGGAGTAATGGCAGCACAGAGGTCTTTGACACCTACGGAGTAAGTTCAAATCTTACATCTCCAGCCAACTGTCAATACTTAATTGACTGATGTCAGAGTAATCAGCTAACCTGACAAAGAATGAAAATGGTCGCTTAAAACTGCTTCTACGGGATAAGTCCTCGTTATTTACCTTAGGATAGTGGCTAGTTGATAACGCGTAGCGTGACAATCTAAGCGGTAAGCTGATGAACTAAA
>ERZ1027188.7-NODE-7-length-129249-cov-10.719019_pt1 | contig 129249 bp, 133 predicted proteins | sample MGYA00519273_ERZ1027188 | MGnify/ENA primary metagenome ERZ1027188 (study PRJEB26926, sample SAMN06164623) | human gut metagenome | biome: ENVO:00009003; feature: ENVO:2100002; material: ENVO:00002003 | host: Homo sapiens | place: USA | collected 2012 ... | reverse complement strand
TTCGCCACGCTTATTCTGGGGCAAATCTACTCCAACAATTCTTATTGCCATTGTTAATTAATTGATAAATAATAATTTAATTGTACAAATTCTGCTAAAAAGCACGCAAAGGTAAGAATAATTTCGCTTAAACTTATCTTTTTACGTTTATTTAACATTAACCCTGACGCATTTTGTACTTAGGGTTCTTCTTGTTGATAACGAACAAACGACCTTTACGACGAACGATTTTGCAGTCGGGTGTACGTTTCTTTAAAGATGCTCTTGTCTTCATATTCTATAATAAATTTATTTATATCTGAAAACTATTCTGCCTTTTGTAAGGTCATAAGGACTCATCTCCACCTTTACCTTATCGCCTGGCAATATCTTGATATAGTGCATTCTCATCTTACCTGAAATATGCGCTGTAATATCAACACCATTCTCCAATTCTACACGAAACATCGCATTGGAAAGTGCTTCCATTATAGTTCCATCTTGCTCTATCGCAGCTTGCTTTGCCATAATCAAAAATTTTGTCCCTCTAAATGTTCTATTTCTTCAAACGAAGATAAAATCTCAGCTTGTCCTCTACGTATCGCTATTGTATGCTCAAAATGAGCAGCAGGTTTTCCGTCACAAGTACATATCGTCCAGCGGTCCGGCTTCATGTATATCGCTCTATTGCCCAAAGTTATCATCGGTTCTATCGCAATACACATCCCCGCCTTTAACATAACACCGTTACCACGCCTGCCATAGTTAGGAACATAAGGATCTTCATGCATTTCACGACCGATGCCATGGCCGGTAAGCTCTCTTACAACTCCATAGCCATAGTTTTCACAATAGCCCTGAACCGCATATCCTATATCACCTATATGATTCCCAGCCTTTGCAACTTCTATACCTTTATAAAGTGATTCTTTAGTTGCTTTTAACAATGTCAAAACTTCCTCAGATACCTCACCTACACAAAACGTATAGCAACTGTCTCCATTAAAACCTTCCAACAATGTACCACAGTCTACAGAGATAATATCTCCATCTTTTAATACGGTATTGGAATCAGGCACCCCGTGTACCACAACATCATTTACCGATGTACAGATACTTCCAGGAAACGGAGTTCCATAAGGATTCGGAAATCCCTTAAAAGTAGGAACAGCACCATTATCGCGTATGAACTCCTCTGCAATCTTGTCTAACTGCATGGTCGTTATACCCGGCTTTATGTGCTTGCCAACCTCCGCGAGGGTCTTACCCACGAGCAGGTTGGCATTACGCATTAATTCTATTTCATCTTCTGTCTTCAGAAATATATTCATTTCTCAAGATAAAGTTTAATATGCAGATACTCCTCCGTTGCGTGTATGACCTGAATTCAGCAAGCCATCATAATGACGCATCATCAAATGAGACTCGATTTGCTGTAATGTGTCAATGACAACACCTACGAGAATCAACAAAGATGTTCCACCAAAGAACTGTGAGAAAGATTGCTGCACATTCAAGAAACCTGCAAGAGCCGGCATAATCGCGATAAATGCGATAAACAAAGAACCTGGGAATGTTATGCGAGACATTACAGTCTCAATATAATCCGCAGTTGGCTTACCAGGCTTAACACCCGGTATAAAACCATTGTTACGCTTCATATCTTCTGCCATCTGAGTAGGATTCAAAGTTATTGCCGTATAGAAATAAGTAAATGCAATCACAAGGATAACATAAACTACATTATACAATAAACTTCTATTATCCATCAATTGCTGCAAAACGGAACTAGCATTGTCTGTAGAATAAGATACAACAGCCAAAGGAATAAACATCAATGCCTGAGCAAAGATGATAGGCATAACATTAGCAGCAAACAGCTTCAATGGAATATACTGCCTTGCTCCCCCATACTGTTTGTTTCCTACAAGACGCTTTGCATATTGTACAGGAATCTTACGCGTACCTTGCACAAGAAGGATTGCCGCACATACTACTGCATATAGTATCAATATCTCAGCAATAAACATTACCAATCCACCACTGGTAATCGCAGTAAAGCGACTACTCACTTCCTGAAAGAAAGCTTGTGGCAAACGGGCAATAATACCTATCATAATGATAATTGAGATACCATTTCCTATACCTTTATCAGTAATGCGCTCACCAAGCCAAAGGATGAACATACTTCCAGCAGCAAGAATGATTGTCGCCGGTATCATAAATACAGTCCAGCTAATACCTGTTGCAAGAGCACCGGAAGCCTGCATTTGCAAGTTTACCAAATAGGTCGGAGCCTGGAACAACAGAATAAAAACTGTAAGTATACGTGTATACCAGCTAATCTTCTTGCGGCCACTCTCACCCTCACGCTGCATCTTTTGGAAATAAGGCACAGCGACAGCAAGAAGTTGCATCACGATAGAAGCAGAGATGTAAGGCATAATTCCTAATGCGAAGATTGACGCATTAGAAAACGCACCACCGGAGAACATGTCCAAAAGCGACATCAAACCGCCAGCAGTCTGCGACTGTAATTTTTCCAACATACCCGGATTAATTCCAGGAAGTACTACAAACGAGCCGAAACGGTATATAGCCGTAAAAAGGAGGGTGATGAGGATTCGCTGACGCAAATCCTCCACCTTCCAACAGTTCTTCAGTGTCTCAATAAACTTTTTCATTTACTTAGATTATAGTTGCATTTCCACCAACAGCCTTGATAGCTTCTTCTGCCGTCTTAGAGAATGCGTTAGCTTCAACTTCTAACTTTGCTTTCAACTCACCATTTCCAAGAATCTTAACAAGTTCCTTTCCATTAGTGAGACCAGCGTCCTTGAGCTCTGCGATACCAATCTTTGTAAGATTCTTTGCTTCAGCAAGAGTCTGGAGTGTAGAAAGGTTCACTGCAAAATACTCCTTATGGTTGATATTCTTGAATCCGAACTTCGGAACACGACGCTGCAACGGCATCTGACCACCCTCAAATCCAATCTTTTTCTTATAACCAGAACGAGCTTTAGCACCTTTATGTCCACGAGTTGAAGTACCACCAAGTCCAGAACCCGGACCACGGCCGATACGACGACGTGAATGTGTTGAACCTACAGCTGGTTTCAAATTATTTAATTTCATAACCGTTTCCTAATTTAAAAGATTAATTATTCAACTACACTTACCAGATGATGAACCTTACGAATCATTCCGCGAATACTTGGAGTATCTTCAACCTCAACAACCTGAGAGATTTTACGAAGTCCAAGAGACAAGAGTGTACGCTTCTGGTCTATCGGAGCACCGATACGGCTTTTAATTTGCTTAACCTTTATTGTTGCCATGTTTATGTCTCCTCATATTAACCGTTAAATACTTTATCCATACTAACTCCACGCTCTCCAGCAACAGTGTAAGCGTCACGCAACTGTCCGAGTGCCTCGATAGTAGCCTTCACAAGGTTGTGAGGGTTTGATGAGCCTTTAGACTTTGCAATAACATCAACAACACCTACGCTCTCAAGAACGGCACGCATAGCACCTCCGGCCTTAAGTCCGGTACCGGCAGCAGCCGGTTTAAGAAGAACGTGTGCGCCTCCGAAACGAACTTCAACCTCGTGAGGAATTGTTCCCTTCAAAATCGGCACTTTTACGAGATTCTTCTTTGCAGAATCTGTACCCTTCTGTATAGCAGCGGTTACTTCACCAGCCTTACCAAGTCCCCAGCCGATAACACCTTTACCATCACCGACAACGACGATAGCAGCGAATGTGAAAGTACGACCTCCCTTTGTTACCTTAGTAACACGGTTAATAGCAACCAAACGGTCCTTTAACTCTACGTCAGTATTTATTTTAACTCTATTCATTGCCATAATCGTTTAAAATTTAAGTCCACCACTACGAGCAGCATCTGCAAGTTCCTTAACACGTCCGTGATAAAGGTAGCCGTTACGGTCAAAGACAACAGACTCAACACCTGCGGCCTTAGCCTTTTCAGCAACCAACTCACCTACCTTTTGCGCCTGCTGCATCTTTGGCATCTTCTCAAGTCCAAGAGAAGAAGCAGAAGCAATCGTAGTTCCGCTCAAATCATTTATCACCTGTGCATAAATTTGCTTATTACTGCGAAAAACGCTCAACCGAGGACGCTCAGCAGTTCCGTTCACACTCTTACGAATTCTGAACTTTATTTTAAGTCTTCTTTGTTCTTTCTTAGTCGTCATAATTGTAATAATTTAAAGTTACTTAGCTGCAGCTGTCTTACCAGACTTTCTGCGTATAACCTCACCCTTAAACAATATACCCTTTCCTTTATAAGGCTCAGGCATACGGAAAGAACGTATCTTAGCACAAATGAGACCAAGCAATTGCTTGTCACAAGACTCAAGAGTTATTATAGGATTCTGATTTCTCTCACTCTTTGTCTCAACCTTAACTTCGCTTGGAAGCTGAATAAAGATTGGGTGAGTATATCCCAATGCAAACTCTATCAAGTTACCTTGATTAGAAACGCGATATCCTACACCGATAAGCTCCATAGTCTTAGTATAACCTTCGCTAACACCAACAACCATGTTGTTAACCAACGAACGATAAAGACCGTGGAAAGCCTGCTTCTGCTTGTAGTTTACAGGGCTGTTCTCATCGATTTCCATTACGACCTGAGAACTCTCAATGTTAACCTTTATAGAAGGGTCAACGAACTGAGACAGTTCACCTTTAGGTCCTTTTACAGTAACAATGTTATCCTTCTGGGCAACTGTTACACCTGCCGGAATATTAATTGGCAATTTTCCTATTCTTGACATATAAAATCCTCCAATTAATAAATGTAGCAAAGAACCTCACCGCCAATTTTCTGAACAGCAGCTTCTTTGTCAGTCATTACACCTTTAGACGTAGATAAAATTGCAATACCCAGTCCGTTAATTACTCTCGGCATGTCTTTATAACCGGTATACTTACGAAGACCTGGTTTAGACACACGCTTCAAACTCTTGATAGCGTTTTGTTTTGTTACAGGGTTGTACTTCAATGCAACTTTGATAGTACCCTGAGGTCCATCCTCTATGAACTTGTAGTTCAAGATGTAACCTTTCTCAAAGAGGATTTTTGTAATTTCCTTCTTCAAGTTAGACGCAGGAACCTCAACAACACGGTGATGAGCCATGATTGCGTTTCTGAGTCTTGTCAGATAATCTGCTATTGGATCTGTCATATAAATAAAAGTTTAATTAATCGGGACTACCCCGACAATATTAAAAATATAGATTCTTTCTTACCAGCTTGCCTTCTTCACTCCAGGAATAAGACCTGCTGAAGCCATCTCACGGAATTGAATACGTGAAAGGCCGAACTGGCGCATATATCCCTTCGGACGACCCGTTATCTTGCAACGGTTATGCAATCGTATCGGGTTAGCATTCTTAGGAATAGACTGAAGTTTACGAGCAGCCTCATAAGCTTCACTTATGTCACCAGAAGTAGCGATAATCTTTTTCAGAGCTGCACGTTTCTCAGCGTAACGAGCAACCAGCTTCGCACGCTTAACCTCGCGAGCTTTCATTGATTCTTTTGCCATATTCTCTTATTATTTTGCGTTTTTGAATGGAAGTCCGAATGCCTTGAGCAAAGCATAACCCTCTTCATCGGTTTTTGCCGATGTCACGAAAGTGATATTCATACCCTGAATACGGTCGATTGCATCAATATTGATTTCCGGGAAAATAATCTGCTCCTGAATACCTAAGGTATAATTTCCACGACCATCAAACTTACTTTCAATACCTTTGAAGTCACGAATACGAGGTAATGCCACACGTACAAGCTTCTCAAGGAACTCATACATACGCTCGCGACGCAATGTTACCATAACGCCAATAGGCATTTTCTTACGGAGTTTGAAGTTCGCAATATCCTTCTTTGAATATGTCGCAACAGCCTTCTGACCAGTTATAGAAGAAATCTCATTAATAGCAACATCAATGATTTTCTTATCCTGTGTAGCGTCACCAAGTCCCTGGTTTACGACAATTTTCTTCAAAACAGGAATCTGCATTGCAGAAGAATAATTAAATTCCTTCTGCAGTGCGGGAGCGATAGACTCCTTATATACATTCTTTAATTGTGCTGTATTCATTATTTGATTTCCTCCCCTGATTTTTTAGAGATACGAACAACGTTCTTACCTTCATGCTTGATAGCGACACGAGTAGCCTTACCGCTCTTCGGGTCTATCAAGCTCAAATTAGAGATATGTATCGGTGCCTCTTGCTTAACAATACCTCCCTGAGGATTCTTTGCAGAAGGCTTTGTGCTCTTAGAAACGAGGTGAACTCCCTCTACGATAGCTCTGTTCTCATCAACGAGAACTTTGAGTACCTTACCAGTCTTGCCCTTGTCTGCTCCGGCAATAACAACGACTGTATCGTCTTTTCTTATATGTAACTTAGCCATTACTTTAAATTTTTAAATATTAAAGAACCTCAGGTGCCAAAGAAACGACTTTCATATTCACTGCACGGAGCTCACGTGCTACCGGACCAAAGATACGGCTACCACGGAGTTCACCTGCGTTGTTCAGCAATACACAAGCGTTATCGTCAAAACGGATGTAAGAACCATCTGCACGACGAATTTCTTTCTTTGTGCGAACAATCAAAGCCTTTGATACTGCACCTTTTTTCAAATCACTTGACGGTATAACGTTCTTGACAGCAACGACAATCACGTCACCAACACTTGCGTAACGACGGCGTGTACCACCCAATACACGGATGCAAAGAGCTTCACGCGCACCACTGTTATCGCATACTGTAAGTCTTGATTCTGCTTGTATCATAATTACTTAGCTTTTTCTACTATTTGTACTAATCTCCATCTCTTTGTCTTAGAAAGAGGACGAGTTTCCATAATGAGTACGGTATCACCCACGTTGGCCTCATTCTTTTCATCATGAGCGTGATATTTCTTCGTCTTCTGCACGAATTTACCGTATATCGGGTGCATTTCCTTGAATTTCGCTGCAATAACAATGGTTTTATCCATTTTGTTGCTGACAACGACACCCTGTCTTACTTTTCTTAAATTTCTTGTTTCCATCTGGACCATTGTTATTTATTAAGTTCTCTCTGACGAAGTTCAGTTTTCATACGTGCGATGTCACGACGAGCCGCCTTAATCTGCGATGGATTCTCAAGTGGAGTTACTGCATGATTCAGATTCATCTGATGAATAGCTGCCTCTGCGTTCTCTATCTTCTCGCGCAAATCCTTGTCGGCGAGATTTTTAAGTTCTTTCATCTTCATAGCTTAAGCGTTTTTATCGTAATCACGTCTAACAACAAACTTAGTTTTCACAGGCAGTTTCTGCGCAGCGAGGCGAAGAGCCTCCTTAGCGATATCGAAACTTACGCCTTCTACTTCAAAGAGGATACGTCCCGGTGTTACCGGAGCTACCCAACCAGCAGGATCACCTTTACCTTTACCCATACGGACATCTGCAGGCTTACGTGTGATTGGTTTATCAGGGAATATACGAATCCAGACCTGTCCCTCACGGTTCATGCGGCGGTTCACTGCCACACGAGCGGCCTCAATCTGACGGCTGTCAATCCATTTAGCTTCAAGGGTCTTGATACCGAATGAACCGAAAGCCAATTGTGTACCTCTGTGGGCGTTACCTTTATTGCCACGACCATCTTGAGGTCTTCTATATTTTACTCTTTTTGGCTGTAACATGATAGCTTCTACTTTTAACGGTTATTGTTTCTCTTACGATTACCTCTTCCAGAGCGTCCGTTAGGACGATTGCCACCTTTTTCCTGAGCAAAGTTAGGTGCGAGATCAACCTTATTGTAAACCTCACCACGGCAAATCCAAACTTTAATACCCAGAAGTCCAACCTTTGTAAGAGCCTCTGTCTGACAATAATCGATGTCTGCGCGGAAAGTATGGAGCGGAGTACGTCCTTCCTTAAACATTTCCTTACGTGCCATTTCGGCACCATTCAAGCGGCCAGTTATCTGAATCTTGATACCTTCAGCTCCTGCACGCATAGTGCTGGCAACAGCCATCTTGATAGCGCGTCGGTAAGCAATCTTACCCTCTACCTGGCGAGCGATGTTTGTTCCAACAATAGTTGCATCGAGTTCTGGTTTCTTAACCTCAAATATATTGATCTGAATCTCCTTTTTATAGAGTTTCTTCAACTCTTCTTTCAGTTTGTCAACATCCTGTCCACCTTTACCAATGACAATACCCGGACGGGCTGTACAGATAGTGATGGTGACGAGTTTCAATGTACGCTCAATGACGATGCGTGAAACGCTTGCCTTAGCAAGACGCTCGTTCAAGTACTTACGGATTTTTCTATCTTCAACGATATTGTCTCCGAAGTCCTTTCCACCGAACCAATTTGAGTCCCAACCGCGAATAATACCCAAGCGGTTGCTTATCGGATTAACTTTCTGTCCCATTCTCTATCTTATTTATCGTCGTTAGTATTTACATCAGCTTTTGTATCAACAAAAAGTGTGACGTGATTAGAACGCTTACGTATTCTGTATCCACGACCTTGCGGTGCCGGACGCATACGCTTCATTGTTACGCCTTCATCTACGAAGACCTTTGAGATATAAAGTTCTCCATCTTCTGCCTTGCGGTCATTCTTAGCTTCCCAGTTTGCGATAGCCGAACGGAGAAGTTTCTCTACATTCGCAGCGGCTGCCTTCTTTGAGAATCTCAAAACGCCGAGTGCTCTGTTGACTTCCATTCCACGAACCATGTCAACAACGTAGCGCATCTTGCGTGGAGAAGAAGGACAATCCTTTAGCTTTGCGAAGTACAAATTCTTAAGGGCTTGCTTTCTTTCTTCAGCCTTAATATGTTTTCTTGCTCCCATTATTGTTTCCTATTAATCTAAATGGTTATGACCTGTTACTTTTTGTTTCCTGAGTGACCGCCGAAACGACGTGTCGGGCTGAACTCACCGAGCTTGTGACCTACCATATTCTCAGTAATGTAAACAGGGATAAATTTGTTTCCGTTATGAACTGCAACAGTGTGTCCCACGAAGTCCGGGGAAATCATTGATGCCCTAGCCCATGTCTTTACAACATTCTTCTTTCCGCTCTCGTTCATCGCGAGAATCTTCTTCTCAAGAGAAACGTTGATATATGGACCTTTTTTTAATGAACGACTCATAATTTACTCTAATTAACTTGATTACTTCTTGTTAGCTCTTTCAATGATATACTTATTTGAAAGCTTCTTAGGTGCACGAGTCTTGAGACCCTTAGCGTACAAGCCCTTACGTGAACGTGGGTGTCCTCCAGACTGACGTCCTTCACCACCACCCATCGGGTGATCATGCGGGTTCATAACAACACCACGGTTGTGAGGACGACGTCCCAACCAGCGTGAGCGACCAGCCTTACCAGACTGCTCAAGAGCGTGGTCAGAATTACCTACACTACCAATAGTAGCCTTACAAGCAGAGAGAATCTTACGAGTCTCTCCTGAAGGGAGTTTAATTACACAATAACTGCCTTCACGAGAAGTCAACTGAGCAAAGTTACCAGCCGAACGAACGAGCAACGCTCCCTGACCCGGACGCAATTCAATGTTATGAATTACCGTACCGACAGGAATGTTTGCAAGAGGAAGAGCATTACCAACCTCCGGCGCAGCCTCTGCGCCAGACATCAGCGTTGTGCCGACCTGCAGTCCGTTAGGAGCAATAATGTAACGTTTTTCACCATCAGCATAGAACAACAATGCAATACGAGCCGAACGGTTCGGGTCGTATTCGATTGTTTTTACTACAGCTGGAACACCATCTTTCTCTCGTTTGAAGTCGATTAAACGATACTTCTTCTTATGACCGCCGCCCATATAGCGAACGGTCATTTTTCCGGTGTTGTTTCGACCACCGGTAGAACGCTTACCGTAAACGAGAGACTTCTCTGGCACGGATGCAGTAATATCCTCGAACGTGCCAATAACCTTGTGTCTTTGACCCGGAGTAACCGGTTTTAATTTACGTACTGCCATTTTTTATTTTAAATATTGCTGTAAAAATCAATAGTATCGCCCTCTTTCAGAGTTACGATTGCTTTCTTGAACGCATTCTTCTGTCCCTTCACGAGACCAGCGCGGGTGTAACGGCTTGAGCGCTTACCTGCGTAGCGAGCTGTATTAACACCGATGACTGTCACCTTATACAGTTCCTCGATTTCTTTTTTAATTTCGAGCTTATTAGCCTCCGGCTTTACGATAAAGCCATATTTCGGCTGGGCAACCTTTGTTACAGATTCGCCTTTATGCTTACCAGTCTTCGGCGTATAAGTTCTATCCTCAGAAGACTTATCTGTAATTTTGGTCATCTTCTCAGTAACCAATGGTTTTATAATGAATGCCATACTTCTATGTCTCCTTTTTATTTTGTTAAGATTGTGTCTATCGTAGGCAGAGAATTCTCAGTCACAACAAGCACATCTGCATTCAGAATCTTGTACGCGTTGATAGCGTTTGCAGTCATAACTTCGGTCTTCTGGAGATTACGAGCCGACAAATATACATTTTTATTTACTTCTGGCAAAACAAGAAGAATTTTCTTACCGTCAACTTTAAGATTTTTAGCAACATTTATAAATTCTTTTGTCTTTGGAGCCTCAAAAGTGAAGTCTTCAAGTACAATTATTGCATTCTCCTGTGCCTTATAAGACAAAGCCGACTTACGAGCAAGAACCTTTACTTTCTTGTTCAGCTTGAAACCATAATCACGTGGTTTTGGACCGAATACGCGACCACCGCCTTTCATCAACGGAGAGTTGATATCTCCATGACGTGCACCGCCGCCACCTTTCTGACGTCCCAACTTACGTGTTGAACCTTTATGTTCACTTCTCTCTTTTGCCTTTGCAGTTCCCTGACGCTGGTTAGCGAGATATTGCTTTACATCGAGGTAAAGAACATGATCGTTAGGCTCAATACCGAAGATCGATTCGTTTAACGTAACCTTTCTTCCGGTCTCCTGACCTTTGATATTTAATACGTTAATATCCATTACTTGTTAATTATTACGGTTGAACCATTGCAACCAGCCACACTACCCTTAACGAGGATAAGATTGTGTTCTGGAATTACCTTTAACACTTTGAGGTTCTGAGTTGTAACTCTGTCGCCTCCCATTTGACCACCCATTCGCATTCCTTTGAACACCTTAGCTGGGTAAGAACAAGCACCGATAGAACCCGGTTTGCGTGCGCGGTCGTCCTGACCGTGAGTACTCTGACCTACACCACCGAATCCGTGACGTTTTACAACGCCCTGGAAGCCCTTACCTTTGGATGTACCAATTACGTCTACGAAATCTGCGTCGTTAAACAGTTCTACAGTAATAGTATCTCCGAGGTTGTACTCCTCATCGAATTTGAACTCGGCCAAGTGCTTCTTTGGTGTTGTGCCGGCTTTCTTGAAGATTCCCATCATAGGCTTAGAAGTTCTCTTCTCCTTAGCCTCTCCGAAACCCAACTGAACAGCCTTGTAACCATCTTTCTCTACGGTTTTAACCTGGGTTACAACACAAGGACCAGCTTCGATAACAGTGCACGGTACATTCTTACCGTCGGCACTGAAAACGGATGTCATTCCGATTTTCTTTCCTAATAATCCTGGCATTTCAATTAATTATTTATTATTGTTTGAAAATAGCTCCAGTCCGTGCCTTTCGCGTTATTTCCGCACATCAGCCACATCCCTTCGCTGCGTTTTATTTATCCGTATTAAAACTACACTTTGATTTCTACTTCAACACCTGAAGGCAATTCAAGTTTCATCAATGCGTCTACTGTCTTAGCTGTTGAGCTGTAGATGTCGATAAGACGCTTGTAATCCGAAAGCTGGAACTGCTCGCGCGACTTCTTGTTAACGAAAGTACTACGGTTTACTGTGTAGATACGCTTACGTGTTGGCAATGGAATAGGACCACTAACGATAGCGCCTGTAGCCTTTACTGCCTTCACAATCTTCTCTGCTGATTTGTCAACCAACTTGTGGTCGTAGCTCTTCAGCTTGATTCTGATTTTCTGACTCATTGTCGTTATAAATTTTAATTGTTACTATTAATTTATATTAAGGAGAGAGAGGTACGTTGCTTAAGAGTCATTCGCTAAGCAACGCCTCAATCCCACATTTATATTATACCAAGTCGGTACGTCCCTTGAACTCCTCAAGCACAGTCTTAGCGATAGAGCTTGACAGCGGAGCATGGTGGTCATACTCCATAGAGCTTGTAGCACGACCGGAAGTGATAGTACGCAGAGCTGTTACATAACCGAACATCTCAGCCAGCGGAACCATAGCCTTAACGATGCGGGCACCGCTACGAGCCTCGTCCATACCCTGAACCATACCACGGCGCTTGTTCAAGTCGCCGATAACATCACCCATATTCTCCTCAGGAGTAACAACCTCGACCTTCATAATCGGCTCCATGAGAACCGGACCGGCCTTCGGGCAAGCGTTCTTGAATGCGTTGTGTGCAGCAAGCTCGAAAGACAACTGGTCTGAGTCAACCGGGTGGAAGCTACCATCGGTAAGAGTAACCTTCATACCTGTCATCGGGAATCCACCGAGCACACCGTTCTTCAGTGAGTCAGCGAAACCTTTCTGAACTGAAGGAATGAATTCCTTAGGCACGTTACCACCCTTAACCTCGTTAACAAACTGCAAGTCGCCCTCTGTGTAATCCTCGTCCTTAGGACCTACGGTTACGATAATATCAGCGAACTTACCACGTCCACCACTCTGCTTCTTGTAAACCTCACGGAGAGTTACAGGCTGAGTGATAGCCTCCTTATAGTTAACCTGCGGCTTACCCTGATTACATTCTACCTTGAACTCACGCTTCAGACGGTCGATAATAATATCAAGGTGAAGCTCACCCATACCAGAGATAATGGTCTGACCGCTCTGCTCGTCTGTACGGACGGTGAATGTCGGGTCTTCCTCTGCCAACTTAGCGAGACCGTTGTCGAGCTTAGCAACGTCAGCCTGGCTCTTCGGCTCTACAGCGATAGAAATCACAGTGTCAGGGAATGTCATAGACTCCAATACAATCGGATGTCCCTCATCACAGAGAGTATCACCTGTACGGATATCCTTGAAACCTACACCTGCACCTATATCACCTGCATCGATAGACTCCATAGGAATTTCCTTGTTAGAGTTCATCTGGAACAGACGGCTGATACGCTCCTTCTTACCAGAACGTGGGTTGTAAACGTATGAACCTGCGGTAACCTTACCTGAGTAAACGCGGAAGAATACCAAACGTCCCATGAACGGGTCGGTAGCAATCTTGAACGCGAGAGCTGATGTAGGCTCGTCCTCAGACGGCTTACGGTTCTCTGCCTCGTCCGTATTTGGGTTTGTACCCTCAACAGCCTCTGTATCCAGCGGTGAAGGCAGGAATGCGCAAGTATAGTCGAGCAACGGCTGCACACCCTTGTTCTTGTAAGAAGAACCGAGGAGCATAGGAGTCAGTTCCATAGAGATTGTACCCTTGCGGATAGCAGCCATGAGCTTCTCTTCCGGAATATCCTGACCGTCGAGATACATTTCCATAACCTCGTCATCGAAGTTAGCTGCGCTCTCAACCATTTTCTCATGCCACTCATTAGCCTCATCTACGAGGTCAGCAGGAATATCCTCAACTGAGTACTCAGCACCCATTGTCTCATCGTGCCAGAGAATAGCCTTCATCTTGATGAGGTCAACAACACCCTTGAAGTTCTCCTCTGCGCCGATAGGAATCTGAATAGGACACGGATTAGCACCGAGAATATCCTTCATCTGCTGTACAGTCTCAAAGAAGTCAGCACCAGAACGGTCCATCTTATTAACGTAACCTATACGTGGTACGTTATACTTGTCAGCCTGACGCCATACGGTCTCAGACTGCGGCTGCACACCGTCGGCAGCAGAATATGTTGCGATAGCACCATCGAGCACACGGAGTGAACGCTCTACCTCAGCAGTAAAGTCAACGTGCCCCGGAGTGTCTATCAAGTTTATCTTATAGCTCTTACCGTTATAGTTCCAGTTACATGTAGTAGCAGCAGAAGTAATAGTGATACCACGCTCCTGCTCCTGTGCCATCCAGTCCATTGTAGCGGCACCGTCATGCACCTCACCGATTTTATGAGTCTTTCCGGTGTAGAACAAAATACGCTCAGAAGTTGTAGTCTTACCGGCATCAATGTGCGCCATGATACCGATGTTACGAGTCAAATGCAAGTCGCGATTTGCCATTGTCTTTTTACCCTTTCAATATTTTGTTTGTACTTAGAATCTGAAATGTGCGAATGCGCGGTTAGCCTCAGCCATACGATGCATATCCTCCTTACGCTTGAACGCGCCACCCTGGTTATTGAAAGCGTCCATAATCTCAGCTGCGAGCTTGTCAGCCATACTCTTACCGCCACGCTTACGCGCGAAAGCAATCATATTCTTCATCGACACGCTCTCCTTGCGGTCCGGACGGATTTCAGTAGGAACCTGGAATGTAGCACCACCGATACGACGGCTCTTCACCTCTACATGAGGAGTGATGTTGTCGAGTGCCTGCTTCCAAATCTCAAGAGCAGATTTTTCCTCGTTTTTCATTTTCTCGCCTACAATCTCGAGAGAGTTGTAGAAAATCTCGTATGATGTGTTTTTCTTTCCATCATACATCAAGTGGTTTACAAACTTTGAAACCTTCTGGTCGTTAAACTTCGGATCCGGAAGGATCTGACGCTTCTTTGGTTTTGCTTTTCTCATTTTATTTATTATTCTATTATTCTGCGGAGGTTGTCGTTTTTCCGTTCTTCAACGTCCGCTCTCGGACATTTACTCAACCTTATTATAACTTTCTCCAGCAAAACGGTTAATTGTTTTTCTTTCTTTATACCACAGCTCCCAGCCATCTCCGACTGTGAGCTGCGGCAAGCGGCTCTTACTTCTTAGCCTTAGGTCTCTTAGCACCATACTTAGAACGGCGCTGTGTACGGTTTGCCACACCTGCGGTATCAAGAGTTCCGCGAACAATGTGGTAACGAACACCAGGAAGGTCCTTTACACGACCACCGCGAACGAGCACGATACTGTGTTCCTGCAAGTTGTGTCCCTCTCCCGGAATGTAAGAGTTGACCTCTTTCTGGTTTGTCAAACGAACACGGGCAACTTTACGCATTGCCGAATTAGGTTTCTTAGGTGTTGTGGTGTAAACACGCACACAAACACCACGACGCTGAGGACAGTTGTCCAAAGCCGGTGACTTACTCTTGTCTTCTGCCACCTTTCTACCTTTTCTTACTAACTGTGAAATAGTAGGCATAATTTTACTTTTTAAATTTATATATTATTTTGTTTATTATCAAACAGTTACAACAGCCTCGCATCCATCGCCGTTATAGGCCGGATTCAGTATGCCGTTTCGGGCTGCAAAGGTACAAACAATTCCCGAAACCACCTAATATATAAGAAAAGAAAAAATAAGAGATGGTGCTGTTTTAATAAAAAATAACATCTTTTACATTTCAGATACCAGAAATTGCTTTATCGAAATGCCTCAAAAAAGAAAAGCGCACGACGGGAAACAGCCCCTCATCGTGCGTTTTTCTGCATTTATGCCTCACCTTTTGTATTGCCGAAAGGCGATATTGTACGTGGCTGCTGATTGGGAATCCTGATTTTTCCGAACTCCTGCTCATACTTGATTACGTTCTCCTGCAACGCTCCGAGCAACCTCTTCACGTGTTCCGGTGCCATCAACACCCTGCTGCGGACGCTCGCTTTAGGCGCACCGGGCACAATAGCCGCAAAATCAAGCACAAACTCTGAGCTTGAATGTGATATTATCGCAAAGTTTGAATATACCCCTTCCGCAACATCTTGCGGCAAATCTATTTGTAATTGTTGGCCTTGATTGTTATTATCCATAGCTCCTTATATATATAAATATGTGTAATTCTAAGTCTATCGTGCCGCGATGCACTCCACTTCTACCAGCACTCCTTTCGGCAACGCCTTCACAGCAACAGCCGACCGAGCCGGATACGGCTCACTGAAGAATGTAGCATAAACCTCGTTCATAGCAGCAAAATCGGCCATATCTGCCATAAAAACTGTCGTTTTCACCACGTCAGACAGCGTAAGACCTGCAGCCTGCATCACGTGCGACGCGTTTGTCAGAGCCTGACGGGTCTGTTCCTTTATACCTCCGGCCACGACTTCGCCTGTCGCCGGGTCGAGTGGAATCTGCCCGGAAGCAAAAACCATTCCGTTCACTTCTATTGCCTGACTGTATGGACCTATTGCAGCCGGCGCCTTATCAGTTTTCAATACTTTCATAATATTCAAATTAACATATTACAAACCATTAATAATCAATGCAAAGATAAATATTTTTCACATAATCCGCACTACAAAACGGCACTATTTTCACATTTTCCATACCATAAACAGGTATATTTTCACATTTTCCGCGCTATAAACAGGTGCGTTTTTCACATTTCCCCTATAAATAAGGAACAAATTTAAGTACTAATACTTTTTCACCTATTCCGTAAACGGCGTTTACAATACTGGAACAAGCAGCATATTTTCTTGTCCATAATTTTCTCTTTAATATGCCTGACCTATATTTATTTGTAGGCAAAGATAATGCAAACGAGTGCAATGAGAATTTATTCTCGGATTGCCGAGTGCAGCTTATCTTATGCAAAGATAGCCTCTTTTTCTCAAGAAGTAAGAAAATGCACAGAAACTTCATAACAAATAGGGAAAACACTGCCATTGTTAGAAAATTTTACAAAATAATTGCTGAAAAATTGACGTATTTCAGACAAAATTTTCCGTGGCCGAATATATCGCAAAATACGGCGTTTTAGGCAATTTCGAGTTAAAGAATTGATAATCAGAGGGTTACCTGATATTTTATCAAAATCAGCCGTTTTAGAAGGCGTTTTTGCCCCCGTGAAATTGCAACGGAGGCACTTTTACACTCTAACGGAGGCACTTTGGGGCTTCAACGGAGGCTCCGTTGCGCTCCAAAAGTGCCTCAAACGGACTCTAAAAGTGCCACTTTTGAAAGCTAACAAACGTTAAATCGGGCAAAAACGGGGATTTTCGGCGTTTCGGCGGACATGATTTTTTGAAGAAAACCGACCCTATTTTTTTGCAACGGAGGCCGTTTCAGAATTATGAGTTACGAATTTTGAGTTTTGAGTTGGGATTTTTGCGACACAAAAATCATTGGAAATGAGTAACGGGACCATTATTTAACAAAAGTTGACGCAAAAGAAAATGTAAAAGATTTTCATGTAGAAAAAAGAAAAAAAGAATCATCCCGTCAGGCCATCCCCCCACCGGGGGCTAAAGGTACTCCCATTTCTTTTAACACCTCAAAGGATTTCAACTCAGGCATCTGCGGCACATGAAGCCTGTAATAATGCAGAATGATTTCCGCGATACGGTTACGGTCGGTGCGGTTCATGCGGAAAAGGTGTATCGACTCGAAGCCCATACGCATCAAGGTGATTACGCGCGCTGCCTCAACCGGCTGCAAAACGTCGGAATGGGCGGGCATAAAGCTGGTGAAGCAAGCATTGCGAAGGTCGAAGAACATACCGTTGCGATAGTCGTCGAGGTTGGGATAGAAGCCCAAGAACAACGTGAGGCGCATCATAAATACAAGATGGAAATTGGCGAAAGAGCCGGTGGCGGCATCGAGCCAGGCTATACCACCGACAAGATAAGAGAACAGACGGCTGTTGCCCTGCTCTCCTCGAGTGGCATACAACAGGAATTCGGCAATGAATAACGATATTGCCAACTTCTCGGGCGAGAAGGGAATGGACACGAAAGGTAAGGCTATGCGAGCCTCGCTGATGTGCTGCAACGATGCTCGCGGACGATAGTCGAACTCAATATCGAGCACTGTCAGCGGCTGGAAGAACTGCTTACGGATTTTCGCTTTCGACGTCTTGGGAATCCGGATGACAAATGACAGCCTGCCCTCCGACTCCGTCAGAAGGTCGACAATCATCGAGGAATCGCCTAATTTCATGTTGCGCAGCACTATGGCTTGTGTCTTTATCAGCATAAATATGTATCAATAAAGATATTCCGAAAGCCCGAAAGCCTGTGCAAAAGTACAAAATTAAGGCACAAAACGAAAAAATATATCATTAAATTTGCACATATCAAAGATTATATCTACCTTTGCACCCGCAAATAAGCAACGCCGGTCCCTTCGTCTATCGGTTAGGACGAGAGATTTTCATTCTCTAAAGAGGAGTTCGACTCTCCTAGGGACTACTTCCAATATCCATCATCTCGCAGTGAGTGCGATAGCAGAATCTTCCTCAACGGTGGCTCTGCGAAACGGTGACGGAGGACTTTCATGAAGTCCGCTCAGGGCTGTCTGCAATGCAACATAAGACCCAGGGGCTATTAAAAATCACAATTAATCAATTCAAAACAAAAATGGCAAATCACAAATCATCTCTTAAGAGAATCCGTCAGGACAAGAAAAAGGCTTTGCACAACAAGTATTATGCAAAGACAATGCGTAACGCAGTTCGCAAACTCCGCGCTACAACAAACAAGGAAGAGGCTGTAGCATTGTACCCGAAAGTACAGAAGATGCTCGACAAATTGGCTAAGACAAACATTATTCACAAGAATAAGGCTGCCAACCTGAAGTCTGGTCTTTGCGCACACATCGCAAAGTTGGGATAAGAAAAAAGCTGACCCAAAGAAGCTTTACAAAGCATTTAGCTTAATATAAAGTATTTTCGCTTAGCATATATACAAGCAACAGCGGTTTTAGTTATTCGAAAATCTCTTTAGGTCAATATATAAATTACAAAAGGAACTGAGTCGTCGAACGGCATTCAGTTCCTTTTTTCGTTTAGTCCCCTTATACTTTTTGTGGTAAGAAATAATTTAATCATTAATCAAATTATTTCTTACCACAGAGGCACAGAGGACACGGAGCTTTATTCACCCACCCCGGTAATATTCGCCCACTGAGCAGATGCCTGTGGCATCAGGAGGACACAGAGCCTACAAGAATCGGATGGAGGCAATGAGGTGAACTACACCTCATCACAAGCGTAGATAGAACTCTCGGAAGAGCACGTCCACTCGAAGATTTCCTCCGGTTTGAAGAAGCGTTTCAGTTCGGCGGCAGCCGTCTCAGGCCCGTCGCTGGCGTGCACGATATTCTCCTGGAAGCTCATGCTATATGTTCCGCGTATCGTTCCGGGAGCAGCCTTGCGGCCGTTTGTAGGTCCGGCGAGCGTACGCACTACCTCGATAGCCTCAACGCCTTCCCAGCACATAGCCACCACAGGAGCCGCCATCATCGAGTTTTTCACCCTCTGAAAGAACGGTTTGTCCGCCAAATGAGCGTAATGCTCGCTCAGGATAGCATCGGTAAGCTGCATCATCTTCATTCCACAAAGATGCAAACCTTTCTTCTCGAACATTGAAATGATTTCGCCGATAAGCCCTCTCTGCACCGTGCAGGGCTTCAGCAACACTAAAGTCTTTTCTTTTGCCATGATAAATAAACTGTTTTTCTTTAATTGTCAGTTGATAATCAAGTTATCTTCCCCACAAAGATAACGCTTTATTTTGACATAACAGAAATACAGGCACAAAAAAAGTTGCGCCGTTTCCCGGCGCAACTATAACGTCATGAAGAACCGGTTCCGCAGATTGGCATAAGCCCCCACGGAAATAATGAAGCAGGCGGGTAAAGCAACCAACTTGCCAACTCGTCAACTTATTTATCGATACGATAGCTATTTTATGTTGAGCAGGAAAGTGGTGAGACTTTCGTCCATAGACAGGTTGAACTTCTTGCGCAGCCTGTATCTCGCACTTTCGACACCACGGATGGAAAGTCCGGTAATCTGCGATATGTCTTTCGTGCAGAGGTTCAGGCGCAGGTAAGCGCAAAACTTCAGGTCACTTGGCGTCAGCGTAGGATATTTCTCCATGAGATTTCTGAAATAATGCTTATGTATAAGGTCGAAGTTTTCACGGAACATATTCCAGTAGGCGTCATCCTTGTTTGCGGAATTCGGGCTGATGGCGTCCATGGCAATGGCAGCTATTTCCTTTCCTTTGTCCTGTAACTTCTGTTCCAGTATCTGCTTCTGCTGTGCGTCGATGATATGCTGCTGGTGGGCTATCTCGAGTTTCTGCCTCATCTGCTCATGTTCGGCAATCCGCATCTGTTTCCTCACGGCTTTCCTCAACCGCCATTTTATGAAGAAATAGAGTACCAGGCCGACAAACATGACATAAAGGAACAGCATAGGCAAAGTGCGGTACCACGGTGCAGGGCTTTCAAACCGGAATGTCTTGGTGGCCAGGACATTGTTGTTCATGTCGGTCACACGGCATTCCAATGTGTGGCAGCCGTCAGAAATCCTGGTGAACTGCACCTTCGGAGTAACGGAGCGATAAACCCTTTCCTCCCCGCTGCCTTTCAGGGTGAATACGAAGGTGTATGATCGGTTGGTGAAGTTCGGATAGCTCATCTCTACGGTCAGGTCTCCGCCTTTTATCTGCGGCATCTCGACTCCGTCTGTCCTTATGGCCTGGGGCCTGTTCGTGGTCTTTTCCCTGTAAAATGCGTTGCGCACGGACAATGTGCTCTTTCCCTGCGCCATCTCCATATCCTTCATGTTCACGTGGCCTATACCGTTGTTCATACAGAAGTAGACATCGTTGCCGAACACGCTTACCTGATTATTGAAGTCGCCGCATTCAAGTCCGAACAAGCCGGCGGGGACAAACGCCTTCTTCACAAAATCCTGATTTTTCCATTCCACGAGCAGGTAGCCTTTGGCTGTGGCAAGCCACCACAGGTTCTTGTTTACCATTGTTGCCGACAGGACTTTATATCGTGCCAATTCGTCGAACCGGGGGGGGCATTTTCTCAAAGTGCCGTTCCCGTCGGGTGAGAAGAAATGCTTGCCGTTGCTGAAATACACCTTGCCCCATACGGAAAAGAGATTCAGCATTGACGATCCGTCAAGTGTGTGGAACTCCTTTACGCTGATGGCACTGTCAAGACTTTCGTTCAGCTCTATCTTGAAGCCTCCGCCGTGCATATTTGTTGCCCATACCATCCCCTGTCCGTCGATTTCCAGTTGCTGCACGGGTGCCATGAAGTTACGTATGATGTTGCGGAACTCCCATTTCCCGTCAACTTTCTGATACAGTCTCAGCACGGAATACGTGGCTTCCAGAAGATAATGCCTTGTCTCGCTTATGTAGTAGTGCTTTACGGCGGTGCTGCTTGTGTTGTCGCTTTTCGCCATCTGTGTGCTTTCTGTTCCCGATATGAGCCTCATTCCGTGGTTGTGGCCTACGATGAGCTGGCTGCCGAACGAGGTGATATACCAGTTCTGCCCATTAGTTCCTTCGACAGACCGTAGTCCGGCTTCGGAGAACAGCATTGTCTGCTGGTTGCTGGCGATATACAGTCCGTCGGACGCCTGATATACATCGTACACCTTTCCGAAATCGCCAGAGAACACAGTGAACGGACTTCCTACTTGCAACAGCGCGATGCCGGTGTCGAGTGCAGCCCATACACAGTTGTCTCGGTCACAGAACAGGGACAGCACAGTGTTGTCTTTCAGCATCTTGTTGTCTCCGTAGTTCCCCTGTAACCGCCCGCTCTTGTCTATGCTGATGATGCCGTTCTGTATTGTGCCGAGTACGATGGTGCCGGTTTTCCTGACGTATGTGGCTCTGTTGAGCTGCACCTTCGTAAGAATGTCGTCGGCCTGAGTCCTGAACGGCGTTGTCTTTGTTCCGTCGAAAAGGAACAACCCGTGCGACTCCGTACACAAGACCGTCTTGTCCCTGCCTATATCCAATGCAGCCACCACGTCATCGTCCCCCAGCTCCTGCCTTCTGACAGCCGGTTTGTATCGGTTGCCGGCCAGAAGGCAGAAGTCGCCCCCTATGAGCTGCGCATATATATTATTGTGTATGGAGAAGAAATAGAGTGGCAGGTTCTTGCCGTCGTAGTGGGCACGCACGTTTTTTCCGTCATACTCGAACCATGAGCAGAAACTTTGGAAAAGTATTCGCCCGTCTTTTGTCTTTACGATATTCCATATCTCGTCGTTATGCGGCTTATAGCCTTTGAGCTTGTCCCAAAGCGAGGTGAACTGATAGTTGCCGTAACTGTCGCGCCGGAAGTAACCGAACTCCTTGTATGCGCCCGCATATATGCGGTCACCATCGGCAAGCAGCGATCGAACGAGTATTTTCCGAGGCAGTTCGTGCAGTTTCCACGAATACCCGTCGTATGAAAGCAGTCCGAAATTGTTTCCGAAAAACATCATGCCTTCTGCGTTTTGGGTTACAGACCAGTTTTGGTTACCCGCTTCGTAATCATTGGATGTGTAGTTTCTGACTACAGGCAAGAAGCCAATGGCGTATGACTGAAGGTAAGATGCCAGAAACAATATCCATAGTATCGGTTGTCTTGAAATCATGGTGTATTGAGTTATTGGTAACGCAAAGTTAATGTTTTTTAGCTTAATAATGAAATATAGTCTGGAAAATTATAAGTAAGCCACCAAAATTAAACGATACCATCTATGACAAAGCATATATCTGCACATTAGAAAATGTACAGGAGGATTTTTCAAGGGATGCGAGCCTACATCAACAAGCAAAGAAAGCGCCTCGTAAAACGCTCATTCTTAGAGGATTACAAAAATAAACGTAGTAAAAGCGTAGTGGAGAAAAAGCAGAGAAGTGTAGAAAACGTGGTAACAAATTTTATAACATATTGACATCGCATTAACTTTGCAGCCGAAAACATCTAATAACCTAAATAAAACCAAAATGAAACATTTAATTCTTATGATTTGCGCCGTATTCTCTTTTGAGATTGCGTGTGCACAAAACCAAGACGTCAAAGGCGTTATCGTTGATGTTACCGGTGAACCTGTCATCGGTGCCACCATACAAGTTGTCGGTGGAAAGACGGGAACCGTAACCGACCTGGACGGAAACTTCTCACTTAGCGGTCTTCCTGCAGGCTCGGAGATTACCATTTCTTATATAGGAATGAAAACGGCCACGCTGAAAGTCACGCCAAACATGAAGATTGTCATGGAAGACGACTCCAAAGTCCTCGATGAAGTCGTAACAATCGGTTATGGCAGCGCAAAGTCAAAAGACCTGACCTCTCCCATCACGGTGGTGAGGTCTGAGGACATCGCCAATGTCCCCGCATCATCGCCGATGCAGGCCATGCAGGGTAAGGTGGCCGGTGTGAACGTGGTCAACGTAGGTGCGCCGGGTGCTTCCCCTACCGTCAGAATCAGAGGTAACGGTTCATTCAGCAACTCATCGCCGCTTTATGTTGTCGATGGTATGTTCTATGACAACATCGACTTTCTGAACAGCAGCGACATTAAGGACATGAGCGTACTGAAGGACGCGTCGGCCGCAGCCATATACGGTGTGCGAGCAGCTAACGGTGTAATCATCGTGACAACCAAGAAGGGCTACCAGAACCAGAAGGCACGTATCACCTATGACGGATACATCGGCGTGCAGAAGGCCACCAACGTGCTTGAGATGTGTAATTCCAGCGAGTATGGCCAAATGCTGATGGAAGCCGACTACGACACTTACAGCCCGTTCTTGAAGGCAAGTATCGACAAATATGGCGGAAGCTATGCCGATCCCGATTTCCACAAATGGACATACGGCAGTGACACAGACTGGTATGACGAACTGCTGCGCGAGGCTTACATCACCAACCACGCGCTAAGCATCACCGGCGGCGGCGAGAAGGCATCCTATGCCGTTGGTATCAACTACTTCGCTCAAAACGGTATCATGGACGTGAAGAACGACTACAAGCGCCTGAACTTCCGTGCTGCCTTCGACTATCAGGCAAACGACTGGCTGAAGGTGGGTTACAGCGGTGTATATTCTTCGGCTGAGCAAAACAACCCGAAGGGAGAGGCTTGGCAAAAGGCGTTTAACGCTCCCGGCATTTATCCCATCTATGACGAAAGCAACGACCCCGCATACCCCACGAAGTATGCTTCTCCAGAGTCTGTGGGATTCACAAACAACTTCTACAACCCGATGGCTTTCGCACATTATTACAACAGCAAGAACTCTATCGACCACTTCCTCACATCCCTTTATGCCCAAATAGACATTATCCCGGAGCGTCTGAACGTGCGTTCTGCCATAAACTATGACCATAACGCCATCGAGGGCTATGAGTACACACCCGAGTATTATGTCAGTTCGTTGCAGCAGGCGTCGACAAGTTTCCTTAAAAAGAGCATCACTACCTACAACAACTACATTTGGGACAATACTGTCAACTATACACAGTCTTGGGGACAGCACAACTTCAAGGCCATGGCAGGCTACTCCATGCGTCAGGAGAAGTATCACTGGCTTGAGGGTTCTGCTTCAAACGTACCTGACGGAAAGGACGAGTACTGGTATATCGGTCAGGGCAACGAGGAAAGCCGCAAGTCGAACGAGAACGCCACAACATACCGCGGACAAAGTTATTTCACACGACTCAACTATAACTATGCCAACAAGTATTATCTGATGTTCACATTCCGTGCCGACGGTTCGTCAAAATATCAGGACCACTGGGGCTACTTCCCGTCAGTGGGAGCGTCATGGGTACTGACAGAAGAGCCGTTCATGAAGAATGTGAAAGGTATAGACTATTTGAAGTTAAGAGCAAGCTGGGGACAGTTGGGTAACGACAAGGTCGCTGCAAGTGACGGTTTCGCGTCCATCTCTGTAGGCAACGGCTTCTCCGGTGTGTTCGGCAACGCAACATATCCGGGATACCAGAACACTACTTACTTCAGTTGGCTGAAATGGGAAATCGTTGATGAATTCAACCTGGGCTTCAACGTAGGATTGCTCAACAGCCGTCTGAACGTAGATTTCGACTACTTCCGCCGTATGACGAAAGACGCTGTGATTAGCGTAAGCCTTCCGTTTGCCAACGAAACGCTGGCTGGCAACTATGGAAAGATCCTGAATCAGGGTTTCGACATCGCCGCCACATGGTCGGACCGCATAGGCAAGGACTTCAAGTATGAAGTCTCGGCAAACCTTTCCTACCTCACAAACAAGGTGAAAGGACTCAGCGGCGCATCAATGGTGAACAATGGAAAGACATACAATATCGTGGGCGAAGAGATGAACTCTTACTACGGCTACAAGGTTATTGGTATCTATCAGAACGAAGAGCAGATTGCCAACGACCCGATAGCGGTGGCAAACGGCTGCGAGCCGGGTGACTTCATCTACGAAGACCGCAATCAGAATGGCGTGCTCGATGGTGACGACCGCACCACATTGGGTTCTTACCTGCCGAACTTTACATACGGCATAAACTTCGCGTTCACATACAAGAACCTTGACTTCAACCTCTCTACATACGGACAGGCCGGCGCGGAAATATACAACCGTAAAAGGGCTTTGAGATATGCGCAGTCTAACTACAACTTCGACAAGGATCAGTTTGACAGCCGCTGGACAGGTGAAGGTTCAACTAACTCCAATCCATCGGCAAAGGCTCTGACAAAGGGATGGAACGTCAGCGACTCACGCGTGAACAGCTATTTCGTGGAAAGCGCAGACTATTTCCGCATCCAGAACGTGACATTGGGCTATACGTTCAAGAACATTGGTCTGGGTAGCTATAAGTTGCCGAGTCTCAGAATAAGCCTCACCGCGGACCGTCCGCTCACTATCTTCTCCGCTAACACATTCACACCGGAAGTCAGCGACCCGTACGGATGGGATACAGACGTATATCCTCTGACCGCAACCTATACTTTTGGTGTTCAGATCAACTTCTAACAATTAACAATTAAAACCATTAAGACAATGAAATTCACAAAATATTTGGCAGCCTGCTCTATAGCACTGCTCGCTTTCGGAGCTACTTCGTGCAGCGATTTCCTGGATAAAGAACCCGAGAACAAACTTCCGGAGGAAGAGGTGGACTACACCGATGTCAGCAAAATGTACGAGCCTGTATCGGGCGTATATGCCAGAGTAAGGACCGGTGCCATGCACTGGATTATATGGCCTCTGTCTATTGTCAGGGACGATGATATGTGGTCGGGACGAAAAGACGACCAGCAACTGTTGGTGGAGTTCGGCAAATTCAACTACGACAGTGCCTTCTGGGGACTCAACGAAACCTGGAACCAATACTATAGTATAATAAAGGTGGCGAACAGCGCGCTCATCTCATTGGACAACTACGTGGCAAACACTAATGACGAGAGCCTGAAAGCACAGTACAGAGCATACAGCGGTGAGGTGCATTTCCTCAGAGCATACGCTTACTACAGACTGTCACAGATGTTCGGAGACATCACTATTCTGAGAGACAACAACCAAAAAGATCTGACACGTTCCACAAAAAGGCTGGTGGAAAACTATATGCTTGAGGATTTGGAATATGCTATCGAAAACTGTCAGAGGAAAAATCCGAACGAGATGGAGCACGTGGGAGCCGTCACAGTATATACCGCCGAGTTGCTCGCCGCTAAAATATACATGAACAGGGGCGAATATGACAAGGCTGAGACGCTGACCAATGACATCATCAGCAGCAGGAAGTTCTCTCTCTATCCTGACTACTATCAGTTGTTCAAGATACCTGGCAAGCTCTGTAGCGAGTCGCTGTTCGAGTGTCAGTGTACAGACTTCGGACAGTCGACTGGCGATATGGTGGACGCGGACAACTGGTTCGTGTTCCAAGGACCCGGCAACCTCGGCGGATGGAACTTCATACGCTATGAGACCGACTTCTATGATTGGGCGGCATCACGTGGCGAGACCGTGAGGCTAACCACAACATTCATGCCTGGCGGTGGAACGCTGACACCGAGTGGAGATGCAGTGACAAGCGGTTCCGCAACAGACTATTATAACGGAAAGGCATATACGCCGACCGACCAGCTCACACCGGGCAGGACGAAGTATGGCTCAAACAACAACGTACGCATCTTCCGCTATGCTGATGTGTTGCTTATAAACGCAGAGGCTAAGGTGCGTCAGAACAAGAATGGCGATGCGCCGTTCAACGAGGTGCGCGCGAGAGCCCTGATGCCTGAACTCACCGACGTTACAGTCGACCAGATTCTTGACGAGCGCCGTATGGAGCTTGCCGGCGAATGGGGAGAACGTTACAGCGACTTGGTAAGAACGGGAAAGGCTGCTGCCGTACTCGGTTCGAAAGGATGGGATGCCTCCAAGACCTACTATCCGGTTCCGTTCACCCAATTGAGCAATGTTCCAGAGTTGGGTAACGACCCTATTGACACAGAAGAACCTGCTGAATAGAATATCATTTCTATTTTTCCACTCCTACAGAATATGCTGTGGGAGTGGAAACTTAAAAGAAGTATGGCTGTGTTCCCCACGCGTTCACAGGCTGTACGGTATGACCAAATACCCCATTATTACTTTTATAACATGAAAAAAAACTATAGATATTTTCTTTTACTTGTTCTTTTCATCATGCCACATTGCATGATGGCCAAAACGGCAACGCTCGACGTGATGACATTCAACGCCAGACTTGACGCTGAGGTAGACGGCATAAACGCATGGGGAAACAGAAAGGAGTCTGTTTGCAGGATGCTTGAGTATTACAGTCCTGACCTTATCGGTATGCAGGAGGTGCGTCCTAACCAGATGGAAGACCTGAAAGCGCGCATGACGGGCTATGCCATTGTGGGCGCGGGACGCGATGACGGAGAACACGAAGGCGAACATTGTCCGATATTATACAGCAAGGACAGATTCCTGTTGCTGAAGTCTGGCGACTTCGCGCTTAGCGAAACTCCCGACGTGTTTGGTGTAAAAGGATGGGACGCATCTTATAACCGCATTGCCACGTGGGTTGTAGTGAAAGACAAGAAAACGGGAAAGAGAATAGCATATGTCAACACGCACCTTGACAATGACGGTAAGGTGGCACGGGTAGAGGGCATAAAGCTTGTGCTTGAGAAGATGAGCGTGCTTGCACCCGGACTGCCGCTTATTGTAAGCGGTGACTTCAACTGTGTGGAAGACGACCCGCTGTCGGTGTTGCGTACTGCCGAGATGAGCAACTGCAACGACAAGGCACTCATTTCATACGGCCCGGAATGGACATATCATGATTACGGTCGCCTGCCTGTTAACGAGCGTCAGAAAATAGACTATATATTCGTTAGCGGCGAATTTGGTGTTGACAAATATCGCGTTGTCGGCGACAAGCCCGATGGCCATTATCTCTCTGACCATTGCCCGGTATTGGTTAACCTGCGCATCAAATAAGGGATAAAGACAATTCAATATCTGTATTTTTCAAAAGACTTTTGCTTTAGAACTATGAAAATATATATATTATCAGGCATCATATCGTTTTCAATACTTATGCCGGCTCATGCTGCCAGTGACTCCATAAAGGTGGTGAAGGGACAGGTGAGCGACTATTATATCCCTGTTGTTGAAAACTATATGATTACGGGTACGGTAGTGGACGAAGCCGGCAAACCGCTTGAGGGAGCAACCGTAATGTATTTCGCCTCTCCTGTTCACTGCAACACGTCTGCCGACGGCCGTTTCTCGCTGAAAGCCACAAACAGCGATGTGTATATCTATGCCTACTATCCTGGTAAGAAATACGCCAATGTGGTGCGCAAGAAAACAGAGCGTGACATTACCATAGTGATGCACGACGGCGGCAACTCTCAGGGATTTGAGGGAACAGCGTGGTGTAACGCCACGAATGTGTTGTCGCGCCAGCCGGCAAAGGCCACGAAGTGGTATGATCCATATCGCAAGAACCCGACTACCACATTCTGCAATCCGCTCAATATAAGTTACAACTATGAGCCATATAATAATAATGTGAAGACCGGCGGATGCTTCCGCTCGTCTGCCGACCCAATGGGACTGACATATAAGAACCAGTATCTGCTGTTCTCTACGAATCAGGGCGGTTATCACTATAGCAAGAACCTAAGCGACTGGGACTTTCAGGTGGCTTCATTCCAGCGTCACCCGATGGATGATGACCAATGTGCACCGGCAGCATTCGTATCTGGCGACACTCTTTTCTATACAGGTTCCACTTACGAGGGACTGCCGATATGGTATTCCACGCATCCCGAAACAGGCAGATGGAAACAGGCAGTATGCCGCAACACGCTGCCTTCATGGGATCCATGTCTGTTCCTTGATGATGACGGCAGACTCTATCTCTACTACGGTTCAAGCAACGAGTATCCGCTGAAAGCCGTTGAACTCAACCGGAACACGTTCGCACCAATCAGCAAGATACATGATGTCATGGCACTGCATCCGAAAGAACACGGGTGGGAACGTTTCGGAATGAACAACGACGATGAGGTCACGCTGCCGCCATTCACCGAGGGCGCTTACATGACCAAGCACAACGGGAGATATTATCTGCAATACGGTGCACCCGGTACTGAGTTCAAGGTATATGCAGACGGTGTATATGTCAGCGACAATCCGCTCGGCCCGTTCGTCTACCAGCGTCATAATCCGATGAGCTATAAGCCCGGCGGATTCGTACAGGGTGTGGGACACGGCGGTACATTCAAGGATCTTCACGGGCAGTATTGGCACGTTGGCACCTGTATGTTGTCACTGAAATATAAGTTTGAGCGTCGTATAGGACTCTATCCTGTGAATTTCGACGCTGACGGAGTTATGTACTGCAACACCGCTTTTGGCGATTACCCACAACGTAATGCCGACTATCAGGGTGAAGACAGATTCAGCGGTTGGATGCTTCTGTCTTATGGCAAAAAGGTTACTGCATCGTCTACCGACAGCACTCTTGTTGCCGAAAACCTGAGCGATGAAGATATACGCACTTATTGGAGTGCGAAAACCGGTGAGGCCGGTGAGTGGATTATGATGGATCTTGGCGCAACCAAGAACGTAAGGGCACTACAGTTGAACTTCTATGACCACAAGACTGTTCAGACAAACCGTGCAAACGACACTTATTATCAGTATTGCGTATATGCCAGCAATGACGGTAAGACATGGGAACTCGCAGTAGACAAGAGTGACAATGACCGCGACGTGCCACACGATTATGTGGAACTGCTTTCACCGTTGCAGGCCCGTTATCTTAAGGTGGTAAACCTCCATGTACCGGGACGGGGCAATTTCTGTATGTCAGACTTCAGAGTCTTCGGCAACGCAGAAGGTGAACTTCCGGCAGAGGTCAGGAATTTCAAGGTGGCACGTGACAAGAAAGACCCGCGCAACGCAATGATTACATGGTCAGAAGTTCCTGGCGCTTATGGCTATAATATCTATTACGGGACAGAGAAAGACAAACTCTATCATTGCATTACCGTGAACGGAGCTACGGAATACGACTTCCGTGGTATGGACCGCACCACCACCTATCACTTCACCATCGAAGCTCTGTCAGAAACAGGAGTGTCGGCACGCACTAAAATCCAAAAACGATGAACAAGAGAATGATGACCGCTATCCATATAGTTGCTTTTCTGTTACTGGCATTCGTGTCTGGAATAGCAGCCTCGTCGTTCTACATCGGCGACAGGAATCTTCTTGTTACGGTTGCCGCAACAGCATTGGTGGGGGCATCTCTGTATTCCACATTACATAAGTTTGCATGGATAAAGACTCTGACAATCATCACAGGCCTTGTCGCAGGCTTCATCTGTTCGATAACAGGCATTTGCTAACTAACAATAATATATATATGAGACTAAAAAAAATATCACTGGTTTTGCTGACGGCGTTCGTATCAATGGCGTCATGCGCTTCTTCCACATCGCCGGAAGCAGATATGGGGGCAAACAATAATAATGACCCGTCATACGTATCGGGGCGTCCTAACTCGTTCAAAAACGACGATGCCTTCCTCGATTATATCCAGAAGGTGACTCTCGATTATATTTGGGAGGGTGCGGAACCTGTTTCCGGTATGGCAAGAGAGAGAATCCATTTGGACAATATATATCCTGAAAACGATGCCGATGTGGTAACCATTGGCGGTAGCGGATTTGGCGTTGCCGGACTTCTCGTGGGTATAGACCGTGGATTCATAAAGCGTGACGCAGGCGTGAAACGGCTTACGAAGATAGTAGACTACCTTGCTAAAGCCGACCGTTTCCATGGCGTATGGCCACACTGGCTGAACGGTCCTACCGGCAAGGTGAAGCCTTTCGGTATGAAAGATAATGGTGGCGACCTTGTAGAAAGTGCGTTCTTGATGCAAAGTCTGCTTTGCGTACGCCAGTATTTCAAGGACGGAAACTCTTCTGAGAAAGCTCTCGCGGCGAAAATAAATAAACTTTGGCATGAAATGGAGTTCGACTGGTACACCCGTGGCGGTCAGAATGTGATATACTGGCACTGGTCTCCGAACTACGGATGGGAGATGAACTTCCCCTTGGAAGGCTACAACGAATGTCTTATAGTGTATGTACTTGCGGCCGCATCTCCTACACATACCGTACCGGCTGCCTGCTATCACGAAGGATGGTCACGCAGCGGGGGCATCAAGAGCGATGCAATATTCAACGGGTATCCGCTTGAAGTGAAGCATAACGGTGCGGAAAAGACCGGCGGACCGCTTTTCTGGGCGCACTACTCTTGGATAGGACTCGACCCACGCAACCTGAAAGACAAGTATGCAAACTGGTGGAATGTGGTGCGCAATCATGCAATGAGCGATTACGCATATTGCGTTGCCAACCCGAAAGGCTATAAGGGATATGGAAAAGACTGCTGGGGGCTCACAGCGAGTTATACGGTGAAAGGCTACAATGCCCATTCTCCGGCAAACGACCTTGGCGTGATAACTCCTACTGCGGCTTTGTCATCGTTCCCATATACTCCAGAACAGTCGATGGCTGCGTTGAAGTATTTCTGGAACAAGGGCAAATGGATATGGGGCAAGTACGGATTCTATGACGCATTCTCTGAACAGGAGAACTGGACACTGCCCCGTTATCTCGCCATTGACCAGCTCACCATAGCTCCAATGATAGAGAACTACCGTACAGGGTTGCTGTGGAATCTCTTCATGAGTTGCCCGGAGATACAGCAGGGATTGAAGAAACTCGACATTAAATATTAAAAAACATAATATAAAAATGAAAATAAGGAAATTGATAATCGCCATGACTGCCGTTTGTTTCGCAGGAGTGGCAGAGGCACAAGTCGCGCAGCAAGACTCTAAGATGAATGCTTTCATAGACAATCTTATGTCTAAGATGACGCTGCATGAGAAGATTGGTCAGCTTAACCTGCCTGTTACCGGGGACATTGTTACGGGACAGGCAAAGAGCAGTGATATTGCAGGAAAGATAAGCCGTGGCGAAGTGGGCGGACTCTTCAATCTGAAAGGTGTGGAAAAGATACGCGAGGTTCAGAAGCTCGCGGTAGAGAAAAGCCGCCTTCACATACCTTTAATCTTCGGTATGGATGTGATACACGGCTACGAGACAGTGTTCCCTATCCCAATGGCATTGTCATGCAGCTGGAACATGGATGCCATTGAAAAAAGTGCGCGCATAGCAGCGAGTGAATGCAGTTCTGACGGTATCTGCTGGACATTCTCTCCGATGGTGGATATCTGCCGAGACCCACGTTGGGGACGTATGTCAGAGGGCAACGGTGAAGATCCGTACTTGGGCAGTGCCATTGCGCGTGCGATGGTGCGTGGCTATCAAGGTGAAGACCTCACCCAGTCCAACACCGTGATGGCGTGCGTGAAACACTTTGCTCTCTATGGTGGCGCAGAGGCTGGGCGTGATTATAACACTGTAGATATGAGCCATTGGCGTATGTTCAACTACTATTTCCCGCCTTATGAGGCTGCCGCCAAGGCCGGAGCGGGTTCGTTCATGACTTCATTCAATGTTGTTGACGGTATTCCTGCATCAGGCAATAAATGGTTGCTTACCGATGTATTGCGTGATATGTGGGGGTGGAACGGCTTCGTAGTGACCGACTATACCGCCATAATGGAAATGATAGACCACGGCATGGGCGATATGCAGACGGTTTCCGCACTGGCCCTGAACGCAGGAACGGATATAGACATGGTGGCTGACGGTTTCATGGGGACTCTGGAGAAATCGCTCAAAGAAGGCAAGGTGACAGAGGAGACCATAAACAAGGCTTGCCGCCGGATTTTGGAAGCGAAATACAAACTGGGACTCTTCGACGATCCGTACCGTTATCTCGACAAGAAACGTCCGGCTAAGAATGTATATACAGCAGACAACAGGGCTGCCGCACGCGAGATTGCGGCCGAGACTTTCGTATTGCTGAAGAACGATAATAGCCGTCTGCCACTGCGCAAGCAGGGCCGCATAGCCCTCATTGGCCCGCTTGGCAACACACGGGCCAATATGCCGGGTACATGGAGTGTCGCAGCGACATTAGACAAATACAAGTCACTCTACGAAGCTATGAGAGACGCAGTGGGCGACAAGGCTACCGTTGCTTATGCCAAGGGCAGCAACATCATGTACGACGCACAGATGGAAGCCAACGGCTCTATGTTCGGAAGAGAAATCCGAGACTCACGTTCCGACAAGGAAATGCTTGACGAGGCTCTGGCCGTGGCACGTGATGCCGATGTTATCGTGGCGGCAGTCGGCGAGACTTCTGAGATGAGCGGAGAGTGCAGCAGCCGTTCGGACATTACGCTTCCTGACGCTCAGAAAGATCTGCTCTCTGCACTGAAGTCTACCGGGAAACCGATAGTACTCGTACATTTCTCGGGAAGGGCTACCGTGATGGATTGGGAAACAAAGAACTTTGATGCCATTCTCAATGTATGGTTCGGTGGTTCCGAAGCCGGTGACGCTATATGCGACGTACTCTTCGGCGATAAAGTGCCAAGTGGCAAGCTGTCATTCACAATGCCAAAGAGCGTGGGCCAGATTCCAATCTACTACAATCATCTGAATACCGGCCGGCCGTTGGAGAAAGGCAAGTGGTTCCAGAAGTTCCGCAGCAATTATCTCGATATCGACAACGAGCCGCTCTATCCATTCGGATATGGCCTTTCATATACCACATTCAAATACTCAAACTTCAGATTGAGCAGTTCAACGATGACCGAGACTTCAGCTATAAAGGCAAGTGTTGATGTTACCAATACCGGCGACTACGATGCCGACGAAGTCGTACAACTGTATATCCGGGACCTTGTCGGAAGCGTGTCTCGTCCGGTAAAGGAACTTAAAGACTTCAGCAAAATCACCTTGAAGAAAGGCGAGACGAAAACGGTCACCTTTACTATTGACGCGGAAAAGCTTAAGTTCTATAATTCTGATTTGAAATATGTATGCGAGCCTGGCGACTTCAACGTAATGGTTGGTCCAAACAGCAATGACGTACAGACACTGAAGTTCACTTTGAAATAAACAAACCTATTAACAAAGGGGACTAAAGGAACATTCTCCTCTGTCTCCTTTTATTTTAATGTGAGTTCGACGAATTTCCAACAGTAATCATAACCCGTTTTACGTTATGCGGTTTTGTTACAGAGATCTTGTAATCAAAACAACTCAAAAGAACTGCGTCTTTACAGGTTGAGAAAAAGATTTGAAAATTCATCGAGCTCACGTTATTTTAACAACCGCAATATCATGAGAAGATATAAATCAATTCTATTACTTTGTTGCATATTGTTTCTGACATTGCAGACTGTCTCTGCTAAAACAATACGTGTGCTTGCTATTGGAAACAGTTTCTCTGAGGATGCGATAGAACAGAACCTTTATGAGATAGTCGATGCGGCAGGAGATAAAATCATTATAGGCAACCTGTATATACCCGGATGCTCACTAAAGCGTCACTATGAGAACAGCCAAACGAACGCTAACGACTATCGGTACAGGAAAATTGGAATAGACGGAAAGATGCGGGAAGATGGCAAGTGTGCCTTAAAGAAGGCTTTGCAAGACGAGAAATGGGATTACATAAGTTTCCAACAAGCGAGTCATTTCTCCGGCCTTTACTACACATACGAGCCTTACCTGTCACGATTGGTGGAATATGTAAGGGGTGTGGTCGGGAAGCATCCGAAGTTTATATGGCATCAGACGTGGGCCTATGCGCAAGATTCCAATCATGACGGGTTCAAGAACTACGGTCATAGTCAGAGACAAATGTATGACGCAATCATTGCGTGCTCGCGAAAGGCCGTTAATGACAACCGCCTGTTTCGCGTTGTTCCTTCAGGAACTGCAGTTCAGAATGTGCGCACATCATTTATCGGCGATACTATGAACCGTGATGGCTATCATCTTGATCTCATACATGGACGCTATACGGCAGCCTGTGTCTGGTTTGAGATTCTTTTCCGTAAGTCTGTCATAGGTAATGCGTATACACCAGAAGGGATGAGTCTGGCATATCGTGAAGTAATACAGCGGGCTGCGCATGCTGCTGTCAAGAAGCCTTATGAGATAACTCCTATGCGATAAGCGAATTAAAAGCGGCTGCACCAAGTTGATGACCTTGATGCAGCCGCTTATCACTAAGGCTTTGAATTGCCTTTATTTGCCCTGTAATCAATATACGTCCGATATGATGAGATTGTGGTCCAGCCAACTTACAGTATGGTTTCCCCATACCGGACTGATGCCGGTTACTTTTTGGCAAGCACCAGCTCCTTAGTGTCGCGGGCAATAACAATCTCTTCGTCTGTCGGCACTACGCATACCGTTACCTTACTGTCAGGAGTAGAGATAATAGCCTCCTCTCCGCGGATAGTGGCGTTCAGTTCCTTGTTTATCTTTATGCCGAGGAACTCAAGACCCTCGCACGCATCGGCACGCATACCGGTTTGGTTCTCGCCCACACCTGCGGTAAACACGATTGTATCCACACCGCCCATTGCAGCAGCATAGGCTCCGATATACTTCTTTATGCGGTAAGCATACATCTGCAATGCCAGGATTGCACGCTTGTTACCCTCTTTGGCCGCACTCTCCACGTCGCGCATATCCGAAGATATACCGGAGATACCCAGTACGCCACTCTCCTTGTTCAGATAGTCGGCCATCTCCTGCGGTTTCTTGCCCAGTTTCTCCATGATATATGTTACGGCCGAAGCGTCGATGTCGCCAGAACGGCTACCCATCATCACACCGGCGAGCGGAGTCAGACCCATTGAGGTGTCCATTACCTTACCGTTTTCCACAGCCGACACACTCGCGCCGTTGCCGATATGGCAAGTGATGATCTTCTGAGTCTTTATGTCCTTGCCCAACATCTCGCACACACGGTGGGACACATAGCGGTGGCTGGTGCCGTGGAAACCATAGCGGCGCACGTGATACTTCTCGTAAAGCTCGTAAGGCACGGCATACAGATAAGCGTAGTCGGGCATTGTAGAGTGGAATGCGTTGTCGAACACGCACACCTGCGGCACATTTGGCATGAGATGGTCAACGGCACGGATGCCTTTCAAGTGGCCTGCGTTGTGTACTGGAGCCAAGTCGCAGAGTTCCTCTATACCGTCTTCCACGCTCTGGTCAACAATCACGCTCTGGCAGAACTTGTCGCCGCCCTGCACGATGCGGTGTCCCACAGCGTCAATCTCGTCAAGGCTCTTGATAGCGCCAATCTCTTTATCGAGCAGAACTGAGAACACCATGTTCACGCCTTCCTTGTGGTCGGGCATATCGTGCATGATTTGTTTCTTCTCGCCGTTCGGCAGAGTTACCTTAATAAACGCTCCGTCGATACCGATGCGCTCCACGCCTCCCTGTGCAAGAACTGTTTCATTATCCATATTGTAGAGCTTGTACTTAATAGACGAGCTTCCACAATTCAATACAAGTATTTTCATAATTTAAATGAAGAATGAAGAATGAAGAATGAGGAATAACCTCCACACTGCAACATACTCATTCTATTTTCCTTTATTTTTGTTTATATTATTCTTAATTGTTTTTATAGAAGAGACTAATAATGCTATCAGCTCACTACAATCGGTTGCCATACTTTCAAATTCATTTTCTTTCAGACAATCAGTATCTTTTAAGAGGCTCAACCAGTTAATGGTTTCATTTGCCTCTTTTAAAGCTATAGAAAGTTTTGAAGCGAAGTCTGAAGGACTTTGAGCGAATTCCGACTCATGCACATTCGCCGATATAGATGTTCCTGAGCGTAATACTTGTTTGTATATAGAAACAAGTCGCCAGTCATTACTGGAAAGATGCAAGAACATTTTCACTATTCTAACAGCAAAAGCATAGCTTTTTATGTGCAGTACAGACCCTTCTCGTTTATAATTAATCATTAATTACCCAAAGGAGAAATTCATTCTTCATTCTTCATTCTTCATTCTTCATTTCCTAAGCCTTCGCATCCATTGCCTGGCAAGCTGTGATAGCCACCATATAATATATGTCGTCTACGGAGCAACCGCGGCTCAGATCATTCACCGGACGGGCGATACCCTGAAGAATCGGCCCGATGGCGATAGCATCGCCAAGACGCTGGACGAGCTTATAAGCGATGTTGCCAACTTCCAAGCAAGGCACTACAAGTACATTGGCATTACCTGCGATGTCGCTGCCCGGGGCCTTCTTGGAACCTACCGATGGCACAAGAGCGGCGTCAGCCTGCAACTCTCCGTCCACCTTCAACTCAGGACAACGCTCCTTAGCCAACTTCGTAGCCTCGACAACCTTGTCCACAACCTCGTGCTTAGCGCTGCCTTTGGTCGAGAACGACAGCATAGCTACCTTCGGATCGGCAAATCCTGCTACGCTCTTGGCAGTCTGTGCGGTGCACACGGCGATCTGTGCAAGCTGGTCGGCATCAGGCATCGGAGTAACAGCCACGTCGCCCATCACAACCACACCGTTCTCACCATACTGAGGCTGCTTCGTGATGAGAAGCATAGCGCCACTCACGCAAGTGATACCCGGAGAGCACTTGATAATCTGAAGAGCCGGACGCAATGTGTCGCCGGTAGTGCTGAGAGCACCCGAAATCTGTCCGTCGGCGCCCTCGGTCTTGATAATCATGCAACCCAAATAAAGCGGATTCTTCACCAACTCGCGAGCCTGCTCTATTGTCATGCCCTTCTTCTTGCGCAGCTCGGCAAGCAACGTGGCATATTCCTCGCTCTTCGGATTGTTCTCCGGGTCGATTATAGTAGCCTTACCGATGTTCTGGAGGCCCCATTCTGCCGCGAGCTTGTTTATCTCCTCAGGATTACCGATGAGAATAATGTTTGCCAATTCATCGGCTAACACCTTGTCTGCCGCTCTCAGTGTGCGTTCCTCTGTAGCTTCAGGGAGTACGATGCGCTGCTTATTACTTTTAGCGCGCTCTACTATTTGCTGTAATAAATCCATAGTTTGTATTTTTTAGATTTGTCTATTTTGCTATTTACAGATTGCAAAATTAAGAAATTAAATTGACATACACCTTATATAATAATATATTTTTTTATTAAAACCGTGTCCTACGGTATTAATTCTATTTTATAAGTAGAAACTGAAGAAAAAGCGCATATACCCGATTACAACGCAAAGACAACTGTTTTGCACCGTACACATTATACGATGCCGATGTTACGACATTGCTTTCGCAGAAAATTTTAGCTAAAATTTCTTCTGAAAGCGGCACTTTGGGAACAAATTTTAGCTATAATTTTAAGGCCGGTAATTATCAACAAGTTACGGAAGGGGCGGAAACAGGATGCGGAAAAGGCCGTTCGGTGCGGCAAGTGCGCTGCAATGGAAGGACGGCTAAGTGCCTGATAAAAGGAACTTTTGCGACAACCATAATGAATTATTGTGATAAGCATTTTATGTTGATTGGTTATTATTTGAATTAGATTAGCTAATTTTGCAGCAAAGGAGTAATTTATCCAAAGCCTAAGTTATGAACCTGAATGACGAAATGCTTTTCAGACGCGCAGAAAAAGCCATATTATCTCACGAGTTGTATCTCCGGGACAATATGCCGAGGAGTGTGCTGGATGATTACGTTCACATTCCGAAAAACAAGTTAGCCCTGATATTCAGAGAGTTTACCGGCATGACGTTTCCGAACTATATAAATTCTCTGAGGCTGAAACGGGCTGCCGAAATTCTGATCAAGCATCCAACGCATACTATCGAGAGTGTGGCTAACGACTGCGGAATGCCGGTGGCGCAAACTTTTTACAGGCTGTTCCGAGACAAATATGGCATGACACCAACCGAATACAGACGGAAACAAAAAACCGGTATCAACAAATGATACCGGTTTTTTGTTTGTATAGAACCCACCTTTATATATATGGGAGTGTCATACCATCATTTCTTTGGAGATGATGCTCTCCAACTGCTCTGCCGAGAGGCGCAGTTGGAAGTTGCCGTTCATGGCTACGGAGATGCGTCCGGTCTCTTCCGACACGACGATTGCCACGGCGTCGCTCTCCTGCGAGATGCCCATTGCGGCGCGATGGCGCAATCCGAGTTCTTTCGGGATGTCGTGGTTGTGGCTCACCGGCAATATGCAGCCTGCGGCGCGGATGCGTTTCTTAGTTATCACCATCGCACCGTCGTGAAGCGGGGAGTTCTTGAAGAAGATGTTCTCGATGAGCCGCTGGTTGATGTTGGCGTTTATCACGTCGCCCGTTTCCACGATGTCGTCGAGCGGAGTGCCGCGTTCCAAGACTATCAGTGCGCCCACCTTGCTGCGGCTCATGCTCATGCAGGCCATGACAATAGGCATATACGCTTCTTTGTCCTCTATCTTTCGCTTCTCGCCGATATGCAGGAAGTGGAACAGGTTCTGCGCCCGCCGATGGGTTCCGATACTATAAAGGAACTTGCGGATTTCCTCTTGGAAAAGCACGATCAGTCCGATTACTCCCACACTGACGAGTTTGTCCATGATGCTTCCGAGCAGACGCATCTCTAAAACCTGACTCACGAAAAGCCACATGATGACAAACACCATGATGCCTATGAAGACATTAAGCGAACGCGACTCCTTCATCAGTCGGTAGATGTAATACAACATCAGTGCGACGAGTACTATGTCTATTATGTCTTTTATCCCAAATTCTATGAAATCCATATTCTTTTTAAGTTGACAAGTTAATGAGTTGACGAGTCGCTACCTTTTAATATTTATAAGGTAGTGGATTCTTCCATCTTCATTCTTCACTCTTCCCTCTTCGTTCTTCCCTCTTCATTTTTCATTTTCCCAACTATCCTGACAGCCTCTACACACTCTTTCACATCATGCACACGCAGAATCTTTGCACCTTTCATCAGTGCCACGGTGTTGAGAACGGTCGTTCCGTTGAGCGACTCGTTGGGCGTGCATCCGAGGAGTTTCCATATCATAGTCTTGCGGGATATGCCCACGAGCACAGGAAGCCCCATTACGTTTAGCTTCTCCATATCCGCCATCAGTTCATAGTTCTGTTCCGGCGTCTTGCCGAAACCGAAACCGGGGTCGAGGATAATGTCTTTCTGACCGAGGTCGCGTAACTGCTGCACCTCACGGGCGAAGTTCTTAAGCATCTCTTTCAGCGTAGGCTGCACCGACATGAGTATGTATGGCACGCCGAGCTTTGCCACCATGCGGAATATCGCGGGATAGGCGTCGTTGCCGTTAGCGTCATCTCCTTCGAGCGGAACGAACGCCACGCCCGTCAGTCCGCCCTCCGACACGTCGTTGATTATGTCCGCACCAAATTCCTCCACAGCCATTTTAGCCACGTAGGGACGGAAGGTGTCTACCGAAAGGAACGCGTCGGGCTGCTCGCGGCGCACTATCTGCAAAGCCATCCGCAGGCGGCGCATCTCCTCCTCCTCGCTAACCTGCACGCCTCCGGGACGTGTCGAGAACGCGCCCACATCTATTATCGTTCCGCCCTGCCCTATTATCTCGTTGGCCCGGTCGGCAATCTCACGCTCCGTCTGCACCCGTGAGCCGGCATAGAACGAGTCGGGCGTGCAATTCAGTATTCCCATAACACACGGCTCGGCAAGACTCAGCAGCCGTCCGTGCATATTCAGTGTGTATTCAGCGTTATCATTCATTTCCCACATTATTTATATAACAGCGCAAAGATAACAAGAATATTTCGATAAACGTACACTCATATCACCGTTTTTATGTACATTTGCAGCAAATAAAGCATCATATATATTATATAAGGTAATGGTTATGGACATAAAAGAACTGTATAAGATTTACAAGCAACACCCCTGCATTACGACCGACAGCCGGAACTGCCCGGCAGGAAGCATATTCCTCGCGCTGAAAGGCGCGTCGTTCAACGGCAATAAGTTCGCCGAATCGGCACTTGAAAAGGGCTGCGCATACGCCATAATAGATGAGGTTGAATACAAGAAGGACGACAGATATATCCTCGTAGACAACTGTCTGGACACCTATCAGGCACTTGCACGCGAGCACCGCCGTCATTTCTGCATTCCCGTGATAGGCATAACGGGCACCAACGGCAAGACAACGACAAAGGAACTCGTGGCTGCAGTACTCAGCGAGAAATATAACGTGCTGTTCACCGAGGCCAACTACAACAATGACGTGGGTGTGCCGAAGACGCTGTTCCGCCTGAACGACAGCCACGAAATAGCCATCGTGGAAATGGGAGCAAGCCATCCGGGCGACATAAAGAAGCTCGTAGAAACCGCCGAACCGACATTCGGAATCATCACCAACGTGGGTATGGCCCACTTGCAGGGCTTCGGCTCATTCGAGGGCGTAAAGCGGACAAAGGGCGAGCTATATGATTTCTTGAAGGCAAACGTTGAAAACTACACCTTATTTATTAATGCCGACAACAAGCACTTGATGCAGATGGCCGGCGAAAGGGACATGACGGGACTGATAAAATACGGTCAGAACGAGACAGAAGGACTCAGCGTGCGCGGAGAAATAATAAGTTGCGCGCCTTTCCTAAAATTCCGCTGGCGCACAGAAGGGGCTTCCCTACAAGGCGTTTCCGTCTGGCACGAGGTGCAGACGCACATCATCGGCACCTATAACATCGACAATATGCTGGCTGCAATAACCATCGGAGAACGCTTCGGCGTGTCGGGCACGCAGATATGTCACGCCCTCGAAAGCTACATCCCCAACAACAACCGCTCGCAGATGACCGTGACGGAGCGCAACAAACTGGTCGTTGACGCGTATAACGCCAACCCCACGAGCATGAATGCGGCCGTCGAAAACTTCAAGCGCATGGAGGTAAGCCCGAAGATGGTTATCCTCGGCGAAATGGGAGAGCTGGGCAGCGCGTCTGAAGAGGAGCATATTAAACTCGTCGACCAGCTTGCCGACGCTGGATTCGACACCGTATGGCTCGTCGGCGGAGAGTTTATCAAGACCAATTCCGGATTCCGCACATTTGCGAATGTCGAGGAAGTGAAGGCCGCCATCGCCGCCGAGAACATCAGCGACAGGTATATCCTGATTAAAGGCAGCCACTCCACGAAACTCTATGAACTGCCGGAGCTGCTTTAAGACACAGACAAGGCAAAGTATTGATATGCAAAAGGGAATGTTTCGGCATTCCCTTTATCGTTTTATATGTTATTGAACATATTTGTTAAAAATATTATCAGATGAGCATTATATTTAATATTTTTTTATTTACCTTTGTGAAATAAAATATTATTAACTCACAAAATAAATTAATTATGACAGGATTCATCCAAAATTACGTTGATTGCATCACTAAAAAGTTTTGCAAATTCTCAGGACGTGCCAACCGTTCAGAGTATTGGCTCTTTGTTCTCGCAAATTTCATCGTTGAGATTTTACTCTACATTCTGATGGCAATAATCGGTTTCGGAGTCGGTTCTGCAGGTGGTGCATTGGCTATTTACGCATTAATCGTAATCTATGGCATTGCAATTATACTGCCTTCACTCGGCCTTACAGTTCGCCGTCTGCACGACAGCGGCAGGGGGGGTGGATGGATTTTCATCGTTCTCGTTCCTCTTATCGGTGCCCTTATATTGCTATTCTTCATGATTGTTGACGGAACAGAGGGTGAGAACCGCTTCGGAGTACGTCCGGAATAATCGGCAACCTACAAAAATAATCCAGCCGCCATAGTTCTATGGCGGCTGTTTTTGTTATAAGCCATAACAGATATACTCCCTGCCGGGACATCGTTTTTCACAATATCAGTAAATATTTTCGCACTTTTTCCTACTTCTTTGCGCTTGTTTCAAAAAAATACTGTACCTTTGCACGCGGATTCAAGAAAACCAAGATCCAATCGGGATGTAGCGCAGTTGGTAGCGCACTACGTTCGGGACGTAGGGGTCGGGCGTTCGAGTCGCCTCATCCCGACTTCGGGCGACAATCGGAGAAATTCGGTTGTCGCTTTTTCTTTATCAATCATGTAACTCGTTGTAAACCTGCGGAATATCTTAAAGACCTCGTTCTCTTCGTCTGTTCGATAATCGTCCAAAACTTTGTCATAGATGATTCCGTTCTGGAATACGAGATTTTGCAGCGTTTGGCGTGTGCTAAAATTTGCCTCTTTCCACAAAGTTCCTAATTTACAGGCAGTTGTAATTACACGGTCAATAAACTTCTGCTCGTTCGATAAATTCTGAGACGATTCTTCAAGTCCTCTACGAATTTCAGCAAGCGATGTGTTCAAATATGTGAGTGTTTCCTTATACACACTTTCGTCAATTTGACCCAAACCACATTTGATTTTCAATTCTTGCATCTGCTTCAACGTCTCTGTCTCACGTTTCTTAAACAGGCTTTTGGCAGTTCCTTTGTTCTCATTGTACGCTTCAAAGACCTTCTTCAACACCTTAGAAAGTATGGGCGTGAAAGCATCGGGAATACCGTAACTGTTAAGAATCGCCACATACTTATTGTGCAACTTCTCCGTACTGTGATTGCTCTTGCAGCCTTTCTTATTGCATTTGTAGTAGTCACGGCCTCTTGCCTTCACTGTGTAACCGGTAAGATAGCCTCCACAATCAGCACACTTTACATGACGTTTCAATGGGAAGTTGTCTGTTTCTTCTTGATGTTCATACCCTGCTTTTGACTGATTCTGAATCTTCATAAACAGACTTTCCTCAATCAGTTTCTCTTGGTTGCCCTGCACTTGTATTGGTTCACCATTTTCATCATATCCCAAAAGATTATGAGTGATATAACCACAATAGAAGGGATTGTGCAATAACTTGTTGAGGTGTCGCCTGTCGATGGTCAGCCCATAAGATTTTAACCGCTTAACGATTTCCATGTCACCAACTCCCTCAGCTTTCCACACAAAAGCATTCTTCAAGATTCTGCCTGTGTCATTGACAGTAAGGATATGATTCTTTCCTTCTTTGCGATGGTCATAACCAAGTGGAGGTTTTCCGTACCAATCACCACGTTTCAAACACGCAGTCATTCCTGTGACAGCTTTATCACGTCTTAATTCATTTTCAAACTGATTAAACAGGAAGATGATATTCTCCATAAATTCACCGGCGGCACTATCGGGGTCTGTAGCCTGTGTAGCACTAATCACATAGATACCCTTGGCTTTGAGATACGCCTTAGTAAAAATTGCCTCTGCCCCTGCACGGCTAAATCTATCGAAGGAATACACCAATATCATGTTGATTTCCTTATCCCTTGCCACTTCTGCAAGCATTGACCTATATATTTCTCCCTCTGTCTTTGCGCTTTCGTGTGTTCCACCATATTCTTTCTTGATGGTTATTCCATTCTTTTCTGCATACTCTCTACAAATCTTTTTCTGTGTGTCGAGACTGCAATTATTCTGTTCTTGTCTTTCCGTTGATACTCTGGTCCACAATGCGGCCACTTTATTTTCTATTTCTTTTAGTTTTACAACTTGTTTTTTATTCTTCTTTTTGTATTTGCTACTTTTTGTTATTACCATATATTTTCCGTTCTTAGTAGATTAATAATTATAAATGATAGTTCCCAATGTGTAGAAGAACTCCAATATCTTCTTTTGTTCTTCTTTACTGGTAATGTCTAATTGAGTAAAGTCTTTCTCATATTCAACCAATTCTTCTTCGTTAAACATTTAGCATTACAGATATGCTTTTATTTGTTTTTCAGCAATGGCACTCCTACCACAAACCACCTTGGCCATTATCGCCTTTGGGATAAACGTAAAACCCTTTGCATCCTTTGTCTAATTTAATTTTGTATTATACTCTATTACATTTTTGTCATAAAGACGCATTGGCCATGCGCTCTTATAATGTGGATTATCCACCTCCTTGATGAAAGCACTGTCAATCACATTCTTCTTACCATACTGTGAAACCGCTCTTGAATAGGTAATGTAACAAGTCTTATCGTAAGCACTTATCATCCTTCTGATTTCAGTTGCTTTTGCCAATACGTTTTTCTTTGTAGGTTTGAGGCTGGTTAAATCCACGCTTCCTACGATATTGTAATACTTGCAACTTGTCTTTCTTCCGACAAATGCGATACTGCCATTTCTGTTGTCAATGGCTACATTGTAGATGTTTCCACCATTCTGAATCTCGTCATTCACAAAAGAACGAATGACATCTATTGTACTATTTCTTTTTATTGTAATCATAGTTTTTTTAGTTTAATATTATGCTGCACTATTGCAGCGTTTACACTTCTCTCACTTCACACTTTCTTTCTCCTTTCCATCATCGTTGCACCTTTGCAACTCCTTTTGTCTCACCATGTCAATGAACGCTTGCAACCTCGTTGCGATGCAAACATACTGTGAGATTTGTCAAGTGTGAAATGATTTTTAGCCAAAATTTGTTAAATTCTTGATTTTCCTTAGTGTATTCACACTGGTATTGGTGATTTTCTGAATGTTTCTAAGGCTGTAGCCCTTCTTCAATAGTCTTATTTCCTCTGCATATTCCTCTCTCATTTCATCATCAGACTTACGATAACCCTCCTTGCGTCCAACCTTACCGCCATTGGCACGAAAATTATTGTAACCGCTTTCCACACGCTCACGGATGGTCTTACGTTCCATCCTTGCGACCTCTGCAAGAATCGTAATAAGGAATTGTGACATCGGATTCACCTTGCCATCAGCCGTAAGCGTTTCTATATTGTAGTTCTGAATGTAAAGTGAGATACCTTCCTTATTCAGAAGTTCAATGACCTGTAACACCTGCAAAGTATCTCTACCAAGGCGTGATAATTCCGTTACCAATACCTTATCTATATTATGAGACTTCACATAGTCGACCATCTTCATCAACTCTGTACGCTCTGTATTCTTCTTAGCACCACTAACTTTTTCGGCAAAGGTAGCCTCCACCGTCCAACCGTTTTTCTGTGCTAAACTGGATAACTCATTAATCTGTCTCTCATACTCTTGTATGTTCGTAGATACTCTGCAAAATGCTACTGTTCTCATTGTCTGATACTGTTTGATTTATATAGCTAAGGTACGAAAAATAACTGAGAGGGCCAAGGAACTTTAGATAACTAAAGTTAATCAAAGAGATTATTTTGAATGTTCGGCAGAATATGGATTTATTTTCGTACTTTTGCACCGTGAAACAAGTCAATTTACGATATGACCCTAATCTCAGCATCGCAGAAAACGCTGCTAAATGTGGTGTGACAGTTCACGCCATTAGAAAGTTCATACAGACTAACGGAATAGACAGAAGGTATGACGCAAAGTTAGCAAAGTTCTTGGCTGTTCAGAAAATAAGAACACAGAAGCCAAATGCCACAGTTAGGGAAATAGCAAAAGAACTTGGATTCTCAGAGAATACCGTTAGAAAGTATCTGAGACAGGAGAACGAGCCGGTAAAAATTCATACCGAAAAACTCTCTAAATTTGAAATCTCCAAAGCATCCCAAATCATCAAATCCGTTTCCAACAGTCAAGATGAAATCCTGTATAACATACTACGCTTATACGTCCATACAGACACCTACGACTGCGACCTTACGGCATCCATCGGCGTTTTCTATCGTGGCATCATCCCCATGCCCCAACACCTATACGACAAATACCCCCAAATGAAGAATGTCAAAAGTCTGGATGAAGCGTTTGCACTACCAAATGAAAGTTTCCATTCCATTGTTTTAGATTTACCCTTTATCGTCAAAGACAAGGTATCAGCACAAACAAGTATGGTCAGCCAAAGATTTACTTCTTTCCTCACCATGCAAGAACTCTACGACACAAACGATACCATGCTGAATTTGGCTTATCGTCTGTTGAAAAAGAAGGGCTATCTGATAATGAAAACGATGGATATAAAGTACAGTGGCAAACAGTATTGGATTGGAAACTATGTACAGAACAAAGCACAAGAAATTGGCTTTAGACTGGAAGATATGTTCATCCTCATGTCTAAAACCAAGGTTCTTTCAACTGGTTGGCATAACCAACACTCAGCAAGGAAATATCACTCTTACTTTTTCGTATTCAAGAAGTGAAGCAAGCCTCCCACTAAATCTGTCTTTTCCCAAGGATATAGCAGGGCGGTTTGTTCGTCTTGCATTTCCTTGTCAGTCTTGCCATAGTGACCATTCAAAGCGGTGTTGTAGTACCGTGGGAAACCACCATCAAAACGCTTGATGATACCGCTCGGACTGAGGTCTACATTATCCCTTATCCACTGAATGATATTGTCTGCATGGCATTGATTCCTACTCATTTCAATGTTAATTGATGACGGTTGAGGCACACCAATCATGTAGGACAGTTCAACTTTTGCCGTGTCAGAAATTCCTGCTGCCACAATGTTTTTAGCGAGGTAACGGCACATATAGGCTGCACTACGGTCTATCTTACTCATGTCCTTTCCACCAAGATTTCCTCCACCAACATTAGCATACCCACCAAACTGATTAACGACAATCTTTCTGCCTGTTATGCCACAGTCAGAAACGCTGCCACCAATGCGCCACTCACCGTTAGGATTCACGATGATTTTAGGCTTATGAGCCGTACAAAGGAAATACTTTGTCAGTATGTAATCAGAGAATCCCATGCGGTTATGCCGTATCATCGTTTCAATGGTCTTTTTGTCTGCATCCAAATCGCCTTGGTGCATCGTACTCACCAAAATGGAATCAATGTAGGCATGACACTTTTCATCATACACGGTAATCACCTGTGACTTGCAATCTGGTCCAAATCCTAACGCAGTCTGATAGGCTACATATTGGCAAATCTTCTTTGCTATGTGCATCCCCAACGGCATATAATCCTCTGTCTCATTAGTAGCCATTGCCACAACAAAACCTTGGTCGCCTGCTCCTATGATACCGCCTTCTTGGTCTACCCCTCTGCTGATTTCGGGGGACTGCTTGCCAATCAGATTTATCACATTTATCTCGTCTGCTGATAGATGATGATTGACTGGATAAGGCAGGTTCTCAAAAACTCTCCTAACGGTGGAATCATAGTCTATCTTCCCCTGTGATTTCACCTCACCACCAAGGACTACGATGTTATCCTTCACCATCACTTCTATACCGGCTCTTGTGTTCGGGTCTTGCTGCAAGAACTCGTCCAAAAGGGCATCACTTACTTGGTCTGCAACGGCATCGGGATGACCGAAGCCGACATACTCACATACTACTGTTTTACTCATAACTGAATCTGTTTTTATTGATTATTATTTGTCTCAGTGTAATCGGGAATGAGAATGTTTCCAATCTTATCATACCCTAATTCTAATTGATATTCATTGTTCATGTTCCACATGGTAACGGCAAACTCATAGTTATTTACATACCTCGGACTTCTGCAAGGTTGCTGCATAAAATCTGCCAATAATGAGAGGGTATAATCACCCAACACATCTGTACTGTTCCCATGCAGAATGTACTGGTTGGCATCCAATCTTACAGGCGCATCAAGTATGCCCATTTGCAGTGCATCCCTAACATGAATGTGCGGAATCTGACAGTTATCATCAGTAACCACATACGCCTCAAAATCGTACCTGTCACCGAAGAATCCATTCCTTGCAATATCATCGTTCTCTCGCTTCATGCTTTCCAAAAGATTAAGTAACTGGAAACAAGATACAGTACCCAAGGCATCAATGGGGCATCCACGGCACGTTTATATTCGTATCTTTTAGCCCTTACTTTGATGTTCATTCCATACTGCTGCTTAAATGCCTTACTCATGCTTAGAAATGCCTCACCGTGGCTTAAATCATTGTCGATATGTTTATATGCAAGGTAGTAATGCAACATTTCATGTACCAACACATCACGCAGTTCTGCCTCCGTGAAATCGTAGTAACAGGAAACATCTATTCTCTGTCCTCTAAGCCTACGTTTGCCGATTATTCGGTAACAGAAGAATCGGCCAATCACCGCATAAGTAGTGAGAAGTCTAAACCGTGGCATAGGCAACTCACCACCAAAATACGACTGGTTGTACTCCTTAAACTTCTGCACTATCATTGGGAAAGTTACTTGCATAATACTTTTCTATAAAGTCTTTAACCTCGCTTAGTGTAATTCTATCGTCAGGATAAAGGGTGTGTAAGGCATCATCAACAAACCTGTTCATTTCACCCACTATCTGCCCCTTCTCCTTATGCAAAGGCATCCACATTTTTTGATACTGAAGGTTGTCAATCTCTCCTGACTTCGTCTGTTTACGCAGTTCCAACCGCTCATGCTGAATCTGAGTAAGACGGTACGACAAAGCCTCCTCTCGCTCCTTATACTCAGCCATGAAAGCCTTTAATTCCTCGCATTTCAACTCCATCAATGCCTTATGCAACTTCTCATAGATGTGGCTTGTATAGGCATTTAACGACCTCATGCGCCTTTTCAGTTCCTTATTGGCCTGTTCCAAGAAAAAGATATGGGTGCTTTTCTTGTAGGCTACCTTCGTTCCCTCATTCTCGAATATACTCAGCACTTGCCGAAGTGTATAAGCATCATATTTGCTCTTTGCCTCGTCATATCGGGTGTTAATCTCGATGAAAGGTCTCCAAATGTCTTTGAAAGATGATAACTGTTCGCTTTTCGTCTCACCTTGCGGACTTACAAGCCCACAACGATTGCCACCACTAAGCGGACTACCTGCTATGTGATATATGAGCCACTTTCTGCCATTTGCCTCCATAACACTTGCCCTCGTGCAAGCCATCCAAAACTCGATGAATATACCCAAAGTCGGATTGCGGAAACCGCCTGTTCCTGTGTATGCAAGTCCGCTCCGGCTAAAAGGCAAAGGACACAAAAACAATCGGCTGTCTGATAGTATTTTCTCCCTGTTCTCCAAGAACACAAAGGCGTTATCAAGAAACAACTTTTCCAATTCCTTTTCATCATCGTCTCTATCATCCTTGACAGTCTCTGTCTTATACGGCTTTTTCAATGAGAGGTATACGCCCGTAGTGTCAATGCTTATCTCGTTACTAACTTCACACCTCAAGTCCTGTGACTGGAAACAATCCAATACACGACCATCAAGCAACTGTATTTTCCCTTCGGGATGCTGAAACTTCTTATTTTCTTCCATACTGATTAAATCCTAAATTAAACATTACTCACCATTTTCTTTTTGCATGAGAAAACTCCACACCTTATCACAGAATGGCACCGGTAACAGTTCATTGATGTTCTCTCCGTAAGTTGTCAGTTCCTCTAACTCTACTACCTCCAAACCACTGTACTTTGACAGTTCACTGTTATCAATCGGACGGTGGAAGGAATGGTCTTTGAACTCATAATATAGAAAGAAACGAAAGTCTGTTTCAATGACATCACAGAACTCCACATATTCCCTATTGTAATGGTCAAAATAACTGTTCATCCAAACAACCTTTGAGGGCTTACCGTGTTCGTAACAGTCACGTTCCTTCTCCAACAGCGACCACTCTTTATTATAGTCGAATATGCGCCTACGATGGTTATATGTCAGTTGGTGAATACACTTGGGCATATTGCCACACAGCCGCAATATATCGGACTTCTTGGCATAGTAATCATTCATTTTCCCCTCGCATCGAATAAGATTACTCAGTGCATACCTTCCTCCTCTGTTACTCCTTTCGTACTCACGCAAACGGTCACGGAAATTCTTTGCTCGTTTGGAATATGAGAATATCACATCTGACACCATAGCATCGCTTACTATGCCGTTCTTCAAATTGTCTGTATACTCCTTTGGCGTTCTCATTGTTCTTTCAATCATTAACTGTTAGACATTACGCTGCTTGTGCCACCTCAAAAGTAAGGAAGTGGCCAAGCAAGTTAATCCTTTTCTCACGCCGTAAAGCATAGTCAATCTGAGGCACTGAGCCGTTACGAAGGGCATCACGACAAGCCATGAGAATCTTTCCCATGACATTCTTTCCTCTGAACTCTCCAAGGGTAGCCAACTCTCCAAGTCGCTTTTCATCAAGTTTCCTTTTGATTGCTGCCTTGGTCAATCCGTTGGCTTTCAACTCGTTTTTCAACAGGTTCAAACGCTTCTTCAACTCTGCGTTTCTTGTACCCCATACAGTTGCAGTCGCTCCGGCTTGGAAGGTGCTGTCCTCGATAATCACCGCATCGACTGGTAACGAAAGTAACAGCTTACGAAAGTCTGCATTGCCAAGGCACTTAGCCCATACGACACAGAGCATCCACTGAACGTTGAACGCTTCCCAATCAGCCCTTTTCAAAGCCTCGTTAGGCTTGCGGATAGCCTTCTTTGCCATGAAGCCATTTGTGCTTTCGGCAAGTCTCTCCTGTAATGCAAGGTGTTCGGCAGTACCATCAGAAAAAGCCCCTGCAATGTAGGCACACTCAGAGTTGTGGAATCGCACACCATCCAATATGAAAGGATAGCCCGATACCATGTTACCCAATGACAGAACAATGCCATTCCGCTCGTCAGTACCACGGCGAAAAGCATAACAATTCAGTGAAGCGGCATTGTAAGCCTCCTCACGCACGAAGTCACCATAAGAAAATTTACTGTAATCCATACTGTTTATATTTAGTTATTTAACGTTTAACTCACATCGTTTTTTCCACCGTGGCCTGTATGAAAGGCTCGGTTGGCTCGGTACTGAAACCGTCTCTTGATGCTATTCAATAAATGAAAGAACGCTCTCTCGAAAAAAGCAGTGCAAAGGTAAGCAAAATAGTTGAGAATACCAAAAAATCCATCATAAAGTATGTTAACCACCTTCTTTTCCGTCGCCATGTGTGTTTAGCCATTCTTTCCATGTCATATCTGAGCCACTATTTAACCATGCTTCCATTATCGCCTGTCCTCTTTCATGTTCATCAAACATTTTCTTTGCCTCCTCCTCGTTGTGAAGAAAGAACAGGACCAGGTACTTCGCATAATCATAAGCAATATTCGTCAACTTATGCTCACGAATCATCTGTTCATAATGGTCTCTGCCATCAACTTCTATCATTTTGAGTGCATTCTTTACTGCCTTGTTTGAGCGGAAGTATTCGTATGAATCTATCTTATCCTCCATATAGTCACGCTTTATTCTTTCCGCAGTAACCATCAGCGACCTCCGCTTTCGTTCCAACTCCAACAGATAGTGCCTTTGCTGAAACACGACATCTTTGTAGGTATCATAATCTCGTCCAACAGTGGTGAAGTCCAAGTAGCATAATTCAAGTTCATCTAACGCCTTATCCCTTGCCTTCTCCATCCTCAGACTACCTTTATTATAAGGTAAGTGGACTTGGGTACTCATACCGACAAAAGGTTTGGTGACAGTAACTGTCAGCGTATTGCCAACTAATCGACACTCACCGCATAACTCTACATTATCAAAAGTCGTTTCCACTGTGAAACGCCTTATCTTTAATGGCTTAATCATCTTCCACATACTGCTATACTTGTTTTTCGGTGTGACTGAAAGCATCCATCAAAAGCCATTCTTGCATACGAAATTCTCGTTTGCTAATTTTCTTCTGAGAGAGAGCCATTTCCAAATCCTTATACGCCTTTATCAGTTCCACTTGCTTACGAATAATGCGGAATCTGTCTGCCTTATACCTATTGATGAAGTACTGGTAATCTTCATCATCCTTGGCAATCTCCCGTATATCGTTGTATATGGCTTTCATTTCGTGCCTTGCCCACCCCTCGATATTACCTTCATGCAAGCGCATCTTGTTATAGTCGAAATGGCAGTGAGTGACCAATCCTCTGTATGGTGAAGTCATTTCTATTTGCAGGCTGTTCGCCACCCATCGGCAAATGCCATGTAAGCGTCTGCCTTCTACTCTATAATCGACATTGAATGTTTTAACCTCAATCATAATACTTTTATTAACTGGTTAATCACCTCTTGTAAGGTGTACGATTTATAAATCTGTTTCGCCTCGGTATATCTTCTATTGATACGCATAAATGACTGCCAATAAAGAGGAAACGACCCATGCAAATTCACATCTTCTATTCTGCCATCAGCACAGACAGCCTTACAGTAGTTCACACCACTAAGCGGACTTCCTGACAAATAATAGAGTAGTGACAACTCACCATCCTCATTTGTCCGTAAAGCATCCTTGCACTCGTTCCACCATTCGGCATATACGCCCAAGGTGGGATTACGAAAGCCCGAAACGCCGGTATAGAACAAGCCATTTTGAACTGTCACAGGTGCAAGAAACATTAGACTGTCACCTAATATCCTTTCTCTATGCTGATACATAAAGAAAGCATTGTCCGTAAACAGTCTTTCCAAGGCTTTTTGTTCATCTGACTTCGCAGGCTCTTTCTTTGGCTTGCGTTTGCCAAAAGTGAGATATGTGCCTGTCATATCAAACGACCATCTATCTGGTACCACCTTGCTATCCTGTCTATTGATAGGATAACAGGGCAGTACCGTACCATTCAGAAGTGTAATACTACATTCCATCTGCTAACTGATTTGTAGAGGTTTTCCGAATATGTGAATGTGAGCGTTACGCAGGAGGTCATAGTCTATGACTGGTTCCGTTCCCTTGATGATACAGTCTCGGCAAATCATCAGAATCTTACCGATATTGTTTTGACCTCGCCACTCACCGATGCTGTTTACTTTGTTGGTCTCTACATTGATAAGGTGCTTTAAGTGCTTCTTCTTCATGTTGGGATTTGCCTTTGTAATCTTGGCTGCAAGGCTCTCACGGCAGTCTACCAATTCACGGTTACGGCATCCCCATACTTCGGCAGAGCCTCCTTTGTCAGTTGTTGTGTTCTCGACCAACACAACATCATTTGGCACTTGCATGAGCAACTTGCGGAAATCGGCATTACCCTTGCACTTCTGCCATACGACATAAAGCATCCATTGCAGCCGAAACGATGCAAAGTCAGACCTTACAAGTTGCTTGTTGGGTGACTTGACAAATCGCTTGGCTGCATACCCGCTTACTGACTTGACTAATCGCTGCTGAATTTCGTTGTGTCTCTCTGTGTTCTCTGAAAACTCACCACACAGATACAAACGTTCAGAATCCTTCCACCGGTAACCGCCACACTCAAAGGGATAGGCACTAACCATGTTAGAAATGTTCAGATTCAAGCCGTTCACAATATCGTCTGTGTACTTGAACGACCAAATGCGTGGAGAAGCCTTATAGACCTCCTCACGTCCTAATACCAAATTTACGTTTTCTGATTTTGTCATATCAATTTTAGTTAAATGATTAATAATCTGCTCATTAACTCGCATCATTTTACCACCGTGGCGATATGCTGCTCGGTTGGTGCGACCCTAAGTCGACTCTTGATGCTTTACCAATTCAAAGAACTCTCACGGATGCAACCTACTAAGCAGGGTGCTCATCTCCGTGGCTGATTACAGACTGACTTTTACTGTCTGCCCCCGTGGGCGTGGGTCTGCTCTCATTTTAGCGGATGCAAAGGTAAGTAATAAAAATGAGACTAAAGAATTTCTTGGCATAAAGTTTGTTAACAGCCTCAACATTCATCAATACACATACTCCAACTTGACAATACAGTACCTGTTGAAACTGTCCTTATCCACAATCTTTATCTCACAGATATTGCCGTTATCATCGTAAGAGTATTCCCAAGACTTCTTATAGCGGTCGTTGCCATTCTTATCCTTGCCCCATACACCTTCTTTCACCATAAGATGCTTTGAACGGTATACGCTCCACTCCGTAAGCAATTCTGCATTTCGGAATGGACTACCAAGATTTTGGTCACTGAATCCATAGAAGTTGATGTTGGTATCATTCACCTTATCTGAGTATTCCGTCATTCGTTGCATTGACTTCACATCATTGTCACTCCATACACGCATTGGGTACAGGTCACCATCCCAAGAAGAAAGCACCCATTCTTTTGAACTGGTACGGTCAATCTCTATTATTTTGCCCTCCTTTGACAGATATACGGAATAGAATCCGTGCATCCCCCATTTCCTTTCCGTAATCTCCGTATTACCCTTTCCGTAATCTTTTATGTTCTCGGCACTCCCTTCTTCATCTGTCAGATAATAGGCTCTCATATCTACGCCCCCGGCTCTGTACCATGACACCAACATATTCATGGATGCTATTCCACCACTCACATCATCATACACTGGATAAACCTCTTTCCTAAATTCTACCTTCCCTTTGTTAGTCATTCCGAATTCCAAACTGTATTTTGGTATCGCCTTTCCGTTCTTCAATACGGTACAAGTTACCTGCTTACCCTCCTTCTTGAAGTTTTCCGTAAAACTGTCTCTACCATCCTTGAACTTTCGGACTATACCCATCAATGCGCCGGTATCATCATACTGAAACGAATAGTCAGACGAAACAGATTCCATGACAGTACCATCCTTTTCATGCCACTGAACTGATACTGATTTTACCAACTTGTAGCCATTGGCGTTTCTCCTTTGTGCGTAACTGGTAACTACCCCACACAATAAAATAAAAACAGATATAATAATTCTCATAATAAGCCTATTCCTATTGTGTTTATCTTATTTGAATATCAATAATAGGATAAAGAATATTACGACCAAACCGACAATAAAGCCACATCCTTTTAGCAGGATAGCACGTCCTTCTGCATCCTCCTTTTTCACATATTCCTCATATTCTTTTCTTTCCGCTTCTTCTCTTGTCCTTTCGTTCTTCTTGGCAATCCTCTTTTGTCGTTTAATCTTATTTTTCAATTCTTGCATTTTCCTTTCAACGGTATTCACCGTATCGGTATAAAAAGAATTATCATAAACATAATGATAAAATATACGGGCTCGTGTCCTAAACACATTATTGTAGGTTATTTCTACACGTTCCTTCCAATCATTTTCTTCATCATCAGTATAATCATCCTCTTCTTCATCGTATTCATCATCATCGTCCTCCTCATCATCTTCATCTACTTCATCCTCCTTTTCCTCTATATGCTTGATTATGACATCTTCGTCATATTCTGTGATAATAAAGTCTGAAACATATTCATCATCTTCTTCATAGTATACTTCCTCCTTATAGTCCTCAAAAGAAAATCCTTTGTCATTGATACATTTCACCTTAAAACTCACGATATCTGCCCTACAAATATCTCTGAGAATGTTTTTGTCTATTTTGAAGTACCCCTTTTCGGTTTTATCCTCATAATTTATACAACTCCTTTCATCCCCCTCTACTTCATAAATGTTTTTTCCTGCTTTAATATAAAGTGTAGAAGTATCAAAATGGTAGTAATTCTTGTGACGGCTATGTTCCGTTCTTACACATAAGTAGAGCTCATCCCTGCCGTCAGAAAACACCTCTCTTATTAGTGTAGGCTCGTATAAGTCGTATATGGAACTGTTGAATTTAATGAGAGCATAGCACTTCTTTCCTTCAAACTTGTCATAACTCTGAGCAACAAATTTGTTAGACAAATCGTTATCGTCTGATTCTACTTGTTTTGATTTTATGCCGGAAACATTGATGGGCGTTCCACAATAGGCACAATTCCCACTGTATTTGTTTTCTGCTCCACAATTCGGACACACAAATACGTTACTACCCTTCTTAGCCATAAACTACTTCAATTTATTTGTAATTGTATTGGTGATTATCAGCATAACGCCCTCAAATGCCAATAATAGAATGATAATAATGAGCCACCAATTATCAGTAAATCTGTTTGGGGCAATCAATGACAACACAAACTCTATACACCCTGCTACTGCAAACAGTATAGACATAGAGACTTTATATCCATCCTTCAAGTTGATAGTATGGATAAGATATAAAAGCACTCCTGTACCAATAATTACCAAACTGCTCATGGCAATATTATACCATCCATAGAAAGACAGTATCAGACCAAAGAGAAGGTTTGCAACAAACAAGACAACACTCGACAAAACAATTATCCTTTTCATATCCAAGCCTAATTTTTTGTTACTCTGGTATAGGTGGAGGGAAATTCTCTGTAAAAAGGCTCTTAAAATCTTCAAAGTCATAAATCTTAGTCCAAGATTTCATACCTCTTTTCCATATCAGATTTTCCCCGGCAATCTCTCCATTTTCAATTCTTGCCTTAATCGTTGTGGTATCAAACGGGCCATATCGTTTCCCATCAATAGCCAAATAGTAGTCTGTTTGCGGTATCGGTGGAATAATATCCGGCATCTGAGGATTGGTGTTTATCGTCTGTGCTGCCATTGCACCCACTACACCGCCAATACCAACGCCTGCACCAACACCAACGGCTGCGCCAACTGTGCCACCCTCATTTTCGGCTGCTTTCTCCAAGACATCAAAGGAGCGTGTCATTTGATAGTTCTCTCTGCCTATAATCTTGATTTTTGCCGCTGCATCCTTGGCTTCTTTCAGTCGCTGAAAACTCGGGTCGTCTTCCTGTACGGATATAGATATAATACTGAATAGTTCTATCTCAATTCCGTATAGTCTGAATACTTCTGATAATCTGTCTTTCGTATAACTGGATAACTCGTCAACTTTTGCATTGATATTCAGTACCGACAAACCATCCTCTTTTAGTTTGTCGTAGATGATTGCAGTGAGTTTTGACAGGATAACGCCCCTATAGTATTCAACAATCTTTGTTGTAGCGAATGTCGGCATATTGCCTACCAACTTTTCCAAAAAAATCCTTGGCTCTGCAATTCTGAAACCATACTGACCGAATGAGCGGATAGGCACAATCACCTCATATTTTGGGTCTTCGATTTGTAGTGGCGTTGCCGTTCCCCATTTACAATCGAGCAAGGCTATCTGATTAACAAACCAAACATCTGCCTTAAAGGGTGTTTCCTTATTGAATGGAATGTTTATCATCTTACCCAATAAAGGAATGTTCTCAGACTTGATAGTGTACGTTCCACTGGTAAACTCGTCACAAATCTGACCGCCTTTCACAAAGAAAGCGATTTGGGTAGAATATACAATCAGTTGTGACCCTAACCTAATCTCGTCAGAAGGGAATCGGTGTATTAGTTCCCTGTCTGAGACTTCCCATTTGATAACATCTACTATATCCATAATCAGACTATCATTAGGACATCGTTGTCAAGAAATCGACAGGATGATAATATCTTTGTCACGCCCAACTGCTCCACGCTGCTTTAATGCGGCAATAGCTTCACTCTCTCTCGGAGAATGTAACATAATGGTTGTACTTGCATCGGTTGAACTGCCACTGCTTTTTACCTGGTACCTGACTGTATAACTTTTCATCGTTATATCTCCTATTGCACCTTTGGCTCAAACAGTGCGGCTAATAGTTATTGGTAGGACATAAAGAAAGCGTGAGCCTACATGACCTTGCATCTACGTAGTAGGCTCTCGACTGCCTTGGATATAGATAACAAAGAATGGCTCACGCTCTTGGTATCTATATACAGGGTGTATATACTCCACCAAGAGGGAGCGTTCTTCATCATTCCATTATCCAAGTGAGGTGTCGAGATTCACTACGATGGAACGAAGCCAAACGCTTCCAATATGTCACTCTCACTTTCGTGAAAGCGGTGCAAAGATAATCAAAAATAATCGAAGTTTTGGAATCCCCGGCAATTATCTTCATAAAAATGCGATTTTTAACTTCTTTTTGCGCCAACTGGTAGCCAACAGAAACTAAAAATCAATCAAAATAACTTTTTAGATTTGACTGATACAGAAAGAAAGCGTATCAATTAGTCTATGATAGATTAAATTGATACACTTCCATATTTGATACAAAATCATGCTATCAGACTACGGACATCTATACTGGTAGCGACATCTTTCTGCATTTTTGCGTATAGGTCTCGAAATGGTTGCATCTTTCGCCGGATGGATGCAGTCTTGGGTGTCATTGCCCTTACTTTTGCCTCAACCTCCTCCAAGTCGTTATGGCATTCCCTAATCACCAATGCCATCATATACTCTTTCAAGTCTGAATGGTATGCCGTGGATTCATTCTGCCTTATCGCTTCATCGAATACGGTAAGAATGGGATTGGCATTTGATGATAGTACAGAGTGGAGCCGATTATCCATCACTCCAAGCAACAGTCTTATTTGTGCCTTGGTGTCGATATTCAATTCAAATCTGATTCTGTCTTGGAAGTAGGCTAATAGTTCCTCTCTGTTAGAAATGGTGTTAAGAAACTCTCGATTGCAAGCCATAGTTAGTTCCTTATGCTTATCGTATATGCTTAGTCGTTTCTTGTATCTGTCAGTCTTTACGGTCTTGTAAATCACAAGCCCATTTCCTTGATACTTGGCACAACTCCACTTGTCATAATTGGTAAGGCTCTGTTTCATCTGTGCGATTATCTCTTGCATCTGTGTTGATGATATGTCTTTCGTGACATCACACTTACAAACTTCCCCATGCGCTAATATCGCCTCAGTATCTATGCGGCATATACCCATACCGTTAATTGCTTCGAGACATTGAACGATGTTATTACGGTTTATCAGTTGTGGATAATCCTCTTTTAGTATCTTACCCGTAAACTCTATGACAAGTTCTTGCTTGTTGTAGTCTGCCTGTATCAATAGACAAAATGGTGATTCTTGCCTATATTTATGATAAAGGATTTCCCCATCCTTGGTTTGTGTGACAAATACAGTTGTGTCTATGTTTGTAATGTCCTCAATGTTTGTGACAATTTTAAGTTTGTCGAATGTTATCATTACTCATTGATATATGCTTTTATTTTTCTTGCGTTTTTGCAAGTTTTGTCACCTTGATAAGTAGTGAAGTGGAGGCTCTATTTCTCCACTTCATTTTCTTCTTCCGGTATTGTTGCCCAATATTGGACTAATGCTGCCGACAATGACTGTCGATGTTTCTCTGATTTTGGCTTTCCTTTCAATGCCATCGAAATCTTCTGTTTCGTTTCCTCGCTTAATTTTCTACTTGTACGTTTCATGTTCATATACCTTAATATAATATAAGTATAGGTAAGCACAATAAAAAAAACAAGCCTAATAAACTCGTCTCAATTTTTTTTGCAAAATTTTAAGAATCACACAGGACATGGAATGCCGTGTACCCCCTTCCCTCTATAGGCAGTACCCGTAAGAGCGGTTACAGTAGTCAGCCCTACCTATCCCCCTACCTCCCAACCTGTTACACTCTCAAACCTCATAAAAATGCTACTGAAAGTCCTCGAATTCCGTACAAAGGTAAACTTTACAGAAAGAAAAAGTCTGAAAAACACTTTGTTAATCAGACTTTTTGCAGTACATTTGCATCAAATATGATACTGAAAACTTATAGACCAAGCCAAGGATGATGTTTTATGAACTCAACAATCTTTCGGAAATCACGAATAAAGTTCGATAATTCGTCACCTTTGCCGACCATAAAACGGCAAGCAGATTATCTGTTTGCCGTTTTTGTTTTTAGGTGGTTTCGGGTTTTCTCTTACCTCTCACTCCTCACCTCTGACCTCTAAAGCCGCAGCCATTTCTTCGAGTTCGTGATACCAATCCTCACCGAAACGGCGGATGAGCGGGTCTTTAAGGAACTTCCACACGGGCAGATTGAGCTTGCGGCCAAGAGCGACGGCATCCTTGCAGACATCCCATTTATTGTAGTTCAAACCCACAAGACCATTGGAGAAACGCTTCTCGCGGATGGGATAAAGGGCACACGAGATTGGTTTCACAAACTTAGTCTTGCCACTCCGATACGCCCTTTCAAGCGCACACAGGCAACATCCGTTGTCATAACACGTGAAGACACAATCCTTTCCGTTCACGATACTCGTCACGAGATCGCCCTCTTCGTCGGTATAAGCCACGCCCTGCTTATCTATCACGGCCTGAGCCGACGCCGAAAGGTCGTCCCATACAACGTCGGTCACGTTTTCAATCTGCTCAATCTCCACGAGGGTGACGGGCGCACCGGCATCGCCTTCCACACAACAGATGCCCTTACAGGCATCGAGGTCGCAGCAAAAACATTCGGTAAAGATTTCCGGCGACAACAGCACGTTGCCTACCTGCACTATCGGGGGAAAAGTCTTGTCAGTCATTTTAATGGTATCGGGAATTTATTTAAATGATATTGGAATATTATCTGAATAATACTATGGGCTTTTTAAACCGGAATAAAAAGCGGTCAGCCATGCGTCACCATGCAATCGGCGTCGCGCCGTGGGCTTCAAGGTATTGGTTGCAGAGCGAGAAATGATGATTGCCGAACCATCCGCCGCGGTTGGCAGAGAGCGGAGACGGGTGTACCGATTGCAAAACGAGATGGCGCGAGGGGTCTATAAGCGAGGCTTTTGAGCGCGCATAACCTCCCCATAAGATAAACACGAGATTGTCGCGGCCGGCATTCAGAGCTTTTATGGCAGCATCGGTGAATGTCTCCCAACCCTTGCGCTGATGACTGGCAGCCTGATGGGCGCGCACGGTGAGGGTGGCGTTGAGCAGCAGCACGCCCTGCCCGGCCCATCGCGTGAGGTCGCCCGACTGCGGCATCGGCGTGCCGAGGTCATCGCTAATCTCCTTGAATATGTTCTGCAACGAAGGCGGAAAAGGCACACCCTCGTTCACGGAGAAGCTCAACCCGTGGGCCTGCCCAGGCTCATGATAGGGGTCCTGCCCTATTATCACCACCTTAACCTTGTCGAACGGACAGAGATTGAAGGCGTTGAAGATGAGCCGTCCGGGAGGATAACACTCGTATTGCCCGTATTCCTGTCGCACGAAATTGGTGAGGTCGGTAAAATACGGCTTTTCAAATTCCTCCCCGAGATGCTTTTTCCAGCTTTCTTCGATATTTACATTCATATTCTTTCTGTTCGTAATAGTCTTTTGCAAAGGTAGTAAAAAGGCGCAAAACAGCCAAACGCTATGCCGATTTTGGAGTCCTGACGTTGTTATAGAGCCAACTTTAAGTCTCGGGAAAGCCAATACAGATTTGTACAAACGCTCTGTACTTTTAGTACAAGGGCTTTGTAGTAAAAGTACAAAAGCCTTGTAGTAAAAGTACAGAGCCCTTGTACTAACAGTACATAGGCCTTGTACTAAAACATAGTATGATTAAAGTTATATTTGCTACATAGTCTTGAAAAATAATATAACGCCTATATATTATATAATAATGTGTTGTTATTTCCCGTAATATTAAATATCTGTCGGGGATTTTGAGTATGTTTCAAGAATTTTTTCTACCTTTGCATAAGATAGGCTACGCCTCAGCAATTCAGAACAAGCTCTATTGCGTTCGGCTTGCACTATCTTTGCATAAGATAGGCTACGCCTCAGCAATTAAGAACAAGCTCTATTGCGTTCGGCTTGCACTATCTTTGCATAAGATAGGCTGCGCCTCATACGGTTTAATGCACATGGTGTGGCTTTCATTTAAAAAAAGAACAATATGCAGACAAGATGTCATCTTTCTGTTCTTATTCACGAACAGGCAAAGAAGTACGGATCAAAACCGGTACTTACGTTCAAGAACTTTGGCGGTACGGAATGGAAAACCGTGTCGTGGAATCAATTCTCCATGCGCGTGAAGCAGGTGTCCAACGCCTTGCTCAACCTCGGAATCAAACCGCAAGAGAAGATTGCCGTGTTCGCGCAGAACTGCATACATTATCTATATACAGACTTCGGAGCATACGGCGTGCGCGCCACAAGTATCCCGTTCTATGCCACAAGCAGCGAGCAGCAGATTCAGTTCATGATTCACGATGCGAACGTGAGATTCCTTTTCGTAGGCGAACAGGAACAGTATGACAAGGCTCACCGCATCTTTGCGCTCTGCCCGTCGCTCGAACGCATCATCATCTTCGACAAAGGAGTGCGCATAAGTACGCACGACCCTGCCGCAATCTACTTTGAGGACTTCCTGAAACTCGGCGAGGGATTCCCGCGCCAGCCCGAAGTGGAGGAGCTTTGGGCGCAGGCCAACGACGAAGACCTGTGCAACATACTTTATACGAGCGGCACGACGGGCGACTCAAAGGGCGTGATGCTCACCTACGGGCAGTATGCTGCGGCTCTGAAAGCCAACGACGAGTGCGTGTCGGTGGGCGAAAACGACTGTGTCATCGACTTCCTGCCCCTCACGCACATCTTCGAGCGTGGCTGGGCTTACCTCTGTCTGAGCGAAGGCGCGCAACTGATAATCAACACTTATCCGAAGGAAATACAGCAGTCGATGAAGGAAACGCATCCGACGTGTATGTGTTCTGTGCCGCGGTTCTGGGAGAAAATCTACATCGCGGTGAAGGAGAAGATGGACAAGGTGGGACCTGTGCAGCGCAAACTGTTCATGCACGCGCTCGCAGTGGGCAAGAAACGCAACATAGAATACAAGAGCAAGTGCAAGCGCGTGCCGCTGCATTTAGAGCTGGAATATAAGTTCCTGAACAAGACCGTGCTAAGCCTTGTACGCAAGGAAATCGGTTTGGAGCGTCCGAACATCTTCCCGACAGCGGGAGCTTACGTGTCGCCGGAGGTCGAAATTTTCGTCCATTCCATCGGCATCAACATGGTTGTGGGCTACGGACTGACCGAGAGCCTGGCGACGGTGTCGTGCGATTGCTTTGACAAGGGCTATACCGTTGGCTCCGTAGGCAGGCCGATAAACGGCGTGGAGGTGAAAATCGGCAAAAACGACGAGATTCTACTCAAGGGTCCGACTATCACAAAGGGCTACTATAAGCGCGACACCACCAACGCGGCAGCCTTCGACGAAGACGGTTTCTTCCATACGGGCGACGCCGGATATATCAAGAACGGCGAGCTGTTCCTCACCGAGCGCATCAAAGACCTATTCAAGACCTCCAACGGCAAGTATATCTCGCCACAGCTCGTAGAGTCTATGCTGCTCGTAGACAAGTATATTGATCAGGTTGCAGTGATAGCCGACCAGTATAAGTTCGTTTCCGCGCTCATTGTTCCTGAGTTCAGACTGCTTGAGGAGTGGGCACGTGAGCGCAACATCAGCTTTGACAGTCGCGAAGACCTGTGCGCCAACCGCAAGGTGAACGCCATGATGACGGAACGGATAGAGACTTTGCAACAACGTCTGGCAAGCTATGAGAAGATAAAACGATTCACATTGCTGGCCCATCATTTCTCGATGGAATCGGGAGAATTGACAAATACGCTCAAGTTGAAGCGCGCTGTGATAAACAGGAATTTCAGGGATGTGATTGATAAGATGTATGAGGTGTAAGCCGATACGGCCCTGATAAAATTATAGTAATACGTAGTTAAGGATATATGATAACTGCCGACCAGTTGAAAGATGTGATGGAACGGGCCGAAGCTCTGCACCGTTATTTAGACATCGACAAAAAGAAAGTGGAGTTTGAGGAGGAGCAACTGCGCACGCAAGCACCCGATTTTTGGGACGACCCGCAACGCGCGCAGGAACAGATGAAGAAGGTTAAGGGCATCGAGAAGTGGCTCACGGGCTACAAGGAGGTGCGCCAATACGCCGACGAACTGCAACTGGCGTTCGATTTCTACCGCGACGAGATGGTTACGGAGGAGGAAGTGGATGCCGACTATGCGAAAGCGATAAACGCAATCGAGGCTCTTGAGCTGCGCAATATGCTGCGTCAGAAGGAAGACCCTATGGATTGCGTGCTGAAAATAAACTCAGGTGCGGGTGGCACGGAGAGTCAGGACTGGGCTCAGATGCTCATGCGTATGTATATGCGGTGGGCTGAAGCCAACGGATATAAGGTAACGATATCCAACATTCAGGACGGCGACGAGGCCGGAATAAAGAGCGTTACGATGCAGATTGAGGGCAACGAATATGCTTACGGCTACCTGAAAAGCGAGAACGGAGTGCACCGCTTGGTTCGCGTATCGCCGTTCAACGCGCAAGGCAAGCGCATGACGAGCTTCGCGTCGGTATTCGTTTCGCCACTCGTCGACGACACGATAGAGGTTTATGTGGACCCGTCGAAAGTGTCATGGGACTTGTTCCGAAGTGGCGGAGCAGGCGGTCAGAACGTCAACAAGGTGGAGACGGGCGTGCGACTGCGCTACCAATACACCGACCCCGACACGGGAGAGGAAGAGGAAATACTCATCGAGAACACCGAAAGCCGCAAGCAGTTGGAGAACAGGAACAACGCGATGCGACTCCTGAAATCGCAGTTATATGACCGCGCGATGAAGAAACGCCTCGAAGCGCAGGCTAAGATTGAGGCATCAAAGAAGAAAATAGAATGGGGAAGTCAGATAAGAAGCTATGTCTTTGACGACCGCCGCGTGAAAGACCACCGCACGAACTATCAGACAAGTGATGTGGATGCGGTAATGGACGGTAAGATAGACGGTTTCATAAAGGCATATCTCATGGAGTTTCCGGTAACAGACGAGGAGGCGTAATGGATAAAGGACGTCTCATCCGAAAGAGTAGTGGATTATGGATAGAGGATGCCGTCAAAAGGCGTAAGCCCCCCTTTGACCTCAGAACCTCAAAACCGGGAACCTCAAAACCCTTTAATAGAATAAACCTAAAAATATTACAACTATGAGCAAAAAGAACAGCAAGAAGCGTGCGAAATACGAGGCACGTCAGGAACAAGAGGCAAAGAACGTAATCAAATGGATATGCTGGGTGATGATAATACTCGCCGTAGCATATTGCGCTTTCTCAATGTTTATCGTTAACGGATAAATTAAGGCTTACTGACAGACTGAAAAAGAGCAAACGGATGAGCGGATTAGAGATAGAACGGAAGTTTCTCGTAAAAAAATCAATGGACTGGAAGGCGCAAGCCGACTCCGGCACACACATCAAGCAAGGCTATTTTGCCGCCGTCAACACGGTGCGTGTGCGCACTCGGGACGACAAAGCCTATCTCACCATAAAAGGGCCGTCGCGCAATGGCGGCATGACCAGATATGAGTTTGAGAAGGAGATAACGCCCGATGAGGCACAAAAGTTGTTTGAACTATGCGAGCCGGGTATCATCGACAAGCGCCGTTACCTTGTGAAAAGCGGCAATCACACCTTTGAAGTGGACGAGTTCTACGGCGAAAACGAAGGTCTTGTATTAGCCGAAGTCGAACTGGACAGCGAGGATGAAACTTTCGAAAAGCCCGATTTCATCGGTATGGAGGTAACGGGCGACCGCCGTTTCTATAACTCCCATATGCGCCGCAACCCTTTCCGGATTTGGCGCGACACCTTACCTGAAGAATACAGGTAGGCCAAACGGGGCGTAACGCGAGCGTTCAACCTTTGGAACGGAGCGTTGCCAGAAGGACACAGACAGGCAAAGCAAGTGTGGAACCGGAACCGTTGGCAACGAAATCGAGCCAATCTCCGTTGCGGACACCGTTAGTACAAGTAGCCTGGACTATCTCTACGAGTCCTCCCATAACAACCGGCAAGAGCCAGATGTATAACAGCAACGGCTTCTTGCCGATTTTTTTATGCTTCCGGAAATACTCATGCGCTACGCACATACTCAGCGAAAAGTACATCACAAGATGCGTCCATTTGTCTGCAAAGGTAACATTCGAGAGCGGAGTCTCAGGTATCGGAATGACACAAATAACCCAAATAAAAATTACGAGAAGTGTCGTAAGCGGGTAAATTTTAACGAAATTGATAGCTGTTTGCATGATTTGCCTGCGTTTTTGCTGCAAAAGTAGATATTTTTTTATACTTTTGCATTGTTTTTAAGTAATAATTTTATGTCGCAAACAGAAAGAGCCAACTTTGGCAGCAAGCTCGGAATGATACTTGCAACGGCCGGAGGCGCAGTGGGACTGGGCAATGTTTGGCGTTTTCCCTATATGGCCGGAGAGAATGGCGGGGCCGTGTTCATACTCATATACTTTGCCTGCGTGTTGCTGTTGGGCCTCCCCTGCATGGTCAGCGAGTTTATCATCGGCCGCCACGCAGCCTCGAATACGGCACGGGCCTACACAAAGCTCGCCCACGGAACGCCGTGGAAGTGGGTCGGTTACCTCGGTGTCCTCACCGGTTTCCTCATCACCGGCTATTACGGAGTGGTCTCAGGATGGTGTCTTCAATACTTTTTCTCATCCCTGACAGGCAGTCTGCACGGCACGCCGGAGTTCTTTCAGCAATACTTTGCCGACTTCAGTACCAACCCGTGGAAGCCTGTTCTCTGGCTCTTCCTGTTCCTTGTGATAACCCATTTCGTTATCATCCACGGCGTGAGGAACGGCATTGAGCGAGCATCGAAGATACTCATGCCCGTTCTTTTCATCCTCTTGCTCATCATTGTCGTGGCATCCTGTATGCTGCCGGGAGCGATAAACGGAATCTATTTCTTATTCAAGCCCGACTTCTCGAAGCTGACAAGCGATGTATTCCTCGGAGCGTTAGGCCAGTCCTTCTACTCTCTGAGCATCGCGATGGGCTGTATCTGCACATACGCGTCATACTACAGCCGGCAGACGAACCTCGCAAAGAGTGCCGTCCAGATAGCCGGCATCGACTCGATGGTGGCCATTCTTGCCGGACTGATGATATTCCCAGCGGCCTATTCCGTGGGAGTAAACCCCGACAGCGGCCCTTCGCTCATCTTCATCACCCTGCCAAACGTTTTTGAGAAAGCCTTTGTCGGAATGCCGATAATCGGTTTCCTCGTGTCGGTAACGTTCTATATACTGCTCGCTTTGGCCGCCCTCACCTCGCTAATCTCGCTCCATGAGGTCAGCACGGCGTTTTTTCAGGAAGAATTAAAGATTACCCGCAACCGCGCCGCGACCATCGTAACCGTGTCATGCGGTGTCATCGGCGCATTCTGCTCGCTCTCAATGGGCGACTGGAGTTTCCTTTCCATCGGCAGCAAGAACCTGTTCGACATCTTCGACTTCGTCACCGGACAGATATTCCTGCCCATAGGAGGATTCTTCACCTGCCTTTTCTTGGGCTGGTTTGTACCAAAGGAACTCGTAAAAGACGAGTTCACAAACTGGGGAACGCTCCGCGGAAACCTTTTCGGATGCTACTTTTTCCTCGTAAGATACATCTGTCCGTTAGCCATTCTCGCCATCTTCCTGCATCAGTTCGGCATAATCTGACACCGGAAAGTATAACATCTGACACAGGAAAACAAAACATCCGATGGCGGAAAGCGGAACAATAGATATTAAAACAAAATACAATCAGACTAATGTCAAATAAAAGAGACAACTTCGGCAAGCTCGGAGTGATACTTGCAACAGCCGGAAGTGCGGTGGGATTGGGCAACATCTGGCGTTTCCCTTTTATGACCGGACAAAACGGCGGAGCCGCATTCATACTGTTATATATAGCCTGCGTGCTGCTGCTGGGCATTCCCGGCATGGCCGCGGAGTTCATAGTAGGCCGGCACGGAGCCTCAAACGCAGCGCGAGCCTACCGTCGCATGACCGGCACTAAGGCGTGGGGACTCGTTGGCTTAATGGGAGTCATCACCTCAATCATCATCCTCGGCTTCTATGCTGTGGTGGCCGGATGGTGTCTGCAATATCTTTTTGCATCGCTCGCAGGCAACATCAAGGGCGACGCCACATTCGTAAAGGAATACTTCGCCACCTTCTCTTCCGACCCGCTGAAGCCCGTCCTCTGGGCCATCGCCTTTGTTCTGATTACCCATTTCGTGGTAACACGCGGCGTACGCAACGGCATTGAGAAAGCTGCGAATATACTTATGCCTACGCTGTTCGTACTTTTGATAGTCATCGTAGTAGCTTCATGCTCGCTGCCCGGTGCATTCAAGGGTATAGAATTCCTTTTCTATCCCGATTTTTCAAAGATTTCAGGCGGTGTTTTCCTCGACGCTCTCGGTCAGGCGTTCTTCTCCCTGAGCCTCGGCACAGCCTGTCTGTGCACCTACGCATCATATTTCAGCAGATCGACAAACCTCTTTAAGTCGTCAATGCAAATAGCTTTCCTCGACAGTATGATAGCTATTCTCGCCGGACTGATGATATTTCCGGCCGCATATTCCGTCGGCGTGAATCCCGACAGCGGCCCGTCGCTCATCTTCATCACCCTGCCCAATGTCTTCCAGCAGGCTTTTGCAGGAATGCCGTGGCTTGGGTATATCATCTCTATACTATTCTATGCACTCCTTGCACTCGCCGCGCTCACCTCGACCATATCCATGCACGAGATAGGAACAGCCTTCTTCTGCGAGGAACTCCACTTGTCACGCCGCAAGGGTGCCTATATCGTAACCATAACATGCTGTCTTTTGGCTGTGTTTTGCTCACTTTCGACCGGTGCGAAACCCGATTTGGGACTGTTCGGAATGAACCTCATGGGCTTCTGCGACTATCTCACGGCACAGATTCTTCTGCCTTTTGGTTCGTTCCTCACCTGCATTTTCATCGGCTGGTTCGTACCGAAGAAAATCGTAAAGGACGAGTTCACCAACTGGGGAACAGTATCCGGCAAGATATACGCCACGTGGCTGTTCATCATCCGCTTTGTCTGTCCGATATGTATAGCAGCGATTTTCGCCCACCAATTCGACATAATATAACGCAAAAGGCAGACGGTAGAGCGACCGCAATACTGTCTGCCAAAAACGTTTTCTTCTTTTATACTTAATATCTGTCATGAAAATAAAAGACTATTTCTACTTTCAGAAATCAGACCGCACGATAATTCTCATTCTTTTCGCCGCCATATCAGCAGCAGCCATCTTCATTTCATACTTCTATAAAGAAGTCCTGCCCCCCCCAATTACATCAAAAGAGAATACCTCCACCGCAGAAACGGCCTATACGACACGCCGTTACGGCACCTCAAAACAATATTACGCCACTCCCGGCCGGCAATATTATCAAACCGACGGAGTACGTGCCGAGCGATTTCCCTTCGACCCCAACACCGCCGACAGCACCACTCTGCTGCGTCTCGGTTTGCGTCCGTGGCAGGTTCGCAACATCTATAAATACCGTGCGCATGGCGGCGTGTACCGCAAACCGGAGGACTTCGCACGCCTCTACGGTCTCACCGCAGGGCAATACCGCGAACTGGAGCCTTACATCCGAATCTCGTCCGACTACGCCCCGGCCTCAACCCTCGTTGGGAAAAGGCAGGAACACGAGAGCTACGGGCGCGACACACTGCTCTACCCCATCAAAATAAAGGCCACGGAACACATTGTCCTGAACACAGCCGACACCACCATGCTGAAGAAAGTACCGGGAATAGGCAGCGGATGGGCACGCACCATCACGGCCTACGGTGAGCGATTGGGCGGCTACACCAGCGTTTCGCAGTTATCAGAAATAGAGGGATTCCCCGAGGAAACACTGAAATACTTTATTGTTAGCAATCCCAATCCGCGCAAACTGAACATAAACAAGCTCACGCTTTCGCAACTGCGCCGCCATCCCTACATCAATTTCTACCAGGCGCGCGCCATCTGCGACTACCGCAGACTAAAAGGAACAATAACCGACCTCACCCAACTGCATTTGCTAAAGGAATTTCCCACCGAAGCCATCGAACGGTTAAGACCGTATGTGGAGTACTAAGCGCAAGTTAGGAAAAGAGTTAACAATCTCTCCGAAAGCACAATTTTCCCTCCCATTTTATTTCTGTAATTGCAATAAAATTAGTATCTTTCCTCTATAAAACCTAATAGATTTCCGGGTAGGAGTAACTAAAACAAAGGACTTTGGCCAAGTATTTCTTAAAATGGCACATAACATCCCACACCCACGCATAAACGCGGATGTGGGGAATTATCATACTTTCCTCTTCGAGCTCAAGGCTCAAACTGGCTTCCATGGCCACCCGTGGGATAAGTTAATTTGTAAGCGAGGTCAGAACCATCACAAAGATAATAGCCTTTCCATGAGTGGTATATCGTTGTCACCCGTTTGAAGCGGGCGATTGACGATCTTGTTTTTGGAAGTCTACGTAATCCGTCTTGTCGTGGATTACATGCCATGCGGCAACTAACAACTTTCTAGCCACGGACACAATAACCTTCATCTTGTTTTTCTTTCTGACTTGCGTCTGGTGGTAGGAGAATCTGCTGAAAAAACAGTTCTTTGTCCTGCTTGCAGCCCATGCGCACTGAATGATGTTCTTACGCAAATAGACATTGCCGTGAGTTATGCGACGTGACTTGAACTTCCTGTTGGACTCGTCGTTTCTCGGTCTCAGCCCACTCCAAGCTGCAAGGTGGTTGGCCGTTTCGAACTTGCTCATGTCCGTTCCGATCTCTGCGATCAATGATGTGGCCGTACGCTCCTTTACTCCTGGTATGGTCTGCAACCGTCTCAACTCGTCAGGATATTTCTCCTTACATATATCCAACATTCTCTCAAGGCACTCTTGCTTGTGTTCCTCGGCTAAGTCAAGCTCCTCACGCAACTGCCTGAGCACGTCTATCTCCGCTTGTGATACGACACCGGTCAGCGAGGCCAGTATTGTTTCCCTGCCGTGATGTTTGATGATGCGTCCGTGGATTTCTTCTATCAGAATCTCCGGGTCTGTCACACCCTCGGATATTTTCCGCACCACGTCCTTGTAGCTCTTACAGTCCACGTTGGACACATAATTGCTCAGTCGGATATTGCATCGCTGCATCACGGCATCAAGTTTGGACAACTTGCGGACGATTTCCTCGTCAAGGTCGAAGATACGTCTGTCGTACTGGCGGAGCTGCTGTATATCCTCAGGTGGCACGAAACTGCTACTGATAAGATTTTTCATCGTGCACTCGGCAATCCATTGTGCGTCAGCAACATCGCTTTTGTGTCCGGGCAGCTGTTTGATGAAATAAGGGTTGACGAGCTGCAGGTGAAAATTGGGCGCAAGAATGCGCCAAATGGGAATCCAGTAGACGCTCGTACTCTCCATGGACACTTTCTCCACATGATGGGCGAGCAACAAATCACGCATCTGATGCAGTTGAAATGTTAAAACTCCGAAAACTTTCTCGATTAATTCGCATCCTCGCTCAAAATACAAAGATATACACTAAATTTGCAGAAAAATTCAGGATATGAGTATCAATACATTCATTCAGCGTCCTCTTTTGTCGGCAGTCATCTCCGTGTTGATTGTGATCGCCGGCATCGTAGGTCTCGAGAGCCTGCCCGTGGAGCAGTATCCCGATATCGCACCGCCGACGGTCTTTGTCTCCGCCAACTATCCCGGAGCCAGTGCCGAGACGGTCATCAAGAGTGTTATCACGCCTTTGGAGGAGAGTATCAACGGTGTTGAAGGCATGACGTATATGACCTCATCAGCCAGCAATGGCGGCGAGGCTGACATCACGGTCTACTTTAAGAAGGGTATTGATCCCGACATGGCGGCTGTCAATGTTCAGAACCGTGTGCAGTCGGCCCTTGCAAACCTTCCGGCGGAGGTAACAAAGGAGGGTGTACAAACAGAGAAACAGCAGAATGCAGAGCTCATGACTTTGGCTCTTTGTTCTACCGACGGGAGATTCGACGAGAATTTCCTCAACAACTACATGAACATCAATGTCATCCCGCGGTTGAAACGTATCCAGGGTATTGGCCGTGTTGAGCTCTTTGGCTCAAGCTATAACATGCGACTGTGGCTCGATCCCAACAAGATGAAAGCCTACAGTCTGGTGCCCGCAGATATCACTGCTGCCTTGGAAGCTCAGAATATAGAGGCTGCTACTGGCTCCTTCGGTCAGAACCACGCCAATGCTTTTGAGTATACAATGAAATACCGTGGTCGCTTCTCTACGCCCGAACAGTTTGGCAACATCGTTATCCGCAGTACGCAGAATGGTCAGATCCTGCGCTTGCGTGATGTGGCGCGCGTGGAATTAGGTGCTGACGCTTACAACTTCACGACACAGCTCGACGGTAAGCCGGCAGCTAGCGCTATGTTGCAGCAGACAGCCGGCAGCAACGCCTCTGAGATCATCAATACCATTGATAAGGAGTTGGAAGATCTTTCGACTCAGTTGCCTCCGGGTATGAAGTTTCAGAAGATCAACGACACGAACCACTTCCTCAATGCCTCGATCAATGTCGTTATCCACACGCTCTTTGAGGCATTGTTGCTTGTCATCCTTGTGGTCTATGTCTTCCTTCAGGACATCCGCTCCACGATCATCCCTTCTATCTCCATTGTCGTCTCTATCATTGGAACATTCGGTGCCTTGCAGTTGATGGGCTTCAGCATCAACCTGTTGACGCTCTTCGCCCTTGTGCTCGCCATCGGTACGGTTGTCGATGATGCCATCATTGTTGTGGAGGCTGTGCAGGCCAACTTTGACAAAGGCTACCGCTCGCCTTATCTTGCTTCACGCGATGCCATGGGGTCGGTGACCTCAGCTTTAGTCACCTCTACGCTGATCTTCATGGCTGTGTTCATTCCTGTGAGCATGATGGGAAGTACGTCGGGTGCTTTCTATCGCCAGTTCGGTCTCACCATGGCGGTGGCTGTAGGCATCTCGTTTATCAACGCCATGACGCTGTCGCCCGCCTTGTGCGCTCTCTTGCTGAGGCCCTATAAAGACGAGAACGGTAATGAGAAGAACAACTTTGCTGCCCGCTTCCGCCGTGCTTTCAATGCGGTGTTCAGTGTTCTTGAGGATAAATACACGCGCGCTGTTTCTGCGTTCATCCGACATAAATACGTGTCTTATGGCATCGTGGCTGCCGCTGTGGCGCTCCTCGTCTTCCTTGTTAAGATCACGCCTACAGGTCTGCTGCCTCAGGAAGACACGGGTATGGTCTATGTCAGTATGAACACCCGTCCGGGTACCTCCATGCACGACAATGCCAAGGCAATGAATACCGTCAGTAAACTTGTGGCGAGTGTGCCCGGTGTGGCCCATGTGGCTGCTGTCAATGGCTATTCGTTCACCTCTTCGGGTTCCAACTCCGCCATGATCTTTGCTCCGTTGGCTGAATGGAAAGACCGTAAGGATCCGTCAGAGTCGGTAGACAGTATCGTGGAGCGGATCATGGCGGTCACGTCCTTGGTGAAAGACGCCGACGTGCTCGTGATGACACCGCCAATGGTGCCTGGATTCAGCATGAGCAGTGGACTGGAATTTAACTTACAGGACCGCACTGGAAGTTCAACGGCACAGTTTCAGCGCGTGAAAGATGCCTTTGTCGATGAGCTCTCCCGTCAGCCGGAGATCGGTCAGGCCTTCTCCGATTTCTCAGCAAGTTATCCGCAGTTCTGGCTCGATGTCGATGCCGCCAAATGTCAGCGGGCTGGGGTGTCACCGAGTGATGTGCTCTCAACGATAGCCGGTTACTATGGCGGTTCATATATCTCCAACTTCAACCGCTTCTCCCGTCTTTATCACGTCACGATGCAGGCTGAGGCGGCTGACCGTGTCACTCGTCAGTCGCTCAACAATGTATATGTGCGGTTGAATGACGGTCAAATGGCACCGGTCAACAACTTTGTCACACTGACTCCGACGATGGGTCCGCAAGGTCTCTCTCGATTCAATATGTTCAACTCCATCAGTGTCAATGCCGATCCTGCTCCGGGTTACAGCTCGGGTCAGGCTATGGATGCCGTGGCGCGTGTGGCTAAGCAGACGCTCCCGTCCGGTTACAGCTATGAATACAGTGGCTTAAGCCGTGAGGAAGGCAAGACCAGTAACAACTTCGCTATCGTTGCCGGGCTGAGTCTGTTGATCATCTATCTTGTGCTTGTGGCCCTCTATGAGAGTCTTATCCTGCCGTTTGCCATTCTGCTCGCTGTTCCGGTGGGTGTGATGGGCAGCTTTCTCTTCGCGCAGCTCTTTGGCCTTCAGAACAATATCTACCTTCAGACGGGTGTTGTCCTGCTCATCGGTCTGTTGTCGAAGACGGCCATCCTGCTGACGGAGTATGCCGTGAAACGTCGTGAGGCCGGCATGCGTATCACCCAGGCCGCCTTCTCTGCTGCCCAGGCCCGTCTGCGTCCGATCCTCATGACGGTCCTCGCCATGATCTTAGGCTTGTTGCCGCTGATGGCGGCTACAGGCGTAGGAGCCAATGGTAGCCGGTCCTTAGCTTCGGGTGTTGTGGGTGGCATGCTGATCGGCAGCATCGCGCTGCTTTTCCTTGTCCCCGCCTTCTTCGTCATCTTCCAATGGATGCAGGAGCACTGGATGCCCCGACGACTCATTGATGTGCTGAGGATGCAGAAAGTCAGACCCTAATATCAAGCGTCGTACCCTCACCCTCTATCGAATGGACGGAAACTTTTCCGCCCATTTTTTCTATGATGGCTTTGGAGAGAGCCAAGCCTACGCCGTGCCCTTTCCTCTATAAAACCTAATAGATTTCCGGGTAGGAGTAACTAAAACAAAGGACTTTGGCCAAGTATTTCTTAAAATGGCACATAACATCCCACACCCACGCATAAACGCGGATGTGGGGAATTATCATACTTTCCTCTTCGAGCTCAAGGCTCAAACTGGCTTCCATGGCCACCCGTGGGATAAGTTAATTTGTAAGCGAGGTCAGAACCATCACAAAGATAATAGCCTTTCCATGAGTGGTATATCGTTGTCACCCGTTTGAAGCGGGCGATTGACGATCTTGTTTTTGGAAGTCTACGTAATCCGTCTTGTCGTGGATTACATGCCATGCGGCAACTAACAACTTTCTAGCCACGGACACAATAACCTTCATCTTGTTTTTCTTTCTGACTTGCGTCTGGTGGTAGGAGAATCTGCTGAAAAAACAGTTCTTTGTCCTGCTTGCAGCCCATGCGCACTGAATGATGTTCTTACGCAAATAGACATTGCCGTGAGTTATGCGACGTGACTTGAACTTCCTGTTGGACTCGTCGTTTCTCGGTCTCAGCCCACTCCAAGCTGCAAGGTGGTTGGCCGTTTCGAACTTGCTCATGTCCGTTCCGATCTCTGCGATCAATGATGTGGCCGTACGCTCCTTTACTCCTGGTATGGTCTGCAACCGTCTCAACTCGTCAGGATATTTCTCCTTACATATATCCAACATTCTCTCAAGGCACTCTTGCTTGTGTTCCTCGGCTAAGTCAAGCTCCTCACGCAACTGCCTGAGCACGTCTATCTCCGCTTGTGATACGACACCGGTCAGCGAGGCCAGTATTGTTTCCCTGCCGTGATGTTTGATGATGCGTCCGTGGATTTCTTCTATCAGAATCTCCGGGTCTGTCACACCCTCGGATATTTTCCGCACCACGTCCTTGTAGCTCTTACAGTCCACGTTGGACACATAATTGCTCAGTCGGATATTGCATCGCTGCATCACGGCATCAAGTTTGGACAACTTGCGGACGATTTCCTCGTCAAGGTCGAAGATACGTCTGTCGTACTGGCGGAGCTGCTGTATATCCTCAGGTGGCACGAAACTGCTACTGATAAGATTTTTCATCGTGCACTCGGCAATCCATTGTGCGTCAGCAACATCGCTTTTGTGTCCGGGCAGCTGTTTGATGAAATAAGGGTTGACGAGCTGCAGGTGAAAATTGGGCGCAAGAATGCGCCAAATGGGAATCCAGTAGACGCTCGTACTCTCCATGGACACTTTCTCCACATGATGGGCGAGCAACAAATCACGCATCTGATGCAGTTGAAATGTTAAAACTCCGAAAACTTTCTCGATTAATTCGCCATCCTCGCTCAAAATACAAAGATATACACTATCTTTGTGAACGTCAAGGCCGCATACTGATCTCATAAGCCTAACTTTTAGAGGGTTAAACAATAAGACCTCAAAGATAATAAATAATTGTGACTTAGAGCACGCAAAATAGGATTGAGCGTATGTCGGCCTTGATTTTCCATGTTGTCGGCTCTTCGGGGAGGAAATCTATTAGGTTTTTTATCTCAACTGGCTTATAACTCGGGAATTTTATCTAAATTTGCAAAGTTAATGTGCCCAGTTCGGGGAACGTCCGTAAAGTGCTAAGATGATGGCCGTTTACCGAACAATCCGGCTGAAAAGAACAATCAAAAAGCAATGGCAAACATAGAAAACAACGAAAGTAACTATTCCGCCAGTAATATTCAGGTCCTCGAAGGACTTGAGGCAGTGCGCAAACGCCCTGCGATGTACATCGGCGACATAAGCGAGAAAGGACTTCATCACCTCGTAAACGAGACTGTGGACAACTCTATCGACGAGGCTATGGCCGGTTACTGCACCGACATAGAGGTAACTATCAACGAGGACAACTCTATCACCGTGGAGGACAACGGCCGCGGTATTCCGGTGGATATGCACGAGAAACTGCACAAGAGTGCGTTGGAGGTCGTTATGACTGTGCTCCACGCAGGAGGTAAGTTCGACAAAGGCTCGTATAAGGTCAGCGGAGGATTGCACGGTGTGGGTGTGAGTTGCGTAAACGCGCTCTCTACACACATGAAGTCGCAGGTGTTTCGCGACGGGAAAATATATCAGCAGGAATACGAACAGGGCAAGCCGCTATATCCCGTAAAGATAATCGGCGAGACAGAGAAGCGCGGAACACGCCAGCAGTTCTGGCCGGACGGCTCTATATTCACCACAACGGAATATAAATGGGACATCATCTCACGCCGTATGCGCGAGCTTGCGTTCCTCAACGCCGGCATAAGAATCACCTTGACAGACCTGCGTCCGGACGAAGACGGAAAGACAAAGCAGGAGGTATTCCACGCAAAAGAGGGACTGAAGGAATTTGTGCGCTACGTTGACCGCCATCGCACTCACCTCTTCGATGACGTGATTTATCTGAAGACCGAGAAGCAGGGCATCCCTATCGAGGTTGCAATAATGTATAACACCGACTATTCGGAGAACATCCACTCTTACGTAAACAATATCAATACGATAGAAGGCGGTACTCACCTGACCGGTTTCCGTATCGCCCTGACCCGCGTTCTGAAGGCTTATGCCGATCAGGACCCGCAGATTTCAAAGCAGATTGAGAAGGCTAAGATTGAGATTGCAGGCGAGGACTTCCGCGAAGGACTCACGGCGGTAATCTCGATAAAGGTTGCCGAGCCGCAGTTTGAGGGTCAGACAAAGACCAAGCTGGGCAACAGCGAGGTGGCCGGAGCCGTACAGCAGGCTGTAGGCGAGGCTCTGACATATTATCTCGAAGAGCATCCGGCTGAGGCAAAGCGAATCTGTGAGAAGGTAGTACTGGCTGCAACAGCCCGTATTGCAGCGCGCAAGGCACGTGAAAGTGTGCAGCGCAAGAACGTGATGAGTGGCTGGGGACTGCCAGGAAAGCTCGCCGACTGTTCCAACAAAGACCCGCAAAAGTGCGAGATATTCCTCGTCGAGGGTGATTCGGCCGGCGGTTCGGCAAAACAGGGACGCGACCGTTACACGCAAGCCATACTGCCGTTGCGCGGTAAGATTCTTAACGTGGAGAAGGTGCAGTGGCACCGCGTGTTCGAGGCCGAGTCGGTAATGAACATCATACAGGCCATCGGCGTGCGCTTCGGCGTTGATGGTGAGGCCGACCGCGAGGCAAACACCGACAAACTGCGCTACGACAAGATAATCATCATGACCGATGCCGACGTCGATGGTTCACACATCGACACGCTTATCATGACTCTCTTCTTCCGCTTCATGCCGAAGGTGATTGAGGAAGGGCACCTGTATATCGCCACTCCGCCGCTCTATCTCTGCACATATAAGAATAAGGTGAAGGAGTATTGCTACACGGAGCAGCAGCGTCAGGCGTTCCTCGACAAGTACGGCGACGGCGTTGAAGACGGAAAGAGCATCCACACACAACGCTACAAAGGTCTGGGTGAGATGAATCCGGAGCAACTTTGGGAGACAACAATGGACCCGAAGACACGTCTCCTGAAGCAGGTGACGATAGAGAATGCTGCCCAGGCCGACGAGATTTTCTCAATGCTGATGGGTGATGACGTGGAACCGCGCCGCGAGTTCATAGAGAAGAACGCCACATACGCCAACATTGACGCATAAGGCAAGCACCGAAAGCGTGCGCGAAACTATATAAAAGCGAGACAAGATAATAGCCGCAGCCAACAGAGATTGATACAGATGACACATAACGGATAGTCTGTGAAAGTCTGTGTTGGCTGCGGCCTTTTTAAAACCATACTATTACGCCACATGAAAAGACAATTCTTCGTATTCCTGTCTGTCCTCGCCGCCACTGCGGCAATGGCCCACCGACAAACTACTTTGAGCGATGCAACAGACGCTTCGGCTGAATGTGAGATGATTCTCCAGAGCAGACTGAACATTCTCGACAAGGTAAAATACGAAATAGAACTCCTGCCGGCACTTCCCGAGCAGTGGAAAGACGGCAGCGTGGAAGGCATCTGCGCCCGCGGCGGCTTCGAAGTGAGCATGACCTGGAAAGACGGCAGAGTGTCCGAGGCTCGCATCCACAGCAAAAAGGGCGGCAAGGTCAGAGTGATATACAACGGAACTGAAAAGGTTTTACAAATAAACAAAGGAAAAACCAAAATACTATAATGAACGACAATAAAGTAGTAGAAATATCGGTGGCACACGCCAAGAGCCTGAATCCGAACGAATGTTACATCGATGACGACATAATACTATTCGAGGACTTCGCCAAAATTCCCCTACCAGCGGAGTCGGCACGCATGAACTGCCTCTTTGTGGCACTCTGCACCGAGGGCAAGGCGGGCTATACCGTAGACACAAAGGAGCGCACCATCGCCAAGAACGATGTCATAATTGTGAGCGAAGGCCAGGTGGTGGGCGACTATATGCTGAGCCGCGACTGCACCGGAATAGCCATCATGATGTCGTATGACTTCTTCCGCGAGACGATAAGCGACATTCACGAACTTTCGCAACTGTTCCTTTTCTCGCGCACCCATCCTGTGTTCAGACTCGATGAAAGCGAGGTAGACATCATAAAAGAATATTTCTCGCTGATAAAAAGGAAGGCTAACGAAACCGGCCACCACTTCCGCAAGGAGCTGGTATGCACACTGATAAAGTCGCTCATATACGATATGAGTAACGTCATATACAGAATACAGATGCAAGGCACACGCAAGCAGACACGCGCGGAGTCTATCTTCACATCGTTCATCAAGCTCGTAGAGCAGAACTTCCGTGTGGAGCGACGCGTCGGCTGGTATGCCGAGCAGATGTGCATAACGCCGAAATATCTGTCGGAGACCGTCAAGACGGTGAGCAAGCGACGCCCGAACGAGTGGATAGACAACTACGTCATGTCCGAACTTTGCGTACTTCTGAAAAACAGTTCCATGAGCATCAAGGAGATAACGCAGGCCATGCACTTTCCAAACCAGAGTTTCCTCGGCAAGTTCTTCAAGGAACACGTGGGCGTATCACCAAAGGAATGGCGCAAGGGATAATCCGGCTTACTTTCGGTTCTCCGTGTCAGAAAATTGGTCTGGTTATTATTTGGCTGTTCAAAAAAAACTCCGTACCTTTGGCGAAAAGGAAAAACATTCACTAAAAACACGCAGCTTGGGAGGACAAACACATGATAACGCAAGAAAATTTCGATGCCAACTACGTTGATACGATAGAACAACAAGAGATTGACAAGTTCGTCTGCCACGAGATGTCGAGGCAGATGCACCGATACATAAAGGCCATGAAGGGCACTCACCGCCACATGCTGAGGTTCGAGGAAAGGCTTCAGTCTATGACAATACCCGAACGGGAGCGAGCCATCGCCCACTACATCGACCTCAACCGCCATTCCATCGACGGACTGGACTTTAAGATTGTGCTCACGAGGGCTATGGCAAACTACTGCGACACGTTCGAGTATCTGCTGAAGATGGTCAACGACCGCCGCAAGATGGTGGACTATCTGCACCGCATCCGCAGCAAGTATATCCGCTATCATGAGGTGTTCGAGGAGAATGGCAAGTTTGGAATACGCGACAGCGAGGGCACGGTAACCGTTCCGGCAGAATATGATTTCCTGCGCACCTGCTACGTCTACGTTGATGACCTGCTCACAATGCCAATCATCGCGCAACGCGACGGCAAGCTCGGGCTGGTGCTGCCTGACGGCAAGAACACAGTTGTTGCACCGTTCATATACGATGATATATCACTGCGCGAGGAACCGCCATTCTTCGAGACAATGCGCAACGGCAAGGAAGGCCGCCTGAATGCCGACGGCACCGAGGCTCCCATGTGACCCCATCGCATTTTTTTTGCACAAAATTATAGCTAAAATTTATTCTGAAAGAGGCTCTTTTGGAACAAATTTTAGCTATAATTTTATCCTCCTCTATCTCCTTGATTTACAATAAGATACAAAAACGGCTACAAAAGAAGCCCGTTTAGTCTCAGTACTGCACCCGAAATACTCCAGTAATCAGGCCCGAATTACTCGAGTACTGCGCCCGAAATACTCCAGTACTGCGCCCAAAATACTCAAGTACTGCACCCGAAATACTCCAGTACTAAAGGTTGTATGAACTCCAGGATGGCTAAAACACTTCCAACTATGGCCGTAACATTTCTCAAAAAAATCTTGTTTTTACGCACTCGTTCCACTCTAAAAGAAAATAAAAGGCTTTTATTTCAGAATACAACGATTTTAACCTTAAAATATAACATATTGTTATTTTAACTAAAAAACAAGATTAATTGCTTTACGATTTTTGCACAAATAGACTATCATTTTGAAAGTAATTCAGTAATTTTGCAAACGTTTTGATAGGAAATACAGTTTTATAAAATTAATAAGAAAGCAAAAGATGGGAAATGGATTGTATAATGCAGCCTACGAACACGATGCCTGTGGCGTAGGTATGGTGGTTAACATCCACGGCAACAAAAGCCATGATTTGGTCGACAATGCGTTGAAAGTGCTCGAGAATATGCGCCACCGCGGTGCAGAGGGTGCAGACAACAAGACCGGCGATGGCGCGGGTATCATGTTGCAGATACCCCACGAGTTTATTTTGTTGCAGGGAATACCTGTGCCGGAGAAGGGAAAATACGGCACGGGACTTGTTTTTCTTCCGAAAGATGAGAAGCGGCAGCAGGACATCCTCAGCATAATGATTGAGGAAATAGAGCGCGAGGGACTGCAACTGATGCACCTCCGCAATGTGCCTACTAACCCTTCGTGCCTCGGCGAGGCGGCTCTGTCTACCGAGCCGGCTATCAAGCAGGTGTTCATCACGGGCGTAACAGATGACAAACTGCCGCAGTTTGAGCGCACATTATATATAATAAGGAAGAAGATAGAGAAGCGCGTGTCTGACAAGGACTTCTATATCTGCTCTCTGTCCAACAAGAATATCGTCTATAAGGGAATGCTTTCGAGTATGCAGGTGCGCCAGTATTTCCCCGATTTGACTAACAATTACTTCACGAGCGGCCTGGCATTGGTTCATTCCCGCTTCTCAACCAACACCTTCCCTACGTGGTCTTTGGCTCAGCCGTTCCGTCTCTTGGCGCACAACGGTGAGATAAACACCATCCGCGGAAACCGCGGCTGGATGCAGGCGAGGGAGAGTGTGCTGTCGAGCGAGACTTTAGGAGACATCCGCGAGATTTCCCCGATATGCCAGCCGGATATGTCCGACTCCGCATCTTTGGACAATGTATTCGAGTTTTTCGTCATGAGCGGGCTCTCATTGCCCCACGCCATGGCTGTGATGGTACCCGAGAGCTTCAACGACAAGAACCCTATTCCCGAGGATTTGAGGGCTTTCTACGAGTATCATTCTATACTTATGGAACCGTGGGACGGCCCTGCCGCACTGCTGTTCAGCGACGGCCGCTACGCCGGAGGTATGCTCGACCGTAACGGTCTGCGTCCGGCGCGCTACACGATAACCAAAAACGACATGATGGTTGTAGCCAGTGAGGTGGGCGTGATGGACTTCGACCCGACGGAAATAGCCGAGAAGGGACGCCTTCAGCCCGGAAAGATATTGCTTATAGATACTCAGGAGGGCAAGATTTACTATGACGGAGAAATCAAGGCGGAGCTTGCCGGCGAGCATCCTTACCGTCAGTGGCTCTCTACAAACCGCATACAGCTCGAGAAACTCAAGTCGGGCCGCAAGGTGGACAATGCCGTTGAGGACCTTACACGCCACGAAATGATGTTCGGCTACGGCGAGGAGGATGTCGACGGAACCATCGTTCCGATGTCGACAAAGGGTCAGGAGCCTACCGCAAGTATGGGTAACGACACACCGCTGGCTGTTCTCAGCGACCGCCCTCAGGTGTTCTTCAACTACTTCCGCCAGCAGTTCGCGCAGGTAACGAACCCCGCCATCGACTCCATCCGTGAGAATCTCGTGATGTCGCTCACCGAATACATCGGCCGTGTGGGCACGGGCATCCTCAATCCGAACGAAAGCAACTGCAAGATGGTGCGCCTGCCGCATCCTATACTTACCAATACGCAGCTCGACATACTCTGCAACATCCGCTACAAAGGCTTCAATACCGTGAAGCTACCGATGGTTTTCGAGTGCAGCAAGGGCGAGGACGGACTTCGCGACGCGCTCGACAAGCTCTGTCATGACGCGGAACGCAGCGTTGACGAGGGCTATAACTACATCATTCTGACCGACCGCGCTGTAGATAAGACACACGCCGCCATTCCGAGTCTGCTCGCCGTGAGTGCCGTCCACCACTATCTCATCAGCGTGGGCAAGCGCGTTCAGACCGCGCTTATCGTGGAGAGCGGCGAGATTCGTGAGGTTATGCACGCAGCATTGCTGCTCGGTTACGGTGCGTCGGCACTCTGTCCGTATCTCACCTACGCCATCCTCGACGACCTTGTTAAGCGCGGCAAGATTCAGGAAAACTACGAAACGGCAGAAGCCAACTATATAAAAGCGGTGAAGAAGGGTCTGTTCAAGATTATGGCTAAGATGGGAATATCCACTATCCGCAGCTACCGCGGCGCGAAAATCTTCGAGAGCATCGGTCTGTCGGAGAGCCTGTTGAAGACCTACTTCGGCACGGAGATATCGACAATCGGCGGTATCGGACTGGAGACCATTGCCCGCGATGCCATCCGTCTGCACGACAAGGCTTTCGGAAACACGAAGCCGGCAGACTTCCTGCCCAATCAGGGACAGTTCCATTGGCGCAAGGACGGCATCAGCCACGCATGGAATCCGCAGACCATCGCCACATTGCAGTTATCCACCCGCACGGGCAACTACGAGAAATACAAGGAGTTTGCGCGGCTTGTCGACGAGAAAGAGAAGCCGATATTCATCCGCGACTTCTTCAGCTTCAAGCGAAATCCAATCTCAATAGATAAGGTTGAGCCGGTGGAGAGCATCGTGAAGCACTTCGTTACGGGCGCAATGAGCTTCGGAGCGTTGTCGAAGGAGGCTCACGAGGCTATGGCGCTTGCGATGAACAAGCTCGGCGCGCGCTCTAACACAGGCGAAGGCGGTGAGGACAGCGAGCGTTTCCACACCGAAGTGGACGGTATTTCGCTCTCATCTAAGACAAAACAGGTGGCATCGGGACGTTTCGGCGTTACGACCGAGTATCTCGTGAATGCCGAAGAGATACAGATTAAGGTGGCACAGGGTGCAAAACCGGGCGAGGGAGGACAGCTCCCGGGCTTCAAGGTGAACGAGGTCATCGCCAAAACGCGCCACTCCATACCCGGCATCTCGCTCATTTCACCGCCACCTCACCACGATATTTATTCGATAGAGGACCTCGCGCAGCTCATCTTCGACCTGAAGAACGTGAACCCGAAGGCTGCCATCAGCGTGAAACTCGTTGCCGAGAGCGGTGTGGGAACAATCGCTGCGGGCGTTGCGAAGGCTAAGGCAGACCTCATTGTCATCTCCGGCGCAGAGGGAGGAACGGGTGCAAGTCCTGCATCGAGTATGCGTTTTGCCGGCATTTCGCCCGAAATCGGTCTTGCGGAGACCCAACAGACTCTCGTAAAGAACGGCTTGCGTGGTCAGGTCCGTCTACAGGTTGACGGTCAGATAAAGACCGGTCGCGACATTGTTCTCATGGCAATGCTCGGCGCCGAGGAGTTCTCTTTCGGTACGGCGGCGCTCATTGTACTCGGTTGTGTGATGATGCGTAAGTGTAATCTCAACACCTGTCCGATGGGAGTTGCTACTCAAGACCCGAAGTTGCGTGCCCATTTCCGCGGCCATTACGAATATCTCGTAAACTATTTCACGTTCATCGCACAGGAGGTGCGCGAGTATTTGGCCGAGATGGGATACACTTCGCTCAACGATATAGTTGGACATACGGAGCTGATAGTATCGAAGAGCGAGGATGGAGGAATGAGAAATGAGAATGGCAGCATAAAGATTGAGGAGAAAAGCATATCACAATCATCAATAAAGAACCCCAAGCACGCATTGCTCGACTTCCGCCGCCTGCTCTTCAAAGAGACTGGAAACACATCTCTTTATCATACTGCCGACCAGAAGCATGACCTCGCTGAGGTACTGGATCAGCGCATAATACACGGTGCGGAGGCTGCCATCGACCACAAAGAGGAGGTGAATCTCGACTTTGCGATAAAGAATACAGACCGCGCAGCGGGTACAATGCTCAGCGGAAAGATTGCTGAGAAGTACGGAGAAGACGGACTTCCCGACAAGACCATCAACGTTAAGTTCAAAGGTTCAGCCGGTCAGAGCTTCGGAGCGTTCCTTGTGAAGGGCGTAGACTTCAAACTTGAGGGCGAGGCCAACGACTATTTCGCAAAGGGACTGAGTGGCGGCCGAGTTTCGATACTGCCTCCGATACGTTCCAACTTCAGCGCAGAAGACAACATTATTGCCGGAAACACCGGTCTGTATGGTGCCACAAGCGGTGAGTTGTATATCAACGGAAAGGTAGGCGAACGCTTCGGTGTGCGCAATTCGGGTGCCATCGCCGTCATCGAGGGCGCGGGCGACCACTGCTGCGAGTATATGACGGGCGGCCGGGTGGTAGTTCTTGGCGAGACAGGACGCAACTTCGCAGCCGGCATGAGTGGCGGTGTGGCCTACGTATGGGATAAGAACCACAACTTCGATTACTTCTGTAATATGGATATGGTGGAGATAAATCTCGTGGAAGACAGCAGCTACCGCAAGGAGTTGCACGAACTTATCCGTCAGCATTACCTCTATACCGGCTCGAAACTGGCACGCACCATGCTCGATGACTGGAATCACTACGCCGACGAGTTCATTCAGGTGGTACCGATAGAATACAAGCGCGTGCTCCAAGAAGAGCAGATGAAGAAGTTGCAACAGAAAATTGCTGATATGCAGAGAGACTATTAAAATGAAGAATGAGGAATGAAGAATGAAGAATCGCCTGGCGGGATGACATTATATAAAAGGCCAAAAGGCATAATATAAAAAACAGTATGCCATTATATAAAATGGTTCTTGACGTGTGGTTCTCGTTCTTCTTCAACATCCTTCAAGTATTAATGATATAATAAAGTAGAAGAATAAGCATGAAAGAAAGAATACGGCGTAGCCCGATTCTTCATTCTTCACTCTTCATTCTTCATTAAAACAACATGGGAAATCCAAAAGCATTTCTGTCTATCGACCGCAAAGAGGCCGGTTACAGACCAATAAACGATAGAATTCACGACTTCTCGGAAGTTGAACAGACACTGAACAGTAACGACAGACGACAGCAGGCATCGCGCTGTATGGACTGCGGCGTACCTTTCTGCCATTGGGCTTGTCCGCTCGGAAACAAACCGCCGGAATGGAACGACGCTCTACATAAGGGCGATTGGGAACTGGCTTACAGACTGTTGAACGCCACAAACGACTTCCCAGAGTTCACCGGACGCGTGTGTCCGGCACTCTGCGAAAAGGCTTGCGTGCTCAATCTGATGAACCACACGCCGACAACAAACCGCGAAAATGAGGCGGCAATAACAGAACACGCGTTCCAAGAGGACTTCGTCCGCGTGGAAACGCCTGAGCGCAACGGCAAGACAGTAGCGGTGATTGGTGCCGGACCGGCAGGACTCGCAGCCGCAAACCAGCTCAACCGCAAGGGTTATACAGTCACAGTGTTCGAGAAAAACGAGGCGGCAGGAGGACTTCTGCGTTACGGAATACCTAATTTCAAACTCGCAAAGAACGTCATCGACCGCCGAATAAAGCTGCTCGAGGCCGAGGGAATAACCTTCTGCTACGGTCAGACGATAGATACTGCGCAGCTACCGGATGGTTTCGATGCCTACGTATTGGCTACCGGAACGCCGACGGCGCGTGACCTGAAGATTCCGGGACGCGAATTGAAAGGCGTCTACTTCGCTCTTGAGATGCTTTCACAGCAAAACCGCGTCCTTGCGGGCATGGAATTCAAGAAAGATGAGCTTGTGAACGCGAAGGGAAAGGATGTGCTTGTGATTGGCGGAGGCGACACAGGCAGCGACTGCATAGGTACGGCGCATCGTCAGGGCTGCAAGAGCGTGACGCAGATTGAGATTATGCCAAAGCCTGTCGCAGGCCCGGAAGACCCGAAAAACCCGTGGCCGGAATATCCGCGCACGCTGAAAACAACGTCATCGCACGAGGAAGGATGTGTCCGCCGTTGGAATATCAACTCGTTGGAGTTCCTCGGCAAGGACGGCAAACTCACAGGAGTGCGCGTGCAGGAGATTACATGGAAGCCAAATCCCGACGGCGGCCGTCCGCTGATGGAGCCTGTCGGCAAGCCTGAAGTCATCAAGGCCGACATGGTATTGCTCGCAATGGGCTTCCTCAAACCTCAGCACACGGAGTATGCCGACAACGTGTTCCTCGCCGGAGACACCGCCAACGGAGCTTCGCTCGTGGTACGTGCAATGGCCGACGCCCACCGTATTGCAGAGAAAGTGGATAAATATCTGAATAACAAGTAAATAAGATTGCAGAGTGTTGCAATCGCCAAAAAGCAATAAAACGAAAGATTTCCTATCATTGCTTTGCATTCCGGGAAACCCGTTGAGGGCATCTCGGAATGTGTTTTTATACCCTTAACATTCATAAAGACAACATTAAGGCAGTCAAAATAATAGTTAAAAGGTTGCGAAAATTTATTGTTATTCGATAAATCATTATACTTTTGCATATCGAATAACGATAAAACTTTATTGAATATGAAAAAAAATAACGTTAAATCCCTAAGAGTTATGTGCTATGTAGCACTGGTTTTATGCGCCGTCTACGGAATAGCCGTCATCGTGCAGTGTCCCGGATACTTCCTCGCCAATGCCGGAGGCGAGTATGTAAGATGGGAAGGCGAAAACGCATGGATTAAAGGTTTGATTGCGATAGGCTACGTCTCGACGGCTCTCATTGCCATTTTGCAGGCCTCATGCTTCTTCTTCAATATTCTGAAAGGCATCAGGAAAGAGGACTTCTTCCCAAAACAGAACATCAAAGTACTATATTTCCTAACCGCAACGACATCCTTCCTGCCATTCTTTTCAGACAATCTGTCGATGGCACTGTCTGCAAATCCTCATGGATTCATAGTCGTGACAGACATAAACCTGCTGCTCCCGTTAGCGGTTTTCATATTCACCCAGATGTATAAGATTGCCCATATGGCGATGGAAGACAGCCGTTTGGCTATATAAAGAGGACCGGAAGATGATAAAAGTGAAGCTCGATTACCTCCTGCTTGAGCGCAAGATGACGCTCAGCGAACTGGCAGACAAGGTCGGAATAACCCTTGCCAACCTCTCGATATTAAAGACCGGAAAGGCCCGCGCCATCCGTTTCTCTACCTTAGACGCCATCTGCAAGGCGCTTAACTGCACGCCTGCCGACATACTGGACCATCAAGAGGATTAACTCAGACTATCAACAATACAGACACAACAATGAAAAAGTGGTTTTATATCATCGCCTGCATAGTTTTTTCCATATCGGCACAGGCGCAGAAAGGCATTCTATGGGACAAGGTAAACAATATTCCGGTGGCTCATGCGAGCATCTACACGAGTGCAAACGGCAAGACATCGGCAGCCTTATCCGACAAGGAGGGACACTTCAACATCACGTTCCCGTTCGAGGAACTGACCGTCTCGCATATCAGCTATGCGAAACGCAAGATTACTTCCCTATCCGACACCATCTTTCTTGAACCTACGGAAGTGCTCATACAGGAAGTTACGGTGAGCAACGTTGAGCCGGAATGGATAAAGGCCAAGCTGAACCGCTTTGTCAAGGAAAGGAAAACATACTATCAGACCGCCGATATTTATCTGCCATATCAATACGACAAAAGCAATATCCGCGACACCAGCGGATACGCTTTCAGCAGCCGCGGAACACTATATGTACCCTCTATCCGGCATTTAGACAAGGACAGTATGTATCAGGTGGCTCCCACAGAGAACACAATATATTATAACGATACCACCGCCAACGTAGATTTCCACGATATGGCATTGATGCTGTACGAGAATGTGGTTGCGGAAATGGACCGGAAGTTCATCCGTCAGCACCGTTTCTGCGAGAACAAGGAATACGAAAGCGCAGACGGCAACACCGTGCAGCTTGTGTTTTGGTCCGACAAATACAAGGACGACCGCGGCATGATAGTCATTGACACCGCCAGATGTGTGATATTAGAGGCAAGCCGTTCCACCGGCATGGAATGCAACCTGCATGAGAAAATGAATCCCTTTGTGCGGTCTGTCTTCCGCAGTGTGGCGGGACTGAAATACGACGACTGGACCATCGACAATCACATAACGTTCCGGGAGACGAACGGAATGCTCATTCCGTCGCGCATCACATATAAGTATTGCGAGAGATTCTCCATGAAGTCAAAGCCGCTTCGCGACAGTGAGCGTGCTAATTATTTCTTCAACAAGGAAGCCTCCCTCACTTTAGCCCCCTCTCCTACATACAAAAACGGTCTGACAGACCGCAATCCGTCAGACCGTTATTATGATATTCCACACGACCCTAACTTCGCCATAATCTACATCGAGAAGAAACGACACTCCATCAACCGCATCGCCATGAAACAGATGCCACGGAGTTACAAGCCGCTTTAGGCCTTATTTGTTCGCCGGTTTGGCTATTCCCTCTTTCTCTGCGCGCTCAGTCATCTTCTGAATACGCTTGTCAAGGTCGGGATGGGTAGACAACATACGGTTAAGCTTGCTATCCTTCTTCACGCCCTCCTTCTCTTCCAGCTCCTTCATCTTCTTGAATGCGAGCGCCATCGACCACGGATTGTGTCCTTTCTTCTTCAGGAACTCATAGCCGTAAGCGTCAGACTCGCTCTCCTGCTTCTGCGAATAAGTAGAGTTGAGGATACTATTTTTCATTATTTTCTTTATTTATTTTACTGGTGCAAAGGTAATAAAAAACAAATATTATCCCAGGCAGGCCAACCGAAACAATGTAAGCGCACAACAATCGATTGCGCACAGCCTACACAATGGGCAGACTTATGCCGTTGATTTTCTGATAGATGTCGAGCGAATAGATGTCGGTCATACCGCTGACATAGTCGATAACCGCCATGATACGGGTTTCGAGGTCGTCTGATTCTATCTCGTACTGGCTACTGAAACGCTTTATGAGCTGCTGACTGTGAAACTTCTCCGGACTGACTGCGGCCTCGATGAGGTCCTGCATCAGCGTCTCCATGATTTTATAACCGCTCAGTTCCACATCGAGCACGGGTTTACTATTGTATATTCTCCGCTTCGACACCTGCGCGCAACGCTTGTAAGCCTCGCTGCACGCCGATGAAATGTGGGAAATCAGACTTCCTTCAAATGTTCCGGCAAGTATTTCGTCCTCATGGTCTACGAAAACCCTAACACATTCGTTCTCAAGTTTGCCGATGGCGCAGGCCCGCATATACACCACCCGCTCGTTGACATCGGTCACGCCCTCGTCTATCACCCGACGACGGATACCCTCGCGCGTCTCCTCATCGAAGAAACCGAGCAGCAACTCCTCTGTCTCGGCATACGAAAGAATCTTCAACTTATAAGCATCCTCGATATCCATCACCTCATAACAAATATCATCAGCGGCCTCTACGAGATATACCAGTGGATGGCGGGCATACCGCAACGGTTCTCCAGGTGCAGAAAGGCAATTTATGCCCAATTCATCGGCGATTTTCCTATATGACTCCGCCTCAGAATGGAAGAATCCGAACTTGCCGTGGCAGACCTCATGCGAACTGCTGAACGGATATTTCACAATGCTGGAGAGCATAGTATAGGTCATCACAAAACCGCCGTTGCGCCGTCCTTTATATCTGTGCGTAAGCAGGCGGAAGGCGTTAGCGTTTCCCTCGAAGTGGGTTATGTCGTTCCAAAACGCCTCGCTCACCTTACTTCGCAGCTCCACGCCACGGCCTTCGGTGAAGAACGACTGAATGGCTTTCTCTCCGGAGTGGCCGAACGGCGGATTTCCCATGTCATGGGCAAGGCAGGCTGCCGACACGATAGTGCCGATTTCTTCGAACAGAGTGTTGCACAGTTCAGGGCGTTTGCGCTTAATCAGATGCGCCACATCATCACCCAACGAACGACCGACGCTTGAAACCTCAAGCGAGTGAGTCAGTCTGTTATGCACAAAAATACTTCCCGGCAGCGGGAACACCTGCGTCTTGTTCTGCATCCGGCGGAAAGGTGCCGAGAAAATAAGTCTGTCGTAGTCGCGTTTGAACTCCGAACGATCGTCATGTCGCTCGGCGTGGCGTATCTCTTGGCCCAAACGCTTGTTGGATATAAGTTGTTTCCAGTTCATTGTCATTAATATTTAACGTGCGTTCGATGATTCTTTAGCTCTTTTTCTCAACCCGTAAGGACGCAGTTCTTTTGAGTTGTTTTGATTACAAGATCCTTGTAATGCCGTTACAAGCCCCTTGTAATCACATTACAAAGCCTCTGTAATCGCATTACAAAGCCTCTGTAATCGCGTTACAGGGGCTCTGTAACAAAACATCACGCCCTAATCACATTGCAACAGGGCTTAAAATAGGGTACGGGCCTATTGCAAAAGTAATCTATTTTTGTCTAAATTCTTGCTTTTTAGCAATAAAAATTCATGTATATGGGCAGAAATGGTTATTTTTGCAGATTATAATTAAGGATATGATAACTATAAAAGTAATAAACAAAGGACATCAGCCGTTGCCGGAATACGCCACGGTGCAGAGCGCGGGAATGGATTTGCGCGCCAATATCGATGAGTCGATAACGCTTCATCCGATGGAACGGAAACTTATTCCTACGGGACTTCACATCGCGCTTCCCGCAGGATTCGAGGCACAGATACGTCCACGCAGCGGCTTGGCACTGAAGAAAGGCATCACGGTGCTGAACTCTCCGGGTACGATAGACGCCGACTACCGGGGCGAGGTGATGGTGCTGCTCATCAATTTCTCGCAAGAGGATTTCGTGATAAACGACGGTGAGCGCATAGCCCAGATGGTGATTGCGCGCCACGAACAGGCCGATTTCATCGAGGTGGAAGCCCTTGATGAGACCGAACGGGGCGAGGGCGGCTACGGACACACCGGAGTGAAATAGCAAAACGCCATATCCGTGAGCGGAAAAGATACCGGTGAAGCTCTGAATATAAATTAAAAGGTACTTCCTTATTACGTTAAAGGGTACTTGCTTATGAAATTAAAAAGATATAAGGACATCATTCTTGTGTGCGTGATGATGCTTCTTGCAATGACAGTTGCATTACCATCGGTTGCGCAAGACAATAAGGAGAGGCGCTTCAACTACTTCTTTCTCGAAGCAGTGAGGCAGCAGAATAAAGGCAACTATACGGCTGCCTTCGACTTGCTGCGCCATGCTAAGGAGATAAAACCAGAAGCTGCGGAGGTCAGCTATATGCTATCGGGCTATTATATGGATCTGAAAAATGATTCGATGGCGCGGATTTGTTTTGAAGATGCTGTGAAGCTGAATCCCGACAACACCACTTACAGAGAGCGGTTGGGCAGGTTCTACATTGTGCAGTCGCAGTATGACAAGGCAATAGAGACTTACGAGAATCTTTATGCCGGCAATAAGGAGCGCGAGGATGTGCTTCAGGTGCTTTACAGGCTATATCGGCAAGTTGTTGATTATTCGAAGATGATAGAGACGCTGAACCGTATGGAGGAACTGGAAGGAGTCAGTGAGGAGATTACTTTGACTAAGATGCAGGTATATGAGCAACAGGGGGAAAAGTCAAAAGTACAGAAAGAACTGCGCGACTTGGTGGAAAAACATCCGTATGAGTTGAACTATCGCGTGATGCTGGGCAACTGGTTGCTGCAAAACGACAAACCGGAAGCGGCGCTGAAGGAATACAAGCAGGTACTGAACGAGGATCCCGACAACGTGACGGCACAGATGTCGATGCTCGACTACTATAATATGAAAGGTGAGACGGACAAAGGCGACGAGCTGCTGAACAGGCTTTTGTCGGCCAAAGACACCGATGTGGACACGAAAATCGAACTTCTTTCGCAAGCAATAAAAAACTCGGAGGAGAAAGGCGGAGACAGTATCAAGATTATGCGGCTGTTTGATTCGGTACTCGCCATACCGCAAAAAGATTCAAATATCCTAATGCTGAAAGCGGCATATATGGCATTGAAGAAAGCTCCGCAGGACAGCATAAACGCCATCTACGACAAGGCTATCGCCGTGGAACCTGACAACGTGAGGGCAAGATTCCTGCTCATACAGGCTATTTGGGGCAAACAGGACTATGATAAGGTGATAGAGATTTGCCGTCCGGCACAGCAATATAATCCCGATGAAATGGCGTTTTATTACTTTCAGGGTCTCGCACATTTCCAAAAAGACGAGAAGGACGAGGCGTTAGAGACCTTCGAGAAGGGTGTAGCGCAGATAAAGCCCGACAGCGACCCTGCCATCGTGAGCGATTTCTACGCTATCATGGGCGACATTCTCCACGACAAAGGACTCGATGAAAAGGCATTTGAGGCCTACGAGAAGTGCCTTCAGTGGAAAGAAGACAACTACGGGGCACTGAATAACTATGCCTATTACCTCTGCATTGAAGGCAAGGACCTAACAAAAGCTGAGCAAATGAGCTATAAAACGATAAAGGCGGAGCCGACAAACGCTACGTTTCTCGACACATACGCATGGATATTATTTATTCAGGGACGCTTCGAAGATGCGAAGATATATATCGATGAAACCTTGAAAAATGACTCTGTGCCGAGTGGTGTTGTACTGGAACACGCGGGAGACATATATGCTCAGACGGGCAACGTGGACAAGGCGGTGGACTACTGGCAGCAGGCGGTGGAGAAAGGAAACGACAGTGCTGTGCTGCAACGGAAGATTAAACTAAGAAAATACATAAAGGAATGAACATTAAGTATATAGGAATGACAGCCGCTGCTGCACTGATTATGATGTCATGCGGATCGGGCAAGATGGCGACGAAGGACGAAAAAGCCGGCAAAGAGCAGGCGGGCAAGGAGCAAAATGCCTCATTGCGCTTTCTGCAAACAGTGGCAGATAATGCTATTTATCAAAAGAATGTGGTGTCGAAGATGACGTTTACCATCGACACGGGCGACAAGAAGATTAGCGTTCCCGGTTCTATCCACATCCGTAAGGATGATGTTATCCGCCTGCAACTGTTCGTCCCACTGCTCGGAAGTGAAATCGGCAGGCTGGAATTTACGAAAGATTATGTGCTGATAATAGACCGGCTGCACAAGCAATACATCAAGGAAGACTACAATAAGGTTAGTTTTTTGAGCGACAAGGGGCTGAATTTCTACACGCTTCAGGCCCTATTCTGCAACAAACTGTTTATTCCGGGAACACAAAAGGTAGGCGAAAGTGAGTTGGAGGAGTTCAAGACTGACTTCAATAACAGCTCCGATGCCGTCCGTGTATCGCTGACACAGGGCAAGATGGACTTCCTTTGGAGCGCCAACCAGGCTACCGGACAAATCAACAAGGCCGACATAACATATCACAGCGGCAACACCGGCACGTCAACTCTCACTTGGAACTACGGCGATTTCCGCCCGTTCGGCTCGAAGGCCTACCCCAACACTCAGGTGCTGACGATGAAGAGCGACGCGATGAAGTCGAAAAAGGAGGTCAAGGTGATATTCGAGATGAACGGAGTGAGCGCAGACAGCGACTGGGAAGGACGCACAACGGTGTCTGACCGATATGAGAAGGTGAGCGCGGAAAGTATTCTAAAACAAATAATGAAGCTGTAAATGAAACGGATTTTTCTTATACTTACACTCATAATGGCCGTTTTCATCGAGCCAAACTACTCTTTTGCGCAGACAAGCAAAAAGTCGCAAGCGGGCAAAACGGCCGTAACAAGGTCGGGGAAAGATTCGGCGGGAAAGCAGACAAAGAGCCAAGCAACCCGCAAAAGCACTCAACCGACCCACAAAAACGCCCAATCAGCACAGCGGAAAAACACTTCCACAAGGTATTCGCGCGGTAACAAGCGGAAAGCTAAAGGTGCTTCGACCAAAAAGAACAATGGAAACGCGAAGAAAAAGACTACCTATGAGGCCACAGACGAAATTCGCGGACTTCAGGACGAACGCAAGAAAATACAGAAAGAGATAAGCACTAAGGAGAAGGAGCTCAAACTGAAGGAGACCGACGTGCGCAAAAGGCTCGACAATCTGGTGCAGATTAACACGGAAATAGCTCAGAGAGAGAAGACGATAGACACCATACAGAGCAACATCAACGTGCTGAATGGTAACATAGAACTGCTGAAAAGCCAGCTTTCATCGCTCGAATCGCAACTCGGTGAACGCCGCGAGAAGTTCATAGAGTCGATGCGATATATGTCGAGACACCGTAGCATACAAGACAAACTGATGTTCATCTTCAGCGCAAAAAGCCTGTCGCTGATGTACAGACGATTGCGTTTCGTGCGAGAATACGCCGCTTATCAACGCGCACAGGGCCAGTTCCTCATGGAGAAGCAACGTCAGGTAACGGAGAAGCAGGCACAATTGGAGAACGTCCGCACTACAAAGAGCACCTTATTATATAAAGGCAGGCGCGCGCACGCGGAACTCCAGAGCAAGCAGGAGGAGCAACAGAAGGTCGTGGAGTCGCTGAAAGCCGAGCAGAAGACGCTCCAAAGCGTGATAGCGCAACGCCGTCAGAAGCAGTCGGAGCTTGACTCGAAGATTGACAACCTTATAGCCGTAGAGATAAGGAAGGCACGTGAGCGTGCTGCGGCCGAGGAAAAGAAACGCGCGGCGGCCATAGCGGCAGAGAAAAAGAGACGCGCCGAGGAGGCGGCAAAGCGCAAGGCTGCGGCCGAAGCGGCTGCGAGAGAGAACGCAAGGAGAATAGCCGAGGCGAAAGCACGCGAGGAAAAGGCGAAGGCCGAGGCTCGTGCGGCGGCCGAAGCAGCCGAAAAAGCACGTCGTGAGGCGAATGCCGAAGCGGCAAAGAAGAAAGAACGCGAACGCGCCGAGCGCTTGGCAAAGGCGGCGGCGGAGAAGGAAGCGCGCGCCGAGCAGGCCGCACGCGAGGCTGAAGCCGACCGTAAGGCAGCGGAATTAAAGGCTGCCGTGGACAACAAACGGGCCGAACACGCAGCTGCCGAGGCTAAACGCAAGGCTGAAGCGAGTGGTAACAGACTGAGCAGCGAAGACAGAATGCTCTCCGGAAGTTTCGCCAATAACCGCGGAAGACTGCCCATGCCGATGGCCGGACGCATTATCGGACATTACGGCCAATATAATGTGGAAGGGCTGAAAGACGTAAAACTGAGCAACAACGGTATCACGATAAAGGGTGCGGCAGGCTCCGCTGTCCATTCAGTCTATGCCGGCGAGGTCAGCGCAGTGTTCGGATTCAGCGGCACGATGGTCGTTATGGTGCGCCACGGAGCCTATATCTCCGTGTATTGCAACCTGAAATCCGTCAGTGTATCGCGCGGTCAGAAAATCAACGCACGCCAGACTGTCGGCACAGTGGGCAGCGATGGCATCATGCAGTTCCAGTTGCGCAAGGAAACGCAAAAGCTCAATCCCGAGACGTGGCTGAGATAATCCGCACAAGAAGTAATAAAAAAAGAGCCAGACTTTCACAAGTCCGGCTCTTTTAATTTTGTGGGCATCCCCACAATTAACCACATTTTACTCAAACTTTAGCCATGTTATCCTTTTTGAAACGAACAATTTTATAACCTAATGCAATTTTATACTATATGAAACGATGATAAGTTAGTTAACTTTATGTAGTAAAAGTTGATAACAAGTCAGTGTATGTTTCTTTATGTAAATCTCCCGAACGAATCCGAGAGCCATATTAGTCTCTACTAATCACAATGCAAATATAAGAAAAAAAATAATACCATCATAATTTCCCGCCTCGCAAGTAACTCACTTTCTTCGGTGGAATCGCATTTTTTAATAGCATTTCCACATCCCTACTTTTATATTCTGAGAGCGCGAAACCCTTTATTTAAGGACATTTCCGGCTTTTTCGTCCACTTTTTGCCTATATCTTAATCATAAAATTCATATCAGATGGAAACCTCACTTAACAATGCATTATATGTTGTTATCGCATCCTCGATTTCCGAAACCTTGATAAACTCATCGGCGGAATGTGAGCGCGATGATTCGCCCGGTCCCAACTTAAACGACGGGAACGGCATAAGTGCCTGATCGCTGAGCGTAGGCGACCCGAACGGCTGCATTCCCATAGCCTTGCAACGACGGATAAGCGGATGGTCAACATCGATGCGCGACGACCCGAGACGGAAAGAATGGGCCACGACCTCGCTGCGCACGTGTTTTCGGATAATCTCGAACACCTCCTCATTGCTATACAACTCGTTCGTGCGCACATCCACCAGCATCTTGCACTCGTCGGGAACGACATTATGCTGCGTACCGGCGTTTATCACAGTGAGCTGCATCTTGACCGGCCCGAGGAACTCGCTGACCTTCGGGAACTTATAATTCCTAATCCATTCTATATCGTCCAATGCCTTATAAATGGCGTTCACGCCCTCGTTACGAGCCGCATGGCCCGATTTCCCACACGCTATGACATCCAAAACCATCAGTCCTTTCTCTGCCACGGCCGGCTGCATCCCCGTAGGTTCGCCCACTATTGCTACGTCAATCTTAGGCAACAGAGGCAACACCCTGCTTATCCCGTCCTTTCCCGACACCTCCTCCTCTGCCGAAGCAAGATATATGATATTAAAATTCCGCCTTTTCATCGACAAGATTCTGAATGTCTGCAACAATGAGACGAGTCCTCCACCGCAGTCGTTAGAGCCCAATCCATAGAGCTTGCCATCTTTCAGAATCGGGCGGAACGGCTCTAAAGTCCACGATTTTACCGGTTTCACCGTGTCGATATGTGCATTCAGCAGCACCGTCGGCAGCGCCTCGTCAAACTCCGGTGAGCAAGTCCACACATTGTTTGCCTCCCGCTTCACATCAAAGCCATATTCCTGAAGTTGCGTCTCCATAATATCAGCAGCCGCCTTTTCGTCCCTGCTCACCGATGGCGTGGCTATCAGCCGCTTCAACAGTTCCACCGCCTCGGCCGCATATTCCTTTATCTCCATATCCTTCTCCACATTATCATGTTCTTATTCAAATGCAAAAATACGCATAAAAGCTGTATTAGAAGACATATAATCATAAAAAAAGGAACGCCAATTAATTAACGTTCCTTATATATCACATTGTTTGCACCACTCGTAATGTGCAGGGCATCGGGGTTCTCGGCGACAAACGAGTCGATATGACGCACACGCTTGCTTTCAAGGATTTCGTCGACTGCAATCAAGATACCCGTCTCCTCAACATCGCCGAAGCCATAGTTTATGGCCGTTCCGAAAAGTTTCATCGTAGGACTGAGGTTCATATAAGCATTCACCAACGGTGGAATGTTATAACCCAACGCACGGATTTCACGATTCAGAATACGGTAGTCGGCACGGAAATCATCCTCACAGAAGAGTGCCTCCAAAACTTTCGGGTCTTCTTCTATTTTCAGCGGTTTCATCGGGACAATCAGATTATCCTTATCATCGAAATGCTTCTTGAGGAAATAGAGTATCATGTCACGGCCTGTGCGGATGTAAGAAGGGTACATCGTCATCTTACCGAAGAAATATTTCACGTCGGGATTTATCACCGTGAGGGCTCCCAAGCCATCCCAAAGGTTGTCGAGCGCGAAGATACTCTTCGTGTTGCTGCGCACGTTCTGATACTCCAAAGAGACGAACGAACGGCCAAGCTCAACGGTGTATGGCATATATTCCTTAATAAACTTCTCAGAAAAGTGGAACATATGGCTTGTGGCGAGCTTCGGCTGATGCGTATCCTCGTCTATTTCCCAGTCGGAGCCGTACAGATAACGGTATCCTCCTATGATTTCCTCAGCCTCCGGATTCCACACGATGAGCTGTTTGTAGCAGTTCTCGCACGTATCGAACTCGTCCAAGTCTAACGGTTTTCCCGTTCCGCCACCCGCCATTCGGAATGCGATTTCTCTGAGTCGGCCTATTTCTTGCAGCACATTCGGCGCGTTATGAGCCGTTACCACGTATATCTCGTTATGACTTTTATTTGTCATACGCAGCAACTTGTCTGGCGTAAGTTCGCTCTTCAGCAGTTCTTTGCTAATCGGCTGGATAATTTCTTGTTCCATTCTTCTTTCTTATTTCTTTGTAATGCCTCGCGACCCGTGCTTATGCGTCGTTCGACTTGTTACTTTCGGTTGTTTCTGTTCTATCGACTCTTCCTGTCGGAGAGCCCTGTCCATTTACAGTTCGTATAGCTTATTTTTTACAAATTCAGCCCATTCCATCGGAGTTTTTGACTTATCGAACGTCTGCCACGGTATCGGTTTTCCAATGGAAACGCGGAAGGTCTTATGCACATTCTTATACATTTCATCGACAAGAAATAACATTGCGATATTGAACTTAATGTGCAGAGCCTTGCAGATGTTTGCCAACCGATAGAAAAATTCGCTGTTTTGACCGCTAAAATGAATCGGCACGACATCGCGCTGATACTGGACGCTTTTTGCGATGAAGGTCTTTTTCCATGCGAGGTCGCATACCTTGCCGTTGGTCTTACGCGAACAAAGTCCGGCGGGGAACATCAGAATATGGTTCTCGCTTTGGAAACCAGCCTCAACCATAGCGGGGAAGTTGCGCGACTGCCCACCGGTCTTGTTAATTCCTATACAAAGTGGAGCCAATCCAGGCAGATTCATCAACAAATCATTTACCAAATAACGGAACTTACTGTCGTAGTGGCGACCAATAATAGCACCGAGAGCAACACCATCTGCACCACCGAGCGGATGGTTCGACACGAATGTATATAACTTTCCATCATCTTTTGACGGCAGATTCTCCTTGCCTTCAATCACAAGATTCATGTCGAGATAACGCACGCACTCCTCCAGCCACTCAGTACCGGTGAGGTTTCGCGACTCCCATAAGAAACGGTTTACTTCGTCTTGATGCGTTATCCGCTTCAGCCAAGACATAGCAAAACCCGGGACGAACTTACTTTTTTCGCCCATTTTGCTTCTTATGATTTTGTCAAGATCAATTGTTTTTTCTATTGCTTCATTCATGTCCTAATCCACTAAGACTATGCAAAAATAACGAAAGCTTTTCAAAAAGATTACATTTCAGTCTGAAAATCTTCAAAAAAACCGATATTTTAGAACATTTCCGCTCTATTTCCGGTATTTTATGCACGAAATATAGCATTGAAACGAACATTTTGCTATTGCGAAGCAGGTCATTTCCGCATCAGGAACAGACCGTTTTGAGTTCTGAAAGAGGCCATTTCAGAATTTCATACAACAGCACAAAAATGGTGTTTTTGACCCCACCCGACAAATACAAGAGAAGGGGGTACCAGCCTATTGCAGCCGAAATTGTGAGAATACTATGGCGCTGTACTGGAGTAATTCAGCTTTAGTACTGGAGTATTCCTGGCTTAGTACTCGAGTAATTTGGGCCAGATTACTCGAGTATTTCGGGCTTAGTACTGGAGTAATTCGGCTTTAGTACTGACATGGCCGGTGCAAAGGTACAAATATATTAATTCTATCAATAGAGTCTGGTTCTTGAAGTGATAGCAAGCCGCCTACATTGATCTCGACTTAATGACAGATATCAATGGCTTGCTGTTAAAATAATTAAAATGGACCATTTGAGATAAATAAAGTGGGGAAAAGTGGTGTGTTGTGGGGAAAAATGTGTAATTTTGAAGCCTGAATCATTTTTATAAAGATGTACGTATGCGATTTATTGGCAGCATAGAAGCAAAGACTGACGCAAAAGGGCGCGTATTCCTGCCCTCAGCATTTCGCAAGATTCTCGCCTCAAGTGGTGAGGAGCGCCTTGTGATGTGCAAGGATGCGTTCCAGCCCTGCCTCACTCTGTACCCCGAGTCGGTATGGAACGCTACGCTCGACTCGCTGCGTGCAAGACTGAACAGGTGGAACGTCTCGCATCAACAGATTTTCCGTCAGTTTGTTTCAGATGTAGAACAGGTTACGCTCGACGGTAACGGCCGCTTCCTCATACCGAAACGCTATCTGAAGAAGGCCAACATCGACCAATGTGTGAGATTCATCGGAATGGACGACACGATAGAAATATGGAGTCATTCGGATAACGACGAGCCGTTTATGGATGCCGAGGAATTTGGCAAGGCATTAGAGGAAGTGATGAAAGAAGAATGAATGCCGCTGACAGGCACATCTCAATCCTCATTCCCCAATTCTCAATTCACAAGAATAACAGTTGACTAAATATGACCGATATGGACAATAGCAAGAATGATACATACCACATTCCGGTGCTTCTGCGTGAGAGCGTCGACGGACTCGGCATAAAGCCGGGCGGCATTTACGTGGATGTAACGTTCGGCGGTGGCGGTCATAGCCGTGAGATTCTTTCGCGTATAGCCGGAAACGGGCATCTGTACAGTTTCGACCAGGACGCCGACGCAGAGCGCAACATCGGCACTCCCCTACCCGACGGCACGATGCCGGCAACCGACGGCTTCACCTTTGTAAGGTCGAATTTCCGTTTTATAAAGAATTGGATGCGCTACTACGGCGTGGAAAAGATAGACGGACTGCTGGCCGATCTCGGTGTTTCATCCCACCATTTCGATGACGAGACGCGCGGATTCTCTTTCCGTTTCGACGCGCCATTGGATATGCGAATGAACAAACGGTCGGGAAAGACGGCGGCAGACATTCTGAACGCGGAAGAGGAAGAGACTCTGGCGGATATTTTCTACTTGTATGGCGAACTGAAAAACTCACGCCGGATAGCGTCGGCGGTAGTGAAAGCACGTCAGCAAAAGGCCATTGTTACGACGCACGACTTCATCAATGTGGTGGAACCTCTGTTCAAACGGGAACGCGAGAAGAAGGAGATGGCGAAGCTGTTTCAGGCTCTCCGCATAGAAGTGAACCACGAGATGGATGCCCTGAAAGATATGCTTATGGGGGCAACGGAACTTCTCAGACCCGGCGGAAGGCTCTCGGTAATAACCTATCACTCGCTGGAAGACCGCATGGTGAAGAACATCATGAAATCGGGAAACACGGAAGGAAAGATTAACAAAGATTTCTTTGGCAGGCCGAACACTCCGTTTAAGATGATAAACAAGGTAACTCTGCCTACGGCGGAGGAACAGGAGAGAAATCCGAGAAGCAGAAGCGCGAAGCTGAGAATAGCAGAAAAGAAAGAGGAATGAAAAACGATAAGAACATAAACGGAACTGAGCAGGACGAGATGAAGATTGTCCTACCACTGAACGAGGCCGAGGAAACCAGGATGAGAAATGCCAAAAAGGATTCTTCGAACGAGGGAAACCGTGGCAGGAAAGCAAAGGCAGATGTTGCCAAAGAGGAGAAAGAGAAGGATAAGAAGAAAGAAGCTAACGAGGAAATGACTCTGAAAGCGGTGCTGAAAAACAAGGCCCGTGAAGACGAGGAACCTCTATCGGCAAACTTTACATTGTATAAGATTCTCGGTGGCGACATACTTACGGCCCGTCTCATACGCAGTCAGATATGGCTGATAATGCTTGTCGTGTTTTTCGTTATCGTGTATATATCCAACCGTTACAGCGTGCAGCAACAGCTTTTGGAGATAGACGTACTCAACAAAGAGTTGAAAGACGCGAAATACAAAGCTCTGTCGAGTAGCAGTGAGCTTACGGAGAGATGCCGTGAGAGCCGGGTGCTTGAAATGCTACGCCACAACAAGGACAGCATATTGAAGATGCCAAGCCAGCCACCTTATATTATTAATGTACCAGAGAAATGAGCAGGAAATTCAATAGCAGCAAGATAATGCCGCGATATAGTTGTATCGCAATCGTAATGACGTTTGTCGCCGTGGTAGTGGTGGGCAAGACGTTCTATATAATGACCGCAGACAAGCAATATTGGATGGACGTGGCATCGCGGCAGAAACGCACCAACGTGAAAATGCCGGCCAACCGAGGCAACATTCTGAGTTGCGACGGAAAACTGATAGCCAGTTCTCTGCCGGAATATAAGATATATATGGATTTCAACGCCCTGCATGAGGCCGGCAACGACAGCCTATGGGAGGCGAAACTCGACTCTATCGTTCAAGGACTGAACCATATTTTCCCGTCGATGTCGGCCGATGCGTTCCGTGCCCACCTTGATTCCGGCCGCGTAAAGAAAAGCAAGCACTGGGAAATTTGGAACAAACGAATAAGTTACAGCACTTTCTCTGAAGTGAAAGCCCTCCCGATATTCAATATGTCGAAGTATAAGAGCGGCTTCCATTGGGATGAATACACCTCGCGCCGACACCCGTTCGGCTCGTTGGCACAGCGTACCGTGGGCGATATGTATAAGGCAAAAGACAGTGCCCGCTTCGGTCTTGAGCTGTCGTGCGACTCTATTTTGCGTGGCGAAAACGGCATAAAGCATCGCCAAAAAGTCAGGAACAAGTATCTCGACATTATAGATATGCCACCTGTTGACGGTGCCGACATAATTACAACTATAGACGTGAGTATGCAAGACCTTGCCGAGCGCGCCGTGCTTGACGAGCTTCGGGAGATTAACGGCAACGTGGGCGTGGCGATTGTGATGGAGGTTGCCACCGGCGACATAAAGGCAATCGTGAATATGGAGAAATGCGCCGACGGCGAATACCGCGAGATTCAGAACCATGCGGGCAACGATATGCTTGAGCCGGGTTCGGTATTCAAGACCGCTTCTATCATGGTTGCACTCGATGACGGCGTATGCGACACCAACTATGTGGTGGAAACAGGCGGCGGAGTATGGCCGATGTACGGTCGCGACATGAAGGACCACAACTGGCGACGCGGCGGCTACGGCACTATGAGGCTGCCGAGAAGTCTGGAAGTCAGTTCGAACATCGGCGTGAGCCGCATCATCGACAACTTCTATCATAACAATCCGGAGAAGTATGTGCAGGGATTATACGATCTCGGACTTGCCGATGACCTCGGAACGGACTTCGTGGGTGCATCACCGGCACGCATCCGTATGCCCAAAAAGAACAGTAAAGGACAATATACCAACTGGAGCAAGACGGCACTGCCGTGGATGAGCATCGGATATGAGACTCAGGTGCCGGCAATTTCCACGCTTACATTCTATAATGCCATAGCCAATAACGGCAAGATGGTGGCTCCGCGACTCGTCAAACAGATTGTTAAGGACGGTGAAGTGATAAAAGAATTTCCCGTTAGAGTGCTGCGGGAAAGCATTGTAAAAAACAAGAAAACCATTCCGATAATACAGACTATCCTCGAACACGTGGTGAGTCAGGGACTCGGAAGACAGGCGGGCTCGCCATCATTTAAGGTTGCCGGCAAGACCGGAACGGCTCAAAAGGCTAAAGGTGCAGCCGGTTATCATTCCGGAACGATGGAATATCTGCTAAGCTTCGCAGGCTATTTCCCGGCAGACGCGCCACGGTACAGTTGCATTGTGTGCATACAGAAATCTGGACTGCCTGCATCCGGCGGCGGAATGAGTGGCGTTGTGTTCCACAACATATCAGAGGGAATCATGGCGCAGAGCCTGAAACTCGATGTTGCCGATGCCAAAGACTCGGTTTCCGTATTCATCCCTACCGTGAAAACTGGCAATCTTTTCGCAGCCGACTACGTACTGAACCATTTTGGTTTCAATATAGTCAACGGATGGAGAGGCAAGAACCATGCTGCCGCTCCGCTGTGGGGAGCTGTCGAACACAAAGGCAAGACGTTGGTAATGAAGAAGCAACAGACGGCAAGCACAAATACTGTGCCCGACGTTATCGGTATGGGAGCACGCGACGCGGTGTATCTGTTGGAGAGCAAAGGCATAAAAGTGCGTCTTGCGGGCTGCGGAAAGGTGGCTCAACAAAGCATTCCGGCAGGCACACAACTAAAGTCTAACATGGTGTGTATGCTGACTTTCAAATAAAGGAATATAAATCTTAGAACTATGATATTAAGTGAACTGATTGCGAGAATAAAGCCGGTGAGCGTCTGTGGCAGCACCGACATTGAGATAACCGGCATCAATATAGACAGCCGGCGTATCAAACAAGGTCATATCTTTGTAGCCATGAAAGGCACACAGGTTGACGGACATAAGTTTATCGGCAAGGCAATAGAGCTTGGCGCGGCCGCCATATTGCTCGAAGATATGCCCGATGAGATACAGGACGACGTAACATACGTGCAGGTGGAGTCGACAGAAGACTGCGTAGGCATTGCCGCCACAACATATTTCGGCAATCCGTCAAGCAAATTGAAGCTCGTCGGCGTTACGGGAACAAACGGCAAGACCACCATCGCCACATTATTATATAATATGTTCCGTAAATTCGGACATAAAGTAGGATTGCTCTCAACAGTTTGCAACTATATCGATGGCGAACCGATTCCTGCAAGTCATACCACGCCCGACCCTATCGAGCTGAACGAATTGCTCGCCAAAATGGTAGAAGCCGGCTGTGAATACGCATTCATGGAGTGTTCAAGCCACGCCATTCACCAGAAGCGCATCGGCGGACTGACATTCGCCGGAGGCTTATTCACCAACCTTACACGCGACCACTTAGACTATCACAAGACGTTCGAGAACTATCGCGACGCGAAAAAAATGTTCTTCGACAACCTTCCGAAGACCGCTTTTGCCATAACAAATGCCGATGACAAAAACGGTATGGTAATGGTTCAGAACACCAAAGCGCAGGTGAAGACATACTCAACACGCAGTATGGCCGACTACAAGGCGCGCATCTTGGAATGCCATTTCGAGGGGATGTATCTCGAAGTAGACGGCAGAGAAGTCGGAGTGCAGTTCATCGGCAAGTTCAACGTTAGCAACCTGCTCGCCGTCTACGGCGCGGCAGTGATGCTCGGCAAGCAGCCGGAGGACGTTCTCGTGGTGATGAGCACGCTGAAAAGTGTCAACGGACGTCTCGACCCGATACAATCGCCCGACGGATGGACCGCCATCGTCGACTATGCGCATACTCCCGATGCACTGGAGAATGTCCTGAACGCCATTCACGAGGTGCTTAACGGCAAGGGAAAGGTGATAACCGTATGCGGTGCCGGCGGCAACCGCGACAAAGGCAAGCGTCCGCTGATGGCTCAGGAAGCCGTGAAGCAGAGCGACAAGGTAATCATCACGAGCGACAACCCACGCTTTGAGGAGCCACAGGACATCATAAACGATATGCTGGCAGGCCTCTCTACGGAGCAAAAGAAAAAGGTCATAAGCATCGCCGACCGCAAAGAAGCGATAAGAACGGCTGCAATGATGGCCGGGAAGGGTGATGTTATACTCGTTGCCGGCAAGGGGCACGAAGACTATCAAGAGATAAAAGGCGTGAAGCACCACTTCGACGATCACGAGGTGATAAGGGAAATCATAAACAACTAATAACTCGCAACTCGTAATTTGTAATTCGTAATTCGTAACTCGTAACTCGTAATTAATATGTTATACTATATCTTTCGTTTCCTTGAAGAGTTCGGAATCAGCGGTTCACACCTTTGGAGCTACATCTCCTTCCGCGCAATACTCGCGCTTATACTCGCGCTTGTAATCTCGGCATGGTTTGGCGAACACTTCATCAAGTTCCTTAAACGGAAACAGATAACCGAGACGGCACGCGACAAGAGCATCGACCCATTCGGAGAAAAGAAGATTGGCGTTCCGTCGATGGGCGGAATCATCATCATCGTAGCCATTCTCCTGCCGGTATTGCTGCTCGGCCGCCTCAGAAACATATATCTAATATTGATGATTATCACCACCGTTTGGCTCGGATTTCTCGGTGGAATGGACGATTTTATCAAGATTTTCCGTCATAACAAGGAAGGCTTGAAGGGCAAATACAAGATTGTCGGACAGGTAAGTATCGGACTTATCGTAGGCCTTGTCCTTTGGATGTCGCCCGATGTAAAGGCCAATCTGAACCTTAACTTCGAGAAACAAGGAAGCGAGATAGTCGTAAAGCACTCGGAGAAAGCTGAGAAAACGCTCAAAACGACAATCCCGTTCGTAAAGACCCACAATTTGGACTACTCGCAGATTACGGGCTTTTTCGGCAAATACAAGACCGCGGCCGGCTGGATTCTCTTTGTTATAATGACGATTATCGTAGTTACCGCAGTGTCTAACGGGGCCAATCTCAACGATGGAATGGACGGAATGTGTGCCGGAAACTCCGCAATCATCGGTGTCGCGCTGGGCATTTTGGCCTACGTCAGTTCACACATCGAGTATGCGGCCTACCTTAATATAATGTATATCCCCGAAAGCGAGGAGCTTGTTGTATTTTTCTGCGCTTTCATCGGCGCATTGATAGGCTTCCTCTGGTATAACGCCTACCCCGCGCAGGTGTTCATGGGCGATACCGGTTCGCTAACAATCGGCGGAATCATCGGTGTCGGAGCGATTATCATTCATAAGGAACTGCTGCTCCCCATACTCTGCGGCATCTTCTTCGTGGAGAGCCTCAGCGTCATCATTCAGGTGTGGTATTACAAGCTCGGCAAGCGGCGCGGAGTGAAACAACGCGTATTCAAGCGCACGCCGATACACGACAACTTCCGCACGATGGACTCGCAGCTCGACCCAGAGTGCAAATATCTTATCAAAAAACCGCACACAGCCGTACACGAGTCTAAGATAACGATACGCTTTTGGATAATAACCATCCTCCTTGCAGCGCTGACTATCATAACATTGAAGATAAGATAGCCACCTATGGGACTCTGAGAGGTAAGAAGTAAGGAGTAAGGAGTAAGAGAATACCAACATAAAGAATGTAAGGCTAATGTCTGAACTCCAAAACTCCTGTCTACAGTCTCCTTAAAAAAATAAGAAAACAATAAAAGTAAGATGAAAAGAATAGTAATACTTGGAGCCGGAGAAAGTGGTGCCGGTGCAGCCATTTTGGCAAAGCAGAAGGGTTTTGACGTATTTGTCTCGGATATGTCGAAGATTAAAGACAAATACAAGACGATGCTTGATGACCACGGTATAGAATGGGAAGAAGGCCATCACACAGAGGAGAAGATTCTCAATGCCGATGAAGTAATCAAGAGTCCGGGCATCCCGAAGGAAGCCCCGATGGTGAAGAAGCTCATAGACAAAGGCACAAGTATTATCAGCGAGATTGAGTTTGCCGGCAGATATACAGACGCGAAGATGATTTGCATAACCGGTTCCAACGGCAAGACGACCACAACATCGCTCATTTATCATATCTTCAAGGAAGCGGGCTACGATGTGGGACTTGCCGGAAACATCGGAAACTCGCTCGCTTTACAGGTGGCAGAATCGCCGCACAAATATTATATCATTGAGTTAAGTTCATTTCAGCTCGATGATATGTATGATTTCCGTGCCGACATTGCCATCCTTCTCAACATAACGCCCGACCATCTCGACCGTTATGGCAACTGTATGCAGAATTATGTAGACGCGAAAATGCGCATAATACAGAACCAAACAGAGAATGATTCATTCATTTATTGGAACGACGACCCGATAATATCGCGCGAATTGCAGAAATACGATATTAAGTCAGTGAAATATCCATTCTCTGCTTTGAAAGAGAAAGGTGCCATCGGATATATCGAAGAGGGCGAATATACGATAGAACAGCCTACGCCTTTCAACATGGAGCAGGAGAGTCTGTCGCTCACCGGCCTGCACAACATCTACAACTCGCTTGCCGCAGGAATCGCGTCAGACATCAGCGGCATCAAGAAAGAATCTATCCGCAAGAGCCTTAGCGACTTCCCCGGCGTTGAGCACCGCCTCGAAAAGGTATGCAAGGTGGGAGGCGTGCAGTATATTAACGACTCAAAAGCGACGAATGTCGACGCTTGTTGGTACGCGCTGGAGAGCATGACAACTCCTACGATACTCATCATCGGCGGCAAAGACAAGGGCAATGACTACAATGCGATAAAGGACCTCGTGCGCAAGAAGTGCGCAGGCATCGTCTATCTCGGTGCCGACAACAAGAAACTGCACGACAACTTCGATGAAATGGGCATTCCCGTACGCGACACGCATTCTATGAAGGAGTGCGTTGCAGCCTGCTACGAGATGGCAAAGCCGGGCGACACGGTGCTTCTCAGTCCATGCTGCGCCAGCTTCGACCTGTTCAAGAACATGGAAGACCGTGGCGAACAATTCAAGGAACTTGTAAGGAACTTGTAAAAAGGAGACAGAAGACAGGAGCTCTGGAGTTCAGACAATACCATAGAAGATGTTTCGGGTGTAAGATCGAAGACATAATGCTATTATCAACAAAGCATTTGTCTGAACTCCAGAACTCCCATCTCCTGACTACTAAATAAATAACAAAGCTCAATGAACAAGACTTTAGGCAACATATTCAAAGGCGACAAGGTCGTGTGGATGATATTCTTCTTCCTTTGCATGATAAGCATCGTGGAAGTTTATTCCGCATCAAGCTCCCTGTCGTATAAGGGCGGAAACTATTGGAGCCCCATTCTCAAGCACTGTGGACTGCTTGCTGTGGGCGTTTTCATGATGGTTGTCGTGCTCAACATCAAGTGTAAGTACTTCAAGCTCGCCACTCCGATAATCCTGCCCGTATCTTTCATCCTGCTGATATGGCTTCTCGTGGCCGGCGAAACGACCAACGGTGCAAACCGGTGGATAAGTATCTTGGGCATACAGTTCCAACCTTCGGAGATTGCCAAAGGCGCACTTGTTCTCGCTACGGCGCAGACTCTCAGCGCGATGCAGACCGACAAGGGGGCCGACCGCAAGGCTTTCGGATTTATTTGGGTTGGAAGCGCCTTCCTCATAATACCTATTTTCTTAGAGAACTTCTCAACGGCAGCACTCATCACGCTCACTCTTATCCTCATGATGTTTGTAGGCAGAGTGCCATTGCAGCAGCTCGGCAAGCTGTTAGGCTTCTTCGCCATCGTCGGAGTGTTCGGCTTGTCGATGATTATGCTTATCGGAGAAGACAAGAATGAAGAAAAAGCCGACAAACAGATACTCACTGAGCAAGTGAAAGACAGCAATGCTGCCACAGGAAAACGTACCGGTCTGTTCCACAGATTCGACACTTGGAAAGCGAGAATAGACAAGTTCCTCAACAGCGAGGAGGTGTCGCCAGAGGACTACGACCTCGACAAAGACGCGCAGGTGGCTCACGCAAACATCGCGATAGCCTCGTCAAACATCATGGGAAAAGGCCCTGGCAACTCCACTGAGCGCGACTTCCTGTCGCAAGCCTTCTCCGATTTCATCTATGCCATAATCATCGAAGAGATGGGCATAATCGGGTCGGGCGTTGTAGCCTTCCTCTACATCATGCTGCTATTCCGCGCCGGGCGCATAGCGAGCCGTTGCGAGAACGCTTTCCCCGCCTTCCTGTCGATGGGATTCGGCATCCTGCTGGTAACGCAGGCACTGTTCAATATGCTTGTAGCCGTAGGACTTGCGCCCGTAACCGGTCAACCGCTGCCGTTGGTCAGCAAGGGTGGAACGTCTACCATCATAAATTGCATCTACATCGGTGCTATACTCAGCGTAAGCCGTTCGGCCAAGAAGAAGGACACGAAGAAGGAAATGAAAGCGCAGCCGTTAAGGACGTGATTTTTGACGGCTAAATTAGCGAGTAACAGAAAATTTGATTATATTTGCAAGATAAATAATACAATATATAAGCATGGACGAGAAACTAAGAATAGTAGTAAGCGGAGGCGGCACGGGAGGACACATTTTCCCCGCTGTGTCGATAGCCAACGCTATCAAGGCCAAGCATCCCGATGCGGAAATCCTGTTTGTCGGCGCGCTCGGACGCATGGAAATGGAACGTGTTCCGCAAGCCGGATATGAAATTGTAGGACTTCCCGTGCGAGGCCTGATACGTCCGTTGTGGTCGCCGAAGAATGTCGGCGTGCTGATTGACTTCCTCAGGAGCAAGCGCAAAGTGCGCAAGGTCCTGAAAGATTTCCGCCCGATGGCGGCTGTCGGCGTGGGCGGATATGCCAGCGCAGCCACCCTTAACGCAGCCCATGCGATGGGTGTTCCCTGCCTCATTCAGGAGCAGAACTCATACGCGGGAGTAACAAACAAGGTGCTTGCATCGGGTGCCGACAAGATATGCGTGGCCTACGACGGCATGGAACGCTTCTTCCCTGCCGACAAAATCATAAAGACCGGAAACCCTGTGCGCCAGTCGCTCATCGAAAGCACCATAAGCGTGGAGGACGCACGCAAGTCGTTCGGCCTCGACCCTGACAAGAAGACAGTCGTATTCGTGGGCGGAAGCCTCGGCGCACGCACCGTGAACGAGAGCATCCTGCGCCATCTCGACTTGGTGGAGCAGGCAAAGGACATCCAGTTTATATGGCAGACGGGCAAGTACTATAATGCCTCTATAAACAAAGAGATTGAGGGCAAGAAGCCCGATAACCTGCTCGTAACCGACTTTATCAGCGACATGGGCGCAGCATATAAGGCTGCCAACCTCGTCATCAGCCGTGCCGGGGCAAGCTCTATCAGCGAGTTCTGCCTCATCGGCAAGCCTGTTGTACTCGTTCCGAGTCCGAATGTGGCAGAAGACCATCAGACAAAGAACGCCATGGCACTGGTAAACAAGGATGCGGCGATATACGTAAAGGATGCGGACGCTCCGGAAACGTTGCTCAAGCTCGCCATCGACACCGTGAAAGACGGGAACAAGCTCGCCACACTCAGCGCGAACATTAAGAAACTCGGACTAAAGAACTCGGCCGACGTGATAGCCGATGAAGTGATAAAATTAGCAAGAAGATAAATGGAACTGAAAGATATAAAAGCCGTATATTTCGTAGGTGCGGGCGGCATCGGCATGAGTGCCATTGCCCGTTATTTCCTGAATAAGGGCATGACGGTTGCCGGTTACGACAAGACACCGTCGGAGCTGACACACAATTTGGAGAAGGAAGGAATGCAGATACATTATGAGGAGAATGTAAACGCCATTCCGCAGGAGTGCCGCGACGCAAGTCATACGCTCATCATCTATACTCCGGCAATCCCGGCAGAGCATAAAGAACTCGTATTCTTCCGCGAAAGAGGCTTCGACATCCAGAAGAGAGCGCAGGTTCTCGGCACTCTGACACGCACACACAAAGGACTATGCGTGGCGGGCACACACGGCAAGACTTCCACATCTACCATGTGCGCCCACATAATGCACCAAAGCAGCGTGGACTGCAACGCTTTTCTCGGCGGAATATCAAAGAATTACGGCACGAACTATATTCTTTCGGAGTCCGACTACGTGGTTATCGAGGCCGACGAGTTCGACCGTTCGTTCCATTGGCTGCGTCCGTGGATGAGCGTCATCACCGCCACCGACCCCGACCATCTCGACATTTACGGCACGAAGGAGGCCTATCTCGAGAGCTTCCGCCATTATTCCACGCTCATCCAACCGGGCGGCGCATTGATAATCCGCAAGGGACTGGAGATGAAAGCCGAGGTGCAGGAGGGTGTGCGCGTGTACGAATACAGCCGCGACGAGGGTGATTTCCACGCAGAGAACATCAAGATAGAGAACGGCGGGATTACGTTCGATTTTGTATCGCCCATCGAGAATGTGACTAACGTAACACTCGGCCAGCCCATACCTATTAACATAGAGAACGGTGTGGCTGCGATGGCGATGGCGCAACTCAACGGTTGTACGGCAGACGAGCTTCGCAACGGCATGGCTACATACGGAGGTGTTGACCGCCGCTTTGATTTCAAGATCAAGGACAGCCGCCATGTGTTCCTGTCAGACTACGCCCATCATCCGAAGGAGATTTACCAGAGTGCAAAGAGTATGCGCGAACTGTATCAGAACCGCAAGATTACGGCCATATTCCAGCCGCACCTCTATACCCGCACACGCGATTTCTACAAAGATTTCGCCTCGGCTCTCAGTCAGCTCGATGAGGTTGTGCTGTGCGATATCTATCCGGCCCGCGAGCAACCCATCCCCGGCGTAACCTCAAAACTCATCTACGACAACCTCGCCGAGGGCGTAGAGAAGAGCATGATACGCAAGGAAGACGTGCTTGACTTCGTCAGAAGCCGCGACTTCGACGTACTGATAGTACTCGGCGCGGGCGACCTTGACAATTATGTGCCACAGATTGCGGAGATAATAAAGCAGAAGTAGAGATATAATAAAGAAGAAACAGAGATGTTGAGTATAAGGAAAATATTCTTCGTCATATTCGATATAGTGCTTGCCCTGTATCTTGTAATGGCTGTTACCTCGTTCAACAAACCGGACGAGACGGGCGTGAAGTGCGTAAAAGTAGCCATAGATATTTCCGATTCCAACAACTCCGGCTTCCTGAGTGCCGGGGAGATAAAGCGCATTCTTGAGCGGAAAAGGCTTTATCCCCTTAACAAGACGATGAGCAGCATCGTTCCCCGGCAAATCGAGGAAGCGCTGAAGGCAAGCCCGTTTGTAAACACCGCCGAATGCTACAAGACCAACAACGGGCACGTCTGCATCAGTATCACACAACGCTCACCCATAATCCGTATCAAAAGCGACAACGGAGCTGATTACTACCTTGACGACCAGGGCGGACAACTTCCAAACTCTCATTACACAAGCGACCTGATTATCGCCACCGGACACATCAGCAACCTCTTTGCCCAGCGCTATATCGCGCCTCTGGCAAGGACAATCATGGCATCGGAATTATGGAACAATCAGATAGTCCAGATTAATGTACTGCCCGATTTGGGCATCGAGCTTGTGCCGCGCGTGGGCAACCATATCGTGTTCATGGGCTATCTGCCACAAAGCCGCTACCGTCTTGAGCGCGAGAAAACCATCGAGGAGTTCACCAACAAGAAGCTCACGCGCCTTGAGAAGTTCTACCGCTACGGCCTTTCCAACGCCGGATGGAACAAATACTCATACATCAACATCGAGTTTGACAATCAGATAATCTGCAAAAAGAATACAATAATATAACATATACGTGTATGCCAGCAAAGGAATTTATAGTAGCCATAGAGTTAGGCTCGTCTAAAATCACAGGAGTCGCAGGGCGCAAGAACCTTGACGGAAGCATTTCCGTGCTTGCCATCGTAAAGGAAAACGCCAGTCAATGCATCCGAAAAGGAGTCGTTTACAATATAGACAAGACGGCACAATGCCTGTCGAGCATAATGACAAAGCTAAAAAGCCAACTGAAATGTGATATTGTTCACGTTTACGTGGGCGTGAGCGGACAGTCTATCCGCAGTGTCCGCAACGAGATTGTGAAGGACCTGCCGGCCGAAACCATTATCACGGCCGAGATGATAAACGAGCTTATGGATGCCAACAGGAATATGTCGTATCCCGATTTGGAAATTCTTGATGCCGCGACACAGGAATATAAGGTAGACAACCAGCTACAGATGGACCCCGTGGGCATCAAGGCCTCGCGTCTTCAGGGCAATTTCCTCAACATCTTAGGCCGCAAGTCGTTCTATGCGAACCTGAACAACTGCTTCGACAAGGCCGGAATAGCCGTCGTCGAGCTTTATCTTGCGCCTTTGGCATTGGCAGACAGCGTGCTGAGCGACTCTGAGAAGCGCGGAGGATGCGTACTCGTGGACTTCGGCGCGGACACTACGACCGTCATGGTATATCACAAGAATATCCTGCGCCACCTCGCCGTGATTCCACTCGGCAGCCGAAACATCACGAAGGACATCGCTTCGCTGCAAATGGAGGAGCAGGACGCAGAGAAGATGAAGCTGAAATACGGCAGCGCATACACCGACAACAACGACATCGACAACACGCTGAGCTATCCGATAGACGCCGAGCGCTCCGTGGAGAGCCGCAAATTCATCGAGATTGTGGAGGCGCGTGTCGACGAGATTATCGAGAACGTATGGTGTCAGGTGCCGTCCGACTTCGCCGACAAGCTGCTCGGAGGTGTCATAATCACCGGTGGCGGATGCAATATGAAGAACATTGAGCGTGCGTTCCGCAACTACACGCACATGGAAAAGATACGTGTGGCTAAGTTCGTTACGCAAACCATCAACTCGAACAACAGCGAAATCACTGCCCGCAACGGTATGATGAACACCGTGCTGGGCCTCCTTGCCAAAGGAGAGACCAACTGCGCGGGCTTGGAAATAAACCAGAACCGCGACATTTTCGGAGAGCCCAAACCACAACCGGGCGGAATGACAACGGCCGACCTGCACCAGAACCCGCGCACGCCAAGCGAAATAGACGGCAAGGGAGTGGTGCTCACAGCTGCTGAGAAAGAGGCCGAGCGCCGACGCAAGGAAGAAGAGGAGCGCCGACGCAAGGAAGAGGAAGAGAAAGCGCAGCAGGAAGAGGAGGAACGCCGCAAGAACAGTATGTGGAGCAAGATGGTCCGAGGCTTCAAGAACTTCGGCAAGAAGATGATGGAAGAGGACGAATAGCTCCGGAGAGTGTGAAGAATAAGAAGTAGTAAAGTATTAAACAGAGCATCATGGCAGACAATAATGTAATAGATATGGTAGACTTCGGCGAGCCGGAGAAAGAGAATAGTATTATAAAAGTTATCGGAGTTGGTGGCGGTGGAGGCAATGCCGTGAACCACATGTACCGTTCGGGCATCCACAATGTGTCTTTTGTTCTTTGCAACACCGACAATCAGGCTCTCCACGACTCACCCGTGCCTGTTCTTTTGCAGCTGGGCAAGGAAGGACTCGGTGCCGGGAACCGTCCTGCCAAAGCCCGCGAGGCAGCCGAAGAGAGCCTCAGCGACATTCAGAATATGCTCAACGACGGCACCAAGATGGCATTCATCACTGCCGGAATGGGCGGCGGTACGGGTACGGGAGCGGCACCGGTAATCGCCCGTGTGTCTAAGGAATTAGGCATTCTGACCGTCGGAATCGTTACCATTCCGTTCCGCTTCGAGGGCGACCGCAAGATAGATCAGGCACTGGACGGTGTCGAGGAGATGGCAAAACACGTTGACGCGCTGCTCGTTATCAACAACGAACGCCTGCGCGAGATATACTCCGACCTCAACCTGCTCGACGCTTTCGGCAAGGCCGACGACACTCTGAGCGTGGCAGCGAAGAGCATTGCCGAGATAATCACCGTGCACGGACTCATCAACCTCGACTTCAACGATGTGAAGACCGTACTCAAAGACGGTGGCGTGGCCATCATGAGCACAGGCTACGGTGAGGGCGAGGGCCGAGTGAAAAAGGCTATCGACGACGCGCTCAACTCTCCTCTGCTCAACGACAAGGATATTTACAACTCTAAGAAAATTCTCCTTTGGATTTGCTTCTCAAACGAGAAGGGCGGCAAGGAGACCCTCACGATGGAGGAGATGAACGATGTGAACGACTTCATGGGGCGCTTTGGCAGCGAGTTCGAGCTGAAATGGGGCGTCGCTGTCGACCCTGAGCTTGATTCAAGAGTGAAAGTAACCATCCTTGCTACCGGTTTCGGCATCGAGGACGTGGACGGAATGAACAACCACATAAAGAAACACACCGAGGAGGAGGTGCGGCGCATAGCCGAAGAAGAGGAGCGCGCAGCCGAGCGTCTGGACCGCCGCAACCGCTATTACGGCAAGGATTCTACGAACACGGCATACAAACGCCGCCCGCATATCTTCCGCTTCCGCCCCGAGGATCTCGACAACGAGGACATCATCATCGCTGTGGAAGACACACCGACATATAAACGCACGAAGCAGATGCTGCGAGAAATACAGGGTACAGGCAACGAGGACAACGAGGACGATGCTCCGAAGGACACCGTTCAAGGCGTCATCTCGTTCACATAAGCGTGAGCCTCTACCTCACACCGGGTCCCTTCTATGTGATAGAAGGGGTTATTTCACGCACCAACAATATGGCGGATAGTTGCAATAAACATTATAAACATAAAACAACAGTACTATGGATTTGTTTGAGAAAGTTAGCGAGGACATAAAAACGGCTATGAAAGCGCGCGACAAGGTGCGCCTGGAAACGCTGCGAAACATCAAGAAAGTGTTCTTAGAGGCAAAGACCGCACCGGGAGCCAACGACACATTGACCGATGACGCGGCTCTGAAAATCATTCAGAAACTCGCAAAGCAGGGCAAGGAAACTGCCAAGACATACATCGACAACGGCCGTCAGGATCTTGCCGACGACGAACTCGCACAGGTAGCGGTGCTCGAGGAGTATCTGCCCAAGCCTCTCACAGAAGCCGAGATAGAGGCGACCGTGAAGGAAATCATCGCTCAGGTGGGTGCAACAAGCATGAAGGAGATGGGCAAGGTGATGGGTATAGCATCGAAGCAGATGGCCGGCAAGGCCGAGGGTGGTGTTATCTCCGGCATCGTGCGCAGACTGTTAGCATAATGACACCTTATTATATAGGGCATAAAGAGTCGTGTCCGTACCCTGTGTTTTTGATGACACAGAGTACGGACACGTCTTTTCAGGACTTTTTCAGAAAGGTCTTCTTTGTGTGATTATTCTTTTATCTTCTCTTTTCGAATTCTGTATCTTTGGGTTCGTAGGGCTTTGTTGTTCATGCCCATTATACGGTATATTTCTTCATCATTGTATTTCAGTTCTTCTGACAACAACAGGAGGAACTTATTTCCTGCAGACAGGTGTTTGTAATTCCGCTCCAGCCCAATGACAAACGGCATATTTATGGTTCTGTAGTATTCTACCACGTTGTTATAGTCTTCCTTATGCCATGTCAAGGCTGTTTCCTTATGTATGGTGATACTTTCATATTTTTCTTTGCCTTTATATAATAGCTCTGCCTGCTTATTACGCAATGCTTCGAGTCTGCGTCTTAATTCCTTGACTTCCTTAGATTGGTCTTTCCCCTCATCTTCCAATTGTTTTATACGTGAGGTGTAGCTCGTCATCATTATTTGGTTCTCCGCAAGTTGTTTCTTAGCTTCATGTGATTTTAGGTGATAATACATCCATATCACTAATAAGAGAATAATAAAGAAAACGGTGCAGGAAAGGATTATTGTTTTCTCATTCCTGTGCCTTATATTTTCAATCATACGATCATAGCTGTCTTGTACATCTTTGATTGCTTCGGTCTGTCTATACTGATAGAGGCTGTCTGTTACCATAGGTATACGTAACGCGATATCTGATGCTTCTTTGTAGCGTCCTTGATTATATAGCCATTCTGCGTAAGGGCGCATAGTATATTGCCTTGTTTCTAATTTCTCAGAATGAATGGCTTTTTCCCAAAGTGAATCGATATCAATATTTTTCCCTTGCTCAGAATATAATTCAGCCAATAGTCCGTAAGTGCGGGCTGTTGCATATATATTTAAAGATTTCTTGAGATAAGCCTCAGCCTTACCATATTGTTTCTTAGCCTTGTGAAATGATGACAGATTGTCAAGCATTTCCGCTTGTATGTTTAATGGCTGATAAGGTATATAAGGCTCTGCCCGTTTGATATATTCTTTATATTTGTCTTTTGACTTCATATGGTAGTATACGACCCCAAGATTGTCCAGACAATAGCCAATCCAATGCTTGCTATTAGCCTTATTTGCATATTCAAGTGCTTTCTTTGCATATTCAAGAGCTTTGCTTTTATTTCCTGCAACTCTGTTTATATGTGATAAATGCGCGTATACTTGGGCGTGAATTTCTAAATTTTCTATATCGTCAAGTATGTTTTCCGCTTCTTTAAGGTATTTTGTGGATTCTTCTATCATACCTTGACTTGAAAGGATTTCCACCCTTCCTATATATGCCCTTGCTAATTTCTCTTTATCAGTTGTGCTTTTGTAATATCTTATGCTTTGTAAAATGGTGGAGTCTGCTGCCGTGGTTCTGTGTAATCTATATAATGCATGGTTTCTAAGAAGAATATAATAAGCCTTGTCATTCTCTCCGTATTTGCTTGTGTCAATCTTTGAAATAAGATTGTATGCAGAGTCATACAGATTCCTGTTAAACAGAGAGTCAATCTTTACTAATCTTGTGTCAGTGGCATTATCGTTACATGAAAGTAATAAAAAAGTAAAAGTTAAGGTAAATAGTATTTTTTTCATATTTTTCCTTTATGTTTCTTTTGCAAAAATACTCAATTTAACGGGAAAAGACAAATTTTCAAACTCGCATCTTGGCAGTTTAGGGCATATATATGTCACACTTTTTTCTATAAAACAGATAGAATATACAACATAAGCCTCTGAATAGCAGTCATTTATGTGATTTTTAAAAATGTGACGCAACGGAAATATTTTCTGAAATATATTTTGCAGAATTGCAATTGAAGTATAATTTTGCATTGCCTTTAACAGAGAAAATAAGTTTTTCAATAAAATAAAAAGAAGATGAAGAGAATTTTAGTAACGTGTTTTTTAACGTATTGTGGTGTTAATGTCTTTGCGCAAGAAATAGGTAATGAATGTCCCTATAGTGCAAGTTTTGTAAATGGAGCCACGGCTTGTGTCTCATATAATAAGAAAGAGAATATGCTGAATGTTTCCATCATGAATAATGACGATGAGGTGGAAATTCTTGCGGTAAAGCGTGGAATGGTTGTTGAGAGCGAGTCAACATTCTTTATGAATGATGAAATGCAATTGGATTTGTCTAATAATGCAACTGGCAAATATGACATCTATGTCAAGGCGAGAAACGAAATACAACATATCGGGTCTGTAGAAACAGAGATAAAAGAAGAGAGTAAATAGAAATCAACTTTAAACCTGAAGAATAATGATGGCTAATAGATAGCGAAAAGAATGTTGACAATAGAAGAACGGCTATAAATAGAAATAATTCTTTGGAAGGTCAGGCCGTAAATCCTACAATGGTACCACAATACCACGCTTTTCTCCATTGCTCGAATCCAACTTATTCTTTTTTGGACATTTGGGCATTAAAAGACAAACAAGTAACGAATTATCAGCTCGCATCTAATTACAAAACTTTCTTGTCGCAACAAATAGTCTCTTATTTGAAAGAGAACAAACCAGCAATATTTGAAAGGTTTACAGAAACGCAAATATCAGAGTTCCTTAAAAGTAATATGATTGTTTAAGAAGAAATAGTGGAATTATGAAAAAATTTAAGTCTTCGTATTCTAAGAGTATGGCGTTAGCTACGTGTTTGTTACTGGCACTCTTGTCTTTTGCAATATACACGATTGTCAATAATTTGTTGACAATGCCTATTGGTTCTTTCTCTTTTATACTTGCATTAATGGTATTGTGCTTCATCTTGGCATCTTTATTTTATGCATTTTTGTCACAAATCAGATATGTCTGTTTGACAGAGGATAGTGTTGTGATAAAGAAGATGTTTGGAAGAATCTTTATATCTCGTGCAGATATTTTGCGTGTTTGTTATAAAAAATCATTACTCTATGATGTAAGACTGTGTGGCATAAGTGGACTTTTTGGACATATAGGCTTGTTCCGTAACAGCAAAAGTGGTAGATACTATGCTTGTGTCAACAATGGGAGTGCGATGCTTGAAATTAAAACTATAGACAAGTGTTATGTCATAAGTTGTGATGATTATATGCAGGTATTGAATATTCTTTCTGTGTCAGATTCTTATAAAGTCCTAAAAACAACGGAAAAGAGCTTCGTACCGCAATAATTGTAGGAAATGCAAGTTATCAATTATGGACAGTTGAATAAGCATAGAATTATTGAATGTACATAATAAACTTTGAATTAACATGAAGAAAATCGTTTGTTTAATTATGCTTTTGCTTGCCGTGTCGACAGGCAAAAGCTATGGTCAGTCTTTTATGGATCGCCTTCATTTCGAGGCGACAGTAGGTAGCGGATTCAAGAGCAAGAACATCCAGCCATTGGATGTTTCTGCCAAAATCGGTGTTGACATTATCCCCAGTCTTTACGCTTATATAGCTTATGAGGGCAACAAGTCGCTGTATGAGAAGGGCGACGAGCGCACATATTTCTCCGGCGAGAGCCTCGGTGGTGGTGTCGGCGTGAAGTTCCTGAACTCCGTGAAGACCCCTCATGCCCTCGACCTGCGTGTCAAGGCGCTGACAAGTATCGGCGGCGCAGACTGGAAACGCACCACCTACGACGCTTCCTTAGCGTGGTATCTGCGCAGCGAGAAGAAATCCCGAATCTTCACCCCGGTCGTGGAAATGGGATACCGCTATATCGACTCGCGCACCACGGGACTCGACAACATGGGCAATTTCTATATGTCGTTCGGTATAAGGTTCTGAGTTTTGAGGCTGTCGGAGGCTGCCTCCGGCATCATCAAATACGTTAAGGATGTATGACAATATGCCTGCTAATCAATAAAATTATGCGTGCGTGGTATTATATAGTATTTAATTCTTCTCAGAAATATGTCATTTTCTCTTTATCATATAGTATATCTCATACTTTCAGCTGTAGTAATAGCAGATACTATCAGACTATTTATATTACGGTATAGGGAATGCGGTAATGATGGTATGGAAAAGAATAAGGTCAGGAAAAAACTGGTATTTAATTTTTTTATAATAATTGTTATAGACTTTACAATCTTGAGCATTATCATAATGTCCTGGTAGATGGCATAAAACAAAGATGCAAATGGGGCATATCGTATACGATACCACTTTCCCAAAAATTGCAAGAAACTTATAAAGTCCATAAATTTGCGGGCAATATGAATAAAAGATTTTTTTATTTACGTTACTCACGTTTGCCCGCGTTAATCCCTATTATATTAATCGTTACATAAAGAGAAAATTATAATTATGAATTTCATAAGAAGTATATATACAAGTCTTTTCTACAAAGTGATTATTTTGTGTAGCTTTGTATTGGGGCTGACTTTACTTATCAGACTTGTTCCGTCATTATCTTTTGACGGAATAAGTTATAAAAAGGATATATTCAATGGTGTAACACTGCTATTGATAAGTTTTCTGTATGCTATTGACATTTTCGTGGTAAATAAGAAATATAGAAATAATAATATTATGTATGCTGTGTTGTTACTACAAATAATTCTTGCTATTGGATATAGCAAATATGCCTGCTAAGCTATAAAATTATGTGCAGATGGCATAAAACAAAGACTGAGCATAGCTTCAGCTTGCCGTAGTGGCAGGCAAAAGCTATGCTCAGTCTTTTTATTACTATTTTACCTGTAGCCTCAACCCTACCCTTATGCCCACAGACAAGGGATGGTCGCTGTAATAATTGTCTATCGATGAGCCGTCATTGAAATAATAGCTGAGCGACGGTTCGGCATAGAGCGACAGATTGCGCACAAACGAATACTGTATGCCGGCGGCTCCATTCAAGGACAACTGCCAGGGCTTGTCGGTGCTTTGCCTGTATGTGGCCGTCTCCGCAGACGTTCCCTCGGTCATCGTCTCTGTATCAATCTTACCCGTTATGCACTTCGCCACAGCTCCGCCGGCCGATGCATAAACACTGAAACCGTTGCGCTGCCACAGCGTGTAGGCCACGTTCAGCGGCACACCGATGTAACCGAGGCGTTGCACCGAACTGATATAGAAATTCTCATCGCCCGACTTGAACGTTGAACGCAAGTGGGTATAGGTCAGTCCGCTCTCCAAAGCCATGCGGCTGCTTATCGGATAGCGCACCATAAAGCCTAATTGCACGGGTATGTCATGATGGATGTCCTCGTTTGCGAGCAGACTGCCATACACTGCGTTATAGTTTTTTAATGTGTTCGACACTCCACCGCCGGCGAAATCATTGCCCGAAGAAACTATGTCCGACAGTATAGCGACAGACGACTGGCGGATACTACCCGATGAACTGCCGTTGTATGCCATCAGTCCGTTAGATACCGATGCACTAATCTCGATGCCCCGGCCTCGCCCTTTCGAGCGTTCGGCCATCATCCGGTTGTAGTCTGCTTCGTACATATTGTTCTGCTTCTTGCGCTCCGGGGCAGTTTTCTTTGTTTGTTTCGCAGTGTCCGGCGCGGGCTGAGCTACACTTGTCATTTCCAATGCGGCACTTGCGCTTTCCGCCTCCTTTACTTTTGCGGGCGAAACAGCCTCATCTTCTACCGGTTCCTTCACCCCGACATTATCCGAAAGAACCGCCACGCCAGCCTCTTTTCCTACATTATTATATATATAGGGGTGCATTTTGCCACGCCATGTTGCCGTTTTCGCAGTCTCTCCGGCCTTAGCCAAAACCGCCGTCTGCACTTCTTGCGGCGCAGCCCCCACACCATCGGCCGACTTTTTCACGAAAGCGACCTCACCGGCTTTATCATCTTCGAGCACCCCGAAGCCGATAACCGCCACCAACAGCACAGCAGCAACGGCCGCAGCGGCACGAATCCACATCGCCACGCCCACAGCCTTGCGTTGCTCTGCGGGCTTGCCAACCACCTGTGCAGCCGGTACCTTATCCCCGAGACGACTGTTTATGCTTTCCCACAACCCATCAGGAGCCTCCATCTCGTGGTTCTCCAGCCGTTTGCCTATATCTTTTATCCAGTCCTCTTTCATCTTCTTTTGCTTAAATAATCCTTAATCTTGCGCGCCAAAAGATTCTTCGCGTGGAAGTATTGCGATGCCGACGAGCTTTCGCGTATGCCCAATATTTCGGCTATTTCCTTATGGCTTTTGTCCTCAAAAACAAACAGGTTCAGCACGGTGCGATAGCCGTCGGGCAACGTGCGTATCAGCGCGTGCAGTTCGTCGTCGCTCAGCAGTCCCGTGTCGGGCGGTGCCTCCTCTCCTATATCCATTTCCGTAGCGTTGCCGTCGGTCGTCAGCAACCGTTTGTTGTTGCGCAGGAACGTCAGCGCGCGGCTTACGACTATCTTCGTCATCCACGCCTTCAACGAGCCTTCCCCGCGGTAACTGAACCGTTCCATCGAGGAAAATATCCTCACGAAGCTCTCTTGCAGCACGTCTTTCACGTCCTCATCGTTGGCCACATAGCGATAGCAAACCGAAGACAGATGCCCTACATATCGTCTGTAAAGAATCTCTGTCGCCGATTGTTTCCGCTGTTTCACCGCCTCTGTCAGTTCCGCTTCGGTCATGCCGTCATCTGCTATCATCCTGTCTGTCAGTCTTTGAACGTTCAACTGGTTCTGATTTTTAAACGCACTAAGTTATAAAAACTTTGCATGAAAGCGCACATTGTTTACGTTTTTTAAGTTATTCGGCCTCAAAATATATAACGGAGCAAAGACGTTTCACTGATTTCCGGTTCTCAGACGGGGAAAAACTTCACCTGTTTTGTAAAGATTTTTAACCAAAATCGCCTCTTTCAAAAGTCGATAGTTGCGTGCTAACGAGTGTTAAATATAGGTCCCGTTACTCATTTTTGATGATTTTTGTGTTGCAAAAATCCCAATTCGTAACTCCAAATTCGTAATTCAAAATTCCCAAAGTGCCTCCGTTGGAAAAAAATCGGGCCGGTTTTTGTCAAAAATTGTCGTCCGCCGAAACGCCGGAAAACGCCGTTTTTGTTCGATTTAACGTTTGTTAGCTTTCAAAAGTGGCACTTTTAGAGTGCGTTTCAGGCCGTTTTGCATTGCAACGGGATAGGTTTTGAAGCCCAAAAGTGCCTCCGTTGGCGTCTAACGGAGCCTCCGTTGCAATTTAACCGGGCTTTTTTGAGCTTCTAAAACGGCTGTTTTTGCGACAAAACGGGATAAACGTTTGATTATCAAGACTTTAGCCTAAAATAGGCTAAAAAGCCGTATTTTCGTGTTTTTGAGAGCAGGAGAAGTTTTGTTTGAAAATACGCGAGTTTTCAACACTTGTTTGTAAAGATTTTTGACAGTAGAATTTAGGATTAAACAGGTGGCCGGTTCTCTTGCTTAATTCTCTTGCCAATTCTCTTACTCATTCTCTTGCTTAATATAATTTATATCAATTTCTTTATGTCATCAATCGCATTTCTCACGCTTTTTATCTATATTTGCAAAAGTAAAGTGAAAACAAAATATATAGGACATGAATAATACCACAACTTTAGAGCAGTCGGTAATAAAGGAAGTAGCTTCTTTATTTGGTGACATCGACGCTCTCAAACAGATGCTTTCGCTTGCGAGAAAGCTCAAACGAGAGAAGAGAACAAAGGTGATTGAACAGGCGGACGCAGACGACTGTATCAGCAAAGAAGAGATAATTGACGACTTGAGGGAGGCATTCATCGAGTTAAAGAAAGTTGAACGTGGACAAGCCGTGGCACGTCCGGTAGAAGCATTGATTAATGAACTTTAGTATTGTAACCCTCACAATTTTCGACAAGCGCATCAAACGTTTGGCAAAGAAGTATAAGTCGATAAGAAAAGACTTTATCGCCTTCGTTGAGAATCTAAAAGAAAACCCTTTCATCGGAGCCGATCTCGGCAACGGTGTGCGCAAAGTGCGTATGGCTATAAGCGACAAAGGCAAAGGAAAAAGCGGTGGAGCGCGCATCATAACATACGTTGTCAAGACTGACGAGGAAAGCGGTCAGGTGACGTTGCTCACCATATACGACAAGAACGAACAGGAAACTATATCACAGAAAGAGATTAATGCTCTGCTCACAGAAATAGGATAAAGCGCTCAACAGACAACGTTTCTTCCTTCAAGCACAAACAATAAAGGCTTACACAATATTATAACCCGACACTATGATTGACCAGATTATTGAATACAACAAGGAGTTTGTAGCAGAGAAAGGCTACGAGAAGTATATCACCGACAAATATCCGGACAAGAAGTTAGCTGTGCTGAGTTGCATGGACACGCGACTGACGGAGCTGCTTCCGGCGGCTCTTGGCCTGAAAAACGGCGACGCGAAGATAATAAAGAACGCGGGCGGACTGGTTATCTCGGCGTTCGACTCGGCCATGCGCAGCCTCATCGTGGCCGTCTACGAGCTGGGTGTGGAGGAAATCATGGTGGTAGCCCACTCTCATTGCGGCGCTTGCCACATGAGTTACAGCCATTTCCACGAACAGATGATAGCGCGTGGCATCACGGACAAGACTCTCGACACCATCCGCAAGTGCGGCATCGACCTCAACACATGGCTCGAAGGCTTCAAAGACACGCCCGAATCGGTGCGCAAAACCGTGGAGACGATAAAGACGCATCCCCTCATTCCGTGCGGCATCACCGTCCGCGGCTTCATCATCGACTCAGAAACGGGATGCCTTGAGGAGATTGAGTGCCAATCAGAAGAATAAGCATAGGAGAGGTATGCCTCTGCATACCATAAAACTACAAGGCGGCAGCACACGCACGCCTTATGTCTGAGAGTCTGTCTATTAGATTTCTCTTACGCCGTGAAAGCATCATGTTATAACGGGTCTGCATATTTATAAGTATCTCAGGATTGATGCCGAGAGCCGCCTCAACCATCAATGCAAAGTCGGTAGTAACAGGACGCCTGCCGTTCAGTATATCATTAAGCTGTGAGTAGGGAACCTTAAGGATTTCCGAGAATTTCTTTTGGGTTATTCCGCGGCTCTCCAATTCCTCCTTCAGTACATCTCCGGGATGTGTCGGTAGTCTTTTTATTGCCTCCATATCGCTCCTTTTATTTATAATGATTGGTTATATCCGTTATTCTACAAATGGTAAGAACCTTATCTTTGTCATTCTCTTCCAGCTTAAAAAGAAGACGATAATGATAATCTATCCTTATAGAATAATATCCATTATCCAATGCCTCGAAATTAAGAGAATTGAAAACGAACAAATCCTCTTTACATATAACAGCCGTTAACGTATCTATTCGTTTCTGATATTTTGCTATTACCGACTGCGAGAACCTGTATTTCTTGTTTCTGCATTTACCGTTTAGATAAAGCTCCTCAAGATATTCTTTCTCATATTCTATAATCATTGATATTGTTTCTTGTTGACGACACTCTCATATATTCAAGAATGTCATTGCAAAAATAAATAAAATATCCATAGACAGCAAATTAAAGGCGAACTATTATTCATCTTTCTTAATAAAAAACGATAGTCCGACAAAGACTATATTGCTTTGTAACTGATTAGGAACATACACACGCACACATTATATATATAAGCAAAAAACAAAGGGACGGATATGCGTAGAGAATGCACATCCGTCCCTTTTCTTATTGCTATGAGACTAAATTATACTATTTATTGTCGCAAATCAGGTTCTCACCGGTCATGTCAGACGGCTGCTCCAAGCCCATGATGTGGAGGATAGACGGAGCTACATCGGCAAGACGGCCGTCCTTGACAGTCGCGCTGTTGTTGTCGGTGACGTAGATGAACGGAACCGGGTTCAACGAATGGGCTGTATTAGGCGTTCCGTCAGCGTTGATTGCGTTGTCGGCGTTACCGTGGTCGGCTATGATGATAGCCTCGTAGTCGTTGACCTTGGCAGCCTCGATGACCTCACGCACGCAGTTGTCCACTGCATGGACAGCCTTAGCGATGGCGTTGTAGATACCTGTATGGCCCACCATATCTCCGTTTGCAAAGTTCACTACGATGAAATCATACTCCTGCGTGTTGATTGCGCCAACCAATTTATCCTTCACCTCGTATGCGCTCATCTCCGGTTTGAGGTCGTATGTAGCCACCTTCGGTGACGGAACGAGTATGCGGTCCTCGTTCTCATACGGCATCTCGCGACCGCCGTTGAAGAAGAACGTAACGTGAGCGTACTTCTCTGTCTCGGCCGTATGGAGCTGTTTCTTGCCCTGCTTGCTCAGGAATTCACCGAGAGTGTTCTCTACATTCTCTTTCGGGAAGAGGATATTCACGCCCTGGAACGATGCATCATAAGGAGTCATGCAATAGTATTGCAATCCCGGTATGGTCTTCATTCCCTCTTCCGGCATATCCTGTTGTGTGAGAACCTGTGTGAGTTCCTTCGCGCGGTCGTTGCGGAAGTTGATGAAGATAACCACATCGCCCTCGCCGACAGTACCGTCTACGGCTGCGTTTGTTATCGGTTTGATGAACTCGTCGGTCACGCCCTCGGCATAGCTCTCCTCCATTGCCTTCACCATATCTGTGGCCTGCTTACCCTTTGCATCCACAATGAGGTCGTAAGCCTCCTTCACACGGTTCCAACGCTTGTCGCGGTCCATTGCATAGAAGCGTCCGACGATGCTCGCAATGTGCGCATCGTTCTTCTCACATACGTCTGTCAGCTCCTTGATGAAGCCCACACCTGTCTCTTATACACATCTCCGAGCCCACGAGACGCGTAGTAATCTCG
>ERZ1027188.6-NODE-6-length-132759-cov-20.505102_pt1 | contig 132759 bp, 109 predicted proteins | sample MGYA00519273_ERZ1027188 | MGnify/ENA primary metagenome ERZ1027188 (study PRJEB26926, sample SAMN06164623) | human gut metagenome | biome: ENVO:00009003; feature: ENVO:2100002; material: ENVO:00002003 | host: Homo sapiens | place: USA | collected 2012 ... | reverse complement strand
CGAGATTACTACGCGTCTCGTGGGCTCGGAGATGTGTATAAGAGACAGACCGGATTCAAGAGCCGTGAACAGATCTTGAAATGGTTTGATATGCTCGGTATCGCCGACAAGGTGGACGCAAAGATTGGAAGAATGTCGTTCGGACAGCAGCAGCGTGTGGCAATGATGCGAGCTCTATGCCAGCCTTTCGACTTCATCCTTGCCGATGAACCTATCAGTCACCTCGACGACAACAACTCCCGTATCATGGCGGAAATCATGATGGCGGAAGCCAAGGAGCAGGGGGCTGGTGTCATCGTTACCAGTATAGGTAAGCACATGGACTTGCCTTACGAGCATACATTTAAGTTGTAATTTGTCATTCGACACTTAACATTCAACAATTCAAAAATGAATTTAGTTTGGAAATTACTTCGTCAGCATATCAGTATACCGCAGTTTGCAGGCTTCGCCTTCGCCAATCTCTTCGGTATGCTCATCGTCCTTTTCGGCTTCCAGTTTTATAAGGACGTGCTGCCTGTCTTCACACAGGAAGACAGTTTCATGAAAGCCGACTATCTCATCATGAGCAAGAAGATAGGTATGGGAAATACCATCAGCGGCCGCTCCAATACCTTCACGGGTGCTGAGATAGATGATGTCAGAGACCAGAAGTTCGTGAAGAAGGTGGGAAAATTCACCTCTACGGAATATAAGGTAGATGCCCAGATGGGCGTCAACGGCGTGAATGTACTGAACAGCGAACTCTTCTTTGAGAGCGTGCCCGACGGCTTCGTCGATGTGCCGCTCAAGGACTGGAAGTATACGCCAGGAGCCAAGGAAGTGCCAATCATCCTCCCGCGTACCTATATTAATATGTATAACTTCGGATTCGCCCAGAGTCATTCGCTCCCGAAAATCAGCGATGGACTGATGGGAATGATTGATTTCAATATCCAGATTCAGGCAGCCGGCAAGAAGGAGCAGTTCAAGGGTAAGGTCATCGGATTCTCTTCCCGTCTCAACACCATCCTCGTGCCACAGGCATTTATGGACTGGAGTAACCAGGAGTTTGCTCCAAACCAGAAGAGCGATCCTAACCGCCTCATCGTAGAGGTAGGCAATCCGGGAGACGAGAACATCACCAAATACCTGGATGATAACGGATATGAGGTGGAAACCGACAAGCTTGATGCCGAGAAGACCACCTATTTCCTTCGTATGATGGTATCCATGGTAATGATTATCGGACTGGTCATCTCCATCCTGAGTTTCTACATTCTGATGCTCAGCATCTATCTGCTGGTACAGAAGAACTCATCCAAGTTGGAGAATCTGCTTCTGATAGGCTATAGTCCTGCCAATGTGGCGAAGCCATATCAGGTGCTCACCATGTCGCTCAACCTGGTGGTGCTCATCATTGCCTGGGTCATCCTCTTCTTCGTCCGTGGCTACTACATGGAGTTCATCGAGGCAATCTTCCCTGACATCGAAGAGGGCACCATGCTCCCATCCATCTGCTTAGGCATGCTTTTGTTCCTGATAGTCTCTATCCTGAACATCCTCGCCATCCGTCGCAAGGTAATGAGCATTTGGCAGAGAAAGGAGTAGGGGCAGCTCGCCCCTCCTCAGGTCCGTTTCAGGTCTTCTTCAGGTCTTCTTCAGGTCCTCTTCTGGTTCTCTTCAGGTCCTCCTTCAGGTTCTCTTCAGGTCCGTTTCAGGTCCTCCTCAGGTCCGTTTCAGGTCCTCTTTAGGTCCGTTTCAGGTCCCCCTCAGGTCCGTTTCAGGTCCTCTTTAGGTCCCCTCTCAGGGAGTCTAGCCCCCGTTCCAGGCGATTCCATCGCCTGGTATAGAAGGTCAGTCCCCCGAGGCAGCCCTCCGCCTCGAGCCCCTCGAAAAATTATAACCAACCCCCCGTTATAAATAATAATTTAAAGAAAATCTGCGTTATTTCCTTAACGCAGATTTTTTTTATGTTATAAAACACAATTTTTCATGCAGATGTAACACTTATATCGAATTTTTTGTTTAATTTTGCACCCGTAATAGATATTTGGGGGCTATTCCCCCGTATTATTAATTAATTTTATAAAAAAAGGTATGCAGAAAAGATTGCATTTATTAGTGGCTTTGCTGGCCTTTATGGTTTCAACCGCTATGGCGCAGATTACTACATCTGGCATTAGTGGTAAAGTGACTGCCAATGGTGAGGACATCATTGGTGCAACAATCAAGGCTGTTCACCAACCTTCTGGTACAGTCTATCGCGCAGTGACCAACATTGATGGTCGTTATTCTATTCAGGGTATGCGCCCAGGTGGTCCTTATGTCTTGGAAGTTTCTTATGTAGGTTACAAGACTAAGGAAGTTAAGAATTTTAATCTCTCTCTCGGTCAGAACACCATTCTGAACGAAAGTCTCTCTGAAAACGCAGAGATGTTGCAGGATGTTGTTGTTACTGCTGATCGCAACAACAACATGCGTACTGACCGCGCTGGTGCTACAACAAGTATCAATGCCGACCAGATTGAGGTTGTTCCTACCGTATCACGTAGCATGAACGACCTCTTGAAGTTGACTCCTCAGGGTGCTAACGTAGGTAGCGGATTCTCTGTTGGTGGTGGTAACTACCGTCAGTCTTACGTTACTGTCGATGGTGCTGCTTTCAACAACGCCTTCGGTATTGGTGGTAACCTCCCTGGCAACGGATCTCCAATCTCTCTCGATGCTTTGGATCAGATTTCTGTATCTTCATCTCCATACGATGTTCGTTTGAGTGGATTTACAGGTGGTGCTATCAGCGCCGTAACCAAGAGCGGTACCAATCAATTCAAGGGTACAGCTTATATGTACACTACCAACTCTCACTTGCGTGGTAACAAGGTAAGTGATTATGAGTTGAACCGTCTCCAGTCTCATTCTACTACATGGGGTGCAAGTTTCGGTGGTCCTATCATCAAGGATAAGTTGTTCTTCTTTGCCAATGGTGAATATCAGAACAATATCTCTGCTGGTCCTTCTGGTACAGCTCGTGTAAATGCTTCTGATGAGTGGTCTCCATCATCAGGTACTGTTCATCGCCCATTGCAGAGCGACATGGACAATATGCTCAGCTTCCTCAGCAAGAACTATGGTTACAACCCTGGTCGTTATCAGGGATATTCTCTTGATACTCCATCATACAAGTTCCTGGCTCGTATCGACTGGAACATCAACGAGAACAACAAGTTGAACATCCGTTTCTCTAAGAGTCACGACAAGGATTCTTCAGCTCCATCAAGCTCTACAACTCCATTCAAGGATTCTGTCATCTATCCTGGTGGTGAGGATGCTACGGGTGGTAAGTCTCAGTCTGGTCGTACAGCTAACGCTGGTCTCTACTTCGAGAGTGCACGCTACTATCAGGAGAAGAACTTTACTTCTTTCGCTGCTGAGTGGAACTCTAAGTGGGGTGGTGTAAACAATGTTCTCCGTGCTACTTACTCTTATCAGGATGAGCCACGTACTTATGTGGGTGGTATGTTCCCAACAGTGGATATCCTGAAGAATGGTTCTTACTATATGGGATTCGGTCCTGATCCATTTACTGAGGGTAACCTCCGTCAGGTGAAGACTTTCGTTGCTACTGATGAGGCTACATGGTCTATGGGCATCCAGAACTTCACCGCTGGTCTCCAGTTTGAGACCAACAAGGCTACCAACGGCTTCGGTGCAGCTTCTGCCGGTTACTATGTATTCGAGTCTATGGACGACTTCATGAACGGCAAGGCTCCTAGAAGCTATGGCGTTACCTTCCCAATGGACGGTTCTGGCCAGTTCCTGGCTACCATGAAGTACAACCAGTTCTCTGCTTACGTTCAGGATCAGGTTAACTTCTCTGACCGTTTCCGCCTGACTGCTGGTTTGCGTTTCGAGTTGCCTATCTACCCAGAGTTGGAGAACAACTATAACAAGGCTTTCGCTGCCATGAAGTGGAAGAACGATGCTGGCGTTGAGTCTCAGTATTCTACCGATCAGCTCCCTGATGCTCCATTGACAGTTTCTCCTCGTGTAGGTTTCAACTGGGATATCCTCGGCAACCACAAGTTGGTTCTCCGTGGTGGTACAGGTTACTTCATCGGTCGTCTGCCATTCGTATGGCTCGTATCTGCAGTAGGTAACGCTGGTTGTGGTCAGTACACCTATTATTATAATACTCCATCTGACAAGGGTGCTACCTATAAGATGGATAAGTTCTATCAGAGCCGTGAGGATCAGTTGAAGGTATTGCAGCAGCAGGGCTTGGCTGTGAACCGTGAGGATGCAGCTGCGCCTTCTACTCCTACCATCATCGACAAGGACTTGAAGATGAACGCTACATGGAAGACTTCTCTGGCTTTGGATGCCAAGTTGCCATACGATATCGACTTCTCTTTGGAGGGTATCTATAGCCGTGAGTTCAATCCTGCTACTGTCATCAACCTCGACCGCTACTGGGATGGTAAGTCATACACAGAGCTGGCTCCTGGTGACAAGCGTAAGTGGTATTCACGCAACTCATACAGCAACCCTTACATGATCACAAATGCTGGTCATAAGGCATACTACTACTCAATCACTGCATCTTTGGCAAAGAAGTTTGCATTCGGTTTGAACCTCTCTGCTTCTTACACCTACTCTAAGGCTAAGTCTTACGGTGATGGTGTGGGCGACCAGGTTTCTTCTGCATACTACAACAACCGTTACTCTGTAAACGGTAACAACGATATGGAGTTGGGTTATGGTACCTACGTGGCTCCTAACCGCTTGCTCATCTCTGCTTCTTACAAGAAGGACTACGGCAAGAACTTCGGTTCTGAGGTCGGTTTGATTTACGAGGGTATGAACATGGGTTATGCTGATGGTTACAGCTGCACACGTTACACTTACCAGTTGACTGGCAATGTAGTTAACGACTACGGTTCTAACGGTTTGGTTTACATCCCAGCTTCTCGCGAGGCTTTGGATAAGTGGAACTTCAAGGACAATGGTAAATATACTGCTGAGCAGCAGAAGGATGACTTCTGGGCTTACATCAACCAGGATGATTATCTGAAGAATCACAAGGGTGAGTATGCTGAGCGTGGTGGTGCTGTAATGCCTTGGCATCATCAGTTGGACTTCAAGTTCAACCAGAACTTCTACCTCAACGTAGCTGGTCAGAAGAACACTCTCCAGTTTGGTGTTGACATCAAGAACCTCGCTAACCTGCTGAACAACAGCTGGGGTCTCTACAAGACTGTTAACAACACCAAGTTGTTGAAGTATACTGCTGGTAAGGATGGTGCTGCTGGTTCATTCCAGTTCCAGAAGAACGGTAAGGATGTATTGTCAAAGACATACACTAACTTGACAAGCTTCAACTCTACCTATTCTATCCAGTTCTCTATCCGTTACATCTTCAACTAATAGAGATTTCGAATACGAATCATCAATAAGCGCCCTGAAAGGGAAAGCATTGTATATAGAATGCTTTTGCTCTTTCAGGGCGCTTTCTTTTTGTCTCTTTTCTCCATACTTACTGATATTTTTTATTTGTAACACGTTTTTCTCACGCTAATTTCTTGTTATTTCAAATATTTTAGCTATATTTGCACCATATTGTATAAAATGGGTGAAAAACTTGCCTATTGGCGGGGATGAAACCTAAATTATTAACGAAATAATCTAAAGAAATATGCTGAAAAGATTGCATTTACTTCTGGCTTTGTTCATCCTGACGGTGAACGCTGCCATGGCACAGATTACTACCTCTGGAATCAGCGGTAAGATTACATCTGATGGCGAGAACGTCATCGGAGCTACTGTTACTGCTACTCACCAACCTTCCGGTACCGTATATCGTGCCGTTACTAATATCGATGGACGATATACCATCCAGGGTATGCGACCAGGTGGTCCTTACAAGGTAGACATCTCCTATATCGGCTACAAGGACAAGGTGATCAAAAACCTCAACCTGAGCCTCGGTGAAACAGAGAATATCTCATGCTCGCTCCAGGAGGATGCCCACCAGCTTCAGGAAGTGGTGGTTTCCGGTAAGGCGGGTCTTGCTGCTTCCCGTACAGGTGCTGCTACCAGTATGACGGCAGAGCAGATCAACAACATGCCTAGCATTACTCACGGTATTGCTGACGTGGCTCGATTGAACCCACAGCTCACTGTTACCAATTCCGGAAACATGTCGTTCGCCGGTGTCAACAACCGTTACAACAACTTCATGATTGATGGTGCGGCAAACAATGACGTCTTCGGTCTGGCATCCAGCGGTAACAACGGTGGTCAGGCTGGTGCTCAGCCGGTATCTATGGAGACTATTGAGCAGATTCAGGTTTCCGTGGCTCCTTTCGATGTGCGCCAGAGCGGATTCACCGGAGGTGCCATCAACGCCATTACCAAGAGCGGTACCAACCAGTTCCACGGTTCGGCTTACTACTATGGCTACAACCAGGACCTCATCGGTACCAAGTATCCTTACCTCGATGGTACGGGTTATGCACCAAAGTATCAGAAGCAGACCCAGTATAATATGGGTGTCACCCTCGGTGGACCAATCATCAAGAACAAGCTCTTCTTCTTCGCCAACTATGAGCGCACCAACAAGGAATATCCTAATCTCTATGGTGTAGACTCCGGCAATTCCAAGGTGAATACCGAGCAGGCAAAGGATATTCTGACCATGCTCCAGAAGATAGCTGAAAAGCAGGGAGTCAACTTCAACGATTACTACAGTAACCAGGACATCTACACCAAGAGCGATAAGGCAGGATTGAAACTCGACTGGAACATCAACGAGTTCAATAAGTTTGCCATCCGCTGGAGTCTGGTCAAGGCTGAGCAGTTGAGTGGCGGCGGCAGTGCCAGCAGCTTGAACTCATACGGTTACAGCTATCCGTTCAAGAGCAATACCAACTCCTTCATCGCTGAGCTTCAGAGCCGATTCTCTCCAAGTGTGAGCAATGAGGCACGTGTCAGCTTCGTAAGAGTGCGCGATAGCCGTGACATCAAGGCTCATCTACCGATGATTTCCATCACGGGCGTTGGTAGCGGTACTGTCAACATCGGTACTGAGCGAAACTCCCAGGCTAACTACCTGGATCAGGACATCTGGACCTTAGAGGACAACCTGACTTGGCTTCGTGGCAACCATACCTTCATCTTCGGTACCCACAACGAGTTCTACCATTTCAAGAATATGTTCATCTCGGATAAGTTCGGCTCCTATACCTTCAAGGGATACGACAGCTTCAAGGCTTATTACGATGACTACATGGCTGGACAGCTGGACCCTAACAAGGCTTACATGAACCAGTACCGTTATGGTCAGGCTAACACCGATGTTACCGGCGACCCTAACTGGGCTTCAGAGTTCTCATCTGGTCAGTTCGGTTTCTATGCACAGGACAAGTGGAATGCAAGCAACAACTTCACCTTGACCTACGGTCTGCGTCTGGATATTCCTGTATTCTTCGATACTCCAGTGGAGAATCCGGAGTTCAACGCCTTGTCAGAGAAGATGGGGTGGGGATTGAAGACCAACGATAAGCTTAGCTTCTCGCCAATGCTCTCGCCTCGTGTAGGTTTCCGCTGGGACATCAACAACGACCGTAAGTTCATCCTCCGTGGTGGAGCGGGTGTCTTTACCGGTAGAATCCCATTCGTTTGGGTAAGCAACAACTACTCGGGTACAGGTCTGCAGCTCTCTTCTTACGATAGCAACAACTCTTCTACCAAGGGATTGGAACTCATCCTTGACCCAACCAAGCAGAATGCCAATGCTGATAAGATGAAGGCGAGTGCAGGCAACCAGGATGTGGCTGTATGCGACAAGAACTTCAAGTTCGCTCAGAACCTCCGTCTCAACCTCGGTTTCGACTTCGAGGCTTTGGGTATCGACTGGACTGCTGAGGCTATCTACTCCAAGACTTTGAACGATATCCTCTATAAGAATCTCGCTCAGGAGCAGAGTGGTCAGACCTTCTCACAGAAGTACGGATATGAGTGGGACAACCGTCCGCTCTATCAGAGTGTGGTGAAGGGTACTCCTATCGCCGGTGTCTATGCCCTCGGAAATACATCCAAGGGTTATACCGTAAACCTCTCGCTCAAGGCTGAGAAGCATTTCAACTTCGGTCTCGACCTGATGGCAAGCTATACCTGGACCCGTTCACGCAGTGCTGCCAACGGTGGTTCTTCTGTAGCAAAGAGTAGCTGGACCTACCAGTATACCCATCGTGACTGCAACGATCTGGAGGTGGGCAACTCTGCCTACAATGTGCCTCATCGCATCCAGGCTTCTGCTTACTACCACATCAAGTACGGTCATCAGAAGCAGTGGCAGACCACTCTCGGTGTCATCTACCAGGGTAAGAGCGGTTCTCCTTATACCTATTATTATTATGGAGACGTAAACGAAGACGGATCTAAGGGTAATGACCTCTTCTACATCCCAACCGATGCACAGATTGACAAGATGCGTTTCGAGGAGACCAAGTACAACAAGAATACCTTCACTAACCGTATGTTTGGCGACAATCATGGTGATAAGCTTACCGAGGAAATGCAGCGCGAGATGCTGAAGAAGTGGATTGCTGACGATTCTTATCTCAGCAAGCATCGTGGAGAATACTACGAGCGTTATGCTGACAATCTGGCTTTCGAGCATCACTTCGATGTTCACTTCGGTCAGAAGTTCAGCTTCAAGGTGGCTGGTCAGATCAATTCCATCGAGCTGACCTTCGATATCCTCAATGTAGGCAACCTCCTGAACAAGGACTGGGGTCATACCTACGGTGACGGTTTCGGTACCTACTATTCACCAGTCAACTATCAGGGCAATGGTGTCTACCAGTTCACCGGTGCTTATGCCTACAAGAGCTATAGCGATTACTACAGCCGTTGGCGTGGTCAGGTAGGTTTGAAGTACACCTTCTAATCTCTGCCATTTTATTCAAACTCCATAGAGTCCCTAGTGTCGCCAAATGCGATACTAGGGCTTTTCGTTAATATAAGGCAAGTTTATAATAGTTGATAAAAAACGAAAAGAGGGTGTATCATGAATTTATGATGCACCCTCTTTTATTCGTATATTAAAGATATATTGTCGGAAAAGACAGGATATATTTCTGAGTTATTTAGTATCTACGGCCGCACAACAGCTGTTGTGCGCTTGCATAACAGCTGATATGCGCTCGCACAACAGCTGATGTGCATGCGTTGCCCAACTGTTATGCTCTTTTTATTTGTTGTTTTGAAACATGGCTATTTCACTTTCAAATGTAGAAATAATCATTTCTAATTGAGGGTGTAAAATAGGTACAATTATTGATACGTAATTTGGACAGCCTTCATCTATAACTGTTGCTGTTCTAATTGCATATTTCTTTTTCTGTTCATAGCCATTAAACCAGCGTAAAAACAATCTGTCTCGTTGAGCCTGTTGTTCATTGGCTGTGTCACAAATATATAGAAGGATATCAGGATTTTTTCTGAAAAATTCTTCTATAACAAGGATAACCGTTTGTTGAATCTTTTTGTCATTGGGAGATTTTTTCCTACTTCTGTTTGTTATGCGAAACCAATAGGCTTTTAGATTGAGCATATCATCTAATTCAAAAGCTATTGAATAGAGGATATTATAGTCTGTTTTAAACATAATCTCCCCTTCTTCATACCAAACAGGATATGGAGCAAGAATATTGATTTGGCTTAAATCTAAGGTTTTCATAGTTTAAGCCAAATCATAAAGATGTGAGTCATTTACAAGTTTTATCTGTTCTTGTAAATCATCTAATTTCTTGTTCATTTTATCTTCCCATTCTTGTTTGCGCTTTTTCTCCCGACGCATAGCTGCCAAGAAGGTTTCTCTTGTAAATAAAACATTGTCTGTCATAATCTTTGTCTTTAAACGTAAATCTGCCTGCAAATATACGCTGTTTTTTTGTAATCTCCAAACTTTTCCTGACTTTTTTCTTCCTTCTCTATATGAACAAATCCTTCTTCGGCATATCTGCCATGAACTGCTTGCGGAGTTTCTCAAAGAATGCCACGGTGTCGTTGCTGAAGCCGTGACCCTTCCAGGTGGAGGTGTTGGTGATGAGAATCCAGCACTGACCATCGGGGTACTTCAGGACTATGGCAGAGGTGCCGGCAAGAGAACCGGTACGAATCCACGGACGATTGCTCTTTGGGGTGTAGTTCCAACCGATGGAATACTGATGGTCGGGCTGCTCGGTGGTCATAAACTGGATGCTCTTCTGGCTGAGAATGTCCTTGACATGAGGCAGACCGTCGATGCTGGCGATGAGACGGCTCAGTTCGGCTGCTGAACCACACCATGCTCCGGCACCAGAGAGGCGAGGAAGGTCGGTATCGCCATAACACTTTTCTACCATTCTGCCACTGTTGTTGTATTCATATACCGGGATGCTGCCCTGGTGCATGTAATATTTCGTCTCGTTAGGACGGCGGTCCTTGTAGTAGGTGCCGGCAATATGCATGTCGTAGCATCCGGCAGGCTGGAGCACGTACTTCTGCATGAAGTTCTCGTACTTCATTCTGCTCTTCTTCTCGATAATCATCGAGAGAATCATGTAGCCCAGATTGCTGTAGCATTTGCCCTCGCCCGGCGTATAACCCAGATGGCGCTTCAGGAGAATCTTGAGCAGGGTCTTATGGTCTGGAGGCGTGGTGAGGTGGTTCTGCATCATGATGTAGCGGGTAGAGGATACCGGGTCGCCGGCATAGTTGTTGAAACCTGCCTGATGGCGCAGCAGCTGTTCTACGGTGATGTTGTAGTAGCGCTGGTCCTTGATACTGTTATTGTAGGTGGTATCGTTCAGGATTCCCTTCGGTCCGAATACCTTCTCGTTCATCTTGAGCTTCTTCATCTCCTGCAGTTTCATGATGCCTACAGCAGTGATAAGCTTTGATACAGAGGCGAAGCGCATCAGCATGTTCGGTTCCATTCGGATGCCCCTCTCCTTGTCTGCCCATCCGAAACCGCGGGCATAGAGCAGGGAGTCGTTGCGGGTGATGACGAGCTGTGCACCGTTGATTTCCCATCGCTTGAGGTATCTCTCCACGAGCGAATCCATCTTGTGATATTCCTTTCCCTCGGTGAGGGCATTGCTGATGGAATCGTTGATATGCGCCTTGGGGAGCGTATCCTTTGCCTTCTCCTTATCCGAAGATGAGGTGCAGCGCGATACGCAACTATGTGTAGACCATGCGACGATGGCCGTGAATGTGAGCAATATGATAGCTATTCTTTTCTTTCTGAGTCTTCTTGCCATATTTATTGATGATGTTTTTTACAGTTTACGGCTTGCAAAGATACTGCAATCTGATGAAACGGCAAAAAAAATAAAGTTAAACATCTACAAACATGAACGGTTAAGCAGATTTTTATGTATCTTTGCACCGTAGAAATACTTGAACAGGTAAATGAAAAAGATTATTAAAAGGATATTCAGATCCTTCTTATATATAATAGGTATGGCAGGGCTTGCTCTCTTGCCCGACATCTGGCTCTGGCATCTGGGAGTGAGCGGGTGGCCTTTGGCGCTAGCCGTTCTATGGTGGGTGCCTTCCTTGCTGCTTCTACTAGCAGAGGTAGGGCTGCAGATGGGCTTCTTTCATAAGCTCTCCGTCCGCATCCTCTTCACTACGATTCTGTTTTCGGTGATGCCCAAGGTGGTGTTCATCCTCTTCGATTTCATGATGCCGTGGTTCTTTGCCCTCCTTCCGGCGCTGGCGCTGATGGGATGGTTTGCCTTCGGATTCATTGAGGGCTGGAAGCGGTTGGAGATACGGTACGTAACCTATGAATCGCCCGACCTTCCACCTTACTTTGACGGTTACCGTCTGTTGCATTTCACTGATTTTCATCTGGGTTCTTTCCCGAAGGATAGTGACTTCGTACAGAAGGTAGTGGATGCAGCCAATAATGAGGAACCGGACATGATGCTCTTTACGGGCGATCTGGTGAACAATGATGCCAGGGAGGTGGAGCCTTACCTGGAAACGCTGAAACAGCTGCATGCCCACGATGGCATCTTCTCGGTATGGGGAAACCATGATTACTGCGAGTATGACAACAATCATACGATAGCAGGACTGAGAAACAACTGGAAGCTGCTCTATAACTATCAATGCCAGTTGGGGTGGCATCAGTTGATGAACGATCATTTCACCGTGAGTCATGGTATGGCTTCCATCGATATCATCGGTGTGGAGAATGCGGGGCAGCCTCCTTTCAGTAACCGCAGCAAGTTGCCGAAGGCGATGAAGGGACTGAAGAAGGAAGGGTTCAAGATACTGCTGACCCATGATCCGCATCACTGGCGCAGAGAGGTATGGGACAGACCTGTCCAGCTGACACTGGCAGGGCATACACATGCGGGACAGTTGCAGATAGGCAAGTGGACACCAGCCCGCATGGCATTCAAGGAGTGGGGTGGTGTTTATCGCAAAGGCAGTCAGATGCTGAACGTTTCATCGGGTATTGGCGGCTCCTTCCCGTTCCGATTGGGAGCATGGCCAGAAATGACTGTAATAACGTTAAAAAGAACTTTAAAATGACCTCATGTTGTTAATTATTTTTAAATACTCTCTTAAAACATTAGGTTTTAAATAAATATCTGCTGAAATTTTTGCTGATACGAACAAAAATAGTATCTTTGCACTAGTTTTCGCATATATTTGGGCAAATGGGGGGTGTCGAGACGACTGTACTCCATTTGTTTTTTTATGCCTCCCCAAATATCCCTTTTCTCCTCTCTTTATTTCCAGTGAAATGGAAGAAAGGAATACTAATCATAAAGTTCCAAGTTTCAAGTTCAAAGTAAAAAGTTCCAAGTAAAATGAAGATTCCAGTAGAAGAACAATATAAATTCGTGAAGTTATCGCTTCCTGATGGTAGCAAGGCTGAAGGTCATGATGTGTTGCTGCATGCCTGCTGTGCGCCTTGTTCGTCAGCGATTGTAGAGTGTATGCTTCGCAACGGCATGAAGCCGACGGTATATTTCAGCAACAGTAACATTTATCCCTTACAGGAGTTTGAAATTCGCAAGCACGAGCTGATGCGCTTCCTGGAAGCGCAGGGGGTTCCGTATGTGGAGGATGAGTATGATCATGAGGAATGGTTGGCTACCATCAAGGGATTGGAGCTGGAGCCTGAAAGGGGAAGCCGTTGCTCGATGTGTTTCCGGTATCGTTTGACGCATGCGGCTAGGTATGCTCAGGAGCATGGCTTTCATCTGCTTACTACTACCTTGGCTTCTTCCCGGTGGAAGAATATCCAGCAGATAGATGCAGCCGGACATCTCGCCGTAGAAGGTTGTCCGGATGTAGAGTGGTGGGATATGAATTGGAGAAAGGGCGGTTTGCAGAATCGCCGTGGAGAATTATTGAAAGAGAATGAATTCTACAACCAATTGTATTGCGGTTGTGAATTCAGCATGAGATAAAGTGTTTTTCTGCGCAGGGATTTTAGGCACGGACTACACAGATTACACGGATTAATGACATTCATGATAAATCCGTGTAATCTGTGTAGTCCGTGCCTTTTCTATATTCTAGGCTAGATGCCTATTTAAGAAAGGCCAGTGATTTCACCGTTAACCACATCGATACGCTCAGCCTGTGGGCTCTTTGGCAAACCTGGCATACGCATGATAGGACCGGCGATGACTACGATCATTTCTGCACCCATGTTCAGGGTGATGTCGCGAACGTGGAGTTCGAAGCCTTCTGTTGGACCGTAAGCCTTAGCATCGGTAGAGAAGCTGTATTGGGTCTTGGCAATACAGATAGGGAACTTCTCTGCACCCAACTTCTTGATCTCGTCAATCATAGCCTTTGCAGAATCGCTCATGGTTACGCTGCCGGCACCATAGAGATTGAACGCAACCTTCTCAATCTTCTCTTCTACAGAATCTTCGTCAGCATAAGTGAAATAGAGAGGAGCAGATGGACGTTCATCGATGGTCTTTACTACGAGCTCTGCCAATTCCATCGCACCCTTGCCACCTTCGGCGAAGGCACTATTGACAGCGAATCCGCAACCCATCTCCTCACAGTGCTTGCGCAATACCTCAATCTCCTCGTCGGTATCAGTAGCAAACTTGTTGAAGGCGATGACAACGGTCTGACCAAAGCTCTGAAGGTTCTTCACGTGCTTGTCGAGGTTCCAGTAACCAGCTTCCATTCCTGCAACGTTAGGCTGCTTGATATCTTCCAGAGCTACGCCACCGTGCATCTTCAATGCCTGGAGAGTAACAACAAGAACGGTAAGGTCTGGCTGCAAACCAGTCTTGCGGCACTTGATGTTGTAGAACTTCTCTGCGCCGAGATCTGCACCGAATCCTGCCTCAGTGATGGCATAGTCGCCATACTCGAGAGCTGCTGCTGTAGCCATCACAGAGTTACAGCCATGAGCGATGTTGGCGAAAGGACCGCAGTGAACGAAAGCAGGAGTTCCCTCTGTGGTCTGAACCAGGTTTGGCTTCAGGGCATCGAGGAGGAGGGCAACGATACTGCCACCTACACCCATATCCTTGACGGTGAATGGTTTGTCATCCTCAGTGATGCCGAGGAGAATATTGTCGATGCGACGACGGAGATCGTCTACACTTGTTGCGAAACACATGATAGCCATGATTTCAGAAGCAGGAGTGATATCGAATCCTGCCTCTGTCTCGATGCCGTTCTTATCGCCGATACCGGTGATGATGCGACGGAGACCACGGTCGTTGACGTCCATTACTCGGCGCCAGAGAATCTTCTTGAGCTTGAATCCCTCTGCCTCGTGCTGGAAACGGTAGTTGTCCAGGAGGGCAGCAATCATGTTGTTGGCCTCTGTGATGGCATGGAAGTCGCCAGTGAAATGGAGGTTGATCTTATCCATAGGCAATACCTGTGCATAACCGCCACCGGCAGCACCACCCTTCATGCCGAAGCAAGGACCGAGAGAAGGCTCGCGCAATGCAACAACTGCCTTCTTGCCAATCTTCTGCATACCGAGGGCGAGACCCACGGATACGGTGGTCTTTCCATTACCAGCCTTGGTAGGACTGATAGCGGTAACGAGGATAAGATGATGGTTCTTAAACTTGTTTCTGTCAATTTTGTCCGTAGTAATCTTAGCGATGTAACGGCCGTAGTTTTCTACTTGGTCTTCATGGATTCCAAGTTCTGCTGCAACCTCATTGATAGGGCGCAATTTTACTGATTTAGCTATTTCAATATCTGTCAACATAAAAAATGTATTTGTATTTTGCTGCAAAGGTACGCAAAAGTATTCACATAATGGCAAATCAATGTATAAAAAAACAAAAAGTGGGGGAGAAGGAGTTTATTATATACTAAAAAAGGAGTTTTAATATAAACGAAAAAAGAGGCAGATTCACATCTACCTCTTTTTTGCAATCTAACTAACTTTCTATTCTCCAATAGAAATACTACATTTTAAACTATATGTGTTAATTTTCCACAGTCAGCCTGTGGCTGACCAAACCTATGAACTTATCTTTTTATTTTCTAACGTAGAGCTTAAAGCCCTTGACGCTGCCCGGTGCACCCTGCTCGGCACGTGGCAAGTACTCGAAAGCTGAAATGGTAACCTCCTTACCCATATCCACGATTCCCAGATGTGGGAAGTTGGCGCCCTTCTCGGTCTGCCAATAGGTGCTCTCCTGGAGGTCGAACATCTTGTCGAGAGTTGAGTTACCCTTCTCGCTGTCTGCGTAGTAAGCCACCCAGTTGTTGCGGTCGATGCGGTTGCCCTGTGCATCCTGGAGATAAAACTCGGCGATGGCAATCTGGCTGTCACCACTCTGGCTGCTTTCTGCCTGGATGGCGAAGTAGCGACCGGTTACAGGCTTGTCGAGCTTGATGGTCTGCCAGCCGTTACCAGCCTTGAACTCGCCCTTCAATACAGGAGTCTCTGAATTGAGATCCATGCGATGACCAGGCTCGTTGTGCTTGTTGCTCTTTTCGAGATTCAGCTTGTCAAGCTCCGGATGATCCTGGCAGAAGGCGGTAGGAGCCACGGTAGAACCTGGCTTGCCTGCTTCACCCTTAGGACCTACAACGTCGAGAACAATCACCTCGTTCTTGCCCTTCTTCAACCAGCAACCTGGGAGATAGAGGGTCTGCTGAGGACCAATCTGCCAGAAGCGGCCGAGGGCATGACCGTTTACGTAAACCTGACCCTTGCCGAATGCCTCCATATTAATAAAGGTGTCGCCCACCTTCTTGATGTTGAAGTAGCCACGGTAGTAACCTGCCTTGGTCTGAAGACCACGCATCTTGTTGGTTGGCATGGCGAGTGCCTTCACTGCCGTCTGGTAATCATCAGCGATGCTGCTGTTGTTCCATCGGGTAGGGGTGAGGGCAAGTTCGCAATCCTCCTTCTGAGTAGTGAGGGTTACGTTGCCGATGATACCCTTGTAGTCTTTGATGGCACGACCGAAGTTGATTCTTCCCATACCTTCTACCACGATAGTGAGCTGAGCACCCTGTGGCATGGCTGGCAATTCGAGTGATTTCTCATTCTTCACACGGTCTATCTTGCCTACATATTTTCCGTTCACATAGACCTGGGCAAAGTCGTGGAACTCGCCGGTCAGGGTTGATGTACTTTCGATGGCTGGAACGGTAGTCTCGTAAACCATGGTGCCCCATCCCATGTCCATATCCTCGAAGCATTGAGGAGCATGGGTTTCCTTCGCCTTTCCGATACCGTAGCTCAGAGGCTTGTATTCGGTAAACTTGAATTCTGGCACCTTGATGATCTGCATCGGAGCCTTAGGCACGGCTGGCAACTTCTTGCCGTCGTTGTATTTCGCCATCATCTTCTGCAGTTCGTAGAACTTAGGAGTAGCCAATCCCCATTCATTGATAGGGGCATCGTAATCGTAGCTGGTTACGTCTGGCTGGAAACCAGGAGAGTTGGCACCTGCCCAATGGCCGAAGCTGGTTCCGCCGTGGGTCATATAGAGAGAGAAGCTGATGCCTTTGCTAAGCATCTCGTCCATTCCTTCTACCATATCCTTGGCAGGACGGGTCTCGTGGCGGGCTCCCCACTTGTCGAACCAGCCGCTCCAGAACTCTGAGCACATCTTAGGAGCATTCGGACGAACCTCACCGAGACGCTTGAACTGCTGGTCGATGTTGGCACCTGTACCGAAGTTCATGGTCCAGGTAAGGTCATCGAGACCATTGTTCAGGAAGTTGGATGACCAGTCGCACTGGAAGAGGCTCACCTTGTCGAAGCCACTCTTGCGAACGATGTCACGGATAGCACTTACGTATGGCTTGTCCTTTCCGTAAGAACCATATTCATTCTCCACCTGAACCATGATGATAGGGCCACCATTCTGGATAGTGAGTGGAGCCAGTTGCTTGCCTACTTCCTTCTCGAATATTTCTACACGCTGCATGAAGTAAGGGTCCTGCTCACGAAGCCGGATGTCCTTCTTCTTGAGGAGCCACCAAGGCAGACCGCCCATTTCCCATTCAGCACAAACGTATGGACCCGGGCGAACGATGACATACATGCCGTTCTTCTGGGCGAGGCGGCAGAAAGCAGCCACATCGTTGTTGCCTGTGAAGTCAAATTTGCCTTCCTCCTGCTCATGGATATTCCAGAACACATAGAGGCAGACGGTATTCATGCCAAGAGCCTTGCACATCTTGATGCGATGCTCCCAGTAGGCACGAGGAATACGAGGGTAGTGCAACTCGGCAGCCTTAACCACGAAAGGTTTGCCATTGAGAAGGAATGTCTTGTCGCCGGTAGTGAAGGTGCCACCTTTCTGTGCAGCCATCATCTGAGCCGGTGCCAGTGCCAATAGCGAGGCAAAGGCTAATGTCTTGATTGTATGATTCCAATTCATGTTCATGTATTGTTATTCTATGATGATCTTTACATTGTTATTTGTTTCATTTCGACTGCAAAGGTATGCATTATTTATCAAACAGAAGGGTATAAAATATTATTTAATGGGGACAAATCGATAAAACCCCCTTATTTGCTCATTTTTCCCAGTCATTTGAATGAACATTTGTTACCTTTGCACATTCAATATCTTTTGTGCAGAAACTGTACTCATAAATGATGATTTTAGTGTAAAGAGGATAAAATCTTTGTGATTTCTGCTTGGATTTCGTTTTTTTGTAGTACCTTTGCATCGAAATTATCGATAGCCGGATTTTATATAATATATAAAAGGTATAAGGATTCAGCTGATAACAAGAAACAGTGTGTACAAAATATATAATTAATTATTAACTTATTAAGGATATCAAAATGATGAAAACAGAATGGAGAGGTTTCAAGGGAAACTTGTGGCAGAGTGAGGTGAATCTTCGCGATTTCATCCAGCACAACTATACTAGCTACGATGGCGACGAGTCGTTCCTGGCAGAACCTACTCAGGCTACCAATACCCTTTGGGGTATGTTGAAGGAGCTCCAGAAGGAAGAGCGTGCCAAGGGTGGTGTGCTCGATATGGAGACCGAGGTGGTTTCAGGATTGACAGCTTATGGTGCTGCCTACATCGGCGAGGGTACTAAGGAGTTGGAGAAGGTGGTTGGTCTGCAGACCGACAAGCCTTTGAAGCGTGCCTTCATGCCATACGGTGGTATCAAGATGGCAGAGCAGGCTTGTACTACATACGGCTACCAGCCATCAGAGAAGCTGCACGAGATTTTCCACAAGTATTGCAAAACTCATAATGACGGCGTGTTTGATGCTTATACTCCTGAGATGAAACTCGTGCGCCATAACCACATTCTTACTGGTCTTCCTGATACATACGGTCGTGGCCGTATCGTGGGTGACTACCGTCGTGTTGCTCTTTATGGTATCGATTTCCTTATCAAGGAGAAGCAGAACGACCTCGCTAACATGGGCGACCGTGAGATGATTGACGACGTTATCCGTCTTCGTGAAGAGGTTGCTATGCAGATCAAGGCGCTCAAGGGCTTGAAGGAGATGGCTCAGTTGTATGGTTACGACATCTCTCAGCCTGCTAAGAACGCTCGTGAGGCTGTTCAGTGGTTGTACTTCGGTTACCTCGGAGCAGTGAAGACTCAGAATGGTGCTGCGATGTCTGTAGGTCGTATCTCTACCTTCCTCGATATCTATATCCAGCGCGACTTGAACGAGGGTACTCTTACCGAGGATGAGGCTCAGGAGCTCATCGACCACTTGGTCATGAAGTTCCGTATGGTGAAGTTCGCCCGTATCCCTTCTTACAACGAGCTCTTCACTGGTGACCCTGTATGGGCTACTCTCGAAGTAGGTGGTATGGGTCAGGATGGCCGCTCAATGGTTACCAAGAACGACTTCCGTTTCCTCCACACATTGGAGAACATGGGTCCTTCACCAGAGCCAAACTTGACCGTACTCTATAGCTCTCGCTTGCCAAAGGCATTCAAGCACTACGCTTCTCTGATTTCTGTCAAGACAAGCTCTATCCAGTATGAGAACGACGATGTAATGCGCCCAGTTTGGGGTGACGACTATAGCATCTGCTGCTGTGTATCTGCTACACAGACAGGTAAGGAAATGCAGTTCTTCGGAGCCCGTGCCAACTTGGCTAAGTGCTTGACCTACGCAGTTTCTGGCGGTGTTGACTCAAAGACACGCGAGCAGTGCGGTCCTAAGTATCGCGCCGTAGAGGGTGATGTATTGACATACGAGGAGTTCATGCCACGTTTCATGGATATGATGGACTGGTTGGCTGGCGTTTATGTGAAGACATTGAACCTCATCCACTACATGCACGACAAGTACTTCTACGAGGCAGCAGAGTTGGCGCTCATCGATACTGATGTTCGTCGTACTTTCGCTACAGGTATCGCGGGTTTCAGCCACGTAGTTGATTCTATCTCAGCTATCAAGTATGCCAAGGTTAACATCGTCCGTGATGAGACCGGTTTCCCTCTCAGTTTCAAGACCGAGGGTGACTTCCCACGTTATGGTAACGATGATGAGCGTGCTGATGAGATTGCAGTATGGTTGCTCAAGACCTTTATGAACATGATCAAGAAGCATCATACATACCGCAATTCTGAGCCAACTACATCTATCCTGACTATCACATCAAATGTAGTATACGGTAAGTATACCAGCAACATGCCTGATGGTCGTCCAGCCGGTGCTCCTTTGGCTCCAGGTGCCAACCCATCTTACGGTGCAGAGAAGAACGGTCTTTTGGCTTCATTGAACTCTGTAGCTAAGTTGCCATACGAGTATGCTCTCGATGGTATCTCTAATACTCAGACCATCAGTCCAGGTGCTCTCGGTCACAACGATGAGGAGCGTGCCCAGACATTGGTAGGTGTATTGGATGGCTACTTCAACCAGGGTTCTCACCACCTGAACGTGAACGTATTCGGAATCGACAAGCTCAAGGATGCGATGGAGTACCCAGAGAAGGAAGAGTACCAGAACTTCACCATCCGTGTAAGTGGTTACGCTGTTAAGTTCATCGACTTGACACGCGAGCAGCAGCTTGACGTAATCGCTCGTCAGGCTCACGAGAGACTCTAAGGAAGTGAAGAATGAAGAGGGAAGATTGAAGAATCCTCTTGTCTCTTTGTAACATATAGATTGCCCGCTAGATTTTCTTTCCGAGGATATTTAGCGGGCAATTTAGCTTATTTAACTGCAAAATAGAGCTTTGTATTGAATATTTTGCTATCTTTGCAGTATGAAATTGAATATAGAACAAAAAACAACTCTTTGGAGTGAAGGAGGAAAGTTTTGCCTGGATTTAGCCAAACTGATATTTGGTGGTATCATCTTGGCAAGTATTATGAAAAAGGATATAGATACAGGGAAACTTTTAGTATTTGGTGCTCTAATAACAATGTTTCTAGCTGTATGTGGATTCTTTTTAATATTAATGTCTAAAGATAAAAATAAGAAAGGAAAATAAATATGGAACTATTGGTATTTATGGGATTTTTTGCTTTGCTTGCAGGTGGGTTTACCCTATGGGCATATATTGATTATCGTAAAATGCAGGCTTAAGTGGGCTTCTTGTTTTTAATCATTTCTAAAAAGATAAAATAATTATGGATTTAGTTGATTTTTTGGGTGTCGTCACTGCTCTTATAGTCCTTCCTGGGCTTGCTTTTATTCTTTGGGATAATTACCAAGAGAGGAAAGCTGCATGAAAGGATTTGTTCACAGCATAGAGAGCTTTGGTTCTGTTGATGGACCAGGCATCAGATTTTTGATCTTTCTGCAGGGTTGTCCCATGCGCTGCCAGTTCTGCCACAATCCGGATTCCTGGAAGACGGGGGTAGGAGAAGAGTGGACTGCCGATGACCTGCTGGACAAGGCAGAGCGATTCAAGAGTTATTGGGGAGATAATGGAGGAATTACCGTGAGCGGTGGCGAGGCATTGATGCAGATAGACTTTCTCATCGAACTCTTCGAGAAAGCCCATCAGCGTGGCATCAATACCTGTCTTGATACCTCGGCTCAACCCTTTCATAGAGAAGGGAAAAACTTCGAGAAATTTGAGCGTCTGATGACCGTCACTGATACAGTTCTTCTTGATATCAAGCATATCAATGATGAAGAGCATCGTAAACTCACGCTTCATTCCAATAAGAATATACTGGATTGTGCCCGCTATCTGAGCGAAATCCACAAGCCGGTATGGATTCGTCACGTCCTCATTCCAGGTATCACCGACAAGGATGAATACCTGGAAGAATTGCGCGACTTCCTCTCTACGCTCTCTAATATAGAGCGTATTGATGTATTGTCTTATCATACGATGGGCATCTACAAGTATGAAAAATTGGGTATACCTTACCCGTTGTCAGGGATAGAACCTCCTACAAGTGACCGTGTGGCTCATGCCAACGACATCTTGCAGAAGGCTATATCTTAATTTCTGCTGAGATTCCTGAGATGAGATTCTATTGAACTGGTGAGTCGGGCTTTGATCACCGGTTTGGTGATATAGTCGTTGACTCCCAGTTCATAGCATTCATCGATGTTGTCCTTGTTGTTTAACAGGGAGACAACGATGATGACCATCTCGTTCTTACTATATTTTTTTCTGACGTGATCTATCACGTCCCATCCATTCACACGAGGCATCATCAAGTCTAGCAAGATGATGTCTGGTGTGCATGAATCAATGATGTCGATGGCTTCCTGACCACCTTCTGCAATTTTCACATCCAGATCAAAATCCTTGATCATTTCTCCGAGAGTCTGGATATTCTCAGGGATATCGTCAACGATCAGCACTTTATATTTGTTCATAATCATTTACTTTTTCTTTGGATTTTCTTTTATTGTACAGTTTGGTCTTGGACGCGCTGCTCTAAGCTTTTCTTGCCTTGTGTACTCCGTATATGTCGCACATGAAGCCTTTGGCTGAGAGCAACTTGTTCATATTGATGTTATCGAATATCTTGTGATGTGTACCTATCACCACGATATCGTAGACTTTATCCAGTACTTTAGCGTCATCCTCTACATGGATGCCGTATTCATTCTTCACTTCCTCTTTGTCTACCAGCGGGTCGTAAAGGGTAGTTTTGTATCCTGTTCCCACCAGGTTGATGTAGAGGTCAGCCACCTTGGTGTTTCTGATATCATCGCTGTCAGGCTTGAACGAGAAGCCCAGGATGAGCACCTTGGTCTCTGGAGCCTTGAACTTTCTGAAGTCGCATGCACTCTTGATCTTGCCTGCCATCCAGACCGCCATCTGCTCGTTCACTTCGCGTGCCGTAGAGAGGAGCGAAGGAACCACGTCCACCTCCTGTGCCTTGTTGATGAGATAGTACGGATCTACAGCGATACAGTGACCGCCAACAAGTCCTGGGATAGCAGGAACGAAGTTCCATTTTGTGCTGGCTGCTTCCGTCACATCCTTGATGCTGATGTTCATCTTGTCGAAGATTTTTTCCATCTCGTTGAAGAATGCTATCTGAACATCTCGCTGGCAGTTCTCCATCAGCTTGCAGGCTTCGGCTATTTTGATGCTCTTCGCCTTGTGAGTGCCATGTGTGAGAACCGAGCTGTAGAGGTTGTCGATGATTTCTGCCGCTTCGGGTGTAGAACCACTGGTCACCTTTACGATGTTCTCTATGGTGTGGACGGTATCCCCCGGGTTGATTCTTTCAGGTGAGAAACCTACGAAGAAGTTATCGTTCAGCTTGAGTCCCGATGTTGATGCCAGCAACGGAGCGCATACTTCTTCTGTCAGTCCGGGATAGACTGTAGATTCATATACCACGATGTCTCCCGGTTTCAGGATTTTGCCTACTGCTGTAGTTGCATTTCTGACACAGCTGATATCAGGTTTGTTCGACTTGTTTACCGGTGTCGGTACAGCTATGATGTATACATTGCAGCCTTTCAAGTCGCTGATGTCGCAGGTCAGCTTTAGTCCCCTTTCGAGAGCTTTAGAAAGCATTCTGTCTTCCGCTCCCTGTTTCCTGGCTAATTTAGCTACCTTGGCAGCATTGATGTCGTAACCCCAAGTATCGTATTTCTTTGAGAATAAGCATGCAAGCGGTGTACCTACATAGCCTAGTCCAATCACGCCTATCTTAAACTCAAAAGATTTGTTATTCATATACTATATATATTAAATTTGTATTATTGTTTATTCATTCTTTACATTCCCTCCAGCTGAGCGTATCGGGAAGTTTTCTCCGGATTCCATGCATCGGCATACGAGCGATGGAAGAAGAGTTCCTGCAGATGGGCTGAAAGTCGTGCGATACGCAGGAAGTAACCTGTATACGGCGACATCAGCGGCAAGAATCGGTAGAGGAACATTTCCTCTTTTCTTCTCTCTGTCACCATCATCACCAGCAGGAAGGCGAATTGGGAGAAGCATACTCGGATGAAGTAGCCCAGCGCCAATATCTCTACGATGTGGTTATTGAAGGTGATGGCGAGTTTCACGATATACCACAACCACAGGAAGTTGAGGAAGCAGTCGTACGTTACGCTCTCCATGTTGGAGATCCAGTTCAATATAGACCAGTTCTTGGTTGGCAGCAGGATGTCGCGGTGTTTGCGCAAGCGGAATCTTACGAGCGAACGCGACCATCTGATACGCTGGTGATACAGTTTATACCATTGCGTCGGCACGTTGGTCATGCAGATGGCATCTTCTGCGAATTTCACCTTGTATCCTGCCTTTCTTATCTTTTGTGTGAGGTCACCATCCAGTCCTGGTCCGATGTCCCAGAATCCTACCTCTTTCAGTGTTGCTCTATCAAAGGCGCCGAAGGCACCCGATATGATGTGGTAGATGCCCAGCTCGCTCGTCACGATTCGTCCCACCTGTATGCGTTTCAGGTATTCGAACGCCTGCAGCGATGAGCAGATAGTGTCCTTGTTGTTGCGTACCTTCACGCATCCGCCCACACCCTTTACCATACCGTCGATGTAGAAGGGGAGGAGAATCTTCTCCAGCGCATCACGGTCCAGTGATGAGTCGGCATCCAGGCAGACGATGTATTTTCCTTTAGCCATCTGTGCACCATAGTTGCTTGCCGCAGCCTTACCTCCTCGGTCTTCCAGTCTCAGATAATGGGTGATGTAACCAGCCCGATAGAGGTCGGTGCATATCAGTTTGGTGTAGTCATCGCTGCCGTCGTCTACCACTATGATTTCATAGTTTCTGTAGGTCTGTTCGGCGAGCGAGTTCACCATCTTGAATATATGGCTTCCCTCATTCTTTCCCGGTACGAGTATCGAAACGAGCGGATTCTCTCTGTAGAGATAGAATCTTGCCACTTCCTTTTCCTTTTCTATCTTGTTCTTATTGGTCAGTCGGTTGAATATTACCAGATATTCCAGCAGGTAATATCTCGGCATCTCAATGAAGAACAGAAACCAGTAGGTACTCAGGATGCTGCTCAGTGAGAGTGTACTCAACCAGTCCATGAAGTGGTTCAGAGTTTCTACGATTTCAAACATACCTACTCATCTCCTTTCTTTACTAGTTGTTTCTTATCTCAATATCGTGAGCGCCAGTATGGCTAGCAGTATCAGTATACCGGCAATGGTAATCAGCACGGCTACCAGCTGCTTGTATAGCTTGACGCGCTTCATGATCTTGTCGTTCTCATCTTCCTTAGGCTTTATTTCCAGTGGGGTCTCTGCGGTCTTGTTTTCTTCTTCGGTCATTTTTTCCTCCGAATAACCGCAGTAGTCGTCTGGAGTCAGCTCTACGTAGTTCATCTTGTTGAAGAATTCCTCGTAGTTGCCGGTCACCTCCTTGGTCTTGGTATCGAGAACGCAGCATATCAGCTCGTCCGGTTCTATCTTGTCGGCCACCTTTCTGATAGCCTTTGACATCTGCTTGCTCAGTTCATGCTGTGCATCCTCTACGGTAATGTCGCTGAATACGGAATACGTGATGTAGAAGATGTTGTTGTTGTACGACACCTTGTGGTTGGAGAAGAGGCGGCAGAAGCTGGCTTGCAGACTGTCCTTGATCTTCACCGTGTCCTGTTCGGCATTCAGTATCCATATCTTTCCTACCAGTACTGATACCTGTTCCTTGCGGAAGGTCTCTATCAGGAGTCGGCGCAGGCGGTTTACCAGCAGCTGATAATCCATGAAGTTGTCATAGAGGTTGGTCATGTTGTTGAATATGAGGCTGTCCTGTGTCAGGGCGCGCACACCTTCCTCTGTTATCTCATAGTCTTCTACGTCTCGTGGCACCAGTGCATTCACCGGGAAGGTACTCTCGCAGTAGCAGCAGGTAGCCTTGGTCAGTGGCGTTGTGAACGAGTTCTCACAGTCGTTGCAGGTATATACCACTGCAGGTCGGTCATAGTCTACACCGATGTGGCGCAGTTTCTTATGACATTTCGGACAGATCAGCACACCGCCTACGTTGTACGTATTCTCCGGCGAGACGTTGGCGCAGCTGAAGTGGTGGATGATGTTCTGAATCTTCAGGTTGGAACTTCCACACTTCGGGCAGCACTCTGTATACAACAGGTGCGAGTGGTTGCACTTCGGGCAGAGGTGTTCCTTGATGAGGAAGCGGTGCATCTTGAGTACACCATATTCCACCATTGTATCCTTGAACATGAACATCTCGTTGAGATGGAACAGACCCATACTGTGATAGTGCTCAAAAATAGGGTTGATGTATCCCAGCGATGATTTCTCCAGAAGTCGGTGTCCCATGATTCTCTGGTCGCGTGATAGGAGATATCGCAGAATGTTGGCAAAGAGCTGGTTCGGCTGTGTAGGTCTTGCTGTTTCCTGCTTGATGCCGTACTTCTTTTTTGCCATCTTGATTCGGTCGATAATCTCGTAAACTTTCTCATTGCTCATGTCGCTGACGTATGCGTCTACGATATAGTCAGTGATCTGTTCCTTTCCCGATACCGCCGTATTGACGAATAACGGCTTATAGCTACATTTATACGATAGGATAGGACTGGCTCCAAACAGGATTGCATGGAACGCACGTTCACTCGTCGTATTGATGTATATGCAGTCGAAGTAGTCAGACTGGATATCTGGTGTTGAGTCGATATCGATGTAGGTATCGATGGTCAGCACCATGTCTCCTCTTTTGTTTCTTCTTAGTCCAATCATTTCTTCACGTTGTCTTTGTTTTGGTCAGGTGTGACGAGCTTTGAACTTCTCATCACATTTTGATTCTTCTCCACTGGGATGGTATACATCGGCAGTGGCTTAGGGTCTAACATCGCACTGATCTTGTTCACCCTGATTCTCACCGGCAGTTTGTTGCTCATCACCCAAGCCGGCACTTGCTGGTTGGGTTTGAAGGTGAATACTGCCACTACGGCATTTGCATCGTGCGAGAAGTTGCTCTGCAGGTGCTTTGGAATTTCCTCCACTCTCAGACCCACCATCTGCAGCTTAGCCTTCAGTACCAGGTCCTTGTTCACGATGACGTCAGCATCGTCAGGACTTTCCATATACTTGATTTTCTCACTAGGCACGTATGTGATGATGCCCAGGTGGCATGCTGCATAGTCGGTATGCTGGATGGTGAGCACTTCATCGCTCTTGAACACCAGTGTCTTGTCGCTCACGTTCACCTTTGTGACGTAGGCATCGTCAGGCGCACAGCAGTAGTGTATCAGACCGTGGTTGTAGATGCTGGAATTGCTGGAGTATGGCATGTCAGCACCCGCCATGCCTGCACCTCTTCTGCTCATGAAGTTATAGGTGGTGTTCTTGGCTTGTGAGTAGATGGTCACCTTGTTCATCTGCTTTCTTATTTCTTCCTCCACCTCGGCAATCTCAGCATCCAGCTGATTGCGCTTGGTGTTGTTGGTCAGTCCGTAGTAGATGTCCGAGCTTTCCGAAGCTTTCTGTTTCTTCAGTTCAGCCAGTCGGGTGCGCAGTACCGGAATCTCTTCTCTAGCCAGTTTGGCCTGCACTTCCATATCGTGGGTTTCCTTTACCGCCGACGGAATGATGTTGGGGTCGTATTGGGTTACGATATTTCCCAGCAGTACGTAGGAGTAGAGCGTATCACCTTTGTGTACTATTTCTCCCACCTCCTTGTTTACCTTTAGAATGTAGATGTCGTCAACCGCACAGATATGGTTTTCATCGAGTGTTACATATCCGTCATAGATGGCCCAGATCATTCGGGTAACGATATAGTATGCTGTCAGTACGATGATGAGGAGGAAGATCAGCGCGAATATAATCTGCTGTCTAGCCAAGCGGTGGCTTTGCGATTTCAGCAAGTCTGCCATCGCCTGTTCCTGTGGCGTGCTGTCATATTGAAACTCATTCATAGTTCGATCTCGTTGAATATATTGTTGTTGTTATAGATGCTTACTGCCTTCTCTATATTGATGATGGCGAGTCCGCGGTTCAACATCAGCTTGTACATTCTTTCCATGCTTTCCAGGAGTCCGGTATATTCTTCCATTCTCATCAGGTAGTTGTACCCGTTTTTCTGGTTTTTATATGCGAACCGTCGCATGTCGATGTATTTTCCTGTCTGCTGTATGTGGTAAGCCTCAGTGGCTATAGCCTGGTTGAGGTTTTCTATCTTTTTCAGCAGGATTTTTACCGACTGTCTGATTTCCTTCACGTCGGTGCTTCTGCTGTTCATGATAATCTCTTTCTGTGTCTCCAGTGCCTTTCTCTTTCTTGGGTTTTCGTTGTAGATTGGCACGGTGAATCTGATTCCTACATCACCATTGTGCGAGAACTTGTCGTTGCTCTGCCAGTAGGTTGACCATCTGGCGAATGGGGTGAGTCGGGTAGTACTGAGATAGTTGTTCAGCTTGCTTTCGTTGTTGGCTATCTCCAGCTTTGTCATTACGATTCTTGCATCCAGGCTTTCCTTGTCTACGTGTTCCCAGAGGGCTGTGGTGTCTACCACCACGCGGGTAGGCTTGATGCGGTAAATCGGTTTGTTGGTGATGTCTCTGTCGGAGCAGAGGATGGAGATGTCGTATTCCGCCTCCAGCTTGTCGTTCATCACCTTGAGCATCTTGTCGTTGCTTATTCGGTCTTTCTCCAGCATATACTGGTAAGCCTCGTTCATGATGTCGAGGTTGTCCAGCTTGTGTGCTATGACGGTACCGATATAGAAGTTATATTGTTCGGTCAGCTCATCTGCTGCCTTTTCATAGATGTCTGCAGTCTGTCTCTTTTTGTCTTGTAGACGTGAGAGTTCGTTAGCTAGGGCCACTTTGTTTCTCTTTTCCTTTCCCTGGTAGAACTTGCTGTTGATGATGTTCCATCCCAGTTCGGCCTGTACTTTGGCTTTGTACTTGGAGACCTGTTCTGCATCGTCGTTGTCGGCATCGAAGTATGCGTCTGGTCTGGCGTATATCTGACCGGTTACTTCCAGTCCGTTATGTCTGTTGATAGCCAACTGTTCGTATGCAGTTTTAGCCCAGTATAATGAGTCAGTGGTTTTAATGTCAGCAGTATGTTGTTTGTTGAGTCCCAGTTCGATGACTGGTGATTTCACCCAGATTGGGTTATTGATGAGTGTGTCGAGTTGTGCAAAGCGTTGGTTGAAGTGTCTCAATACGTTTTCGTTCTTCAGATTTTCGTAGACGAGCATTTTAGGGCTGAAACTCTTCTGCTGTTTTTTGCCTTGAGTTTGTGCCCATCCTTGCTGTCCTCCGATCATCGTCAGAAGAACCGTTGTTGTATATAGTATAAATTTACGCTTCATCTTTTTTCTTATTTAAACACGATGAATGCAGCTGCAAGCTGTTGCAGCTGCATTCACTATGTTCTTAGTTTATTAAAATATCTATATTGCTGATGCAATGTCAATTAGCTTACTAGTCAAGCTTGAATACCTGCAAGCGGCTTCTACCGTATGCTACGTACATGTAGCCATCCTTTACAGTGATGTAGTTGGCAGAATTTTGCGTTTTACGGTGAGTAACTACCTCCAAGGTATTCTTGTCAAGAACTACGATACCGTATGTACCGTAAGCCAGGTATACGTAATTGTTGTCAACGAAGCAACCATTGCAGAGAGCCTTATATATACCCTTCTTCTCGTTCCAGGCCTTAGGCATCTGCCATTTTCCTACTTCATTTCCGTCCATGTCGTAAACATAAAGACCCAATCCGCTCTGGCAGACATAAATCTTATTATCGTTTACTGCAACAACGTTCTTACCGTCGTTAGGCTGGATGTTCGTAGATACAGAGAATGTCTTTGAATTCTCAAAATCCTCAGTGTCTCTGTCAATCACTTCGATGGTTGCATCTACAGCATCTTCACTGCCATGTGTTCTGTCGTTGAGATAGAGACCAACAATCTTACCATCTCCAATAGCTACATGCTTTACTTTGCCTGGTCTTGAATAGCTTGCAACCTCATTCATCTCATTATTCTTGTTCGCATCGTAAATGACGTAACCTTCTGTGGTTGCAACTATTAAATGGTCTGTCTTATTATTATAGACAACGCAATTCTCATCGTATCCCTTTTTTGCAAATTCTTCGGTAGCAGGATGCAACTGTACATACTGCAGTGGCTCTTCGTACTTGACAACAGGTTTGCCATCCTTGTCTGTCTCAGTAGTGGTAATCTGCTTGGATTCTGTTGCCAGCATGTGGTCATCACCGATGGTCATATAAGCCAACATGGCACCCTTTTTATTAGAGGTACCAGGTAAGAATACCTTTCTTTCACCACTGTTTAATGTTACAGCCAAGAGATGGTTGTAGTCAAGGTCTCTTGCTTCATCATAGAGATATTGCTTGAGTTGTATCTTGTCATCTTGTACAGGTGTGAATACTTCTACACAACCTCCATGAGAATAGGCTGCATTGTCAGCCTGCTCCTGGTTGGTATGGTATGACATATAGAAATAACCGTTGAGAGGCATGATACCTGTTGCGGAAATCTCATGAGTATGATCGTAATCTACAGAAACAACCAAGTCTGTGGTTGGCTTTTCTGGTTCAGGGGTACTTCCACCACCATTATCATTGAAACCGCCATTGTTGCATTCTGTAGCAGGTATAGAAAACTTCTTGGCTTCATCGTCATCAGAAAGAATCACATTACCATTCGTATTCCATGAAATTAATTCCTTATTGATTGGGGTTGCTACATTTTGTTCGTATACATTATTTACTTTGACGATGATGTTAGCTTTTTCCCCAGAAGTGCGGAACATATCGCATGTTACCTTGTCAACTTCACCATTAGAATTCTTATGTTTTAAATTGTCAGGCAAGTTGAATTCAAGTTCATTTGCTTCTATATATGCTACGCCCTCATTTTCCAAAGTTAAATAGCCTTGACCGTGATTGTAATTTACCCAACGACCTTCACAGATAATCATGGAGTTAGGTGAAATGCAAAGTTTTGCTCCTGAATCTTCCTTAATAGTTCCTGCTTTGAGGTACATGAAAGTTGCTTCTGCATTATTTGTAAAATATGCTCGTTCAGTAACTTCTGCTGAACAGTTGCTATTGAATTTACATCCAGCTCCAATTTCAAATGAATTAGCTTTGAATTTTCCTGTAACAGCTAAATCTGCATTATTGCATAACTTAACAAACTTTCCGCTTAAATCCATGTCTCCTTCATTGTAGACATATTGTTTAATAGTGGCACTTGTGTTTGTGCTGAATTCGATAGTTCCATGGTTCTCAATAGAGTTCATATCTTTGAATGGCTCATTTCCTTCTGCGGCTATCAATTTACCACCTTCAAGAACAATAATGTTACCATTGGCCCATGAGGAGTTCAAACTAAAAGTACCTTGAACGTAAATGTTCGCAGGAGCATTTGCATTATTCACCCATTGGCTACAGCCAAAGCCTCTTGATTCTGTCTTCCCTGCAGGGATATAATAATTCTTTCCTCCTTCCAGTTGATTTCCTGTAAGAGTTGTAATATCTATAGCTCCTTCTGGAACTGTTGTGCTGGAACCTGCTCTAGTTATGTTTCTTGCCTTATTTGTGTTGCTTTTTACCTTATAATTGGTAACGCGACTCGCTAATTGTTGAGCATCTGTAATTGCAGTAACAGAAGAACCCACAATTTTGGTGTTTGCAGTTATATTGCCACCATTATCGATGATATTGCTATTGCTATCACTACAAGATGCGAGGAGCAATGCTGCAAAGCTGAATGTTGCAAGTTTAATATTGATTGCTTTCATTTTAGCTTTCTGTTTAAATGTTATTTATTGATTGATATTTAGCGGATAACCTTAAAGTTAGCTTTAGCTGGCTTTTTTGATTTGCTAGTTAAGCTGTGAATAAGGTTTGTTCTCCCTCACTCCATCGTGAGAGTTGGGGGAGAACAAGAGTGTCTTATTATTTTATTTAGCTGTCAGCTTGAATACCTGGATACGGCTCTGACCGTATGCTACATAGATATTCTCGCCATCAACTGCTACATAGTTGGCTGACTTACCGTTAGGAGCCTTGCGGTGGCAGATTTCGATACCTTTATCCTTGTCAAGAACAACGAGGCCATAGCTACCGCATGCCAAATATACGTAGTTGGCATCAACTGCGATACCGTTGGCACAACCCTTCACCTGACCTGCATGAGTAGCAGAGCTAGAGAAGGTAGGGCACTTGTAGTAGGTCTGATTTACAGAACCATCAGAAGAAACCTTAGCTACACCATTATCACCCTTGCAGACGTAGATGTCATCGTTTGTATCTACTGCAACAACAGCTTTGGTTCCCTTAGGCTGTACCTCGCCAACAGCGTATGTTGTACCATCAGTCATTTTTGTGTCATTGTATACTGTCAAGTCACCATTGTTTGTCAAAGAATAGAGCTTGTTACCTGATGTGACAACGTGCTTACCGACAGTTTCTTTAACAGGGTTAGTATAGCTATTGTCCTTGTCAAATACAAAGAATCCGTTGGTTGTAGCCAAAACATGATCTTCTCCGAATGCAGCTACGCAGTTGGCATCGTAACCCTTGGTTGCTTTGTCAATAGAGTAAGCTTTCAAATTAGTACCTAAGTTGCTGCCATTCAACTCAACAATACCCATGATAGCACCAGTTTCTGCATCGCTGTTGCTTGCATCTTTCTTTTGGTTGCTTCCTGCGAGATAGAGCTTACTGCCGTCAACAATCAAGTGGTTGTAGTCGCAGTTTGCTGCAGCCTTACTGTCTTCAAGGGTCAATTTGTTGCCGCTCAAGCTAGCTACTTCAATGTTGCCACCTACTGCCTTGTCGCCATAAGTATGATATGAAACATAGAGTTTGCCGTTAGCAGGCTGGATACATGTTGCAGACTCACCGTCCTTAGGATCTTCTGAAGAAGCAATCAGGTCGAGCTTCTGGCTAGCAACTAACAGTGATGCATCACCCTTCCATTCATAACCATAGTTTCTGTTGTTCTCATCCTTGTATTCAACCAAGTTGTTCTGAGTTGTCTTGTCATAGTCGAGGTATGTTGCCTGGATAGAAAGACCCTCGAATGAACTCAACTCAGTAGAGCCATTGAAACTCTTGGTGAATTGGAACAGGAATGAAGCGTTTTGACCGCTTGTCAGGAAAGAGAGAATTCTGTCCTCGCCGTTGTTGACGAACTTGTCTGCCTTGATGACTGCAACAGCATTGTCATCTGCCAACTCAACCTGTCCCTGGTTGCTGTTGTCTGTTACAAGGTTATTGACGTTCATGACATTCTTGTTGCCTAAGAGAATGTGGCAATTTCCATTCAAGTTCAGAGTTGCATTGCCAGGGATGGTTTTGCCGTTCTCGTCTTTCTGCTGTGAACCATCAGCATTCTTAGGGTTGTTTGTAACGTTGATGTAGTTAGCAGAAATATTTGCACCGCCATTTACATTCATAGTGCCTTCTACCTTGATGGCAGAGTTTGCACCTGCAACCAAATCACCATCTACGTTGAGGTTCTGAGCCTTCAGGAAACCCTCGATGCCCAAGTCACCCTTGATGTTGACTGTGCCATTATTAAAGACATTAGCAGTGGTGTAAATATTTGCACCCTTCTCTATGTTCAACTCTGTAGCACGGATAGAACCTATGATGTGAGCTACTGCTTTAGGACCGAAAGTAATCTTCTGTGTAGGAGTGATAGACTTTTTCTTTTCTTCAGCTGTAGTTTCGGCAATGGCTCCAAGACCAGTTGACAAATCCGTACCAGTTGTAGAGGTACCTCTGAAGTCTGCGTAGAAATTTCCGTAGATTTTGATGTCTTCTCCTGTAGCAACAAAATTATTCTTTGGACTTGTGCAATAAACTGTGTTGCCAGCTGGTATCATATCGCCACTACCTGTATATTTCAGTGTTGCGCTATTCTGCAATACGATGGTAGTGTTAGTCATGCTTGTAGTCTCATCATACTCTAAAGTAGAACCACTGTGGATGAAAATAGTAGCACCGTTAATGGTCTTGCCTGCAAAATTAAGAGTCTTCTTGCCGGCAATAAGATAGTTGCTATTTGTGAGGTCGGCAGCGTTGTTGAGCTGCTTTGTGTTTTCCTCAGTAGGAGCTTGTCCTGCTTGTGGGAATTTAGTTACACCGTTAGCTCTTGTTCCGAAGAACTTTCTAGCCTTAGCTGTACTGTTCTTGTAGTTTACAACACGGCTGTTGTCAATCTGCTGTGATGTGAGCATAATTGTAGTGATGTCAGCAGGCTTGAGGGCCGGTGCTTCTGGAGTGGCAGGATCCGAAGAGCTGTCGCTACATGATGCGAAAACGAATGCTGCCAAACCTATAGCAGCAAGTTTAGAATTGAATACTTTCATATCTATTTAAGTTTAAATTGTAATTTCTTACTTTATTATTCTTTTTGTTCAATTAATCTTTATCATTTTGCTTAAATTCTTTATCATTTTGCCTAAAATCTTTTACTAAATTTGCCTAGCAAAGTTATTTTTGCTTACTTTTAGGAGTTAACTAGTTAGCTCTTCGGGCTTTAGCCATCAATTAGACGGTGCAAATATAGTGTAATTATTTCAAACGAAGCAGATTTTTCTGTTAAAGATGTTTAATATTGGCAAAGTTTAATAAACGGATAGCTGTTCGTATGGCTGTGAGCGATAATAATGGTTGCTCTACGCCAATCTGTTCTAAAACTCTATCGCAAAGATACGGCTTTATTCCCAAACCTGCAAGCTTTTTCCGGGATTTTTTATAAGAATAGATTTGGAATAAGGCTTATGTAAGGTTTGTTTAAGCCTAACGTAACAGTTAAATGAGCCTTAAACCAACTCCGTTTAAGGCTTAAATGAAACCGGAAAGAGGCTTCTTTAAAATTGAATTAGGGCTTTTTTGAAGTCTGGGGAATTATTTTTGAAATTTCCTGCAACCTTTTGCTCCTTTCTTTCGTCTAAATGCCAGAAATACGAACAATTTAAAATTGAAGGATTATGAAAAGTATTGGTTTTATGGTAGCTGGTGCCGCTATGTTCTTGGCTGCTGCCGGGCTTACTGCCTGCAGCTTTGATTCTACGGGTTCTACCGTGAAGGGAGATTTGAGTTACGTGCAGGATGACTTGCGCCAGAAGCCTTTTAAGGCGATTGATGTAGAGGCTGTGGCTGACGTCTATTATACCCAGAATGATGGCGATAAATGCGATGTCCGACTGGACTACTCTGCCATCAAGGACGCAAAGTTCCTGCAGCAGATGAAGGAGAAACTAAAGGTGGTGTATCGCAACGACGAGGTGGTTATCGGATACAACGGCAGACTGACCGTGCCTGCGTCCTGCAACTCTGAAAACAAGCGACTGAAGATTTATATCACCAGTCCAGACCTGTTGAAGGTGACACAGGAGGGTACGGGATGCTTCCATGCCAAGACCATCAACAGCGACCGTTTCGCCATTGATAACGAAGGCGTAGGCTCTGTCTATATCGGAAAGATTCTTGCCAACAAGGTGACTGTAGCCAACGAGGGTGTAGGCTCCGTGAATATCGATGACGTGGCTGGAGATAACATGACGGTTGATAATGAAGGCGTAGGCTCTGTGAAGATCACGAACGTTTCCATGGGAAGTCTGAAGGTGGACAACGAGGGCGTAGGCTCTGTGAACCTGGGATTCTTCAAGGGTGGCAGCCTGAATATCCTGAACGAAGGTGTAGGAAGCGTGAAAGCCAAGGTTGATTGCCAGTCTGTCAAAGCAACATCGGAAGGAGTAGGCGGAATCAATCTGAGTGGCGTCACCCGTCAATACAGCAAGAAGAAAGACGGAGTTGGAGGAATTTCGGATAACGGACTGACGGTAAGAAAATAACGTAAGTTGTTGAAAATCAAAATAAAAATCGGAAGGGAGAATATGCCGAAGCCAAATTGCGAAAATTTGAGCAATTCGGCTTCGGCTAAACCCTCTTATTTTTTTCTATTTTTTCTTTTATTTATTTTCTTTTTTCTCTTTTCTTCTTGCTACTTCTTCTTGTCGCTTTTTTCTTTTCTTTTTTCTTGTTTTCTTTTTTTCTTCTCACAAGAATACCGAATTTACGGTATTTAACATTTGAAAAGCATCAGAAGCGCCCTTAGAAAAGGTTCAAAAGAGAACGGTTAGAAGTCCCATTTTACACCGAGGCAAGGACGGACCATCCAGCCGGCATTGCTGCCGAAGTTGTGGCTGATCTCTACCTCGCTGCCTACGCTGAGGTTCTCGCAGCCGAAGTGCTGGCCAACGTTGTACCAGAGCTGTGGCTCTGTGGTGAAGACGGTGTGCTCAGGAGTGAAGGCTACGTTGCCGTCCTTGTCAAACTTCAGGTCGCCATCCTTGTCCTTGAACGAACTGTGGGTCTCCCACCAGTAATCAGCGAAACCGCTAAAGTTCAAACCCTTTAATCCAAAGATGTCCTTGCATCCCCATACAGCAGTAAGCTGCATTGGCACATTCTGGTCGGTCTTGCGGATAGTCTTGTAGAGTGCCTGGAACGTCAAGGTGTTCTTGAAACTCTTGTCGTGCATGAAATACTCCACACCGAAGAGCCAGGCATTGTTGATAGGGTAGTCCTTGTAGATACCGCCGTTGTACTCTACGTGGAGGCTCAGATTCTTCAACTTCGTGTTCTGCCAGAAGTTGAGGGCGCGCGAGATCTCGGTATAGGTTCCACCCTGTGACATGTTGTGCTCGTACTTCTTGCCTGTATCAGTGTTTGTCATCTGATCGAGGTTGAAGTCGTGGTCTACAAAGAAATAAGTGTTACCCCATTTGTCCTGCTTGAACATTTCGAGGGTGAGGGTAACAAACTTGCGGTCACTGCCGAAATCATAGAAGACTTGGGCATTGGTCTGTGCTAAAGTTTTGCTCGCAGGGAGCAACGCAAGTGCCATGAGCAGTAGGCTTTTCATCTTTTTCATAAATCTTTTCTTTTCTTAATTATTTATTTAGTGAAACAAAAAACTGCGGACGGTAAGCCCGCAGTTTGTAATAATAATATCTTTATTTTGTAAATATCTTTTAGTATGCGAACAAAGGATAGTCCTTCATGGTCTCATTCACCTTCTCACGAACGCGTGCGATCACCTTCTCGTCCTCAGGAGTATTCAATACTTCCTCGATGAGTTCAGCGATGAGGTGCATCATGTCTTCCTTGGCGCCACGGGTTGTCATGGCTGCTGTACCCAGGCGGATACCTGATGTCTGGAAAGCAGAACGACTGTCGAATGGAACCATGTTCTTGTTGACTGTGATGTCGGCTGCAACGAGCGCATTTTCAGCCACTTTACCTGTAAGGTCAGGATATTTACTTCGGAGGTCAACGAGCATGGAATGGTTGTCTGTACCACCGCTCACGATGCTGAATCCACGGCCGATGAGGTCATCAGCAAGAACAGCTGCGTTCTTCTTCACCTGAGCAGCATACTCCTTCCATGAAGGCTGCAGGTTTTCGTTGAAGGCAACAGCCTTGGCAGCGATGACGTGCTCCAAAGGACCGCCCTGCTGACCAGGGAATACGGCAGAATTCAAGATCATGCTCATCTTCTTGACCTCGCCCTTCTTGGTAGTCAATCCCCAAGGATTGTCAAAATCCTTGCCCATGAGGATGATACCGCCACGAGGACCACGGAGAGTCTTGTGAGTAGTAGAAGTAACGATGTGGGCATATTTCAATGGGTTGTCCAGCAGACCAGCTGCAATCAGACCAGCAGGGTGAGCCATATCAATCATGAGGAGCGCACCTACCTCGTCGGCAATCTTGCGCATACGTGCATAATCCCACTCACGGCTGTAGGCACTACCACCACCGATAATCAGCTTAGGCTTGTTCTCCAGCGCCAGCTTCTCCATCTCGTCGTAGTCCACGCGACCGGTCTCCTTGTTGAGGTTGTAACCGATAGGGTGGTAGAGGATACCGGAAGTATTGACGAGGCTACCATGAGAAAGGTGACCACCGTGATCGAGGTTCAGGCCCATAAAAGTATCGCCAGGCTTCAATACTGCGAGCAATACAGCTGCGTTAGCCTGTGCGCCAGAGTGAGGCTGTACATTAGCGTACTCAGCACCAAAGAGTTTCTTGACGCGTTCGATAGCCAGGTTCTCAACAATATCCACCACTTGGCAGCCACCGTAGTAGCGCTTTCCTGGCAGACCTTCTGCATACTTGTTAGTAAGGTAAGAACCCATAGCGTTCATCACCTCGTCACTCACGAAATTCTCAGAAGCAATCAGCTCCATACCTTTCAGCTGACGCTGATGTTCTCTTTCGATTAAGTCGAAAATCTCTTGATCTTTTACCATTCTCTTTACTTTTTATGGTTGATGTTTAATGAAATCGGGTACAAAAATAAGCAATATCTCTCAAACTACCAAATAAATCGTAATATTTTGAGTGATATTGCTTACTTTTTGTTATTTTATTGCCTTTAAATTACTTGCAAAGCTCTACTGTGCCCAGTTGCTGCTCCTTGTCGCAGTAGTGGCAACGCACGATGCCGAGCACCTTGTCTACGGTGTGGAAGAGGGTCTGCATAGGCTCGTTGTTGGTGATGCACTTAGGGTTGTTGCACTTCACGATGCCCTTCAGCGTATCCGGAGTCTCTACGGTCTTCTTCTCTACGATTTCGTAGTCCTTGATGATACTCAGTCCGATGTTAGGAGCCACCACGGAGAGACGGTTGATTTCTTCGTCGGTGAAATACTTGTTGGCAACCTTGATGATGCCCTTCTTGCCAATCTTCTTGGATGGCAGGTTGTAGCCGATAGTAACAGGAGTGTCCATCTTTTCCAACTGGAGCAGATTCACTACCTGATAGGTCTTTTCAGCTGGTATATGGTCGATTACGGTACCGTTCTCGATAGCCGCAACCACTAATTGACTTTTATTGTTTCCCATAATTATTAATTGTTAATTATTAATTATCAATTACTCAATAATGGTCTTATCGTTCTTCACGTCCTCAAGCGAGATGCCGAGGCAGTGGCAGAAGATAGCCTCACGTGCATAGAGACCGTTCTGAGCCTGCTGGATATAGTATGCATGTGGATCATCATCCACATCGTATGCAATCTCGTTCACACGTGGCAGCGGGTGCATGATCTTCATGTTCTCCTTTGCCTTGCAGAGCATGTCGCGCTTCAGGATGTATACGTTCTTCACGCGCTCATATTCCATGAGGTCGGAGAAGCGCTCCTTCTGAACACGGGTCATGTAGAGAATGTCGGCATCGGCAATCACGTCCTCGTTGAAGTCTTCATGCTCCACGTACTTGATGTTATGCTCCTTGCAGTAGAGTTTATACTCCTCAGGCATAGCAAGTTCCTTAGGTGCAATGAAGTGGAAGGTAGGATTGAAATGGCGCATGGCAGTGATAAGTGAGTGAACGGTGCGGCCATACTTGAGGTCACCCACGAGATAGATGTTCAAGTTCTCCAAGGTACCTTGGGTCTTGTAGATAGAGTAGAGGTCGAGCAGGCACTGTGAAGGATGCATGTGTGCACCGTCGCCTGCATTGACGATAGGCACAGGAGCCACCTCGCTTGCATACTGTGCGGCACCCTCGATGAAATGGCGCATGGCAATCACGTCAGCGTAATTGCTTACCATGAGGATGGTGTCTTTGAGCGTTTCGCCCTTGGTGGTGCTGGAAGTCTTGGCATCGGAGAAACCGATGACGCGAGCGCCAAGGCGATTGGCTGCTGTTTGGAAACTGAGCTGTGTACGAGTAGAAGGCTCGAAGAAAAGGGTCGCTACAACCTTTCCCTTCAACAGCTCCCTGTTAGGATGCTTTTCAAACTCCTGTGCCATCTCCAAGAGATAGGTAATCTTCTCTTTAGAGAGGTCTGCAATCGTTACAAAATTATGTTTTTCCATTTGTTTTTGATTGTAATGTTCTAAAATCGCCCCCAAAGTTACAAATAATTTTCGATTTATGTGCGAAAAGTCAAAACTTTTATGTAATTTTGCACAAAATAAATGAAGAAATAGAGATGAGAAAACATTTTATCTATACATTATGGGGCATTTTTGCTACCTTTGTCGTGTCGGCTATGCTGGCCTTCTTTGCCATCTGGAACGGATGGATCGGTTACATGCCGGACATCGAGGACCTGCAGAATCCTATCAGCAGATTCGCCACTCAGGTGTATTCGGCAGACGGAAAGGTGCTGGGTACATGGAACCTGAACAAGGAGAACCGTATCGTGATACCTTACAAGAAGATGTCACCTTATTTAATAAAGGCGCTGGTGGCTACCGAGGATGCCCGTTTCTATGAGCATTCGGGTATCGACTACCGTGCCCTGGGACGTGCCATCATCAAGCGTGGAATCCTGGGACAGACCAATGCCGGCGGTGGCAGTACCATTACCCAGCAGCTTGCCAAGCAGCTCTATTCCGAGAAGGCAGGGAGTACGCTGGAGCGATTGCTGCAGAAACCGATAGAGTGGGTGATTGCCATCAGGCTGGAGCGATACTATACCAAGCAGGAGATTATCGCCCTCTATCTCAACTACTTCGATTTCCTGCATAATGCCGTGGGTATCAAGACGGCGGCTAATACCTATTTTAATAAGGAGCCGAAGGACCTGACGCTCTGCGAGGCGGCTACCCTGATAGGACTGTGCAAGAACCCGTCGCTCTTCAATCCGGTACGCTATCCGGACCGTGCACGCGACAGACGCAATGTGGTGCTCTCTCAGATGGTGAAGGCAGGTTATCTCAGCCGGGGTGAGTATAGCCGGTATGCTGCCGAACCGCTGACGCTGAACTTCCACCGTACAGACCATAAGGACGGTACTGCCACTTATCTGCGTGAATACCTGCGCCATTACATGATGGCAAAGCGTCCGGAACGTGGCAATTATCCATCCTGGAACTATGCGCAGTTCGTGACCGATTCCATCCTGTGGAACACCGATCCGCTCTACGGATGGTGCAACAAGAACTATAAGAAAGACGGTTCGCCATACAATGTATACAGTGACGGTCTGAAGGTGTTCACTACCATCGACAGCCGCATGCAGCGATATGCCGAAGAGGCTGTATATCAGCACGTGGCACGCTATCTGCAGCCTATCTTCAGCAAGGAGACTGCACGCAAGCCAAGTTCGCCATACAGCGACAAGCTGACGCCTAAGCAGATCAAGGTAATCCTGAACCGCAGCATTACGCAGAGCGAGCGCTATCAGACGATGAAGGCAGCAGGATGTTCTGAACAGGAGATTCATGATGCCTTCCGCAAGAAGATAGATATGACCGTGTTCACCTATCATGGTGACGTGGATACGCTGATGAGTCCATTGGATTCCATCCGCTATTACAAGACCTACCTGCGCAGCGGATTCATGAGTATGGATCCGAAGACAGGTGCCGTGAAGGCATACGTGGGAGGACTGGACTATTCTCACTTCATGTACGACATGGTGAGTCTGGGACGCCGACAGGTAGGTTCTACCATCAAGCCTTTCCTCTACAGTCTGGCGATGGAAAACGGCTTCTCGCCATGCGATCTGGCTCCAAACCGCCAGCATACCTATATGGTAGCCGGAAGGCCTTGGACGCCACGTAACGCCAACCATTCGCGCTATGGACAGATGGTGACGCTGAAGTGGGGATTGCAGCAGAGTAACAACTGGATCAGTGCTTATCTGATGAGTAAGCTGAATCCGCAGCAGTTTGTTCAGATGCTGCGCGATTTCGGTATCAACAGTCCTGATATCCATGCCTCTATGAGCTTGTGTCTGGGTCCTTGTGAGGTGAGTGTGAGCGAGATGGTAAGTGCCTATACGGCCTTTGCCAACCACGGCATCCGTACGTCTCCGATGTTCGTGAGCCGCATTGAGGACAATGAGGGCAATACCTTAGCCACCTTCCAGCCACGCATGAACGAGGTGATTGGTGCGGAGAACGCCATGAAGATGCTCACCATGCTGATGGGAGTAGTGGATGGCGGTACGGCTGGAAGACTGCGCTACCGCTATAACCTGGAAGGACAGATTGGTGCCAAGACGGGTACCACCAACAATAACAGTGACGGATGGTTTATCGGATTCACTCCGCAGCTGGTCAGCGGCTGCTGGGTAGGCGGTGAAGAGCGTGATATCCACTTCGATTCGATGAGTATGGGACAGGGAGCCACCATGGCGCTTCCTATCTGGGCGATATTCATGAAGAAGGTTTATGCCGATCCGACGCTGGGCATCAGACCGGACGTAAAATTTGATTTACCAGACGGTTATAATCCATGCTATAAGCCGAAATCTGACCAGGATGATTTCGAGCAGGTAGACGGCATCGATGAGGTGTTTGAGTAGGCATTCGCCATTTTTGCATAGTTTTACTTTTAAATTGTGCAAAAATGGCGAATGTTTTTTGCTTATATGCGTTTTTTTTTGTATTTTTGCAAAGTTTTAGGGCTATTATGACTGATAAGGCTATGCCGGCGGTCGGGCTCTTTGCTTGAATCAAGGAAATAAAATAAAAAATCATTATAATGAACGTTTCATATAAATGGCTTAAAGAATACGTCGATTTCGACTTGACACCACAGGAGACAGCTGATGTGCTGACCTCTTGCGGACTCGAAGTGGACGCTTTGGAAGAAGTACAGTCTATCAAGGGTGGACTGAAGGGACTCTATGTAGGTAAAGTGTTGACATGCGAGGCGCATCCTAACAGCGATCACCTCCACGTAACAACCGTTGACCTGGGCAAGGGCGAGCCACAGCAGATTGTCTGCGGTGCGCCTAACGTGGCTGCCGGTCAGAAGGTAATCGTTGCCGACCTGGGCTGCGTGCTCTACGACGGCGACCAGAGTTTTACCATCAAGAAGAGCAAGCTGCGCGGTGTAGAGAGCTTGGGTATGATCTGCGCTGAGGATGAAATCGGTGTGGGTACTTCTCACGACGGTATCATCGTGCTCCCAGAGGATGCACCTGTTGGTCAGCCTGCTGCCGAGTACTATCACCTGGAGAGCGACTGGCTCATCGAGATTGATATCACTGCCAACCGTGCCGATGCACTCGGCCACTGGGGTGTGGCCCGCGACCTCTATGCCTGGTTGAAGCAGAACGGCTACGAAACCAGTCTGCATCGCCCATCTTGCGATGAGTTCGTAGTAGACAACGAGGATCTTCCTATCGATGTAGAGATTGAAAATACCGAGGCTTGCAAGCGCTATGCCTGCGTAAGCATCACCGACTGCGAGGTGAAGGAGAGCCCTAAGTGGTTGCAGGATAAGCTGAATATCATCGGCTTGCGTCCAATCAACAATATCGTGGATATCACCAACTACATCATGATGGCATACGGTCAGCCATTGCACTGCTTCGATGCCGACATGGTTACCGGTCATAAGATTGTAGTCCGCACCCAGCCAGAGGGTACCAAGTTCATCACTCTTGATGGCGAGGAGCACACCCTGGGTGAGCACGACCTGAGCATCTGCAATGCTGAGGAGCCAATGTGTATCGCAGGTATCTTCGGCGGTAAGGGTTCCGGTACTTACGAGACCACCAAGAGCGTGGTTCTGGAGAGTGCTTACTTCCACCCGACATGGATTCGCAAGAGCGCTCGCCGTCATGGTTTGAGCACAGATGCCAGCTACCGTTTTGAGCGTGGCGTAGATCCAAACGGACAGATTTATGCATTGAAGCAGGCTGCTATCCTCTGCAAGCAGTTGGCTGGCGGCAAGATTTCCATGCAGATCAAGGATGTATATCCAGAGCCAATGCAGGATTTCCCAGTTCGCCTGAACTATGAGTATGCGCATCGCCTTATCGGTAAGGAGATTGGTGCTGAGACCATCAAGAATATCGCCACATCTCTCGAGATGAAGATCGTGAAGGAGGATGCTGAGGGCATCGACCTTTTGGTTCCTGCTTATCGCGTGGATGTCCAGCGTCCTTGCGACGTGGTAGAGGATATCCTCCGTATCTACGGATATAATAATGTAGAGATTCCAACCCAGCTGAAGAGTTCTTTGACTGTTCAGGGTGATGAGGACAAGGCTTATCACAGCCAGAACCTCGTGGCAGAGCAGTTGGTAGGCGAGGGCTTCATGGAGATTCTCAACAACTCTCTGAGCAAGACCAGCTACTATACAGACCTGGAGCTGAACAAGTATCCTTTGGAGAATGTAGTGAAGGTGATGAACCCATTGAGTGCTGATCTCGGCGTGATGCGTCAGACCATGCTCTTCGGCGGTTTGGAGAGCGTAGCCCGCAACATCAACCACAAGAGCCAGAACCTGAAGTTCTTCGAGGTGGGTAACACCTATTTATATAATAAGGAGAAGTGGAGCGAAGAGAGTCCTATCAAGGCTTACTCTCAGGAGGCTCACATGTCACTCTTGATTACCGGAAAGCGCGTAGAGGGCAGTTGGGCTCATGCAGATGAGCAGAGCAGCATCTACGAGTTGAAGGCTGTTGTAGAGAATATCCTACGCCGTGTAGGTATGCCACAGAACAACCTGGTTATCAAGCACAGCGACAACAACATCTTCTCAAAGGGCGTAAGCTATGAGACCCGTGCCGGCAAGGTATTGGTAGAGATGGGTATTCTGAGCAACAAGCTGAAGAAGGCATTCGACATTGAGCAGGATGTATTCTATGCTGATGTTCACTGGGATAACCTGGTGAAGACCGTGAAGAAGGTGAACCTTACTTACACAGATATCTGCAAGTATCCATCTGTGAGCCGTGACCTTGCACTGCTCGTTGACAAGAACGTAGAGTTTGCACAGATTGAGCAGATTGCCCGTCAGACCGAGAAGAAGCTCCTGAAGAGTGTGGTACTCTTCGACGTATATGAGGGTAAGAACCTGCCAGAGGGCAAGAAGAGCTATGCCGTAAACTTCATCCTGCAGGATGAGGAGAAGACATTGAATGACAAGCAGATTGATGCTATCATGAAGAAGCTCATTGCCAACCTTACAGGCAAGCTCAATGCAGAACTGAGATAATGCAGAATGCGATTGACGCAGAACTGAGATAATATTATAAACAAAAAACGATAAACATTTTAAAATTTATTCCAATGGGAAGAGCATTTGAATATCGTAAAGCTACAAAGCTGAAAAGATGGGGCCACATGGCCAAGACATTTACTAAGTTGGGTAAGCAGATTGCTATTGCAGTAAAGGCAGGCGGTCCAGAGCCAGAGAACAACCCAACATTGCGTGCTATCATCGCTAACTGTAAGCGTGAGAACATGCCTAAGGATAACATCGTTCGTGCCATCAAGAACGCTTGTGGCAAGGATACCAGCGATTACAAGGAGGTAACATACGAGGGATATGGCCCTCACGGAGTTGCTGTCTTCGTTGATACATTGACAGACAACACTACCCGTACTGTGGCTGACGTTCGTTCTATCTTCAACAAGTTCAGCGGTAACCTGGGTACAACAGGTTCTTTGTCTTTCCTCTTCGACCACAAGGCAGTGTTCACATTCAAGAAGAAGGATGGTCTGGATATGGACGAGATGATTCTCGACCTGATCGACTACGGCGTAGAAGATGAGTTTGATGAGGATGAGGAGAACAACGAAATCACTATCTACGGTGCTCCTACAAGCTTCGGCGAGATTCAGAAGCATCTGGAGGCTGAGGGTTTCGAGGTAACTGGTGCCGAGTTCACTTACATCCCTAACGATTTGAAGGATGTAACTCCTGAGGAGCGTGAAACTATCGACAAGATGGTTGAGAAGTTGGAAGAGTTTGACGATGTTCAGACTGTTTATACCAACATGAAGCCAGAAATTCCTGCAGACGCAGAATAATATTACGCCCTGATAGGCGCTGCTTTTTACAGGCACGCCCTGAACCAACGGTCACCGGCCGAAGGGAAAGGTAAAGGGCAGAAGCACATAGCCCAGGGCACCGCCCTGGGTTTTGTGTTTATTTCAGCACGCGCCCTGTAAGAGCAAAAGCTTTAAAATAAGGAGAAAACATTATGATTAATTCTAACAATGAAAATCAGGAAAAGTTGCAGAAGGTAACTTATCAGACTCATGGTACCTGCTCAAAATACATCTGCATCAGTATAGATAAAGATGGAAAAGTGCAGGATGCCCAGTTCATCGGCGGCTGCGATGGCAATACCAAGGGCATCTGCTCGCTGATTCGTGGCATGAAGGCGAAGGAGATCATTGCCCGTCTGAAGGGTATCACTTGTGGCAATAAGCCTACTAGCTGTCCAGATCAGTTGGCCACAGCCTTGCAGGAAATGGGATATTAAGAGTGTTTTAGGCACGGATATATATTAGGCACGGATTACACGGATTACACGGAATTATAAATGAGCTCTATTGATTAGCGCCATAAATCCGTGTAATCCGTGTAATCCGTGCCTTATCTGTAATCCGTGCCTTTTCTAATACTAGTAATCTGTGCCTTATCTAATACTTGAACAAATCATCCAGCAGAACCTCCTTCGGATTCTTTGCCGAATGATAAACGAAACGGAAGCTGAAATGCTTCTCCTTGTATTTCTGCAAGCCGGGATTGTTGTCAAGGGCATCTTTCTGGAGCTTATGCAGTTTGTCCTTGTTGGCATCTATGACCTGCTTGTTGTCTGCCTTGTTGCGCAAGGTGACATAATAAGTGTAAACCCTGGTGTTCTTATCAAAGGTTGCACTATCTGTTCTGCTGTCATTCACGAAAGGTGTAGGACAGTTTTTCTCCGTATACTCCTTAGCTTCTCTTTCAGCCTTTTCTTCCAGACTTTCGGTGCAAGATGCTAATAAAGAGACCAAAACAGCGATGTAAATCAACTTTTTCTTCATGATTTTTCTATATTTTACCTAAAAATCTCTATAATTTCTGATATTTTGTGCAAAGATACGAAAAAAATAACTATCTTTGCACTCTAAAGAGAGAAAATTATATGGAGAATATAAATAAGATAAGAAATTTCTGCATTATTGCACATATAGACCATGGTAAAAGTACCTTGGCAGACCGATTGTTAGAGAAGACTCAGACCATCAAGATTACTGAAGGACAGATGCTTGATGACATGGACTTGGAGAGAGAGCGTGGTATTACTATCAAGAGCCATGCCATACAGATGGAGTATAAGGCAAAGGATGGTGATACATACATTCTCAATCTGATTGATACTCCGGGACACGTAGACTTCTCTTATGAGGTTTCACGTTCCATCGCTGCCTGCGAGGGAGCGCTCCTGGTCGTTGATGCCACACAGGGCGTGCAGGCTCAGACCATCTCTAACCTCTATATGGCTATTGAGCATGACCTGGAAATCATTCCGGTCATCAACAAGATAGATATGCCTTCGGCTATGCCGGAGGAGGTGGAAGACGAAATCGTAGACCTGATTGGTTGCAAGCATGAGGATATCCTCCGCGCTTCCGGTAAGACCGGTGAGGGCGTTGAAGAGGTGTTGGAGGCGGTTGTAAAACGTGTGCCTGCTCCTACAGGCGATGACAAGGCTCCATTGCAGGCTTTGATTTTCGACTCTGTGTTCAACTCTTTCCGTGGTATCATCGCTTATTTCAAGATAGAAAACGGCGTGATCCGCAAGGGTGACAAGGTGAAGTTCTTCAATACCGGCATGGAATATGATGCTGATGAGATTGGTGTGCTGAAGATGGACATGATTCCTCGCAAGGAATTGGGTACCGGTGAGGTAGGTTATATCATCTCGGGTATCAAGAATGCTACCGAAGTAAAGGTGGGTGATACCATCACTCATATCGCCCGTCCTTGTGACAAGGCGATTGCCGGTTTCCAGGAAGTGAAGCCGATGGTCTTTGCCGGCGTTTATCCTATCGATCCTAGCGATTACGAGAATCTGCGTGCCTCATTGGAGAAACTGCAGCTCAATGATGCTTCGCTTACCTTCTCGCCAGAGAGTTCCGTGGCATTGGGCTTCGGTTTCCGTTGCGGATTCCTCGGATTGCTCCACATGGAGATTGTGCAGGAACGTCTGGACCGTGAGTTCAACATGGATGTCATCACCACCGTGCCTAACGTATCCTATATGGTATACGACAAGCAGGGAGGCGAGAAAGAGGTCCACAATCCTTCCGGATTGCCTGACCCAACCATGATTGACCATATCGAGGAACCATACATCCGAGCTACCATCATCACTGCTGCCGATTACATCGGTCCGATCATGAAGCTCTGTCTGGATAAGCGTGGCGAATTGATTAACCAGGAATACGTGAGCGGCAATCGTGTGGAGTTGCACTTCATGTTGCCATTGGGCGAGATTGTCATCGATTTCTACGATAAGCTGAAGAGTATTTCCAAGGGTTATGCTTCGTTCGACTATCATATCGATTCATTCCGCCACTCCGACCTGGTGAAGCTCGATATCCTCCTGAATGGAGAACCGGTGGATGCGCTGAGCACCTTGACCCATCGCGACAATGCCGTGAGCTTCGGACGCAGAATGTGCGAGAAGTTGAAGGACCTGATTCCACGTCAGCAGTTTGATATTGCCATCCAGGCAGCTATCGGTGCAAAGATTGTGGCACGTGAGACCGTGAAGCAGGTGCGTAAGGATGTTACTGCCAAGTGTTATGGTGGTGACGTGAGCCGTAAGCGTAAGCTGCTGGAGAAGCAGAAGAAGGGTAAGAAGCGCATGAAGCAGATTGGTAATGTGGAGGTTCCACAGAAGGCCTTCCTTGCTGTGCTGAAACTCGATTAATATTGAAATAACATTAACTAAATTATAGGAGTTTTTTTTATTATGGCTGACTTGATGAAGGTTATAGTACCTAAGCGCGACATAGCCAGAGAGCTTGCACGTAAGTATAGTACGATGACTCACGACGAGCTGGATGTCCTGGAAGATTTGCTTGTGCCGGTGAAGTATGGCAAGGGCGAGAGAATCTTGTCCGAGGGAGAAGTATGTACGGGTATTTCGTATATAGAGAAGGGCTTGGTGCGACAGTATTACATCAAGAATGGCAAGGAGGTGACCGAGCACCTGGGTGTGGATCACTCTATCTTCATGTGTATTGAAAGTCTCTTTAAAGAGGAACCTTCTCATCTACAAGTGGAAGCATTGGAACCTACATTGGTTTACATCTTGCCAAAGGCGAAGCTCGAGGCGGCTGCGATGCGTAATGTCAATATTCAGATGCTGTATCGTAAGATTCTGGAAGAGAGTTTGATACAGTCGCAAGTGCATGCCGACCTGATGCGCTTTGAGACAGCGCCAAACAAGTATAAGCGCCTTTGCGAGATGAATCCACAGGTAGTATTAAGAGCTCCGCTCACCTATATTGCTAATTATCTGCAGATGACGCCGGAAACATTGTCTCGTATCCGTTCTAATGTACTCATGTAATAAGCATTGGAATATAAACACAAAAAACGCCCTGTAAAGGTAAAGCTTCCATGTCGGAATGCTTTTGCCTTTACAGGGCGTCTCTTTTTTATTATTGATCTTCTTCGTCCCAATCCTCATCTTCGAATCCGAACAGGGCTGGATCAACGAAGGCATCGAGCGCACGGCGCTCTTTCTTGGTAGGGCGTCCGGTACCTCTTGCACGGTCTACGAATCCGCTGATGCGGCTCATTTCCAGAAGTTCGTACTGCTTAGGATCGGTAACGTTCTTGTAAACGCCAAACAGCATCTTGGCACCTACGCGCTGCTCAATGCAGTCGAGTACCTCGAAAGAATAGGTGATAGGAGCCTTCTTCACGCTCACCACATCGCCACGCTTGATGATAAAGGATGGCTTTCTGTTTACGCCTCCCACCGTCACACGACCATTCTTGCAGGCATCTGCTGCAATGCTGCGCGTCTTGTAAATGCGGGCTGCCCAGAGCCACTTGTCTATTCTTGCTGATTCTTTCATGATTACTTTTTCCCAAGCTTGTTGTACTGGTTCATCGTATTGTTGATGCCAGCCAATACAAAACTCTTGATAATCTCTACGCCCAGGTCGATAGCAGGCTGAAGTTCCTTCATGTCTTCCTCGGTGTATTTACCAAGTACCCAGTCTATCTGTCCACCGCGCGGATAATCGTTGCCGATACCCATGCGCAGGCGAGCATAGTTTTGTCCGATAAGTTGCTGGATATGTCCCAAACCGTTGTGCCCGCCATTGCTGCCATTGGCTTTCAGACGGAAAGCACCGAGGGGTAGGGCAAGCTCATCACTGATTACCAGAAGTCTGCTCTGATCAATCTTTTCCTGATTCAGCCAATATCTCACTGCATTACCGCTGAGGTTCATGAAGGTGGTAGGTTTCAGGAGAATGATCTTTCTGCCCTTGAGTGTGGTTTCAGCGACGAATCCATATCGCTTATCCTCAAAATGAATATTGGACGCTTTAGCAAAAGCGTCCAATACCATAAATCCTGTGTTGTGCCTGGTTCCTACGTATTCATCGCCAGGGTTACCAAGCCCACAAATCAAATATTTATCCAATGTTTGATAATGCTTTACTCAGGTTCGTAAAATCTCGATGACTTATCAATTAAGCCTCCTCTTCAGCTGCAGCCTGTGCAGCGAGCTGAGCGTTACGTGTCATCTTGATAGAGCAAACTACAACAGCCTTGCTTGTTGCCAACTCGAGACCCTCGTATGAAAGGTCGCCAACCTTGATGCTCTTACCGATCTTCAACTCAGTAACGTCTACATCGAGGTGCTCAGGAATAACCTGGTAAGGAGCTGTAACGTTGATCTTACGGATAGAGAGGTTCATACGACCACCATCACGTACACCCTGTGCAAGACCTACCAACTTAACTGGGATACCGATAGTGATAGGCTTCTGATCGTTCACCTCGTAGAAGTCAACGTGCAAAGGAGCGTCTGTTGTTGGGTGGAACTGAATCTCCTTCATGATAGCTGTGTGGCTCTCACCGTCGATGATGAGGTTGATTACATATACATGAGGAGTGTAGATAATCTTACGCAACTCTGTGAATGGAACTGCGAATGACATAGCCTCAGGAGCACCGTTAGCATCCTTCTTCTCACCATAAAGGTTACATGGGATGAAACCTTCCTTACGCAATGACTTAGAAGCTTTCTTACCAAGGTCTGTACGCTTCTGACCTGTTACATTAATCTCTTTCATTTGTGTTACTCTAAATTAAGTTGTTAAAAATTTAATAATGTGCCTTAACTCGCCATCACACGGATTAGCTTTGAAAAAGCGTGTCTGCGAATCTTTTCCGCAAAGCGGCTGCAAAATTACTCATTTTATTTGGAATATGCAAATATTTTGGAAGAAAATATCAAAAATAAAGCCTTTATCCTTAAAAAAGTAGAAAATATTCCTCGTTTTCTTGCTCATATTATATAAAATATGTATATTTGCACTCGTAATTGGTAAACATATAAATAAATCTTTTAAAAACATTAGAGAATGATTAATAGGGATTTGATAAGACGTAAGATTGTGCAGTTAACCTACGCATACTATCAAAACAGCAATTACAACATGGATAATGCTGAGAAGGAGTTGATGTTCAGTCTCTCCAAGTCGTACGATCTGTACAACTACATGTTGCAGCTCATCGTTGCTATTACAGGGGAAGCCCGTAAGCGTTACGATGTTGAGGTGGTTCGTGCGCAGCGTGAGGGCCTTCAGGAGCCTTCTGCTCGTTTGGCGTTCAATGAATTTGCTGTACAGTTGGAGGAGAATAAGATGTTGCTCGACTGGATTGATGTGAAGCATTCTAATTGGGATGAGAACATTGAGGTGGTTCGTAGCTTGTACAATACTATTACTTCTAGTGATCTCTATGCCGATTATGTCAGTGGTGCTTTCGATGCAGAACTCCCTGATATGGATGATTACGACCGTGACCGTGAGTGGTGGCGTCGTGTATATAAGAAGTTTATCCAGAACAATGATGAGATGGATGCTTTCCTCGAGGAGAAGAGCCTGTACTGGAATGATGACAAGGATATCGTTGATACCTTCGTGCTGAAGACCATCAAGCGCTTTGACAAGGCTAACAAGAGCAAGCAGGAACTCCTTCCTGAGTACAAGGACATGGAGGATAGAGAATTTGCTAGAAAGCTCTTCCGTGCTACCATCCTCAATGCAGATTCTTATCAGCGCTATATGAGTACTGCTTCACGCAACTGGGACTTCTCACGTCTGGCTTACATGGATGTGGTTATCATGCAGATTGCCATCGCTGAGTTGACTACCTTCCCTGGTATTCCTGCTACAGTAACCATCAATGAGTATGTGGAAATGGCTAAGGTTTACAGTACTCCTCGCAGTGGTGGCTATGTGAACGGTATGCTTGACAATATCGCCCGTTACCTGAATGAGCAGGGTATCATTGCCAAGGATTTGCCAGAGCGCAAGTCTAAGTATAGAGATCATCACGAGAACTAATTCGCGTGATATATAAAAAAGAATCAATAATTATAAAGAAATATATAACAAGACTATGACAAATTTAGTATTACAGGTACAGCAGGGTGGAAGCAGCATGACCTTCCTCATTATGATGGTGGCTATCTTCGTTATCATGTGGTTTTTCATGATTCGCCCTCAGCAGAAGAAGCAGAAGGAAATCCGTAAGTTCCAGAATTCTCTTCAGGAGGGTTCTAAGGTGGTTACTGGTGGTGGCGTCTATGGTACCGTAAAGCGCGTGAATGTAGAGGCTAACACTATCGATGTTGAGATAGCTCGTGGCGTGGTAATCACTGTGGCTAAGGGCTACGTGTTTGCTGATGCTACAAGTCAGACTCCTAATGCATAGTATCAAGAACATATTGCTTGCTGTCAGAAACTTCCTGTTCAGTGGTATGAATAAGGAGTTTCTGATTTTTTTGTTCTTTTTGGCGCTCAGTGGCGGCTTCTGGTTGATGATGTCGCTCAACGAAACGCTGGAGAGGGAATTTGCTATTCCCGTACAGCTGGTTGGCATGCCACGTAATGCGATCATTACTGGTGAATTACCTGATACGGTTAAGATTACGGTGAGAGATAAGGGATTTACGCTGGCTACTTATGCCTATGGAAGGAAATTCCACCCTATCTCTTTCAAATTCTCAACTTATGCTGATGATGATGCTGGCGCAGGAGTAATACCACTGGCTGATGTGCAGAAACAGGTGCAGGCGCAGTTGTATGGCTCCAGCAAGTTGCTCTCTGTCAAACCAGGAAAGTTTGATTTCTACTTCACCTATGGCTCTTCCAAGAAGGTGCCGGTGGTCTTCAAGGGTAGGATTACTACCAGCAGGCGTTATTATCTGGCTCATACTGAGTTTTTCCCGACAATGGTTACGGTCTATGCCAACAAGCGACAGCTCGATCAGCTGGAATCGGTAGAAATCGTTCCGTTCAATCAGCGCAACCTGCAAGATACGATTCAGCAGGACGTGAAGATCAAGCAGATTCGGGGTGTGAAAATCGTGCCTAAGCAGGTGAGACTTTCCGTTTACCCGGATATCTTGACAGAGGAATCTGTTGAAGTTCCGGTAAAGGCAATCAATATGCCTGATAATATGGTGCTTCGTACATTCCCGGCAAGGGTTGCGGTGAGATTCACTGTGGGAGCCAGTCTCTTCCGTACCATTACTCCTGAACAGTTCAAGGTGGTAGTGGATTACAATGAGTTGGCTAACAATCCGTCTGACAAGTGTACTTTGCAGCTGAGGAGTGTGCCTCGTTCTGTCAGCAAGGCGCATCTGGAAAACGAAACTGTAGATTATCTGTTGGAACAGCAATGATAATTAATAATTTTTAATTTACAATTAATAATTTATAATTCATTGTGATGAAGATAGCTATAACGGGGGGCATTGGTAGCGGAAAAAGCTATGTATGCCGCATCTTGGAAAAACAGGGCATCAAGGTATATGACTGTGATGCTGAAGCCAAACGGTTGATGCGCTATGATGCCGACTTGCAGGAAAGCTTGAAGCAGCTGGTGGGCGAGGAGGTATATAGTGCAGAGGGAATCTTGCAGAAACCTGTGCTTGCCCAGTTTCTCCTGGCTAGTGAGGCAAACAAGCAGGCGGTCAATGATGTGGTGCATCCTGCTGTGGCAAGAGATTTTGAGCAGAGCGATTACCAATGGTTGGAGAGTGCTATTCTCTTTGACAGTGGTTTCGACCGCCGTACTCATTTCGACTTCGTGGTCTGTGTTACAGCTCCTGTTCCAGTACGTCTGAAGCGTATCATGCTGCGGGATCATATTTCGGAGCAGAAAGCGCAGGAATGGATAGATGCCGTGATGCCGCAGGAAGAACTTGCTGCCCGTTCTGATTTTGAAATCGTGAATGATGGAGTGAGGGATGTGGAAGAGCAGGTTCAGCAATTGCTCAGGCGATTGCTTTAGAGAGATAATTAAAATAATAATATAAAAGGATAAATCAATAATTGAATTAAAAACAATGGAAACAATTCTTTCAATTGCAGGTAAGCCAGGCCTTTACAAACTGGTATCTAGAGGTAATAGAAACTTAATCGTTGAAATGCTCGACGACTCACATAAGCGTATGCCTGCTTTCGCTACAGATCGCGTAACAAGCCTTGGCGACATCGCTATGTATACAGATGCTGATGAGGTGCCATTGTGGGAAGTTCTCGACAGCGTAAGCAAGAAGGAAGAGGGTAAGGTTAGTTCTTTCAACTACAAGAAGGCTTCTGCTGAGGAGTTGCACAGCTATTTCGCAGAGGTTCTTCCTAGCTACGACCGTGACCGTGTACGTGACAGCGACATCAAGAAGTTGCTCCAGTGGTACAACATCATGGCTAAGTACGGTATTACCGACTTCAAGGCTACCCTTTCTCCTACAGAGGGTGACAATGTAGATGATCGTGCTGAGCAGGAGTAAATCTCTCAGGCGTTGATTGGATATCATCAACATTTACATAAAACAAAAAAGTGAGCTTCTTCTTCCGAAGACAGCTCACTTTTTTTTATATCTTGACGAGATTCGTTTAATCATTGATGGTATACAGGAATCGCTTGATACTCTTCTTAGGAGTCTTCTCAAATTCCTCTTCGTGGATTCTGATTTCTGATACTTTGCTGTATGCTGGTATCATGGAATTGAGTTCCTGACGGTTCTGCTCCATGATGTCGGCAAGTTCTTTGTTGCCGAGGTTGAGCGTCTGAGCCTCGTCATAATCCGGGTGAACCAGTGCGATGAGCTTATCACCCTTCTGTACTACTACGCTTTCAGCCACAAGAGCCAGGGAATTGAGCTTGTCTTCAATTTCCTCCGGATAGATATTCTGACCGCTTGCTCCGAGAAGCATGTTCTTGCTGCGTCCCTTGATGAATACGTTGCCGTCACCATCCATGGTGCCGAGGTCGCCGGTATGATACCATCCGTTCTTATCGATGGTCTGCCTGGTTGCTTCCTCATTCTTGTAATAGCCTAACATCACGTTAGGACCCTTAGCCAGAATCTCTCCTGGTACATTCTCTGGGTCTGGACTGTCGATGCGAACCATCATGTGGAGAGCTGCCTTGCCGCAGGAACCCGGTACGAAATGCTTGTAATCCTCGTAGCAGATGATAGGCGCACACTCGGTAGCACCATATCCTACAGTATATCTGAAGCCTACGCTATGGAGGAAGCTTTCTACTTCCTGATTGAAGGCTGCACCACCGATAATCACCTCATAGAAGTTTCCACCGAAGGCATTGCTTACCTGGTCGCAGATCTTCTCCTTCACCTTCTTGCTGATGACAGGCATGTGGAGGAGCATGCGCATGCGGTTGTTCTGTATCTTAGGGAATACTTTCTTGCGGATAATCTTCTCGATAACCAATGGTACTGCAATGATGACGGCTGGCTTGAGGCGTCCGAAAGCCTCAGCGATGATGGCTGGGCTAGGGATGCGGGTGAGATAGAAGATGTGGCAACCCTTGATGAATTCGAAGATGAATTCGAATGCCATGCCATACATGTGGGCCATCGGCAGGATACTGATGATAGAATCTCCCGGCTTGATTTTCTTGCCCAATACATTCTCGGCAAAGTCGGCATTGCCCCAAAGCGCACGGTATGGTATCATCACACCCTTGGAGAAACCTGTGGTTCCACTGGTATAGTTAATCATAGCCAGCTCTTCAGGATTCTCTTCTTTGTAATAGCTGACGTGATTTTTGCGGAAATATTTAGGATATTTGATACCAAACATCTCATTGAGGTGCTCACGAGCGTAAGTCAGCTTATCTGTACGAGATACAACAAGCGAGTAATCCGGTATGTAGATGATGCCTTCGAGTCCCGGCATCTTGGTAGCATCTACCTGGGTAGCTACTACATCACCAACGAAGAGCAACTTGGCATCGCTGTGATTCACGATGTTATGTATCTGATCTGGCATGAACTCATGCAGAATAGGCACAGCGATGGCGCCATAGGTGAGGGTAGCAAGGAAAGCTACAGCCCAGTTGGCGCTATTGCGACCGCAAAGAGCAATCTTGTCACCCTTTACCACGCCTGAATTCTCGAACATGATGTGTAGTTTCTCTATTTTACGTGCTACATCATGGAACTGCAAGGTGGCTCCCTTGTAGTCGGTAAGAGCATCCATATCCCAATGGTCTATGATACTCTTCTCTATTAGTGCGTTAAAGCTTGGTATCTCCATATTTATTGTGTTTTGATGCAATTGTCTGTTATATTACGTCTTGATACAAATATCTTTTAATAGACTTCTTGGCAGTCTTCTCGAATTCTGTATCGTGCAACTGGATGCGTGAGATATGAGCGAAGCTTGGCATCTGCTGGTTCAGTTCCTTTCGGTTTTCTTCCATGATGTTGGCAAGGTCTTCGTCTGTGAATCCGAGATTGCTTACTTCATCCATGTCCGGGTGAACCAGCGCTACGAGCTTGTCATTGCTTTGCAGTACGATGCTCTCGTTTACCATTGCCAGGGAATTGAGTTTGTCCTCTATTTCTTCCGGATAGATATTCTGACCGTTAGGACCGAGAAGCATGTTCTTGCTGCGTCCTCTTACGAAGAAATGTCCGTCGGCACTCATGGTAGCCAAATCGCCAGTATGGAACCATCCGTCTTCGTCGAGTACAGCATCTGTAGCCTCCTGATTCTTGTAATATCCCTTCATCACGTTGATGCCGCGGCAAACCAGTTCTCCTGCTACATTCTCAGGGTCATCGCTCAATACCTTTACCTCCATGTGCTTCACGGCAACACCGCAGCTTCCTGCCACGTAGTTGTCCTGATGGGCGAAGGTGATGAGCGGTGCAGTCTCTGTGGTACCGTATCCCATGGCGATAGGGAATCCGATGCTGATAAAGAAGTTCTCTATCTCCTTGTTGAGCGGAGCTCCACCGACAACTACCTCGTATGGGTGCTCACCAAACTTACGCAGCACGAACTCGCGAACCTTCTCCTTGATGCGCTTGCTGATGACAGGCATGCTCATCAGAAGCTTTGCGCGGTTGGTCTGGATATGTGGGAATACTTCCTTTCTTACGATCTTATCCACCACGAGCGGTACAGCGAAGAGAATGTCGGGCTTGATTTCTGCCAGCGCCTCTGAGATGAGCGTAGGACTCGGGAGACGGGTGAGGAAGAATATGTGGTTACCTTCTACGATATTGTAGAGAAACTCTGTCATCAGTCCGTACATGTGCGCCATCGGCAGGGTAGAGAGAATGTTGCAATTCTTTCCTATCTTAGGACTTACCGAGTCGATGAGATAATCAAGATTACCCCAAAGCGCTCTATATGGCAGCATCACGCCCTTAGAGAAACCTGTTGTTCCGCTGGTGTAATTAATCATCGCCAACTCCTCCGGGGCGTCTACGTGATATTTTACATGTTCTGCTCTGAAGTATTTCGGATACTTGTGACCAAACATCTTGTTGAGGTGTTCACGGGCATAGGTTAGTTTTTCAGAGCGAGATATGACGAGTGAATTGTCAGGTAGGTGGATAATTCCTTCCAGAGAGGGCATCTCTTCAGGAGTTATCTCTGTAGCTACCACATCTCCTACGAACAGAAGTTTGCTCTCGCTGTGATTCACGATATTGTGAATTTGCTCTGGCTTGAATTCGTTCTGTATAGGTACGACGATGGCTCCGTATGTGATAATGGCCAGAAAGGCTACTGCCCACTGACTACTATTTCTTCCGCACACGGCTATCTTGTCACCCTTCTTGACATCGCTGTTCTCGAACAGGATGTGAAGTTTTTCTATCTTTCTTGCAACATCATGATACTGGAGTGTAGCTCCCTTATAATCGGTGAGCGCATCCAGGTTCCAGTTCTTGATGATGCTTCTCTCAATATATGAGTTAAAACTTGGTATTGAATCCATTGCACAATTTACAAAATTTTGTGCAAAGATACAGAAAATACTGCACATCGCAAAAAAAAATGTGCATTATTTTCGTGCTAAGGGCAAAATAATGCAAAAACTAGGTAAAATAGTAAAGTTTTTATCCCATTATTGCTATAAATGGATAGCAATAATGGGATAAAGAGATTTATTCATATCTCATCGACTTAGCTGGATGGATGTGAGAGATGAGATAACTTGGTGCTACAAGCATGAATACGCTGATGAGCAGGGTGGCTACATTCAATGCCAGAATGAAGAGCCAGTTAAACTCTATTGGGACGTTACTTACGTAGTAAGTCTGCGCATCAAGCTTCACGATGCCTGTCAGATTCTGAATGGCTAACAGTCCCAGACCGATGATATTACCCAATATCATTCCCTTGCCGATGATGAATACGGCAAACCAGAGGAAGGTGTGGCGAATGATATTGTTGCGGGCTCCCAATGCCTTCATCACTCCAATCATTGAAGTGCGCTCCAGGATGATGATGAGCAGGCCGCTTATCATCGTTACGCCGGCTACTATTATCATCAAGCCGAGAATAATCCATACATTCATGTCCATCAGGCTGAGCCACTGGAAGATGTTAGGGTTCAAATCCTTGATGGTTGCACTGCTGTAGGTCTCTCCATAATGGTCTACGGTACGGTTCACCTTATTTATAATATAGTCTTCCGTTTCGTTGAGCTTCCCGAAGTCATTGACGGTGAGCTCCGCTCCGCTGGCTTGGTCATCTTCCCAGCCATTCAGCTTCACGGCTGTATAGAGATCTGTATAAGCTATAATCTCGTCGTACTTCTTCAGATTGGTCTCGTAGATTCCCTTGATGGTGAATCTGCGCATTCTTACTCCGCTGTCATCGATGAAGTAGGCGAAGATTCGCTCTCCGTTCTTCAATTTCAGCTTGTCTGCCATCAACTTGGATATGAGAATCTGGTTATGGCTCGCTTTGTCGTCAAACTTGGGAATGCTTCCTTCAACCATGTTCTGATGGATAAAGGTTGAATCAAAATCTGGTCCTACACCTTTGAGAACAACTCCCAGGAAGTCATTGTCAGTCTTGAGAATGCCTTCCTTCATGGCGAATCGCTGTACATGCTTGACGCCTGGCATCTTCTTCAGGACGTTTACCATCGAGTCGTTCACCACCACCGGGTATTGGTTCTGCTGTTGCAGGGTCAGGAAGTCGGCTACCTGTATATGGCTTCCGAATCCTATCACCTTGTCACGGATGGTATGTTTGAATCCCAGCACCACGCATACCGACATGATCATGATAGCGAGACCGATGGCAACACCCGCAGTGGCTATATGAATAGCAGGGCGAGAAACTTTACGTTTGTCGCCCTGATCGCTATATAATCTCTTTGCTATAAATAGAGGAAAATTCATTCTAATGAATAATTTATAATGTAGAATTTATAATGTAGAATTAATAATTACTAATTGCCTTGCGGATGATGGTATGTACCCAATTATAAATTATCAATTATACATTATTAATTATTATAGTCCTTCATCCTCCACTCTTCCCGGATAGGCTTCCAGTGCCTTGGCAAGAACTGTCAATGCACGGTTCAGGTCATCCTTCTTCAAAACGTAAGCCATACGTACCTGATTACGACCTGCACCTGGAGTGGTATAGAAACCAGAAGCTGGAGCCATCATCACGGTTTCGCCCTCATATTCGAATTCTTCCAGACACCAGCGGCAGAACTTATCCGAATCATCGATAGGCAATTTGGCTACGGTATAGAAGGCACCCATAGGAATAGGAGAGTATACGCCAGGAATACGGTTGAGTCCGTCAATCAGGCATTTACGGCGCTCTACGTACTCATCATATACGTCACGGTAGTACTCTTCAGGTGCATCGAGAGAAGCCTCGGCTACTATCTGACCAATCAGTGGAGGAGAAAGACGAGCCTGACAGAACTTCATCACAGCCTTGCGGATTTCTGCATTCTTGGTAATCAGGGCTCCCACACGGATACCACACTCGCTGTATCGCTTGGATACAGAGTCGATAAGCACTGTGTTCTGTTCAATACCCTCCAGGTGCATCGCACTGATATAAGGGCTACCCGTATAGATATACTCACGGTAAACCTCATCAGAGAAGAGATAGAGATCGTACTTCTTCACCAAGTCACGAATCTGGTTCATCTCACGGCGTGTATAGAGGTAACCTGTTGGGTTGTTAGGGTTGCAGATCAGGATGGCACGTGTGCGCTCATTGATCAGCTCCTCAAACTTCTCTACCTTAGGCAATGAGAAACCTTCCTCGATGGTGGTAGCGATGGTACGGATCTTGGCACCTGCAGAAATGGCGAAAGCCATATAGTTGGCGTAAGCAGGTTCTGGTACAATAATCTCATCTCCTGGGTTCAAGCAACTCATAAAAGAGAAGAGTACAGCCTCGGAACCTCCCGATGTGATAATGATATCATCGGCAGTTACGTTGATATTGAATTTCTTGTAATAGTCTACTAGCTTCTCACGATAACTGAGATAGCCCTGGCTTGGAGAATACTCCAGGATGGTGCGGTCAATATGCTTCAAGGCATCGAGACCACACTGAGGAGTAGGCAGGTCTGGCTGACCGATGTTGAGGTGATATACCTTTACTCCACGTTTCTTTGCTGCGGCAGCCAAAGGAGCCAACTTTCTGATTGGTGACTCTGGCATCTCAAGACCGCGTACAGATATTTCTGGCATCTTTTTCTTTCTTTCTATTAATTATCCAAGTCGAGAAGATAATTTACGGCCATTAAAAAGAGCCCACTTCTCGCTAATCGTGTGCAAAGTTAAGAAAATTAGCTGAAAATACGGAAAAGATTTTAATTTAATTTTATATTTTAATAAAAATCTTGTGTTTCTGTTGCTTTTCTGCATTCTTTTTTATAACTTTGCATCTCCAAACAGTGATTTAGAATTACAAAACTGGGTAGAGCGGCTTGTTCGTCCTATCCTCAAATAAATGATTATAAAACTAAATATTTAAAATAAAAAAGGTAAAAAATGAGAAGTAGATCAAATGTTACTTGGTTTTCAACCAAAGTGAGATATCAGAAAACAATGGAGGATGGTTCTGAGAAGGTGGTTACAGAGAATTATCTCGTAGATGCTTTAAGCTTTACAGAGGCTGAGAGCGCTATCACCGATGAAATGTCTGTTTATGTCAGCGGAGAATTTCAGGTTAGTGGTATTGCAAAGGCTGCCTACCATGAGGTTTTCTTCAGCGATGTAGACGATGATGACAAGTGGTACAAGGCTAAGTTGCAGTTTATCACCCTTGATGATAAGACTGAGAAGGAGAAGCGTTCTACTGTAAACTATCTCGTTCAGGCTAAGTCTCTGGCCCGTGCACTCCGTTATGTTGACGAGGAAATGGGTAAGACCATGATCGACTATGACACAATTGGTCTTAACGAGACCAACCTGATGGATGTATTCGAGCATCAGGCTCCTAATAAGGAGGAGAAGAACGATGTGCCTGAGTATGAGCAAGGCAATGCAGAACAGCCAGCTGAGTAATTAGGTATACCTTATGTCATACTTCCAGCAAAGCAAATGGCTAAGGAATCATTATTAATTATAAATTCTTAATTATTAATTGAACTATGTATGATGTAAAAGGAAATCTTCGGGAAGTGTTGGGCAACTTGCCTGCGGGAGTCAATCTCGTAGCCATCAGTAAGTTTCATCCCAACGAATATATCGAGGCTGCATACGCTGAGGGGCAACGTATCTTTGGTGAAAGCCATGAACAGGAACTTGCCAGGAAGGTAGAGTCCTTGCCTAAGGATATCGTGTGGCATTTCATCGGTCATCTTCAGACCAATAAGGTGAAGTATATCGCTCCGTATATCTCTATGATAGAATCGGTGGATAGCCTGAAACTCCTGAAGGAAATCAACAAGCAGGCTGCCAAGCACGACCGTGTGGTAAAGGTTCTTCTGGAATTGCATATTGCAGAGGAAGAAACCAAGTCGGGCTTCTCGTTTGATGATTGCCGTGAACTCCTGGAGGCGGGCGAATGGAGAACGATGGATCATGTGCAGATTTGCGGTATCATGATGATGGCATCCAATACGGATGATGAGCAGCAGATAGCTCAGGAGTTTGATGCTGCCTATGCTTTCTTCAAGGAAGTGAAGGAGAAGTATTTTGCCGATGATGATGCTTTCTGTGAAAGAAGTTGGGGTATGAGTCACGATTACCGGATTGCCGTAAAGCACGGTAGTAATATGGTGCGTGTGGGTACTACCATCTTTGGTCCTAGAATCTATTGATTATAGTGTCTTTGAGTTTATCAGACTTAAGAATATCTCTAATATGAAAAAAGGAGGATGTGATGATGAAAAGTCACATCCTCCTTATTTTATATGTATATTTCTGTTTTCTCTAGAATATCATCTTATATCCCTTGTTGGTGATATAGAGATGTCCCTTGATAGGATTCTTCACCTTACGGCCTTCCATATCGTAGTATTCTGTAGGTCGCTTGTCGGTAATGTTGATGATTGTCTTGCTGATGCCTGTAGAAGCGAAGTCCTTGAGGTAATCAAAGGTAACCATACCCGTAGCTTCATCCTTCTTGATGTTGTAGAGAGGACGGGAGGTAAGGGTACTCCAGTTGAATTTCACCTCGGTCAGACTGTTCACATCGCTGCCATCCTTACCGATGCCATAAGCTGGGAATGGGTCGTTTTGGTTGCTGGTGTCATAATCGCTCCAGGTATATGTGTTGTTGTCTCCACAGTTCATCTGGTTGATGACGAGACCATCTGCCGGTACTACCATCACTCTGGATATTCCCTTGATATCGTTGGGATAATCGTAGAGTGATACGTAATCCTTGTCAGCATAATCTATGCGCCAAACCAGCAATCCATATCCCGGCAGGCTCTTATACCAGCCTTCGTTTCTGATATTCTGCAGCAGCAGGAATTCGCCCTGTGCTCTCTTCTTGAGGTTCTGTCTGGTTGCCTCGCTGATGATGCCGGCAGAGTAGTTCTCGTTGATGAAAAAGTTGCTGTCGTCAACATCTGCCATAATCTTATAGGCTTTCGATGCCATATCGTATGGTTCCAGCGTCAGCTGTTCTGCCTGGGTTGAAGATAGAGTGACAGGATCTATCCAACCCATCATCATCTTTTCCCATGGAGTATATGGAGTAGGGCAATAGCCGTCTTGGGTATATTCTCCTGCGTCCATCAGGTCCCAGTATTCCGGACTCTGATTGTCTGCATAGGTTGATGAGCCGGATACCGGATAATGATCCGGCAGACCCATGGTATGTGAGAATTCATGACAGAAGAGGCCGATGCCATTCAGCAGATACTTGCCGTCTTGGGTATCCTTCGGGGTACCGTTCAGTTCGTTGTTGATGCCATAGCGGGAGAAGCTCATTCCGTCGCACTCCAGGTTGCCTGCCGGATTTCCATTCTGGTCGTATCGGTAGAATAGGGTAGCTCCTGATTTTGGCCAGAGGCAGTCATCTGAATTGCCGCTGATACTTTCCGAATAACCGGCATAGATGACGTAAACCAGGTCTACACAGCCATCGCCATCTGCATCGTATTGGGAGAAATCCACCTGATCGTCAACCAAGCTGCAGGCTTCACCCAGCATCTGGTCGCAATGAATGTCAATGTCGTCTTCGCTTCTGTTATTTCCATAATAGGCAAAGTTCTGACTGAGTGTAACCGGTCCCACCACATCAAATTGTGGAACAAACTTGCCCAGGCTGCAGTGCTTGAAGTATTCTCTTACCGAACCGTAGTTGGTTGTTTCTTCCTTTGTCGAGAAAACCTTGGCATCGGCAACTGGTGCTGCTTCTCCCACTTCTGCGTTGAGATAATGGTTGAAGGTGGCTGCCGGCGAGGTGCTCTTGAATTTAACGTCTTGAAATTCTACCAGGATAACCAGTGCTTTTGGAGTTCCGAGATGTGGAAAATACTGCTGGTTTCCGATACTGCTGGCTCTCGTTTTGCGTGCCATGCTAGCCTGTAATCTAGCTTGCAATGCCTGGGTTGATGATATCTCGTATGTCCCGTTGGTCATCTTCTGTAAGGGAGTACCGTCCAGGAGGGTATAGTAATGGAAGTTTTCATCTCCCTTGAGGGTAGCAGAAACGTAGCTTCCGTCAGTCATCATCAGTCGGCATACGCCAGGCTTTGCTTTGGCAGCAAACAAAGAACTTGCTGCCATCCATGAAAATGCCAGGCTTAGTAAGATTTTCTTCATATAGTTAAACTGTTTAGGATGGGTTATTATTAAATGAAATACTTTCCGTTCTATCATGGAATACAGTTCTCTACTTAAAGAAATACTGTCCCTTCTTCCGGGTTTGTTTTCCAAACTCAATGGCATGATGTGGACAATGGTGGTAGCATGTGAAGCAGGTGAGGCAATCCTTGTGATGCAGCCATTCCGGGTAAGCACCATGACCGCCCTTGATATCACCTACCGGACAGACGTTGGCACAGATGCCACACTTCACGCAGCGGTCTTTCTCAACATGAAATCGCTTGTCGGTGATGAGCACTTTCTCAAAGAATCCTCCTACTACCTTTGTGAAGAACCAGGGAATAGGACCTTTTACGAGCCTGTTTACGCCCTGCTTGCGATTGAATATCTCCTCGCATACCACCGCCAGTTCCTGTGCAGCCTCTTCCTTCTTCCGGATTTCACGCTCCTTTGGGTCTACATCCATAAAAGGAAGTCCCACGTATGATTCCGGCATAATCAGGGAGTAGGACGAATCTACGGCTGTAATGCCCAGATCTGCAAGAGAAGGATTGGATGAGATGACCTCATTGAGGTTCTCGATGGTGAGTCCGATGCTGTCACCAGCCGTGCATACACAGTAGACGAAAGGACGTCTTGTCTCTTCTTTCTTTCCATCTTCTGTGTTTTCAGCTCTCTGAATCTTGAGATTTGCGATAAACTCTCTCACCAGTCTCGGTACTCTCCAGCCATGTACCGGAAAAACGAAACCAAGCCGTTCATCCTCCTGGAGGGTAAACGGCTCGGTCATATCATACTTGGTATCATCGGCTCTCATATAAGGGGCGATGGATATCAAGCTGTCATGTGTGGCAGCCGCCAGTTTGGAAGCTGCCCACTTGGTATTTCCTGTTCCTGAAAAATAGAATATCATGATTATTTCTTTTCAGACATCACGCCTTCGATATAGATGCGTGACATTTCTACATTGCCATTGGTACGAACAGTGATGCTCTTTTTGAAATGTCCAGGGAACATGCCCTTGCCATTATAAGTCACACTGATCTGTCCCTTCTGACCTGGAGCAATAGGCTTCTTGGTATATGAAGGTACTGTACATCCACAACTAGCAATAGCCTGGTTGATGATAAGAGGTTTGTCGCCCACGTTGGTGAAAGTAAATGTTGCTTTCTGCACAGGGTTGCTCTCTTCGAAGGTTCCGAAGTTATGAACGAGCTTTTCAAACTTTATCTCTGCCTGGGCAGAGGCTGTCGCTGTGATAGCTACAAGCATAGTCAATGCCAATATGATTCTTTTCTTTTTCATTTCCTTTCTTATTTTATTATTATTTCTTTTCTTTTTTATATAATTCGATGCAAAAGTACACATAAAGTTTAGTATAACGTTAATTTTTTACATTATTTATATTAATAGTTACTTCGCTTGCCTGTCTTTTGCTTCATTACCTATAGATATTTCTGCAGGAATTTGCCCGTCAGACTCTCTGGGCAGGCCACCACTTCTTCCGGTGTTCCTGCCACAACCAGACTGCCGCCCTTATCTCCGCCTTCCGGTCCCAGGTCGATTATGTAGTCGGCACACTTGATGACATCGAGGTTGTGCTCGATGACTACCAGCGAATGTCCTCTTTCTATCAGGGCATCAAAGGCATGGAGCAGTCGCTTGATGTCGTGAAAGTGAAGTCCCGTGGTTGGCTCATCGAAGATGAAAAGCGTTGGCGACTGTTCTTCCTTGCCGATGAAATATGCCAGCTTTACACGCTGGTTTTCACCACCGGAGAGGGTACTGGAGTTCTGTCCCAGCTTGATATAGCCGAGTCCTACTTCCTGTAATGGCTTCAGGCGGCTCACGATGATGCGGCAGGTTGCAAAGTCTTCTTCATTGTGCTGCAGCTTCTCGTTGCTGAAGAACTCGATAGCCTCGTTTACGGTCATGTTGAGTACCTCGTTCACGTCCTTTCCTCCATATCTCACTTCCAGGATGTCGTGCTTGAACCGTTTGCCCTTGCAGGCTTCGCAGGTCAGGGTAAGGTCAGCCATAAACTGCATTTCGATGGTTACATAGCCCGCTCCCTTACATTCCTCGCATCGTCCTCCCTCGGTATTGAAGGAGAAGTATTGTGCGGTGAAACCCATCTGCTTGGCAAGTGGCTGGTTGGCAAAGAGCGTACGGATGGCATCGCATGCCTTCAGATAGGTGGCAGGATTGCTTCGCGTACTCTTGCCGATAGGGTTCTGGTCTACGAATTCTACGTGGTTGATGGCATTCAGGTCGCCTTCTATCGAGGTATATTCGCCTGGTGCATCGGCTACCAGATCCAGCTTGCGGCGCATGGCAGGGTAGAGGATGCCCTTGATGAGTGAACTCTTTCCTGAACCGGATACTCCGGTTACTACGGTGAACACGTTGAGCGGAATCTTTACGTCGATGCCACGCAGGTTGTTCATGCGTGCTCCCTTGATTTCCAACGCCATGTTCCAGGCACGATGACTGGTTGGACGTTCTATCTTCTCGGCATGGGTGAGATATTTGATGGTATAACTCTCCGGATATTTCGCCAGAAGCTTTTCCTGTTCTTTCTGGTCGGTTACGGAATATTCTGATGCAGGTCCGGAATAGACCATTCTTCCGCCCAGGCGTCCAGCATCCGGACCGATATCTATCAGATAGTCGGCAGCTCTCATGATTTCTTCATCGTGCTCTACTACCACTACCGTATTGCCCAGTTCCTGCAGTTCTCTCAAAACCTTGATGAGGCGATCGGTATCACGGCTGTGCAGACCGATACTTGGCTCATCGAGGATGTAGACACTGCCTACAAGCGATGAACCGAGATTGGTGGTCAGGTTGATGCGCTGGCTCTCACCGCCAGAAAGACTGTTGGAGAGGCGGTTGAGTGTAAGATAACCAAGTCCCACATCCAGAAGGAATTGCAGACGATGGGTTATCTCTGTGAGTAGTCGCTTGCTGATCTCTTTCTCGTGATCGGTCAACTCCAGCTTCTTGAACCATGCACTCAGATTGGTAACCGACATGTCTACCAGTTCCGTAATGCTCTTGCCACCTATTTTTACATAGTTGGCTTCCTTCTTGAGTCGGGTTCCGTGACAGTCCGGACAGATGGTCTTTCCGCGGAATCGGCTCAGCATCACACGGTATTGTATCTTGTACTGGTTCTCCTTCACCATTCTGAAGAATTCATCGATGCTCACACGGTCGTGCGGATCCCGGTCTTTCTCTGTAGGCAGACCATGCCAGAGCCAGTCTTTTTCCTTTTGGGTCAACTCATAGTATGGCTTGAAGATAGGGAAGTGGAATGGTTCTGCACGGCGGATAAACTCTTTGAGCCACATGCCCATCTTCTCTCCACGCCAGCAAACCACGCAGCCGTCGTAAAGACTGAGCGAGGTGTTAGGAATCACGAGTTTCTCATCGATGCCTATCACGCTTCCGAATCCCTCGCAGGTAGGGCAGGCGCCCAGTGGAGAGTTGAAGGCAAACATGTTGTCTGTCGGTTCTTCAAAGGTGATGCCGTCTGCCTCGAAACGGGTAGAGAAATCGTAGCTGATATTGCTAGGCAGGAAGAGAATTCGGCAGGCACCGTCTCCTTCATAGAAGGCTGTCTCGGCAGAATCGAAGAGACGGCTGATGTCGTCCTTCTCATCACTTACCGACGCACGGTCGATGACGAGATAAATCTCTTTTCCCTGTTGTTCTATGATTTTCTTGAGGTCATCTCCGCTGGCTTCCAGCAGTTCCTTGTCTGCAGATTCCAGGAAGTCTTCGATGCGTATAAACTCATTCTTTTCCATGATGCGGGCATAGCCTTCCTGCATGTACATCTCCAGCTGCTTGCTGAGGCTTCTGCCTTCGATGACATGGATAGGTGCAAGGATGACATACTTGGTACCCTTTGAATACTGGCGGGTACAGGCTAAGACATCCTCTGTGGTATGGCGCTTCACTTCCTGTCCGCTGATAGGCGAATAGGTTTTGCCGATGCGGGCATAGAGCAGTCGGAGATATTCGTAAATCTCCGTATTCGTTCCCACGGTAGAACGGGGATTGCGTGAAATCACCTTCTGTTCGATGGCGATGGCAGGTGGTAATCCCTTGATGAAATCGCATTCCGGTTTACTCATTCTGCCCAGAAACTGGCGGGCATACGAAGACAGCGACTCCACATAGCGTCGCTGACCTTCTGCATATAAGGTATCAAAAGCCAAAGAAGACTTTCCCGACCCGGAGACCCCCGTAATGGCAACAAACTTGCCCTGCGGTATCTTCACGTCGATATTCTTCAGGTTGTTGGCTCTCGCCCCTTTAATCTCTATATATTTCTCTTTTGACATTGAACTTTGAACTTTGAGCTTTGAACTTTATGATTAGTGATCCTCTTTTACTCGTGATGATAAGGCTCACCTTTTATAATAGTGCATGCGCGATAGAGTGCCTCGGTAAAGATAAGGCGTACCATCTGATGCGAGAAGGTCATCTTGGAAAGCGAGATCTTCTCGTTGGCGCGGTCATATACTGCCTGCGAGAATCCGTAAGGACCTCCGATGATAAACACAAGCCTTCTAGCCGTAGCCTGCTTGCGTTCTATCCACTTCGCAAACTCTATGCTTCGGAATTCCAGTCCATGCTCATCCATCAATACCACGGTATCAGAAGGCTGCAGAAGCTTCAGAATCAGTTCTCCCTCCCGTTCCTTCTGCTGCTGTTCGCTGAGGCTCTTGGTATTCTTGAGCTCAGGAATCGTGGTTATATTGAACGGCATGTAGTGCGTGATGCGCTCGGCATAATCCTTGATGCCCGCAATGAAATGCTTGTTCACGGTCTTTCCGACCAGTATGAGTTCTGTTTTCATTTCGTTGAATTTTTCTTCCTATACACTTGAATTCTTCACTCTTCACACTTCACTCTTCACTTCGTCCCTATAGTATCCTTTCTTTTCCAGTTTCGGGTTCTTCGGGAACCATCCCTTCTCGCATCTTTCCTTTTGTTCAAAGAGTTCACCGATGCTCCAGAGACACGAAGCTCCTACTACGCCCAGAAGAGCAGAGCCGAGGACATTGGCAACCAGAAAGGCTGCTCCTACGCAGATGATACCCGTCACGAGAAACACCCACCAGAATCGGGTGCCGGTATGATATTCTGTCTTGATAACAATAGGGTGAAAGATACCTATTATTAAAAAGGTGGAAATGGCGATGATGACGCCCGTATAATATAATTCCATATACCTAACTTTTTATTTTATTTCTTTTTCAATGTGCAAAAATACAAAAAAAACTTCAATCTTGTTTGGTTTATCAAAATTTTTATATAACTTTGTACGCAAAAAGAGATATATTGTGCTGTTTTCGAGCACAACCCTCTATATGAACATTATTAATAACAAAATAGAATCAAACTATGGCTAATAACGCAGAATTAATCAAGCAGTGTGAAGAAAGAGCACAGCAGTGGCTCACACCTGCTTTTGACGAAGAAACCCGTAAGGAAGTAAAGGCAATGCTCGACGCAGAGGATAAGTCTGCTCTCGTTGATGCATTCTATCAGAATTTGGAGTTCGGTACTGGTGGCTTGCGCGGTATCATGGGCGCAGGTACCAACCGTATGAACAAGTATATCGTTGGTATGGCTACCCAGGGCTTTGCTAACTACATTCTCAAGGCTTTCCCAGGTGAGGAGAACCTTTCTGTAGTGGTAGGTCACGACTGCCGTAACAACTCCCGTCTCTTCGCTGAGACCGTAGCTGCCATCTTCTCTGCCAATGGCATCAAGGCTTATCTCTTCGAGAGCCTCCGTCCTACACCAGAGATTTCTTTCGCTATCCGTGAGCTCGGTGCCAAGGCTGGTGTCAACGTAACAGCTTCTCACAACCCTAAGGAGTACAACGGTTACAAGGCTTACTGGAGCGACGGTGCTCAGGTTCTGGCTCCTCATGATACAGGTATCATCGAGGAGGTGAACAAGGTTACTATCGACCAGGTGAAGTTTGAGGCTAACTGGGATAAAATCAAGATTATCGGTGGTGAGATGGATTACGACTACATGACAGCCGTTCATTCTGCTATGATTGACCAGGATGTCATCAACCGTCAGAAAGACCTCAACATCGTTTATTCAGCTATGCACGGTACAGGTCGTGTCATCGTTCCTCTCTGTCTGCGTTCTTGGGGCTTCCAGAACATCAATGTTGTTCCTGAGCAGATGGTTGTAGATGGCAACTTCCCAACAGTGGTTTCTCCTAACCCAGAGAATGCAGAGGCTATGACCCTCGGTATGAAGCTCGGTACTAAGTTGAACGCTGACCTCGTGGTAGCTACTGACCCAGATGCTGACCGCCTGGCTATCGTTTGCCGTGATGACAAGGGTGAATGGATGATCATCAATGGTAACCAGACAGCCATGATGTTCTGCTACTATATCATCGAGAACAAGAAGAAGTTGGGCAAGTTGAAGCCAACAGACTTCCTCGTAAAGACCATCGTAACAACAGAAGTTATTGCTGAGATTGCCAAGAAGAACAACGTAGAGTTGCGCGACTGCTACACCGGTTTCAAGTGGATTGCACGCGAGATTGCTATCTCTGAGGGCAAGCAGCAGTACATCGGTGGTGGTGAGGAGAGCTTCGGCTTCTTGCCATACGATAAGGTACGTGATAAGGATGCTCCTGCTTCTATCTGCCTCATCTGCGAGATTGCAGCATGGGCTAAGGATCAGGGCAAGACTCTCTACGACCTCCTGATGCAGATTTATGCAGAGTATGGCTTCAGCAAGGAGTTTACTGTAAACGTAGTTCGCCCAGGTAAGACCGGTGCTGACGAGATTAAGCAGATGATGGCAGACTTCCGTGCCAACCCTCCACAGGAGTTGGGTGGCAGCAAGGTGGTAACCTGGAAGGACTACCAGTCTTTGGAGGCTAAGCATGCTGACGGCAGCTTAGAGAAGCTCGATATGCCTGCTACAAGCAATGTACTCCAGTGGTTCTGCGATGACAACACCAAGGTAAGTGTCCGTCCATCAGGTACAGAGCCTAAGATCAAGTTCTATATTGAGGTTAAGGATCCTTCATTCAAGTGCGCTGGCTGCTACAACCGCTGCACAGCTGCTGCAATGGATAAGATCGAGGCTATCAAGAAGAGCCTGAAGTTGGATTAATGAATGAAAATGATTGGGAGATGCCTTCTGTGGTTTCTCCCGACAACCCTATTTTTTTTGAGCATTATCTATGATTCATAAATAATGCATTCTCCGGCGAGAAGTCTTCCTGACTTCTCGCCATTTTGTTTCTTATCCTTTTTATTCTTACCCATCCGGCATACACTAACCCTATGACGGCATAGATGCAGAATAGGGCAGGGAGGGGAAGGTGGATTCCATCAATGCTGGCACCGGGAGCCAAGGAGATGAGATGGAAGGCGGTATTGGCAAAATGAGTGATGGATACCAATGCCTTGGCAATCCAGCTTGTCAGCCAGGAGGCGGGAGCGACTGTCGGCGACAGAAGCAGGAAGGGACTCAGCAACATCAGCATGCAACAGAGGTAAAGAATGCCCGTGGCGGCAGGAATTGCAATGAATGTGGTAAGAAGGGAATAGCACGAGATGCGCCCGAAGTAATAAGTGATGAGCGGAAGAGTTCCAATCTGGGCAGCTGCCGATACGCAAAGCATACTCCATATCCATTGTGATAGGCGATGAGCAGGATGGTAAAGAGAACTGAGCAACGGCATAAACACGATGATGGAACCAACTGCCGCAAACGACATCTGGAAACTGAGGTCGAAGAGATAAAGTGGATTCCACAATAGCATGAAGGTTAAAGCGGTGGAGAGCAAATGGAGCGATTCTCCTTTTCGCCGGGTCATCATTACAAATCCATAAACACTCAGCATGGTGGCAGAGCGGACGGCACTCGCAGGCACGCCAATGAACAGAACATACATCCAGATGGCTAGAAGGGCAGAAAAAATGACGAAGATATGGCGGCGATTGCCACCTAACAGCATGATGAGCAGCTGGAAGATGATGCTGATATGCAGTCCGCTTACGGCTAATACATGGTTTGCTCCAGCTACGGAATAAACCTCTTTCGTGTCCTTGTCCAGCGCCGTCTTGTCGCCCAGTGCCATTGCTGCAATGACCCCAAAGTCTTCATTCTCAATGCCCAATCCCTTCATCTTCTGTTCTGTTTCCGCTCTCCGTTCTTGCGCAGTTATCTGAAACCGGTCCAGTTCCGAAAGTTCATCTATCGTAAAATAGGTATCAGGCTTTTGCTCCCGATATTCCTGATAGGAAGTGAGAAGACCACCCAGAAGAAACATACAGATATATAAAAGGATGTGCTGGCTTAGTATCCATTTCCGCAGGATGATAGCCATGCCAGTCATGACCAGCAGGAGAATGAGCCAAAGGACCGGAGGCATCTGGTCATAGCCATATTTGGCTATGATAATACCCGCGCTCAGTATGATGTTCATTCTGATATTCATGTGCAAAGTCACCTTATGTTGAGCGCAAAGATACATTAAAATTCTGAAAATCGACTGTTTTTTCTTGCATAATTTACATTTTTTTATTACCTTTGCACCCAATATTACAAACAATAACATAGAATTATACTCTTATGGGAGGTATTTTCGGAACTATTTCCAAGAAAAGTTGTGTCGCAGACCTGTTCTACGGCACTGATTACAACTCACATCTCGGCACACGTCGAGGCGGTTTGGCAACCTACAGTAGTGAGAAAGGCTTCGTGCGCTCAATTCACAACCTTGAAAGTTCTTATTTCAGAACGAAGTTTGAGCCTACACTCAACAAGTTTGAGGGAGCAACATCTGGTATCGGCGTAATCAGCGATACGGATGCGCAGCCATTAATCATGAACTCACATCTTGGCCGTTTCGCCATTTGTACTGTAGCTAAGATTGTAAACAAGGATGAACTAACCCAGTACCTGCTAGACAAGAACATGCACTTTGCAGAGATGTCTTCAGGCAGCACCAACCCAACCGAGTTGGTTGCATTACTCATTATTCAGGGCAAGACATTCCGCGAAGGTATCGAGAATGTATTCCACCACATCAAGGGCTCCTGTACCATGATGATTCTAACCGAGGATGGTATTATCTGCGCTCGCGACAGTTGGGGACGTACACCTATAATTATAGGTAAGAAGGATAGTGCCTATGCTGCTTCCAGCGAAACCACCTCGTTCCCTAACCTCAATTATGAAACAGAATATGAGCTGGGGCCGGGAGAAATCGTCAAGATTACTGCCGACAAGATGGAGCAGCTTCGTCCTGCCAACAAGAAGATGCAGGTTTGTTCTTTCCTCTGGGTTTACTATGGTTTCCCTACATCTACCTATGAGGGCAAGAATGTAGAGGAGGCTCGTTTTACCAACGGTTTCAATCTCGCCAAGAGTGATGATGTTGAGGTAGACTGCTGCAGCGGTATTCCGGATTCTGGTACTGGTATGGCGATGGGATATGCTGCCGGCAAGGGTGTGCCTTATCAGCGTTGTATTGCCAAGTATACTCCTACATGGCCTCGTAGCTTTACTCCAAGCAACCAGAGCATGCGTTCATTGGTAGCCAAGATGAAGCTGATTCCTAACAAGGCGATGCTCAAGGGCAAGCGTGTGTTGTTCTGTGATGACAGTATCGTTCGTGGTACCCAGCTTCGCGACAACGTGAAGGTGCTTTTCGACCAGGCAGGCTTGAAGGAGTGCCATATGCGTATTGCATGTCCTCCATTGGTATATGGTTGTCCGTTCATCAACTTCACTTCTTCAAAGAGTGATATGGAGCTGATTACCCGTCGCATCATCGAGAAGTTTGAGGGTGATGCCAACAAGAATCTTGATAAATACGCTACCACTGGTTCTCCTGAGTATCAGAAGATGGTAGATGAGATTGCCAACCAGTTGGGCTTGACTACATTGAAGTTCAATACTATCGAGCAGCTGGTAGAGGCTATCGGTCTTCCAAAGTGCCAGGTATGTACCCATTGTTTCGATGGCAGCAGCGCATATACTCTTGATGAGTTTGCTGATGAAGACTAAAATAAGAATATAAGTTCTTGATAGATTAGAAGATAGGTCTAGCAACACCGCGCTTTGCGGGGGTCGCTAGACCTATTTTTATATTATTTCTCTGCAAAATCTTCTTTTGCATAAAATGTATTCTTTTGCATAGAACGTAAACTTGTTCTTGTAATCTCTGTTCACGCAGACGGTTGCCTTGCGCTGGGAGAGATTGTATACCACCGACCACTGGGTATGGCTCGTTGGATTGCCTGGAGTTTCTGCCTGACTCACACCATTGAGCAGATTCATGGCTCCTTCCTCTGACAACTGGTTGCTGTTCTGTTTCAGAACGAAATCCATAATATCGTAGCGGGTCTTGCCGTGGTTCGAGAGTTTCGGACCTTTATCTGAACATGCCATGATTTCAGATACATAGAAGTTGCTGGCATAGCGCTTTTCTATCACCTCGCGGGTGTTTGGCAATACGTCAGGATATTTGAAATGAGTCTTTCCGTCTTCACCCGTATATTCATCGTCGATGTAAATCTTGCTTTGGTGATCCTTGTCATATACGAATTCTACGATGGCATAACGGCCCGTGGCATCTGCCATAAAGAAATGATAGTTACCGTCATTATCCGGTATACAGAGGTCATATCCGTCCAGAATCTTGAGAGCTTCATCTACCGTCTTGGCATGATCCAGCATCATGCGTAAGGCCAGGGTTGTAGTCAGTTTCTTGCCCGTGCTTGCCTGCTGGGTTGGCTTGCCGTCGAGATGGAGTACGGATACGGCAAAGCCGGCCTCGTTCATGCCGTCCATCAGAAGATATGGAAATGCCTGCTTGGTATAACTCCATAAGTATGATACTTAGCAATCGTAACCATGATACTTAGCAATCGTAACTATCTTGTTTACGCCTTACTTACCCTACCCACCCCTGGAAGGGCAGGTCGGGGCGGTATCCTGCAGGCAATAGTCGTTCTCTAAATAAGAGTGGGGGTGAACACTTGACAATGAAGTCGGTGAAGGGTGAACCCCGATGCCAACCTTTAGCGTTAATAATGTGTTAAAAACACTATATAACCCATTATAATAGAGACTCTTATATTTCTAGCATGCGCTGTATATACAAAGTTCTTTTTACTAGGGTTCACCCCGGAGCCGAAAAGGTGAATGCTTGGGGCAAGTGTTCACCCCGCTGTTCACCATTCGGTAAATTAAGATTGATAGTACTTGTTTATTCAATGTCTCATGAGGCTGAACATCAGACTGAATACTGAACTCTGAACACTGAAAATGGGGTAAAAACTGCGTTTAAGGGATGTTTAAATTCTATATAACCTATTGATACATATTTCTTTATATTCTTTAGCATGCGCTGCTTATAAAAAGAGTGAAACGCTAAAGTTCAGCTTCAGCCTTCGTTCTTGAAAGCTGCTGCGAAGTTATGAAAAAAGGTTGAGACCGCCTTGCTTATAAAGATGACTGTAATGAATCTAAAATGCTCCACTTGCGGGGAGCAAAGTGGAGCACATGAAACACATGAAATAAAGTCCTCTTCCATCTATGAAGAGGGTGAACCTATCTGATAGTTATCTATCGTTACTATGCGAACAGTCTGGAGAATACTTCGGCGGTTCTACCGGTATAAACCTTCATCTCGGTAACAGGCTTGTAGCCGAAATCCTTGTAGGCGAGGAGTTGGAGGGCAGCAAACTGAGAATCGTCAGAAAGACATGCCTGCAACTTGAAGTTGCCCATGCTGATGGCTGAAACCGGAAACTTGCTGATGGCAGTTTCCACTTCTGCTGGAGCAGCAGTGAGGATGTTCTGAAGCTTCTTTCCGTCCTCAGCAGTATATTCCTTCTCCTTGATCTGGATCTTGCTCTGTGTTGGCTTGTAGGTGAGCTTGACGCTCCAACCCATGAAACCCTTCTTTACCTGTACGTCATTGAGTGCCATTACGTCTTCACCCATTTCTATATGATTGATCTTTGCCATAATCTTATTACTTGTTTTTATCTTAAATGAATATATATATTATACTGTTTTTTTGTTATGCTAGGGGTGTGATAATCCTTATCGCATCTTGAAGAGATGATGCGACAAACGATATGATATATTATGTATATAAGAGAAAAACAAGCGCTAACAGAGGAGACGCCGCAGGCAAATGATATAATATTTGCTGGCGACATCAAAGTGGATAGGGGCGGTCTCCTGGCGGAAAGGCTCCATCGCACCATCTATAGCGGATAAAAGGGTGAATAATAAATGAATTCTATTTGAAAGCAATCTACTTGCTGATTGATTTCCGTGCATATTACCACTAGGCAATAAGCGCTGCGGACGACTGCTGCAAATGCGATAGGCGAGCTCGGAAGCATTCTCCAGCTGGGCATCACCCTGATGCTGGTCGTACTCTACCTTAGCCAGCTTATCCTTCTTTGGAAGAGCGTCGGAGGTATAAGAAACGGAGGCAGCAGATACCTCTCCATAGCCTGCGAAGACCATGGACATCAGAAAAAGGATGTAAAGTATCAACTGCCTCATGTTAAATATATTATGGTGTCAGGATGAACTCCCGACACCGGGGATGATTAATAGCTTTTTGCGATGATGACACGGGCTACGGCTGGCTTGCCGCTTACCATATCTACACCTGGAGTCTGCTCGTAAGCGAAAGGCACGCAGCGGATGGTAGCCTGAGTCTCCTCCTTGATCTTTGCCTCGGTCTCGGCTGTACCGTCCCAATGGCAGAGGAAGAAACCACCGTCCTTCACACGCTCCTTGAACTCCTCGTAGTTGTCGCACTCGTAAACGTGAGCATCACGATAAGAACGAGCCTTCTCGAAGATATTCTTCTGGATGTCTTCCAACATATCCTTTACGCGCTCTACGATGCCGTCGAAGCTAACGTTCTCCTTCTCCAATGTATCACGACGCATGATTTCGATGGTGTTGTTCTCCAAGTCACGTCCACCCATAGCCAGACGAACAGGAACACCCTTCAACTCGTAGTCAGCAAACTTGAACCCAGGACGCTTAGCTGTATTGTCATCATATTTCACAGTGATGCCGAGCTCACGGAACTGGTCGATGACTGGCTGCAACTTGGCTGTGATCTGAGCCAACTGCTCGTCGCCCTTGTTGATAGGGATGATAACCACCTGGATAGGAGCCAGCTTTGGAGGCAATACGAGACCGTTGTCATCGCTGTGAACCATGATGAGGGCACCCATCAGTCGGGTAGAAACACCCCATGAAGTAGCCCATACATACTCAGGCTTGTTCTCCTTGTTCAAGTATGTTACGTCGAAACTCTTGGCGAAGTTCTGACCCAGGAAGTGAGAAGTACCGCTCTGGAGAGCCTTACCATCCTGCATCATTGCCTCGATGGTATAAGTGTTCAGGGCACCGGCGAAGCGCTCAGTCTCACTCTTCACACCCTGCAAAACAGGAACGCCCATGTAGTTCTCTGCAAAATCAGCGTAAACCTTCAGCATCTCCTGAGCCTTTGCCTCAGCCTCTTCCTTGGTAGCATGAGCGGTATGACCCTCCTGCCAGAGGAACTCAGAGGTACGGAGGAATGGACGGGTACGCATCTCCCAACGCATTACGTTGCACCACTGGTTGCAGAGGATAGGGAGATCACGCCATGAATGGATCCAGTTCTTATATGTGTTCCAGATGATGGTCTCTGAAGTAGGGCGGATGATGAGCTCCTCATCGAGCTTTGCGTTAGGATCTACCTCAACTTCTGTGCCATCCTCTGTAGAACGGAGGCGATAGTGGGTAACTACTGCACACTCCTTGGCGAAACCTGCCACGTGCTCTGCCTCACGAGAGAAGAAACTCTTCGGGATGAGGAGAGGGAAGTATGCGTTCTGTACACCTGTCTGCTTAAACATCTTGTCGAGCTGCTGCTGCATCTTCTCCCAGATAGCGTAACCGTATGGTTTGATGATCATACAACCACGAACAGGAGACAACTCTGCGAGGTCAGCCTTCACTACCAAGTCGTTGTACCACTGACTGTAGTTGTCAGCGCGCTTGGTCAAATTCTTAAGTTCTTTAGCCATATTACTATTTTATATTTTATTTTTATTCTTCTATATTAATAATAAGGTATCATCTTTTTTGTCATATATAGGGATTTTCCACCCTAAAATAGGAGATTTCCTTACCCTGTTTGGACAAATACCTTTAATTTTGCATGCAAAAATACAAAAAAATATTAGAAATCTCTCCTTATTGGAGAAAAAATACGTATCTTTGCATTTAAATAACATAAAATATAGGAGAATAAGTAATGAAAAAGATGAATTTTACAGTAGTAGCACTTTCAGCGCTGCTCGTTTTGGGAAGTTGTGGATCAAGTCAGAAGACAGGTACAGCTGCTGGTGCAGGTGCAGGTGCTGCCTTGGGCGCAATCGTTGGTGGTTTGTTGAATAATAGCCATCGTGGAACTGGTGCTGCTGTAGGCGCTGCTATCGGTGCAGCTGTTGGTGGTACTGCAGGTAATCTGATTGGCAAGCACATGGATAAGGTAAAGGCTGAGGCTGAGGCTGTGAAGAATGCACAGGTTGAGACTGTGACTGATGCCAACGGTTTGGCTGCAGTAAAAGTTACTTTCGATTCTGGTATCCTCTTCCAGACCAACAAGTATGTTCTCAATGCCAATGCCAAGAACGATTTGGCTAGCTTTGCTACCGTATTGAAGAATAATACAGACTGCGAGGTTTCTATCCAGGGTTATACTGACAGCACCGGTAACGATGGTATCAACTTGCCTTTGAGCGAGAACCGTGCTAAGTCTGTATACAACTACCTGATGTCTTGTGGTGTGCAGAATTCACAGATCAAATCTGTTCAGGGCTTCGGTTCTTCTAATCCTGTTGCAGACAACTCAACAGCAGCTGGCCGTCAGGCTAACCGTCGTGTAGAGGTATACATGTATGCTTCTCAGGCAATGGTTAACGCTGCTAATAACGGTACATTGAAATAATGATACTCAAGAAGATTAGAAATATAGTAAGATGGGTGGTGGTGCTGTTTTTCAGTACCACCATTCTTGCTGTTGTAGCCTATCGTTTCATTCCGGTGTATTTCACTCCCTTGATGTTTATCCGCAGCTTTCAGCAAGTAGCTGATGGTGAGAGTATTACATTGCATCATCATTGGGTTTCGATGGACAAGATTTCTCCCCATATGCCTGTGGCTGTGATGGCGAGTGAGGATGCCCGGTTCCTGAAGCATCACGGTTTTGACTTCAATGCCATCGAGAGTGCAGCCAAGAATAATGCCCGTGGCGGAAAGGTGCATGGAGCCAGTACCATCAGTCAGCAGACAGCAAAGAATGTATTCCTCTGGCCGGGAAGATCATGGACCCGCAAGGGCTTCGAGGTGTATTTCACCTTTCTCATCGAAATGATGTGGAGCAAGCAGCGCATCATGGAGGTTTATCTCAACAGTATCGAGATGGGACCTGGAATCTATGGTGTGGATGCTGTGGCTGAGTATCATTTCGACAAGAAAGCGCAGGATCTTTTCCGTGACCAGTGCGCCCTGATTGCTGCAACACTGCCTAATCCCCGCAAATTCAGTTCTCTTCATCCGAGTGCCTATATGAAGAAGCGTCAGCGCCAGATAGAGCATCAGATGAGATTCATCCCTTCCTTCCCGAGAGAAGGTGAGGATTATGACCCAAGTACAGCTGTGGGAGGATATAGGGGAAAGTAATGAGTGAAGAATGAAGAGTGAAAAATCTGGTAAATATTGATTAATGGATTTACTGAACGACTTGAATGAAGCGCAGCGAGCTGCGGTTGAATATATTGACGGACCGTCGCTGGTGATTGCCGGTGCCGGTTCGGGTAAGACGCGTGTGCTTACCTATAAGATTGCTTATCTCCTGAACCAGGGGATGAAGCCTTGGAGCATCATGGCTCTTACCTTTACCAATAAGGCGGCAAGGGAGATGAAGGAACGTATCGGCAGACTGGTGGGCGATGACTTGGCCCAGCATCTCTATATGGGTACCTTCCACAGCATCTTCTCACGCATTCTCCGTGCTGAAGCTGAGCATATCGGATTCAACAACAACTTTACCATATATGATGAAGCCGACTCACGCTCGCTGATTAAGGCAATCGTGAAGGAGATGGGACTGGATGATAAATCATACAAGCCTGCTGCTGTTCATGCCAAGATATCGATGGCTAAGAACAATCTGGTGAGTGCCGAATCCTATGCCAGTGATGCTGCCATCTATGAGCAGAACAAGCGTGCACAGATGCCGGAAGTGGGAAAGATATTCTTGGCTTACGTGCAGCGTTGCAAACAAGCCAACGCCATGGATTTTGATGATTTGCTGGTGTTGACCCATCAGTTGTTCAGAGAACATGAAGAAATCAGACAGAAATATGCTGCCCGCTTCGATTATATCCTGGTAGATGAGTATCAGGACACCAACCATGTGCAGATGTCTATCGTGATGCAGCTGTGCAAGGAGAAACTTCGGGTATGTGCCGTGGGTGATGATTCGCAGAGTATCTACAGCTTCCGTGGTGCCAATATTGACAATATCCTGAATTATCAGAAGCAGCTGAAGGGTACACGGCTCTTCAAACTGGAGCAGAACTACCGTTCTACCCAGACTATCGTGAAGGCAGCCAACAGTCTGATTAAGAATAATCGCAATCAGATCAAGAAGGATGTATATAGTGAGAATGCGGTAGGCGAGAAGTTGCAGTACAAACCGGCTTACAGCGACAAGGAAGAGGCGGTAATCGTGGCTAAGGACATCAAGCGCATCAAGCGTCAGGATAATTGCGAATATCATGATTTCGCCATTCTGTATCGTACCAACGCCCAGAGCCGCAGCTTCGAGGAGGAGTTCAGAAGGCAGGGCATTCCTTATCGCATCTATGGCGGATTGAGCTTCTATCAGCGCAAGGAAATCAAGGATATCATTGCCTATTTCCGACTGGTGGCTAATCCGGATGATGAGGAAGCCATCAAGCGTATCATCAACTATCCGGCTCGCGGTATCGGCGCAACAACGGTGATGAAGATTGCTGACTGTGCGCATCAGAACCAGGTGAGTTTCTGGGAAGTGATAGGCGAGCCTGCACATTATGGACTCAATGTAAACAAGGGTACATTGACGAAACTGGATAATTTCCGACTGCTCATTTCTTCGTTTATCGAGCGTTCTCATACTACGGATGTATATGAACTGGGTGATGCTATCATCAAGGAGAGTGGCATCAGTCAGGATATCATGAGTGGCAGAGATGCCGATGACCTGGCAAGACAGGAGAACCTGGAGGAATTCCTGAGCGGTATGTCTGCCTTCGTCGAGGAGCGCAGGGAAGAGGGTAGGATGAATGAAGCCTTTCTTACGGATTATCTGCAGGATGTGGCATTGCTTACAGATGCGGATAGTGAGGGAGCCAAGGATGAACCTCGTGTGTCCCTGATGACCGTTCATGCGGCTAAGGGTCTGGAATTTGCTACTGTCTTCATTGTAGGATTGGAGGAGAATATCTTCCCGAGTCCGCTGGCTGCCATGTCTGTCAGGGAACTGGAGGAAGAGCGCCGTCTGCTTTATGTGGCAATCACCCGTGCCGAGAAACATTGTATTCTGACAAATGCCAAGAACCGTTTCCGTTATGGCAAGATGGAGTTTGATAATCCTAGCCGGTTTATTGATGAGATTGATGACAGTCTGATAGAGGCACAGGATGAAATGGGTGGTTCTTACTTTGGTGGTGGCTCTTCTTATGATAGAAGTGCTTCTTATGGTGAACGTTCTTCTTATGGCGGTGGATATGGCAAACGGATGCCTTGGGACCAGAAGCGCAGAAGAAGCGATAGAGATGAGGATGTTCCGGAATGGAAGCGTGTGACATCGCAGTTCCGTCCGGATCCTAAACCGGCATCGGATACCTCATCGTCATCATCTTCTTCCCGAGAGTCATTATCTTCCGGTAATTTCAAGTCGGCAAGAGCTTTGGATGCTGCTCGTCGTATATTGGGGAATAACAGAAGTTCATCGGTTTCTTCAACCTCTTCGGTGTCTTCTTCTGCCGGTTCTTCTTTCGGTGCTTTGAAGGAAGGTTGCAAGATAGAGCATCAGCGTTTCGGGGTAGGCATTGTCCGGAAGATTGAAGGTCAGGGCGAGAATGCGAAGGCTACTGTAGAATTTCAGAATTCCGGTGTCAAGCAGTTGCTCCTGAAATATGCGAAGTATACCATTCTTAATTAAACTTCTTTGTTTGCAATAGCAGATAGACAGAATTTTTCTATCTGCTATTGCATTTTTTTTATTTTCTGTTGCAGACGGAGATGCAGAGTGAGATGATGGCAAAGACCATTCCTACTGTACAGACTCCCAGCCATCCTATCTGGGTCCAGGCAATGCCGGCACAGTAGGTTCCTAATGATCCACCAATGAAATAGGTGGTCATGAAGATGGTGTTGGCTCTGTTGGCTGCTTCGGGGATTTCCTGGATGCAGCCACTCTGATTGCTGAGTTGCTGACATTGCAGACCGATGTCTACCAGAATAATGGCGATGATGAGACCTGCGTATGTATCTCCGTAGAGATTGGCAATACTCCATGCGACAATCTGGAGTACTGCTCCGTAAAGACTCAGTTTTCTGATGCCGTATCGCGGAACCAGTTTGCCGATACCGCTGGCAGCAAGGGCTCCGGCGATACCGCAGGCACCTAAAGTTCCTACCATCTCACTACCTGAAAAGAAAGGTGCCTGAGCCAGATGGAAAGCCAGACAGGACCAGATAGCCATCATGCTGCCAAAACCAAAGGCGGCACGGATGGAGTAGAGACGGATGCGGGGATGATAGGCAAAGATTTCGAAGACGGTAACCATCAATCCCTTGTAACTTCCGATATAGTTGCGTTTCATCTCTGGAATAATCTTGAGGGTGAGTGCCATGCAGATCAGCATCACGACAGCTGCGATGAGAAACATTTCTCTCCAGCCTAGCCAGTCGCCTACATATCCGCTGATGACTCGTGAAGCCAGGATGCCGGTGAGGAGTCCGGATAGTACGATTCCCATATTCCTGCTTTTGTTCTTGGGCGCAGAATACTGTCCGGCGATAGGGATGAAGAATTGCGGAATCACCGAACAGGCTCCCAGGAAGAGGGAAGCACCCCAGAGGAGCCATACGTTATGTGCCAAGGCTATGATGATGGCCATGATGGCTGCCACCGTCATGTTGGTAACGATGATGCGGCGACGCGAGTAGAGATCGCCCATGGGAATGAGGAAACATAGGCCCAGGGCGTAACCTATCTGTGTGGCTACGGTGATGAGGTTGGCACTATGCTGGCTGATGCCCAGGTCATGGCGTATCATTTCCAGTAGGGGCTGATTATAGTAGCAGTTGGCTACAGTTAGTCCTGCTATCACAGCCATCGTCAGTAAGAGACTGCGAGGTATTCCATTGTTTTCTTTCAGTTGTATCATTTTTCTTTCAGTTATTTCTTCTGTTCTGTTCCGCAATCTGTTTGTATTCAGGGAAAATTCCTCTGAAACATAGTGCAAAGTTACGAAAACTTTTTCTTTTCTCAAAAATCTGCTGACTGTTTATGCCATTTCCTTTGTATATTCTTCTATGCGTTCTTCCCGCTATCCCTCGCGCGTACCTTATTATATATGTAGAATTTTTCGATAGTCAAGAGCCTGGACAGGAAAAAATCGATGTTCGGGCACACATTTTACGATTTTGGGGCTTCAGGAGGATGGGAGTATGGCATCTTGAAAATGCACTTAAAATGCATGAAAAGTGTTAAAATCTTGGTGTTTCCGAGCACACCAAAAACTTTAACCTTTGTTAGCACTTTGTAAGTTGCTGATTATTAGATGATTGTGATTTTGTTACAAAATACCCCTAAAAAAAGTCGCAAAAAAAAGAACAACATATCAAAAAAATGCTTACCTTTGCATCAGTTTTAATAAACGAATGATTGTTTTACAGATTTAAAAAGCAAAGAAAATGAAGAAATTAGTTTTTATGTTCGTAGCTATCGCAGCTATCTCTTTCGCATCATGTGGTAACAAAACAGCTCAGAACACAGCTTCTGCTGATTCTGACACAGCTCAGGTAGACACAACTGTTGCTGATACAACTGTTGCTGATACAGCTGCTGCTGATTCTGCTAAGTAATTTAGAATTACTGACGAACAGAAATGAGAGAAACAACCGCTGGACCTTGGTCTAGCGGCTTTTTTCGTTTTATAGACCTGGAGTCTTGAGGGAGGTGAACGCCTTTTCTGCTAGCTATACTCCCTAAACCAATGGTCGCTGCTCGAAGGGTAAGGTAAAGACCAGTAGCAACTGCATCCCCTATACGCCCTGTAAGGGCAGAAACTTTAAAGAAACCAAAGAATAAGATAAATATATGATAGATTCAAGTGCCTTCCAAGGCAAAAAGGCAGCCTATTACACTTTAGGTTGCAAACTCAACTTCTCTGAAACTTCCACTTTTGGCAAGATGCTCGAAGATATGGGCGTGATTACTGCCAAAAAGGGGGAGAATGCTGACATTTGTCTCATCAATACTTGCTCCGTTACTGAGGTTGCCGATCATAAGTGCCGACAGGCCATTCATCGCATGGTGCGACAGAATCCTGGTGCCTTTGTCATCGTCACCGGTTGCTATGCACAGCTGGAGTCAGAAAACGTGAGTAAAATAGAGGGAGTAGACCTGGTGTTGGGTGCCAATGAGAAGGCGAACTTGATTCAATATCTCAGTGATGCCTGGGCGCAGAAGTTTGCTGCTGAGAATGGTTTGCCTACAAATGGCGAAGCTCAGGAGCTGTCGGATTCTGCCCTTCATCAGCATCATAGCGTGAAGACGAAGGAAATCAGAACCTTCCAGCCTTCATGTTCCCGCGGCAACCGTACCCGCTATTTCCTGAAGGTACAGGATGGCTGCAACTATTACTGCACCTATTGTACCATTCCTTTCGCCCGTGGAAATTCCCGTAATCCTAGCATCGAGTCATTGGTGGCTCAGTGTGAGCAGGCTGCAGCTGAGGGAGGTAAGGAGATTGTCATCACCGGTGTGAATATCGGTGATTTCGGTCAGACTACCCATGAGCGATTCCTGGATCTTGTGAAGGCGATGGACAAGGTAGAGGGTATCAAGCGTTTTCGCATCTCCAGTCTGGAACCGGATCTTTGTGATGATGATCTCATTGCCTATTGCGCAGAGAGCCGTGCCTTCATGCCTCACTTCCATATTCCGTTGCAGAGCGGAAGCGATGAGGTGCTGAAGCTGATGCATCGCCGTTATGACAAGGCGCTCTTTGCCCATAAGGTGAATCTCATCAAGGAGAAGATGCCGGATGCCTTCATCGGTGTAGACGTAATGGTGGGCTGTCGCGGTGAAACTCCAGAGTGTTTTGAGGAATGTTATGAGTTCCTGAAGAGTCTGCCTGTTACCCAACTCCATGTCTTCCCATATTCAGAGCGTCCGGGAACAGCTGCATTGAAGATTCCATACGTAGTAGACGAGAAGGAGAAGAAGATGCGCTCTAAGCGTCTGCTGGAGTTGAGTGACCAGAAGACACAGGAATTCTATGCCCAGCATATCGGTACTGAGGCTGAGGTGCTTTTCGAAAAGGCGCCAAGAGGCAAGGCTATGCACGGCTTTACCAAGAACTATGTGCGCGTGGAGCTTTCGCCAGCTTTCGCCAAGGAAGAATACGACAATCAGCTTCTCAAGGTTCGCCTGGGTGATTTCAATCACGACAAGACGGCATTGAAAGCAGAGCTTGTTGATAGTTTATAGTTAATAGGGCTAATCATAAAGTTCAAAGCTCAAACTTCAAAGTTCAATGTACTACAACGATTTTGGTTCCTGGATCCGGAAGCAGTTTCCTGACTTCCGGGTTCAGAAGATTTCGATAGATGCAGGTTTCTCCTGTCCTAACAGGGATGGAAAAATCTCGAGCGGTGGATGTACGTATTGTGACAACCGTACGTTCAATCCCAGCTATTGCGACCGTAGGAAGTCGATAACGGAACAGTTGGAGGAGGGCAAGGCCTTCTTCAGTAGAAAATATCCTGATATGAAGTATCTGGCTTATTTTCAGGCTTATACCAATACCTATGCCAAGGTGGAACTTCTGCGGGAAATGTATGAGGAGGCGCTGCGGGTAAAGGATGTGGTAGGCATTGTGATTGGTACCCGTCCTGACTGTGTGAGCGATGAACTCCTGGATTATCTGGAGGAACTGAACAGGCATACCTTCGTACTTGTGGAATATGGCATCGAAAGTGCCAATGATGAGACCTTGAAGCGAATCAATCGCGGTCATGATTTCGCCTGCTGCCGTGATGCGGTTGAGCGGACTCATGCGAGAGGTATTCTGACGGGCGGGCATATCATCATCGGACTGCCCGGAGAGGATGCGGAGGAAAGTCTCAGACAGGCACCTGTCATTTCTTCTCTGCCTCTTGATATCCTGAAGATTCATCAGATGCAGATTATCAAGGGTACCCGATTGGCGCAGGAGTATGCCGAGCATCCTTTCCATGTATATACGGTGGAGGAGTACATTGATGTCATTGTCAGGTACATCCGACTCTTGAGGAAGGATCTGGTATTGGAACGCTTTGTCAGTCAATCGCCTAAAGACCTGCTTATCGCTCCCAAATGGGGACTCAAGAACTATGAGTTCACCAATCTCCTGAATAATAAGTTAAAGAGTTTACAATAAAATATGGCAAAGGTAGCAATCGTTATATTAAATTGGAATGGGCAGAAGATGCTGGCTAAGTATCTGCCTAATGTCGTGGAGTATTCGCGGCAGGATGCTGAGATATGGGTAGCCGACAACTGTTCTTCAGACCAATCCATGCATCTCCTGGAGACTCAGTTTCCTCATGTTAAGACCATCGTCCTGGAGCAGAATTTCGGCTTTGCCGAGGGATATAACCGTGCCTTGAAAGAGATAGAGGCTGATTATTATGTTCTCTTGAACAGTGATGTAGAGGTATCGCATCATTGGCTTACTCCGCTCATCGAGTTTATGGATGCCCATCCTCTGGTGGCTGCTTGCCAGCCTAAGTTGCTGGCTGAATATGATAAGGATATGTTTGAGTATGCCGGTGCATGTGGTGGCTATCTCGATAAGTTGGGTTATCCTTTCTGTAGGGGTAGAATCTTTGATACCGTAGAGCGTGATAACGGACAGTATGATTATCAGCAGGAGATACTCTGGGCTACGGGAGCCTGCATGATGATCCGTTCGGAAGATTACTGGAATGCAGGTGGACTGGATGGCAGATTCTTTGCTCATAACGAGGAGATTGATCTCTGCTGGAGATTGCGCCTGATGGGCCGAAAGATATACTGTATTCCTGAGAGCGAGGTGTATCATGTAGGTGGTGGAACCTTGCCGAAAAGCAATCCGATGAAGACCTATCTGAATTTCAGAAATAATTTAACGATGCTTTATAAGAACCTGAGTGATAGGGAATTGAAGACTGTAATGCGCAAGCGCTGGTTCCTGGATTATCTCGCTGCATTCCAGACGCTTATCCTGAATCGTAACCTGTGTGACTGCAAGGCAATCTTCAAGGCGCGAAAGGCTTTCCAGGCATGGAAGCACGACTTTGACCAGGACCGAAAGAAGATTCAGGAGAGCAGGGTGGAGGAGAATATTCCTCAGATTCTGGACTGTTCTATTCTGTGGCAATACTATGCAAGGGGTAAGAAGTTCTTCTCGCAGTTATAAACGGAATTATAAACAAACTTAAAATAAGAATCTATGATGAAGAAACAAACAATGAAGAAACAAATGATGCTGGCGCTGGTATCGCTCTTTGCCTTATCTGTCCAGGCGCAGGCGAATTTTGAAGTGTCTGTATCCAATCCTTCCAAGTCGGCTAAGACCGATGCTCCGGTGGTTATTGACCTCAGTAAGTTGGGAGCTATTGGTGATATTCAGCGTGCCGTGGTAACCGTTGACGGTAAGGAGATTCCTTCTCAGCTCGATGACACCAACCGTGATTGTACCAACGATGAACTCTGTTTCCTGGTTGATCTCGGCAAGAAAGAGACTAAGACCTATCAGGTGCAGCTCTTCCAGGAGGGTGTGCAGGCGAAGTATCCAGCCCGTACCTTTGCAGAACTCTGTCTGCCTAGCAAGAACAAGAAGCTTGCCAAGAACAAGCAGGACATCTATCTGCGTAGTATCTCCTTCGACAAGAAAACCAAGGATTGCTATCACTATGTTCATTCTCATGGTGTCTGCTTTGAGAGCGATCTGGTGGCTATGCGCGTTTATTTCGATAACCGCCAGACTATCGACCTCTATGGAAAGATCAATAAGGGATTGGTTGTTTATGATACCCAGTTCTATCCAAGCGATGAACAGTTGGCTGCCGGTTCGGGTGATGACTGTCTCTGGGTTGGTAATACCTACGGACTCGGTGCCTTGCGTGGTTGGGATGGAACCAATCAGGTATTGCTGAACGATGTGAAATATCAGGAGCAGCGTGTCATCTCCGAGGGTCCGCTTCGTGCCATCGTAGAGGTGGTAGATAATGGATGGGTTCCGGCTCCGGGATTGAAGCCGGTGAATGCAATCATCCGATATACCATCTATGCGGGTCATCGCGATTTCGATGTGGATGTATTCTTCAATAAGGATGCCTCTGATTATCTCTTTGCTACGGGACTTATCAATGTGAAGGGTTCTAGCGAGTTTTCTGACAATAAGGGGTTGCGAGGATGCTATGGCAGCGACTGGCCAACAGGCAAGGACGATGGCAAGCATAAGTTGGAAACGGTAGGCTTGGGCATCTATGTTCCTCAGACAGCTTTGGTCAGTCAGGAGCCTGCCAACAAGGATGTTTATACCCAGGTAGTAAAGCCAGCAGGCAACCGCCTGAGCTATAAGCTAGCCTATACCAGTGCCAATGAAACCTATGGTTTCAAGGGTGAAAAGGAATGGTATCAGTGGTTGAAAGACTGGAAGAAGCAGATAGAAGAACCTGTTAAGGTTTCTGTATCTTGCACTATCCGATAGCCGGGATGTTGCACAAATAGCCAATAATGGGTAAAAATGTAAGCGTTTTGCCCATTATTGGCTTTTCTTTTTATTTTTTTAGCTAAAACGCTTGGTTTTTATCATTTTTTTTTAGTATTTTTGCAGACGTAATCAGAAGACAGTGAATTTAAGTGAAAAGATTTTTTTATTATATTGTCATATTAGCAATTTTGCTTCTGCATTCGGCTTGTGAATATAAGTTCAAGTCGAACGAGGGGGGTGACGCTGCACCGCTCACGGTGCACCGCTATGACCGTTTGCAAAGCCGATATCTGACTACTGGTGATTTCTCTGCACTCCAGCAGATGAATACCGACTATCCGATAGAAACCCGTACCCTTATAGAGAAGATGTTGCAGCTAGGTACCATTACCGATGCCAATATCAGCAACCGTTTCCTGATGTTTTATCAGGATTCCACCCTTCAGTCGCTGATAGCTGATGCCGAGGCAGCCTATGCCAATATGGATGATATCAACAAGCAGCTGGTTTCCTCTTTCGAGCGTCTGCGACATTGGATTCCCGAATTACATCCGCCTATCTTCTATTCACAGATAGGTGCGTTGGACCAGAGCATCGTCGTGGGTGAGCATTCGGTTGGAATCTCGCTCGATAAGTATATGGGAAGTGACTATCCGCTTTATAAGAAATACTATACTGTGCAGCAGCGCAGTACGATGACAAGAGAATATATCGTGCCCGACTGTCTGACGTTCTATCTGCTCAGTCTGTATCCGATGGCAAACTTTGATAACCGTCCGCAGCTAGACCGTGACTTGCATATGGGCAAGATCATGTGGGTAGTGAATAAGGCAATGGGTAAGACGGTATTTCAGTCAAAATACGTAAGAACGATCAATTCATTTACAAAACGTTATCCAAAGGTAACCGTGAAACAGTTGCTCGAAGACGAGGATTACTCGCCTATCGAGGCTTTACATAAAGATTAAAATGAAGAAAATAACAACATTTATCGCAACAATCATGATGGTATCTGCCCTGCAGGCAGCCGAGAAATTGGATTTGAAGTCAATTACTTCCGGCGCATTTAATCCTGCTTATGTATCAGGTATCAACCCTATTGAGGGCACCGACTTGTATGCTAATATCAGCAGTAATGGCAAGCAGGTGGTAAGTTATTCATTCAAGACTGGTAAGCAGGTAGCTGTATTGCTCGATCTGGATGCTTCCAATGCTCCTTTCAATTATATCGACGGCTACGTGATGAGCCCAGACAGCAAGAAAATCCTGGTGATGACAAACCGAAAGGCGGTATATCGCCGTTCTTTCAAGGCTGAATATTTCATTTATGACGTGGCTGCCAAGAGTTTTAAGAAACTCTCAGAAGGTGCTGAACAGCAGGTAGCTACATGGTCGCCTGATTCACGCCATATCGCTTTCGTCAAGGATAACAACATCTTTATCTCGGATGGAGAGAAGGAAGTTCAGGTTACCAAGGACGGTAAGTTTAACGAGGTAATCAATGGTATTCCTGATTGGGTTTACGAAGAGGAGTTTGCCTTCAACCGTGCTTTTGCATGGAATGCTGACGGTACTTCTATCGGATGGATCCGCTTTGATGAGAGCCATGTGAAGACTTATTCCCTGCAGCTCTTCGAGGGCAGTCATCCTACCAACAGCCAGTATCATGTCTATCCTGGTGAGTATTCCTACAAGTATCCTAAGGCTGGTCAGGACAATTCCAAGGTGAGTCTCTGGAGCTATAATCTGAAGAGCGGTAAGGTGATTTCGCTCGATGTTCCTGTTGATTCAGACGGCTATTATCCACGTATCAAGACATCTCCTGATGCCAACAGTCTGATTGTCTACACCATGAACCGTCATCAGGACGATATGCGTCTCTATTCCGTGAATCCTTTCACAGGCAAGAGTAAGCAGCTGATTAAGGAAAGCGTGCCTAAGTTTGTCAAGGAAGAAGTGGTAGAGAACAGTATTGTGGGCAAGAAGAATATTCTGCTTCCTAGCGACCGCGATGGATATATGCACCTCTATCTCTATGATATGAACGGTAAGCTGGTTCGTCAGGTAGAGAAGGGTAACTACGATGTAACCAGTATCTATGGTATGAACGAGAAGACTGGCGATGTCTATTTCCAGGCAGCCAAGTTGAACGCTCACGACCGTCAGGTTTATGTGGCTCATAAGAATGGCAAGGTTGAGCGCCTTACTGATGCAGAGGGTTCCAATGCCGCTATCTTCTCTGGTGATTACCGTTACTTCGTGAACACATGGAGCTCTTATGCCCATCCTTATGTCTTCACGGTTCGCAGCAACAAGGGTAAGGTCATCAAGATGTTGGAAGATAACAAGAAACTCCTCGAAAAGACCAAGCAGTATAACTGGGGTAAGCGTGAGACTTTCTCTTTCACCACTTCCGAGGGCGTGAAGCTTGATGGATGGATGGTTAAGCCTGTAGATTTTGATGCCAGCAAGAAGTATCCTGTTATCCTCTTCCAGTATTCTGGTCCGGGCAGTCAGCAGGTTCTTGATGCTTGGAGCACCGGCAGTATGGGTAGTGGTGGCGCCTTCGATTATTACCTGGCTCAGGAGGGCTTCATCGTAGCATGTGTTGACGGTCGTGGTACCGGTGGCCGTGGTGCTGAATTTGAAAAGTGTACTTATCTCCGTTTGGGTGATCTGGAGTCAAAGGACCAGGTTGAGACAGCTCTCTATATGGGCAGTCTGCCATACGTAGACAAGGATAATATCGGTATCTGGGGTTGGAGTTATGGTGGTTTCAATACCTTGATGAGTATGAGTGAAGGTCGTCCTGTATTCAAGGCAGGTGTGGCTGTAGCGCCTCCTACCTGTTACCGTTACTATGACAGTGTTTATACCGAGCGTTATATGCGCACTCCTCAGGAGAATGAGGATGGCTATAAGGTGAATCCGATAGAGCGTGCTGCCCAGCAGCATGGAGCCTTGTTGATTTGTCATGGTCTGGCAGATGATAATGTTCATCCACAGAATACCTTCGAGTATGCCGAGTCATTGGTTCAGGCAGACAAGGACTTCAAGGAAATCTGGTATACCAACCGTAACCATGGTATCTCTGGTGGCAATACCCGCAATCATCTGTTGCGCCAGATTTGCAATTGGTTTAAGCAACATATGCAGAAGTAAGCGCGCCTCGAATGGGGTAAAACAAAATAGCCCAGGGTAAAGAACCCTGGGCTTTTCATTTTCCTATATTGTTATTATTATTTCTTTTCTTTCTGCATTTTCTTCTGCATTTTCTTTTCCAGTTTTGCCTCAGCTTTGGCTTTCTTCAGTTCAGCATTAGCCTGTTTGATTTTCTGCTTCTGCTTCTTCATGTCAGCCTTGTGCTTCTTAGCTTCAGCCTTTGCCTGCAGCTTTTCTGCCTTGATTTCAGCCTTGGTCTTAGGCTCTTCAAAGGAAGTAGGGGCAATACCTACGAAATGGAAGTTCTCCTTTTCGATGGTCTTAACCAACCATGGAGTAGGTAGATCCTTTGGCTTCTCACCGCTCTTCAGGCGCTGAGCCTTTGGCTTGCGAGTATATTTACTGTAAAGTTTCAGCCATTTCTTCTCCGCTTTCTTCTTGTTGATGTCATAGATGACAGCGCAGGTTCTGTATCCAGCACCCTGCTGCTCCAGATAGTCTCTCAACTGGAAAGAATAGTTGTCTCTGCTTACCAGGAAATTTGCTCTTCCTACGAAGTAGGCTGAGTCTACTTGCTGAACTCCAGTAATGTATACTGTAGAATCATTGAATGATGATGCGAAACCGAAGATATATGCGGTTTTCGGATCATTTTTTGCAGCGTTGGCCATGGACGAAAACCCCACAGCCATTACCATTGCTGCTAAAGCTAATTTTCTAATATTCATTTTCATATTCCTATTTCAGATGCTGTCTTCTATAGGATTCAGCCTTTCTCATGCTTATCCCAAGTAAGATTTCAGCAGTTTATTTTTCGTATTATGACGTATTCGGCGAATGGCCTTCTCCTTGATTTGGCGCACGCGCTCTCGGGTCAGGTTATATTTTACGCCTATTTCTTCCAGTGTCAGTTCGGGTTCACCGATACCAAAGAAGGCCTTTATGACTTTCTGCTCCCTATCACCGAGAAGCTTGATCATTCGCTCCACTTCCGTTCTGAGTGATTCCTTGACCAGCTCATTGTCCGTTGTAGGATAGTCTGGGTTTGTCATGGAGTCAACAATACTGCCTTCTTCGCCATTGACGAAAGGAGCATCCACGCTGACTTCGTGGCTGTTGGCATTCATGGCATCCGCAATCTTATCTTCCGGCATGTCGATGCGTTCAGCCATCTCGTTGATGCTAGGTTTGCGTTCGTATTCCTGTTCAAATTTATATGCTTCTTTCATGATTCTGGTTACGCTTCCCACCTGATTGAGGGGCAGGCGCACCAATCTGCTCTGCTCGGCGATAGCCTGCAGAATGCTCTGTCTGATCCACCATACAGCATAAGAAATGAACTTGAAGCCGCGGGTGTCATCAAATTTTTCGGCAGCCTTAATGAGACCAAGGTTACCTTCGTTGATAAGGTCTGGCAAACTCAAGCCCTGGTTTTGATATTGCTTAGCTACGGAAACCACGAATCTCAGATTAGCTTTGCATAGTCTTTCCAACGCTTTTTTATCACCTTTCCTTATTTTTTGAGCCAATTCTACTTCTTGTTCCGTAGTAAGAAGCTCTTCATGACCAATCTCTTGGAGATATTTTTCTAACGATGCGCTTTCACGATTCGTTATAGATTTTGTTATTTTAAGCTGTCTCATGGTAGAGTTTAATTTTATGTTATTGCAAAAGTACGCTTTTTGTTTGAAATAACAAAAAAAATAGCAGATATTTTTGAAAATACCTGCTATTTTGTCATTTTTTATCATTTCAGAAGAGGTAATTTCTTTTCTCTTCTCCTAAAAGCTGTTTGCAATATTTAGTCTTTCTGCAATGGAACTGCAAAGTATGCTTTCTTGCCTGTTGGCCAGATGCCCTGGATATAGAGCACAGGATCCTTGCTGGTTGAAGCACTCTTCACTGCCTTCTGCAGGTCGTCGAGTGAACTGATATTGCTGTCGTTGATGCGCTGGATGATGAATCCGCGTGAAATGCCGGCATCCTTCAGAGCACCGTTGCTCACCTTCATTATCTCTACGCCATACTTGATGTTGAGCTGATCCTTCATGCTCTGTGTGACAGGACGGAAGGTTCCACCGAGAACATCGAGGTCTGCGCTCTTGATGACTGAAGTATTGCCCTGGGCATTCTTCAAGGTAATGGTCTTGGTGATGGTCTTCTTGTTGCGCAGGTAGGTGATGCTCATCTTGTCGCCAGGACGCTTGCCGTTGAGAGCCTCCTGCAGCTCAGCCATCTTGGTTACCTTCTTGCCGTCTACCTTGGTGATGACATCGCCTTCCTTCAAGTCGGCAGCTGCACCGTTGCCGTCCTCGTCTACCTTGGCAATATATACACCCTCGTTGGTTCCGAGATCCACTTCCTTGCCATTCTCCTTCTGTGCATTGATGTAATTGAGGACATCGCTGCCCTGGATGCTCAGCATGACGCGCTGTACGCTGCCATACTTCTTGATATCATCAACCACCTTGTTCATGATAGAGGTTGGGATGGCAAAACCGTAACCTGCGTATGAACCGGTCTGGGAATAGAGCATGGCATTGATACCTACCAGTTCGCCCTTAGTGTTAACCAAAGCACCACCTGAGTTACCTGCGTTGATGGCAGCATCGGTCTGGATGAAGCTCTCCACGCCGTTGGCACCGAGTGTACGTGCCTTGGCAGAGATGATACCTGCTGTTACAGTATTGTTGAGGCCGAATGGATTGCCCACTGCTATAACCCACTCACCAACCTTTACGTTATCGCTGTTGGCGATAGGAAGAGTAGGGAGGTTCTTGCCTTCAATCTTGATCAGGGCAAGGTCGGTAGTCTTGTCGGTTCCGATGATGCGGGCAGAGAACTCACGGTTGTCGTTCAATGTTACTGTCAATTCGTCAGCACCTTCTACAACGTGGTTGTTGGTCACGATATAGCCGTCAGTACTGATGATGACACCCGAACCGGTAGCTTCGCGCTTAGGGGTCTGAACCTGCTGCTTGCGTGTGCCTCCCTGACCTGGATTTCCGAAGAAGCCGAATGGGTCGAAGAATCCTCCGAACGGATCGCTTTCAACTTCTACGGTCTTTACCTTAGAGTTCTGTACGTATTTGATATGTACCACGGCAGGCAGAGCCTTTTCTGCTGCGAATGTCAAGTCAACTGGCTGACCAGGAGTTGTTGCAGTAGCTGATGTTGCCGCGTTAACCTTCATGAATGAACCTGCAGAGAATGCGAGTGAACCTACGCACAATGCAGCGATTACGTAATTTGTTACTTTTTTCATGTCTCTTATTTTTTTTATTTTCTATTCTTTGTTTTAAGCAGTAGCTAAAAGTGTGCCAATCTGTTTCTGTGGCAATAGCTGTTGCTTTTCGGTTGCAAATATAGAGTCATTTTCTGATATACGTTCATTTCTGCTTCGTTTTTTATTCGGTTTTAACATTTAAAATTAACACTTTAACGGATGTTAAACAAGGAATGCCCTATTTTTACAAATATTCAGTACTTCTGTAGTTTTTCTTACTTCTGCATACGAAACTAAAAAATAGAAATACTTTAATATTTGCAAATTAAAACCCGCAGAAATCTCTGTTTATTTGAGCTTCTTTCCCCTTCCTTCCGTTCTCTTTGTTCGAAAAGAGAGGCAAAAAAGGCAAAAGAGATAAAAAAAAATAGAGATAAATTTTCCTTTCTTCTTTTTTTTTCTTACCTTTGCATATCGAAAGCAGTGCTCCGGCTTGTCGCTGGCATTCCGTTATTGGCGTGCGAGAGGAAAGTCCGGGCAGCATAGGGCATCCCACTTCCGAAACTAGAAGCTATTGGTGACAGTAGGTGTCGGTAGAAGAAAATAACCGCCCGAAACTTATTCCGTAGCGGTGAAGCTTGCTTCATCGTGGTTTAGTGTCGGGTAAGGGTGAGAAGGTGGTGTAAGAGACCACCAGCTGGCGGGTAATCGTCAGGCTGTACCATCTGGGAGCTGTAAGCTCATGTATACCGCAGATTGAGGGCGGCTCGTCCGATTGTTCCTTCGGGAACTGCTGTGGAGGGTAGAGTGCTTGAGCCCAGGGGTGACTCTGGGACTAGATAAATGACAAGCGCCTGCATTTCTTTGTTCTCTTACCATTTATTGCAGGTACAGAACTCGGCTTATAGGGGCACTGCTTTCTTTTATTTTAGTTCTTTTGCATCATTACCTGTTTATATCTGAAGGTGTAATACCTTATTATATAATAACAAGCATGATGTTGTATTTCAAACAATTTAAAACACAAACAAGATTATGGAACTCAAAGAACCGGAGAAGCAGATATTAGATGATTTTGAACACAAGGTGACTGGAAAGATTGACAAGTATGGCGATGAGCCTGATTTCCCTAAGTTGGAGAATTACGGCATCACCCGCATGGATCTTGACGATTACCTTTTTGATAAGCAGGCGATATTGGATATGGGTGGCTCCAAGCGTACCCAGCTCACTGTGGGTGGTTTCATCACCGTGATTCCTGTATTGATATTGTCATGTTTCCCTGATAAGTCGCCTATCTATGAGAATGGCAAGGCGCTTACCACCGTCATTGCCATCATCATCGGCTTGCTGCTGGCTTGCTTTGCCAAGTCGCTTCTCCAGATGATCATCCTTTTCCGTGTCAACAAGCACAAGGATGCAAAGATGGAAACTTACATCAAGGCTGTACTCTTCTACGAGCCGAAAGCATAGCCTTGTAAAAACTATAAATTGTTAATTAATAATTATAAATTAATATGACATTACCAGATTTTATGGATTACAAGGACAAGTTCACTCAGAGTGCATTTGTCGAGAAGATTTCGCATATCGCTAAGCGTGCGGGTGCCAAGATGGTATATGCCGCACTCATTCTGTATTATACATTGGAGAGCGATAAGGTGGCTTTTAAGGATAAGGCAATTATTATTGCAGCCTTGGGTTATCTGATTAGTCCGTTGGACGTGATTCCTGATGCCATTCCTATCGCTGGTTTGGGCGATGATCTGGCTGTATTGCTCTATGTGCTCCATAAGGTTTGGGGCGATGTGTCAGAGGATGCCAAGAAGAAAGCACAGGAAAAGCTTTCCAGATGGTTTGATGAGGATGAAATCCCTGCCATCGATGAGCTCTTCAAGGATAATCCTGAGGATACTCCGGTATAATAGGAAACTTCTATTGCTAAATAATAAAAGCTCCATCTGCACATTGCAGATGGAGCTTTTATCGTAAGATAGTAAGTCTTGCGACTTACTATCCTTTTTTTCTATCTATTTATTTATTGACCAACTGTTTTATGTTGATGATTTGACCTTAATCTCTCTTATGTATTCTATTTTATACGATACCCTGAGCCATCATAGCCTTAGCCACCTTCAGGAAGCCTGCTACGTTAGCACCCTTTACATAGTTGATGTAACCATCAGGCTCTGTACCATACTTCACGCAGTTAGCGTGGATATCGTTCATGATATCGTGGAGCTTGGCATCAACCTCCTCACGAGACCACTTCAAGCGCTCAGAGTTCTGGCTCATCTCAAGACCTGATACTGCAACACCACCAGCATTGGCAGCCTTACCTGGAGAGTAGAGAATCTTAGCATCCTGGAATACCTTGATAGCCTCTGGAGTAGTTGGCATGTTAGCACCCTCGCTTACAGCGATAACGCCGTTGGCAACCAATGCCTTAGCAGCCTCCTCGTTGATTTCGTTCTGAGTAGCTGATGGGAGAGCGATGTCTGCCTTCTCAAACCAAGGTTTAGCACCTTCTACATACTTAACGCCGTATTTCTCAGCATATTCCTTGATACGTCCACGCTCTACGTTCTTGAGCTCCATGATGTAGTCGAGCTTCTCGCGGTCGATACCGTCTGGATCGTAGATGTAACCGTCAGAGTCAGAACATGTAACAGGCTTAGCACCCAACTGGAGCAACTTCTCCATGGTGTACTGAGCTACGTTACCAGAACCTGAAACCAAGACTGTCTTGCCCTTGATGTCGATGTTCTTTGTAGCGAGCATGTTGCAGAGGAAGTAAACGTTACCGTAACCTGTAGCCTCAGGACGGATGAGAGAACCACCGAACTCCTGACCCTTACCGGTCAAGACACCCTGGAACTGGTGAGTCAACTTCTTGTACATACCGAAGAGATAACCAACCTCACGGCCACCAACACCGATGTCTCCAGCAGGAACGTCCTCGTCTGGACCCATGTGACGGTAAAGCTCAGTCATGAAAGCCTGGCAGAAACGCATCACTTCGTTGTTGCTCTTGCCACGTGGAGAGAAGTCAGAACCACCCTTTGCACCACCCATAGGGAGAGTAGTAAGAGAGTTCTTGAAAGTCTGCTCGAAAGCAAGGAACTTCAGGATACCCAAGTTTACAGACTTGTGGAAGCGAAGACCTCCCTTGTAAGGGCCGATCACGTTGTTGTGCTGTATGCGGTAACCCATGTTAGTCTGAACGTTGCCCTTGTCGTCTACCCATGATACGCGGAACTCAATCACGCGATCTGGAATGCAAAGGCGCTCGATGAGGTTTGCCTTCTCAAACTCAGGGTGCTTGTTGTACTCTTCCTCGATAGTACCGAGAACCTGACTAACTGCCTGAATGTACTCAGGCTCATTTGGGAATCTTCTTTGGAGATTCGCGATTACTTCAGATGCTTTCATAATCTTTTTATCTTTTATTGTGTTTAAATCTATTTTTCCTATTTCTGTTTGCAAAGATATAGTTTTTTCTTGGAATAACCAACAAAAAGAAAGAAAAAATAAAGAAAAAGTAGAAAAAAGTCACTTTTTTAACTTTTCGTAAAGGTTAATGTCGTATAATTGTGTACGTACACCTTATTATATATAGAAAAAACTGATATCATGAATAGGGAAAGAATGACATCTGGGATGGAAGATAAGAACAACAAAAAATCCCAATAAGCAGTTGCGAGCCATAGTCGTAATCGCCTATCGGGATTTCATTTTATTGTTGAATGTAATTTTGTATTTTACAGTGCTTCATCGTCAGGTCGCTGAAGGGCTGGTTGCTTTATCTTGGGAAGGTGCTTCTTCCTTCTGAGCCATGCTGCCTTTCGCTTCTCGTAGTCCTCGCGATGTCGCTCAAGAAAATTGTCTGCCATGTCGTCTGATTATTCTTCCTTAAACTTACTATAGATTACCTTGATCTTGATAGGGCTGTTCTGCTTCGTACCCTTCTGGAGGCGGGTAGAAGTAAGTGCCATATCATGATTAATCTTGGTGATTACAGTAGCGTTGTTCAGTGTGCTGGTTGTTACCGTTACCGGTACCAGTACCACCTTGTTCCAGTTAGGATGCTCTTTCGCCCAGTTGGCATTCTTCTTTTCGCCCTCAGCCTTGTTCTTGTACATCACAGAGATGAGGTTACTGATGTTGTTGAATGTAAAGGCATTGTTCACGGTAGAACCGGTCTTGCTGTAGCTGGCTGTATACGAGGTACGGTTGTCTGTAATCTTGTTTTTCTCGAAGAAACTGTTCAGACTATCTTTCTGTACCATCAGGATGGTAGAAGGCACATCAAACTGATATTTGTTGTTGTTATCAGTATTGTTGAGTCGTGGGAACGAGATGGTAGCTGTGTTGAGCGTATCTTTCTCATGTCCCTTCATGATTTCCTCTACAGGCAGGGTGACTTCGGTGAAGATTCCTGCAGGTGATTTGATGTAAGTGCACGACTCCTCAGCAGCCAACTGAGCCAGCTTGCTGGCATCATTGGTAATCTTGTTCAGCTGCAATACCTCCTCGGTTCCATCGAAACGATGATAGCCATGACCTACGGCTGTACTGTCTGTAACGCCATCAGAAGCCTTGATCTGCTTACTGCGGGTCCAATAGAACTGAAGCTCGGTGTTCCAGATGTTAGCCACGTTGCCTACACCGCCCACGCTCTTGATGTAGAAGCCTGGGCATACGTTGTGAATGAAGCGGTAGCTGGTCTCGAAATACTCAGGATGCTCATAATAGGTCTGCATGATGTAAGAACCGTAGTTCTTGTAGGTCTTGCCGTCCTTGGTATATGGCTTATTGAGATAAATCTTGAAGTAAGTTACATAATCGCTGAGCCGATAGGTGGCACTTGCCTGGAAATTGTCTTTGTTGACATATCCATCGGCAAAGGCATCAAAGTCTGAGAGATAGTTGGAACTCTCCGGCATCGCCTTGGTCATCTCGTAAGCTGTCACCTTCATAGGGGCGAGGGTATCGCCGTATGTGCTCTTGTAAGAGACGAGCAGGTAGCAGGAGTCTGCTTCTATTCTGCCACCGTTGGCATTCTGGATATACTGCAGGGTGTCGATGTCGAAATTAGGAAGTACGCCAAACTGGCTCATGTAATCGCCCGAAACGTATGTACCCGTCTCCGGGTCCTTTACTTTTCCTATCAAGCCGGAGTTGCTTCTGTTGAGCACCGGACCTGCAACTAGAGAATTGGTAGCAACATCGAAAACAGCGTTAGAGATGTTGATGTTGTCTACATTGTTAGTGATGCTACCACCGATGGTCTCGGTGGTGTCATCACATGCAGCGAAAGTTATCGCTGCTATCATCATAACCGTAAATAATCTAAGAATTTTCATTATCCTTGATAAATTGTATACTAATACCTAAACTTTATTCCTCGTCTGGGCATACCTCGTTGATGAGCTTGGCATATGGTTCAGCAAAGTCATCGCCAGGAAAACGGAGTAAAGGCTTGTTCTTGTCTTCTGCATACTTGATGAGCTCTGCATTGACGCCTTCTGCTGCTTCTACCACGCCGTCGCTGTAGTCGATGGCCATTTTGGCGAGTTCAACGAAGTTGAAGTTGTCACCATATTCTGTGAGCTTGTCTGGTGTAGCTTCGCGGTACTCCACGCACTGCTTGAAGTTGTGACCTAATGAGCCCTTCAGTTCGCTAGGGTAGATAGCACAAATCACCTTTGAATCAGCAAATGAAGGTTCTTCAGCATATGCAGTCTTGATATAGAAAGGAACCACTGCGCTTACCCATCCTTGGCAAACGATGACATCTGGCTGCCAGCGCAGCTTCTTGACTGTTTCCAGTACGCCACGTGCGAAGAAGATGGCACGCTCACCATTGTCTGTGTATTCCACGCCCTTCTCGTCGGTACTCATTTGTCGACGGTTGAAGTAATCGTCGTTATCTATGAAATAGATTTGCTGACGTGTTGTTGGTATAGATGCTACCTTGATGATCAGAGGGTGATCAGAATCATCAATGATAAGGTTCATACCAGACAGGCGGATCACCTCATGCAATTGTCCGCGACGCTCGTTGATTGTGCCCCATTTAGGCATAAATGTGCGAATCTCAAAACCTGCTTCCTGCATCTTCTGAGGTAGTTCGCGTCCCATGATTGACATGTGAGTCTCGGCTACGTATGGGTCGACCTCCTGATTGATAAATAGTACTTTCTTTGCCATAAAACTTAAATTTTATTCTTACGAATTACGTGCAAAGGTACAAAAAAAAATCCAAATATTGGCATTTTTTCTTTTAAAAAGGGGTTTTTCGACGATTATTCGCTTTTTTTTAGGTTTTTTCTTTCTTATTTCAGAAAAAAGTTGTTATTTTGCACCCCGAAACAGAATTAAGAAGATGAAAGTATTCAATAAGATTGTTGACCTCCAGAACGAACTCTTCGATCGTCGCAAGGAGGGAAAGGAAATCGGCCTCGTGCCAACTATGGGCGCTCTTCATGAGGGTCATGCCTCTTTGGTGAAGCGCAGTGTAAAGGAAAACGGTATTACTGTGGTGTCTGTTTTCCTGAATCCTACTCAGTTTAATGACAAGGGTGATCTGGAACGTTATCCTCGCACTCTTGATGCCGACTGCAAGCTCATCGAGGCTTGTGGTGCTGACTATGTTTTTGCTCCTTCTGTAGAGGAGATGTATCCCACACCTGATACCCGCCACTTCGAGTTTCCTCCGGTTTCTACCGTGATGGAGGGTGCCAAGCGTCCAGGCCATTTCAATGGTGTTTGCCAGGTGGTAAGCCGCCTGTTCTATATCGTTCGTCCTACCCGTGCTTATTTCGGTGAGAAGGATTGGCAGCAGATTGCTGTCATCAAGCAGCTCGTGAAGTATATCAACAGCGATGTGAAGATTGTGGAGTGTCCTATCATCCGTGATGAGGATGGTTTGGCTAAGAGCAGCCGCAATACTTTGCTGGCTCCTGATGAGCGTGCCATTGCGCCCAACATCTATAAGGCCCTGAAGGAGAGTGTGGAGTATGCCAAGTCTCATACCGTACAGGAAACTCACGATAAGGTGGTTGCTGACATCAATGCTGTAGAGGGTCTGGAGGTAGAGTATTTCCAGATTGTGGATGGCGACAGCCTGCAGGATGTCGCTTCATGGGAGGATAGCGCCTATGTGGTAGGTTGCATCACCGTTTATTGCGGTAAGACTCCTATCCGTCTCATCGACCATATCAAGTATAAGGGATAATTCCTCGATAGATTTCTTTATTAAGTTTAATCCGTAACAGATCAAGTAATAACAGAACAATGCAGATAGAAGTATTGAAGAGTAAGCTCCATTGTGTGACCGTAACTGAGGCTAACCTGAATTATATGGGCAGCATCACCATCGATGAGGACTTGATGGACGCTGCTAATCTGATAGCAGGCGAGAAGGTTCAGATTGTAGACAACAACAATGGTGAGCGCTTGGAGACCTATATTATCAAGGGTGAGCGTGGCAGCGGTTGTATCTGCCTGAACGGTGCTGCAGCCCGCAAGGTGCAGGTGGGTGATACCGTCATCATCATCGCTTATGCCCTGATGGACTTTGAGGAGGCTAAGACCTTCAAGCCTACCGTGGTTTTCCCAAAAGAGGGAAACAAGGTTTAAATATCGTATGGATGATATAGTATCGTATAATGATTGGTTATCTCCTATGATGAGAAATGAATATGCGTTCCTGTGGATAGATGAATCCGTATGAACGCATATTTGCTTTAAGTCTCTTTTGGAGTTGGTTTAAGTCTCTTTTGGAGTTGGTTTAAGTCTTACGTAACGTTTATCTAAGCCTTAAACCAACTCCAGAAGAGCCTTGTTTAGATTTCTGTTTATACCTTGTTTTTAGAGAAATGAGCCGTCATGTATCTGCCGCCGAAACTCAACACCAATACGATGATGGTGAGTACCACAGCTGCAGCGTAGGCTCTGTTCTGAACATCCTCCTGCGGGGCGCTCAACTGGAAGAACACGCTCAATGGGAGGGTGGCTGCCTGCTGGTTCAGTCCATGAGGAATATGATCGGAGAATCCTGCCGTAAACATCACTCCGGCACAATCGCCGATAGTTTCTATCCTCGTGGCATCCAGACTGTAGGATGAATCGAGTATCTCCTGCGGAATCGTCTTTGCCACTTCGTCCATCGAACGGATGAGTATCTATTGGCTCAATATCGGTTCCGACTTGATAAACAGTCCCACCGCCATGATGATTACCAGGAATATGGAGGCGATGGTCAAGAGAAACATCACCTGTCCTGCTATCTTATCCTTTGCTATTCTATAATCCATACTCGTATTTTATAATGTGGGGGATTGCAAATCCCCCGGTAAATAGGTCGAACCTTTTTTGACGCCGGATTTCAAATCCGGCGGAACGCCTGACGGAAGCCAGAATTTGCAATCCGCTTTATCCGTCGGATTCTTTCGTTTACCCCGTTAGGCGTTCCGACGGATTTGCAAATCTCGTGCAAATGAGAGCAATTCAAGCTCGCTTGATAATTGCCGAATGCAGCCGAGATTCTCTAAGAGAAATCCGTCGTTAAAAAATGTCTTAACCTCTTTGTTTTGCGGATTTGCAATCCGCTCTTATTCTTCACTTAATAAGTCCCGCTCCCACGGTCTCGTTCGTATCCGGGTCGATGAAGATGAGACTGCCTGTTACCTTATTCTCCGTATATTTATCGAATACCAATGGGTTGGCGGTGTGGATGGTGATTTCGGCAATATCGTTCATCTTCAATTCCGATACACCCTCTTCCTTCTCCAAGGTGTTGATGTTGCGGCGATAGTTGATGCTGCGAATCAAGCCCTGGGTCTCGAAGGTTGCCTGACGGATTACGTATTTGTTTCTTACGGCAGCTGGGCGCTCATTGAACCAGCATACATCCAGCGTGATATCCTGTTCGATGCCAGGCTGCTTCTCATCTGCCTTCACGAGGGTGTCGCCACGTGAAATGTTGATATCATCGTTCAGCGTCAGGGTAACGCTCATTGGGGCATACGCCTCCTCCAGGTGTTCCTCTACGAAGTCGATGCTATTCACGGTGCTCTCCGTGCCTGATGGCAATACTCTTATCTTATCGCCCGGACGGATGATGCCGCCGCTCACTCTGCCCGCATAACCGCGGTAGTCAGGGAACTGGCTGCTGATAGGACGAATTACATCATACCAAGGAGTCTTATCGCTCTTGTTCACCACGTTGTCGCCATCCTTGGCGCTGATAGGGATAAACACCACGTTCTTGATATCCAATGCCTCCTACATCTTCTTGTAGTCGGCAACAATCTTGTCGTATACATCTTTACTGAAATCAACCAGGTCCATCTTGTTGATAGCCACCAGGATATGTGGTATGCCGAGCAACGATAAACTTGCGTTTCGGTGTGGCGAAATAGCGGTAAGCCACATCGATTGTGATGCCCTGTTCGCTTTTCTGGGTGCAAAGGTACTGCGATTTTGCCACGTGGACAATACCACATGGGGTGTAAAAAGACTACCATACAGGAGTAAAGAACATACCATACATTTGGTATAAGGCTGCCAAACGTATGGTATGTATGATGGATAAGGATGTGTATCCTATATATAATAAGGTGTAATTACGGATAGATCTCGATATGGCTGCTGCCGGAGTTGCCATTCTTGATAATCCTTATCTGGGTGGTGATGCGCTCGCTCATCGTGTCGGTATGACTGATGACGCCCACCTTCTTGCCTTGCGAACTTTGCAGCATGGCGAGGGAGTCGATGACGGTGGCTAGGGTATCAGGGTCGAGAGTTCCGAAGCCTTCGTCGATGAACAGGTTCTCGAAGGAGATGTTGCGGGAGGATAATGCAGACAGTCCCAAGGCTAGACCGAGACTCACGATGAAGGTTTCGCCACCTGATAGGGAGGTGGTGTCACGGATATCGTCGGCACGGTCGTGGTCGATGACTCTGATGCCCAGCGAATGCTTTACCTGCTGCAGTTCGTAACGGCTGTTGAACTTTCTGATTTCCTGGTTGGCGTGCGCTATCAGGAAACTGAGCGTATAGCATTGGGCTATCTTGCGCAGCGTCTTGCCGTCAGCTCCGATGGCATCCGTAATGGCTGTCCAGTCGTCCTTTTCCTGTGTTACGAGATTCAGAGCCTCAGCCTTGTCACCCAACTGCTTCACGGCTTCCTGATGGTTCTGCATCCTGGCGTTGGCAGCAATCAGTTCGTTGCGTTGGCTTCTCTCCTGATACTCCTGCTGAATGGCTAAGAGAGCATCACGGGTTTGGGCAGGCTGATGTTCCAAATGCTGCTGATGCGCCTTTTCTGCACTCTGGTAAAGAGCAGTTGTTGAAGCCACGGCTTTCTCCTTTTCGTCCTTTTCCCGACGGATAGCATTCCAATCTTCGGCAGAGTGAAGCATCTCTCCGATGGTATTTCTGTCGATGAAGCGTGGTCTGATGCCTCTTTCCTCGATGCCTTTTTCTTTAGAATCAGTCTCTTCTGAGTCTTTTCCTTCGTTGCTCTTTTCTTCAAGCTGTTTGTTATATTCCTCAATCCAAAGGTCGAGTTTCTTTTCCTTCGCCAGCAGATTCTCTTTCATCGTCTTGTTCTGAGACAGCATGGTTTGATGCGAACCTTTACTGTTGGCGAGTTCCGCCTTCAGTTTGTTGATATTCTCGTTCTGAGTATCTGCTGCTTTCGTAGCCTCATCCTTTGCTGCTGTCAGTCTTTGTTCTGCCGCATCAGGTTCTTCGCCATTCAGAATCTGCTTATATTTCTCCTGCCATTCCTCCATTTCCTTCTTGGCGCTATTCCATGTCTGAAGGGCCTTCCCGTAAGCCTCCTCCTTACCCTTCTGCTGTGAGATGAGGTTGGTGGTAAGTGCTTTTTGCTCAGCCAGTTTTGTGGCGCAGGTTGAAGTATTTTCTTGGGCTTTGTTCTGTATAGTAGAAGCCTTGCTTTCATACGCAGCTTCATCCTTTACAGCCTTATCCTTGAGTTGCGTCAGCCGTTCTTTCTCTTTCTGAATCTTGTTAAAGAGGCTCAGTTTGCTGCTCGCATCTTTCGCCTTGTTTTCATAGATAGGCAAGAGCGATTTCAGTTCTGCCTCTGCCTTTGGAATCTTTGGATACTGGGCGATGAGTGCCTTCCATTCCTCTTCGTAAGTTGCGATTTCTCCCGACAGCTTTTCCTGTTGTTTCTGGAGCGTCTGTACTTCGCCATCGTTCTGTTTTCTCTCGCCGGAAAGATCCTTCTCCTCTTTCTGCTGCAGTTTCAGCAGATCCTCCTTGACTTTCAGAAGTTGCGAGAGTTCTGTGGTGGCTTCCTCAAACTGTCTGTTGTCGGTATGATAAGGATGGGTCGTGCTGCCGCAAAGCGGACAAGGTTTGCCTTTGGTCAGGTTGGCACGATGAATCTCCCATTTCTCACTCACCATGAGGGTATAGGCATTTCTCAGCGTTAGGGTCTCTTGGGTCAGAGCCTCGATGGTCAACTTGCCCAGGGCTTCATCTATCTCTGCATTTCTCTTGCCCAAGAGCTGAATCCGCTCCTCATTCTTCTGCTTTTCTGTTGTGGCAGTATCGAGATGAGCCACAACCTTGATGGCTTGCTGGACATCCTGCAGTTTCTTTTCGGCTGCCGATTTATGGCTCTGCAGTTCCTCTATGTTCTGTCCGGCAGTCTTGTTCTTTTCCTTCTCCCAAGCCTGTTCTGCGGCTTGCGTCGCTTCGTGCAGAACCTGTTTCTGCTTGGCAATCTCTTCCTGTGTCGTTTTGAGGGCAAGGTTTGCTTTCTCCGTTTCAGCTTCCCATTTTTTGATGTTTCGGGCGTTTTCCTCCAAGTCTTTCTGGGCAGTTAGGTTCTCTTTCTGCGCCAACTCCAATGCCTCTTTCTTTTCTTTCAGATTCGGCATAGCCGCTTCCATTTTGGTTTTCAGCGCCCTTGCTTCAGCGATGACCGGCAGCGCCTTTTCCAGCTGTTCCTGTGCCTTGCCGACTGCTGCCTTCAGACTGGCGAGAGTTTTCTCGCTTTCGCTGATGGCAGACTCTTGGCTTTTGATGTTTCCTTCCGCTTTCAGGATGTTTTCTTCCTGTTCGTGGATGCTTTGCGTCTGTCGTTCTACTTCCTGCAGCTGGTTGACAGCTGGCTGTACTTCATCGTGCAACTGCAGACGGAGAATCTGGGCTTGCATCTCTTTAACGGCATCTGCTGCTTGCTCCATATCAGTCTGGCAGATAGCGATTTGTTTGGTTTGCTTATCGTTTTCCTCAAACCATTGCAGGTCTTTCGAGATGGCTTGCAACTGGCTGTCGAGTTCCTTCTCAGCCTTTTCCAGGTGGTCGATTTCCTCCTTCAGTTGGGCGAGTTCTTCATCGTTCAGCAGGTTCTGTTTTACGGCTTCCACCGATGCAGCCATCTGGTTGTAGGCATCCGTCGCCTGGTCTTTCGCCTTCTTGATTTCAGTAGCGATGTTCGTATAAGTTTCCTCGCATCCGATGAGCTTTTCCAGGAGTTCGTACCGCTCGTTTTCCTTTGCCGTCAGGAAGTTGGCAAACGAGCCTTGGGCGATGAGTACGGTACGGAGAAACTGGTCGTAGTCGAGTCCGATGATATTCGGCAGCTCGTTCCAGTCGGCAGCTTCCTCTGTTATCTCTTCGCCGTTTCTCGTGATTTTATAAAGCGCAGTCTTGGCGTTCTCGTAGCGCACTCTCTGGAATCTGACGTGCCATTCTGCGCGGTAGATGCTGCCGTTGTTGGCAAGGAAGGTGAGTTTGCTGTAGCCTTCCTTCTTGCCACGTGTCAGGATGTTTCTACTGTCGGTAGGAGCCAGACGGTTACTTTCGCTGGCATCGGCAGCTCCGAAAATCTCGATGTTCTGGTTCTTGTCGCCTTTCTTCCTGGGGTAGCGAGGAGCGCGGTTGTAGAGAGCCAGACAGATAGCATCGAGTAGGGTAGACTTGCCACTTCCCGTCGGACCTACGATGCTGAAGATGGTACTCTCGCCTAAGGCACCTTCTTCAAAGTTGATGACCTCGCCTCCCTGCTTGTCAAGCGAAGCGAGGTTGAGTATTTCGAGTTGTAGGAATTTCATAATGATGATGTCGTTAATAAATCGGATAACATTTTCTCCTGTCTTTCGTTCATCGGAGCGTTGTGTCTGATGGCGAAGGCTTCTTTCAGCGTGTCGAGCGGAGGACGGTTGATGATGTCTTCTATGCTGGTAATGTGCTGAGAACCCTGGATGGTGGAGAGGTCCAGTTGCGGGATGATGCGCTGGATTTTGCAGAGCACGGCATCCTTTTCGTTGACGAGTTTCTCCAGTTCCTTGATGTCATCGCTGGTCAGTTTCTCCTGTTTCACCTTCAGCATCACGTAGTCGAAATGGTCGCTCAGTTCGCCGTCTGTTCTCTCCGAGAGTTCAGAATTGATGAGTTTCTGCCATTTCTTGAAGGTCAGCTCTTCCTCATCTTCGGGCAGGATGCGGAGGGAATGCTGAGGCTTGTATTCCAGAAAATCTACTTTCCATTCCTTGCTCTTGCCTTTGCAGTTTTCCTTTTCTTTCTCTACTTCTTCCTTCATTCCCTCTTCTTTCTTTTTCATTCCCTCTTCTTCTTCCTCCTTCGCTTCCATTTCCTCCTTTTCTCCCTTGTCACATCCGATGGTGATGAGGTCGATGCCGTGAGTGTAGTCTTTCTCGGCAAACGACATCGGGAGGATACTTCCCGTATATCTTGCCCAGTCGGTGTTCCAGATATGTTGCCGTTTGTGGATGTGTCCGCAAGTCATATAGTCGGGATGGTCGTTCCATCCTTCCAGGTCCACTTCCTCCTGTCCGCCGATGATGATTTTCTCGCTCGCATCCTTCTTGGCGATATCCGAACCCTTGGCGTACATGTGTGCCATCATGATGCATTTCCTGCCCGGGTGTTTCTTTCGAGCCTCAGCCGTCAGTTCTCTCAGAAAGTCGTTGACTCCCTGCGAGTAACTGGCATTCTGCACCACATCGCTTCTAAGGAAAGGTACGGCGAGGACGATGACTTCTTCTCCTGCCTCGTTGGTTACGGGGATGATGAGGTCATCGAAGTAATAGATCCAATGTCCGCCGGTTTTATCATCGTCCTCGCTTTCTCCCTGCTGCCAGATTTTCCTTACGTTTCCTCTTATTTCCACGTGGTATCGGGTGAGCAGCGGACGGGGAGCCTCCAGTCGGCTGGCTGAATCGTGGTTGCCGGCGGTAATGATGACCTGCATGTTAGGGCACAGTTGGGTAGCATCGGCAAGAAACTCGTAATAAACGGTCTGTGCCGCTGCCGATGGATTTCCGTTATCAAAGATGTCTCCTGCGATGAGGAGAGCATCGGGCTTTTGTCCAGCTATCTGCTCCAGGAGCCATTTCAGGAAATGCTTGTGTTCCGGCAGGCGGTCGTTGCCGTGAAACAGGTTGCCCAGGTGCCAGTCGCTGGTTGCTAATATCTTCATACTCATAAGAATGTCTAATCTTAGTCTTTTTCTTTGTCTTTGGCTTGCAATCCTTTGGCCTTTGGTTTGCAATCTGACTACAAAGTTAACACAATTATTTGGGATACGCAAAGAAATAAGCTCAAAAAACGAAGAATTATTGCCGGAAAAGTAAAGATATTCAGGAAAAGTCTTGTTTTATATCTGATAAAGTTGTATCTTTGCAAGGTAGAAATCTTCGTTCATAAACATTGAATGTCCGTTCAGTGTCTTTGAACGGCGGTTCATAGACTTTGAATGTCGGTTCAATGTCTATGAACGGAGATTTCTCCTAGGATTAAATACTTTTCTTCCTAGGTTTGTGGTCTTTTCTTCTTAAGTATAACAATAAATACTATAGGGTGTAAAGGCTGTTGCAATAAGAAATACTAATAAACTAAAATAGGAAAGGAAACTGATATGGCTAAGTACAAATTGCAGGAAATGGGGGATATGCGCTATGATGGAAAGCGCAGAGTTTATCCTAAGATGGTGACCAACCGTACACTATCCCGAAAAGAGTTCGTCAAGATGATGCAGAACTACCATCGCGGTATTTCGGAAAGTACCACGGAGGCTGTATTGACCGATGTGGTTGATATGCTGACAGATATGCTCTCCATGGGTTACAACGTGAATCTGGAAGGTTTCGGCACCTTCTCCCTCTCCCTCGCTTTCGAGGATGAGAAGCCTAGGGAAATTCTGAATCCAGATGATAAGATGACGTACCGCAAGGTGGGAGTGAAAGACATCAACTTCAAGGCGTCTCCTGAGTTTATCAAGGAGGTGAAGCGTGAAACCGACCGTGACCTGGAGCGTGATATGGGTGGCGTAAAGGTTATCCGTAAGCAGCTCTATTCCAAGGAAGAGCGCATCGCCCGAGCCCTGGAGGTGATAGAGAAGAACGGAGTCCTCACCCTAGGCGATTATGCTTCCATCAACAACCTGAGCCGTACTTCCGCCTCTATGGAACTGAAGGAGCTGACAAATGACAAGACTTCGCCGATAGATTCACTAGGCCGCGGCAGCCATAAGGTTTGGGTGAAGAGGAAAGAATAAAAATCAGGAGTGTGGCAATAGTGACATTAGTTTAGAGAAAAAAGATTTATTTTTTCTTATGTAAATTAGAGTCGTATTTCTGCTCTTGTATAATACATGCATGCCCAAAAACAACGTTCACCAGCACATAGCGTAAAGGTAAAGGGCAAAAGCTTATAATATAAGAACTGTCATTTATGATAGTTACCACAGATGACAGCTCTTTTTTATTTGAGATATTTATTTCCAAATAGGATTTTCTTCCCATGCTCTTGTGAAGCCAATCATAAAAATAGGAATGTTTGGGTATGAAGCAAAAAGTTCCTTTATATCCTTTTTGATAGTGTTGTTTGGACATATAGCATTACACAGATATAAAAGACAGGATATTACGCCAAACGCACGTTTACGCTGGTGCTCTGTTAAGTTTGAATGCATCCATTCATTCCTATGATGGCTTATATTTGTCGGTTTCTTAGAAAATATCTTATACCATATTCTTGAATGGTGGGCAATAATGTTTCGTAAGACAGAAATAGCTTCTAACCAACTTGAAAGTTCTCGGGCAGAATATAAACCAAATTCATTTGCTATTCTTGATTTTAATGGAGATTGATTCAATAGGTTTTTGTACATCTTAGATAGAGTTCCAAATGTAGCAGTTTCAAAAATCATCCACGCGTCAGGATTAGCTCCGGACAATGTATTTTTGTCCCAATCGGGATGGTCTAAAATATACTGTCGAACAAAAGGATCTGAGTTTCGAGCGAACTCATATTTCATATCCAGCACCAGGTTTGTGTGAAACTGCTGGTTTTCAAAAAGGGAATTATCCAAATACCATAATCCTGTATTTGTTGCCAACGAAAGAGTTGTTATGAATTTTGTACGTAATCCCACTTCCAGGATTTCAATTGCTCCAAAAAGAATATTGCGCAACTTTTTGTCAAACTCATATCGGTCTATGATTGTATTAAAACTTGTACCATTGACGAAATGTCTAGTATTAATATCCAACATATCCACCCAATAGTATTTTAGGCGAAAATAGCTAATCCTTGCTAGATATGAAATAGCAATTTGGTCATCATTGAATTCCATTCCCTTTTCTTTGAGTCTGGTCAATTGTTCTTGTATGGTTCTTGGTCTCTGATTCATATGTCTTATATATAAAAAATGACTCGCTTGCAGTTCTAATGGGATGCAAACGAGTTCTGTTGCTGCAAAGATACAAAGATTCTTTGATAAAACAAACTTTTTGAAAAGAAAAATCACAAAAAGTAGATTCTTTTTACATAATTGATGGATTTTATCAAAGATGATACTTCACCGATAGATTCACTAGGTCGTGGCAGCCATAAGGTTTGGGTAAAGAGGAAAGAATAAATGCAAATATCTCTCAGTATATTTGTTAGTTTCAATTCTTTTTCGTATTTTTGCGGTGTAATTAAAATGATAGTGTTATGACGACAATAACAAGGGAACATCTTGAAGATGAGGTACTCAAGTCGATTCAGAAGAAAGCGGAGTCGATTATGCCGAAAGATGCCAAGGTTATCCTTTTCGGGTCAAGGGCTAGAAGGGATGCTAAAGCAGATTCCGACTGGGACATCCTTGTGCTTCTGAATAAGGATAAGATAGAAGAACAGGATCATGATAATTACACCTATCCTCTATGGGAGTTGGGTTGGCAAATCAATCAGATGATTCACCCGATAGTGTATTCGATGAAGGATTGGCAGAGCAAAAAGGGCAGTCCTTTTTATAATAATGTAGAAGAGGAAGGGGTGATGCTATGCTAGATGAAAAGGATTATGTTATGCCAACAGATAGTCGATGTTTTGCGCAAAAAGCGATAGATGCCGCAAATGAATTGTGGGATAAGGGCTTGATAGATGAAAATACTATTGAGCAATGGAAGCATGAGCATATGAGAACGCCTTATTCTGAATAAATGCAACGATAGTATTAAAATAGATGTTTAATTTAAAGTCCAATAATTATGGAGCAGATTACTATAGATTTTAAGAACGCTTTTGATTGTTCCAAGAAGGAAAAGCCGAAGGTTTGTCGCTCTGGCTATGTGCGTGCGGTTCGTTTTATGGATGATAAGAAGCATACTAGACCACAAGTGTATGAGGGCGATTTGTTGGAGGTTTTGAATGGCAGCATATAATTTTGAAAGCAAAGGATTGGTAGATGCCATTCTGACGCCAATAGCAGTCTGTAAGGCTGTAGAAATGAATGAGAGTATTGTTGTGCCTAAGATATTTCGCTCTTCTAATTGCATGTGGGATACAGGGGCGACTAATACGCTTATATCTCAAAAGGTAGTTGATGATTTGGGGCTAAAGCCTTATGGTGTATGCTTGGTCTCAGATAATACAACAACTGAGAAACGTAAAACGTTTTTGGTTCATTTAGGCTTACCGACAGGAACAACAGCGTTAAACGTAGAAGCGATGTTAACGTTGAGTGAAGATTATGATGTTGTAATAGGAATGGACATTATTAGTTTATGTGATTTCGAGAGTGTAAACTAAACTGTGTCAAGCTACAATAAAAGTAGTTTAACACAGTTTTTATATTATGGACAACTTAGAAATTGATTACAAGAAAGCAGCTCAGCAGTTGCGTAGTGGTGAAGCCTTATTTGGCAAGGACGGAGCATTAGCTCCATTGTTAGAACGTATTCTCAACTCAGCTCTCGAAGGTGAGATGGACGCTCATTTTAGTGAAGAGGAACGCTCTTCCGGCAACCGTCGTAATGGTAAGATGAGTAAGAAGGTTCAAACAAAATATGGTGAGGTCACTATAGAGACTCCTCGTGACCGAGACGGAACTTTCCAACCTGAGACCGTAAAGAAGCGTGAGACTATTCTTGCCAATGGCATGGCTGACCAGATTATTGAGATGTATGCCATGGGCACCAGCACACGTGACATCAGCAGCTACTTTGAGCGTGAGTTCAACACAACTCTATCAGCCGATACTATCAGCTCTATAACAGACCGTGTATTACCCGAAATCACCGCCTGGAAGTCTCGCATGCTCGATCCTGTATATGCCATTTGCTGGCTTGATGCTATCCATTATAAGGTAAAGGATGAGAATGGCAGAGCTGTCACACGAGCCATTTACAACATTCTTGGTATCAACAAGGAAGGCCAAAAAGAACTGTTAGGTATGTATGTGTCTAAGAGTGAAGGAGCTAACTTCTGGCTAGAAGTTCTTACGGATCTTCAGAACCGTGGTGTTCGAGACCTCTTGATTTGTTGTATTGATGGTCTCAAAGGCTTCCCAGATGCCATCCAAAGCGTATTTCCTGAGAGTTCTGTGCAGCTCTGTATTGTCCATCAGATACGCAATTCTATCAAGTATGTTGGCAGTAAGCATCAAAAGGAGTTTATCAAGGATTTAAGAACAGTATATGGTGCAGTAAACAAAGACTCCGCTGCTGCTAATTTAGACCTGTTAGAGTCTAAGTGGGGAGAGATGTACCCAATTGTCATCAAGTCATGGCGTGACAATTGGGAACGTCTGACAGAGTATTTCCAATATACTCCAGCCATCCGTAAACTCATTTATACGACCAATACGGTTGAGGGGTATCACAGACAGGTAAGAAAGGTCACAAAGACTAAAGGGGTCTTTCCTACGGATAATTCTTTGGAGAAGCTTGTGTACTTAGCTTACCGCAACATCCGTAAGAAATGGACTATGCTACTGGCAAATTGGGGACAAATTTCTCAACAATTGGCAATAAAATTTGGAGATAGATTTAAAATTATGTAACTTTGCAGCCGAAAAGGCTTCCCTGCTGGGGGCATGCCCCCAGCAGGGAGTGGGAATGAAAGTTAAGAACAAGCCTTGACACAGTTTAAATTACACCCCCGTGATTTCTGCTTTACAAACAAAGATAACGTAAGTTGTTTCTCGTTACGCCATCCTTCGAACGAGAAAATTATTTTAAAATGATAAATATCTTTGGGATTTGCAAGAAACTTTCCGATTTTCTTGCAAATCTCATTTCTTTCATGCGTTTGCAAATTTAGCATAAATGTCAATGCCATCATATTGTTTTGCTCTTTCGAGCATTTCCTCTTTATGTTTTAGGAGTTGTTTAAACTTTCTGATGGTTTCCTCCTTTGTATTGTTCTTTGTTGCTTGCATAATAACCTCCTTTTTAATGTTATTGTTATTAATTTGGTGGCAAAGATGAGAAAAGTAAATGAGATATGCAAGAAAAAAGACCCAAAATTTTGTGAAGCCAATTCTTTTTCGTACTTTTGCAGTTGTCTTGCTGTGGATGGCTGGCGATGAGTCGCTGGCTAGGTAAAAATCTATGGCTTGGCCTATCATAATTAAGAAAGACGTGTACTACGTTTTCTTCTGATTCGATTGAAACCTAGGAAATTTCAAAAGAGGCATTCAGATGAAGACAGCGGTAGTCGCCTTCGCTTTATGTGTGTATGTACACAGGCATAGGTGTGCCCTTTCCATTCGTTTGGATAGGGTACATCCTGTGCTATTATATATGCAAGTTTGGCGTAGGTTTCTGTTGCTTCTTACTCTTGTTGCCAAAGGTTTTCCTAGGACCTCAATCGAGCAAGGGTAATGCGAGTGATAGATTCCCTACGCCATTTCTGTTTTGGTAGCAACCATACAAACTAACAAGAATGTTTCTGCTTAGGGGAATGGCGGAAGTGCTAATACCCCTAGGAGATACAGACAGATGAGCACTAAGTTTTTCAATAATACTCCTGATAATTCCCTGTTCGAGAAGTTCAAGGGAATAGCCCATAACATGCTTGATTTTCATACCTTTCAGGCAGTAGTAGGATATTTCCGAAGTTCGGGCTATTTCAAACTTCGTGAGGAATTTGAACAGGTCAAAAAGATACAGATATTGGTAGGTATCAATATCGACAACATATTCCGTAAGCAATCCAAACTCTTTTTCGGCCAGATTGATGAACAAGCCGTCATCGATGCCTATTCTCACGATTTCGTTGAGGAGGTGAAGAATGCAGGCTATGATGAGCAGACGGAGAGAGGTATCCTCCAGTTTTGCCAGGACATCATCGACAAAAAACTAGAGATGCGTATCCATCGAAGCAAAAACCTCCATGCCAAATTCTATCTTCTTCTCCCGGAAAACCATAATCCAAACTCTGATGGCTGGGTTATCATGGGGTCCTCTAATCTATCCGATTCCGGTATGGGAACCGTGCCCAGCAATCGGTATGAGTTGAACGTGGCGATGAAAGATTATGATGATGTGGAATATTGCAAGCAGGAATTTGAGCAGCTTTGGGAGCAGGCCGTTCCTCTGAATCTGCAAGACATCGAGCAGATGAAGGCGAAGACTCATCTTGCCCAGTTGCCTACACCATACGAACTCTATATGAAGGTGCTGATAGATACTTTTGGTTCGCAGGTGGAGGATGATTTTACGATGGAAATGCCTGAGGGTGTGAAGGATATCCGCTATCAGCACGATGCCGTGATTCAGGGTTATCAGATGCTGATGCAGCACAATGGCTTCTTCCTTGCCGATGTGGTGGGTTTGGGTAAAACCATTGTTGCCACGATGATTGCCAAGCGATTTGTTGAAGCGAATGGAAGATACACCAATATCCTGGTGGTTTATCCGCCAGCCTTGGAAAAGAACTGGACTGATATTTTCAAGCTTTTCGGCATCAAGCGCTACGCCCAGTTTGTGAGCAATGGTAGTCTGAATAAAATCATAGAGGGCGAAGGCAACTTCCGTGAAAAGGGAGAGTATGACTTGGTGATTGTTGATGAGGCGCATAACTTCCGTGGAGCCACCGCTGGCAGATACGATGATTTGCAGTTAATCTGCAAGACTCCTCGCATAAACGAAGGTTTGGTAAAAGGTCATCACAAGAAGGTGATGCTGCTTTCGGCTACTCCGCTCAATAATCGTCCAACCGATCTTCTGAATCTTTTGCTTCTCTTCCAGAATGCCCGCTATTCTACCATCGAAGGCATCCAGAATCTGCCTGTAACCTTCTCTCCATGGATAGAAGAATATGATAAGTTGATGCGTGAGCGTAAGTTAGACAAGAAGAACGAAAGAAATGCAGAATTTGCCAAGCGTACCGATGACCTCTACGAGAAGATAAGAACGCAAGTGATTGATAAGGTGACGGTTAGACGAACCCGAAACAATATCAAGAATGTGCCTGCCTACAAGAAAGACTTGGATGATCAGCACATCGTATTCCCGGATATTCTGCCTCCTAACGAATTGATGTATGAATTAAATGGCGGTTTGAACGATCTCTTCTATAGTACGATGGCGATTCTTACCGATACGCCTCATCCCGAAGATAATCCCACAGGCAAGGGCTTGCACTATGCCCGCTATCGTGCCGTGGAGTTCTTGCAGGGCGAGGCGCGCAAGAAGTATCCTACTGCCCTTCATATTTCCACCATGCTGACAGGTATCTATCGTGTTCACATGGTCAAGCGATTGGAGAGCAGTTTTTACGCCTTCCGCCGTTCGCTCCATACCTTCCTCCGCATTACCGAGGATATGATCAAGATGTTTGACCAGAACAAGGTGATTATCGCTCCCGATATCAACGTGAAGGATAAGCAAGCCAAGGGATGGGAACTGGACCGCATCATAGAATATGCCGTAGAAAAAGGCTTGAAAGAGGAAGATACGGTCTTTAAAAAAGAGGATTTCAGCGAACAGTTTCTGAAGATGCTGAAAGAAGATGCTAAGAATTTGAAGGAGCTTTGCAAAAAATGGGATGAGGTAAGCGAAGACCCTAAGCTGGAACTGTTTATCGATAAACTGAAACATGAATTCTTTGATAAGGAGATAAATCCGACAGGCAAACTGGTTATTTTCTCGGAGAGCGTAGATACCGTGAATTATCTGACGGAGCAGCTGCAGAATCGTCTGCATCGTCACGACATTCTGGATGTCTGTGCCAGCAATCGTACCAATCGGCAGGATATTCTCCGCAAGTGCTTTGATGCCAACTATGCCGAGCAATCGGATGAATTCAACATCGTGATTACTTCTGATGTGCTTGCCGAAGGTGTCAATCTGCATCGTGCCAACGTCATCATCAACTACGATTCGCCATGGAATGCTACTCGATTGATGCAGCGCATCGGTCGTGTCAACCGTATCGGTTCGGTGGCAGACAAGATATACAACTACATGTTCTATCCGTCGATGCAGGGCAACCAGGAGATTCATCTCTATAGCAACGCCCTCATCAAGTTGCAGGGCTTCCATTCAGCCTTTGGCGAGGATGCGCAGATTTACTCTAGAGAGGAAATCGTGAAGGAGTTCCAGATGTTTAATCCTGATATTCAGGATGCTGTGGATAGAAACCTGAAGTTCCTGGAAGAAGCCTGTGAGCTTTATCGCATCCATCGCAAACTCTACAATCATATCAAGGCTTTGCCGATGAAGAGCCGAACGGTAAGGGAAATCGGAAAACATTCTCATTCCACCATCGTCTATCTTTCTTCGCCTCAGAAGGTGGAGTATTATTGGGTTAAAGCTGACGGCAAGGCTTTGTCTATCCCATTCTTGGATGCGATGGACATCATGAAGGCTGAGATGGAGGAGAAGCCGGGTGACTTTGCGAAGGTAATGGATTTCCATTACGACCAGGTGAAACTGGCATTGGAATCCTACCAGAAGGTGGTGAGAAAAGTGGTGGATGCCGAAAGCATGGAGAACAGGAAGAAAGATAAATCGACCAATGCCGTGCTGAGCATTCTCCGTACGATGAACCGAGCCTTGAATGCTGTGAATGCGGAGAAGACTGTGGCGCAAATCAAGAAGCTGGAGCAGATAGTGGAACAGGGTATCTTCATCGGACTCAATTCCAGCATCAACAGTTTCAATCGCCAGGTAAAGAAGCAGAAACCATCCAGCGAAGACCTCGTAGCGCAAATCATAGACAAGATAGATGAACTCTTTGAACGCTACAACATTCCGCTGGATACCGATGAGGAAAGAAACGAGGAAATCTTGGAACCGCAGATTGTGGTATCTGAGTCATTCATCTAAGTCTCTCTATATAATAAGGTGTAAGAACAGAAAAAACAAAGATAGTTATGGCAACATATAATAAAGAAACATTTAAGCGACTCTTTCAGTCGAAGTTCAATCTTTCAAAGTGGCAGATGTTGCTGCAGGATTACTTTCATGCCGACAAGGTGCGTGTGAATGCTGAGGTTTTGGACGAGGATGCCGAAGACCGCAAGGGATATTTCCTGGGCAGCATGACAACGCAAGATAATTATGAGTTAGGATTCTTCTATTATGAAATGGAGGATGGTTCGGTGCTGCGCCGCAAGGTGGGGCTTCGCAACCTGATTCGTCCTTATCTGGGTTATGGCTTTGATGCAGCCTTGGCGGTATTTAATGATGGAACCAACTGGCGTCTTTCTTTGATTTGCGACTTGAAGGAAGATGCTACCAGCACCAAGCGATTCACCTATGTGTTTGGTGATGAGAAGGCTTTTTATAAGACTCCTATACTTCGTTTTGAAAGCTTACGGACAAAAGCCAATGAGTTTCTTGAAATCAAGAAAGCCTTCTCTGTTGAGGCTCTTTCTGATGATTTCTTTGATGAATACCGTAAACAGTATGCTGAATTCGTGAAATTCCTTACGGGTAAGGAATACGTAAAGAAGGGAAACAAATGGGTGGAGCAGGAAACAGGAGAGCCTGATGCCCAGTATTTTACATCCTTTAAGAAGGATGATAAACTGGTGCGCGATTATATCAAGAAGATGATGGGCCGCATCGTATTCCTTTATTTCCTGCAGAGTAAGGGATGGCTTGCTCGCAATCTGCATTATATGCACGATTTATTCTATGATGCCTCTGATGAAGTAAAGGGAGATTTCCTGGATAAGGTGCTTGAACCGATGTTCTTTGGCTTACTAAATACCAGACCCGAGGACCGGAGTAGTGCGCCTTTGGTTAACGGAGTAGGGGTGAAGTATATTCCGAATGCCGATGAAATTCCTTATCTTAATGGTGGACTTTTCCAGCAGGAGAAGATAGATGAAGTAGAATCAGTTTTCCCTGCCGGAATGTTCCAGTCGCTTTTTGATTTCTTTGATAGTTATAACTTTACGATTGATGAGAACGATCCGAATGATGCCGAGGTGGGTGTTGATCCGGAGATGCTTGGCAAGATTTTCGAGAATCTTTTGGAGGACAATAAGGACAAGGGAGCCTTCTATACCCCAAAGGAAATCGTTCGTTACATGTGTCAGGAGTCGCTGACGGCGTATCTGCAAACTGGCATAGATGATGCAGAGGTTAAGGAACATATTGCTAACTTTGTGAAAACCAATGATGTGGAGGAGCTGGGTGGAGCTTCTTCAGAACTTGCCATGTCTATCGACCAGAAGTTGATAGACGTGAAGATTTGCGACCCTGCCATCGGTTCGGGAGCTTTCCCTATGGGCTTACTCCGTGAACTTTATTCATGCCGCAAGTCTATCGAAATCTTCGAGGAGGATAATGCTGCCGACATCAAGCGCCACATCATTCAGAACAACATTTATGGTGTTGATATAGAGAAGGGAGCGGTAGATATCGCCCGTCTCCGTTTCTGGCTTGCTCTTATCATAGATGAAAAGGAGCCGATGCCATTGCCTAATCTCGACTTTAAGATTATGCAGGGCAACTCGTTGCTGGAGAGTTATAAAGGGGTGGACTTGGATGTTACTTCCAAGAAGTTGAAGACCGGCAAGGATACCAAGAAAACTCGTGGCGTTCTTTCTTTAGGTTTTGAGGAAACAGATGTACAGAAAGTCATCCAGGATTTAGTAAAATCATATTTTAGTATCACCGATCATACCTTGCGTGCTCAGCGTCGCCAGCAAATAGATAAGTATGTGAAGGATTACATCAAAGTTTGTGCAGAGGGAAATCATGAGGTGCAGGATGCCGTAGATGAATTGGAGATTCCAAATGACCAGTTCTTCCTTTGGCATACATACTTTGCGGATGTATTCGAGAAGGGTGGATTTGATATTGTGATTGGTAATCCGCCGTATTTCTTGTATCAGGCAGAGCATGCAGACGAAATTCCGTTAATGCGTAAGAATAAGGATCTTCAAATTGCTTTTGGTGGTAAACTGAATGCTTACAAATTATTCTTAGCTAAGGCAATAAATTCTATAGTACGGGAGGAAGGTTATGTTTCTTTTATCTTTCAAAATTCTTTCTTGGCAGACAAGCAGGCATTTACTCTCAGAAAGACTGTATTAGAGAATACTCAGATAAAAATGTTGGATTCATTTCCTGAGCGAGATAGTAAAAAGAAAAGGGTTTTTGAATCTGTTAAAATGAGTGTATGTATTCTTTTACTTCAAAAGACTAAGCCTGTACATAGTTTTGTTGTTAATTTTTGGGACGATAAATATAAGTCCTCTGGGTTAACTACAAAGTTCTTATTACAGGATATTGTAGGCTTAGACCCTGAAAGTTATACAATTCCAAGAATAGATGTATGTAATATCCCTTTGGCGGTAAAAGTGAAATCAATATACCCGAAACTTGATTTGCATTGTTTTGAGGGAGAGTTGAATATGACTGTTCATAAAAAGTATTTTTGTGAAGATGTACGTTTACCTATGGTCTTAAAAGGAGCATCGGTTCAGCGTTACTATTGGACAACTAATATGAGTCAAGGACAAGTAGAATATTTGAGAGTTTCTGAATTTGAAAAGGCTTTCCCTAATTCTGAAAAGATACATCATCATCAGTATGAACGTATTGCGATGCAGGGCATGACAGGTGCAAATGATAAAGTGCGAATTGTTGCTTGTATTATACCAAAGAATATATACTTAGCAAATTCGTGTAATTATTTGTTGCCGTTAGTAAATTTTGAAATTAAAGCTCAATTAGCTTTACTTAATTCAAAGTTGATGAATTGGTATTTTAAATGCTTCAGCACAAATAGTAATGTTAATGGATATGAAGTTGATGGTTTACCATTCTTGAAGTTAGAAAAGGTTCAACAAGATAAGTTGGCTTCATTAGTTAATGACTTGATGAATAAGAATATAAACAAGGATACTTCCGCTTTGGAGAATCAAATCGACTTCCTCGTCTATCACCTCTATGGCTTAACCTATGATGAAGTGTTGATAGTTGACCCAGAGACTCCAATCTCTCGTGAGGAGTATGAGGCATATAATATAGAACAATAAAAGAAAATGAGATATGAGTAAAATAGACGGTTTTTATCAGCTTAGAGAAATGTTTAGCGGCGAAGTTGACGAAGAACTATGGAAGGTTAAGGAGGAGACGCTTTTGCAAGATGAGCTGGCAACTGCCATCAGAGAATCTATGGCTCAAGTGCTCTCAGAAGTTCGTAGTCCTATCAGAGTAACTATTGATTATGAACCTAAAGGTGATATCGCTGTGAAGGTGTCCCTAAAAGATACTGCTGATACATCTGAGGTTATAGAAACTCCAGCTTTTGTCGGTGAGCAACCTGCTGCTCTATCGGCAAGTAAGCCCTTTAGCCAGCGTTCCGAAAGTATTGGCTTTACTGTGAAGTTTCCGGATGGTACGGTAGTTCAGCGTAAAAATGCCAAGGAGACTATGATTGCTACATTAAAAGTGATAGGCCTGCATAAAGCAGCTGCTTTCCGTGGTAGAACGTTTAAAGGTTTTCCATTGGTGGGGCGTAATCGTAGAACTGATGTAGATTTCAGGTGTCAGGAATTGGTAGATGGTTGGTATATTTACATCAACATGTCGAATGATACGAAAATCGAAATGCTTCGTCAGATATCTGATGAGATGAGATTAGGCTTGGTTATCAAGGATGAAACAGGTAGTGATGTTACGTTTTCTGCCGATAGTTCATCACGTTCTGGTAATAAACAACCAGGCAAACGAACCTTGTATAAACTGAATGGTGATGGTCCGTACAGTAAGCGAGAACTGGTTCTGTTGGCAGTTACACAATATGTGATGGAGCATGCCGATTTGAACTATGACCAACTGGAGCGGGTTTTCCCAAAGAACTTGCAGGGGAGTTATGGGGTTATTCGTCCAATGAGTTGGATAGAAGAAAAGGCAAGTGTCGGTTTTGATCACAACAACCGTTATTATACAGATTCAAAAGACATCCTTACTTCTGCCGATGGTATCAAGTTTGCCGTCTGCAAAGAGTGGGGTGATAATTTTAGTAATTTCGCACATCAAGTAGAAAATCTTGGATGGGAAATAAGTGAAGGATAAAAAGAAATTCGGGATGCTTTCGTTTTGGAGGCATCCCGAATTGTTATATAAAGCTTTAGCCCTTTGCTGATATTGAGAAAAATTGAGGGGATTGCAAATCCCCCGGCTTTAATAGGTCGAACCTTTTTTAACGCCGGATTGCAAATCCGTCGGAACGCCTAACGGAATACTTTCAGTTGATTTACAGGGTGTTAAGTTTAGTGACCACCTGCAAAAAATTAGAAAGAATCTTTATCCTCGAAGTGCATTATAAGTTAAATTCCATTCTTTGTCAAGAACAGCGATTTCAGCTTGTAGCTTTTCTCTATTAGCTTTGCGCTGTTCAGGAGTTAAACTCTCTACACGCTTCATTTCTTCAACAAAGCGTTCGGCGTCTTTGCCATATAATATTGGCGTTTCTCTAATTGGTCTTGCCATAATTTTATCCTCCTATTAATTATATTGTTATTTATGTCGCTGCAAAAATAGTGCAAGGAATACGGGAGAAAAATTACGGAAAAAGCTTATTCAGTTTATTCTTGCAGTTCTTTCTAAAATCTTCTATACTGATAGAACGTTTCCAATCTTTTAGCCACGGGTCTTGTGCCGTTAGTTCTTTTTCAAAGTCATCTGCATTTGACCATGTTCGTTCTTCATTTAGTTTATTGAAAAACTCTTCTTCATTATAGCTAACACCTGTTCTTTCATACTCCGCTTCAATGGCTTCAATCCTAGCCACGGCTTCTTCTTCATTGGCCGGATGCCAGCCAACTGGAATCGGCTGCTCTTCTTGTAATGTATATCTTTTCTCTTTCATAAGCTTTTTCCTTTATAGTTTTCTTTTGAATTGTCTAATCAGATATCTAGGGCTTCTTCTCATATCCCATAAATCTACGAAAATGACGAGGTCGTTGGCTTCGTCGTATCGATAGATAATCTTCCAATTCTCCTTGATAATCGCACTATGATAAGGGCGGTGGAATCGCTTAAGCAATGGCTCTCTGGGTGAAGAAAGAGGATGAAGCATCAGGCGATGCTTGATGTCTTTATATTCTTTATGGAATCGCTTTACTGTGGTTTTGCCGAATTCAACTAATCCATAGTCGATAACAGTCTTTAATTCCTTTTTGAAATAAAGTGTTAATCTTATGCTAGCCATGGATATTGTGCAATTAGTTCTCTTTCAAAATCTTCTGCATCAATATATTGCCCATTCTCATACTCCGCCTCAATAGCTTCAATCCTAGCCACGGCTTCTTCTTCATTAGCCGGATGCCAGCCAACAGGAATCTTATTCCAGTCAATATCTTCTTCTGCACATTCATCCTCGGGAAGTGCTATGGCGGCATTTCCGTGATAGGCTGGTGCTGGCTCTGCTGCGAAAGCTGCATCTTTCTGTTCTTCTGGCAATTTATATCTTTTCTCTTTCATAAGCTTGCGTATTTTATCTGCTGCAAAAATACGATTATTATCTGAATCATGCAAGAAAAATGGGAGAAATGTTTTATAAAGTATCTTATAATCAAGGTTTTTGCTCTTTGTTGGGCTTTGGGAAGGTTCTGAAAAAAAAGTCACAATACCTAGCTGATAGAGCTGGGTATTGTGACTTTGCTTTTTGTTATATGTGATTATTCGATACTCTCTTCTATCGATTTCAATACGTAGTCGAGAATCTCATCGGTGTGGCAGAGGGAGATGAAATTGCCCATAGGCACGCGGTTTGACTTCAACTGACCTGCCTGAATCTCGCCCGCCTTGCACTTTCAATACCTTGAAGGAATTGAGGTGAATCTTAGTGGTGTTTCAAATCACACGCAGCCTGCTCATAGTCGATGAGATGATCGATGGTAGGGTGGTCGCCGCAGATTTCGCAGGATGCACGCTTCTTTACCTTGATGGTGCGGAAGTTCATCGTCTTGGCATCGAAGGTGAGCAATCGGTCGGTGAGCAAATCGCCTACACCGAGTAAGTACTTCAAAGCCTCTGCTGCCTGAATGGTTCCGAGCATACCAGCGATGGCACCAAGGACTCCTGCCTGGCTACTGGTAGGAACAGCGCCTGCTGGAGGTGGCTCCTTGAAGAAACAACGGTAACAAGCCGTTCCTGGAAGATGGGTGAAGGTCTGCCCCTGGAATCTCAGGATGCCGCCATGCGAGAATGCTTTGCCCAGTCGCACACAGGCATCATTGATGAGGAACTTCACCGGGAAGTTGTCGGTGCAATCAATGACGAAATCCCATGGCTTGATGATTTCCTCGGCATTGTCTGAGGCGAGGAAGGTATGGTAGGTTGTTACCTCCACATCAGGATTGATGGCAATCATCTTCTCCTTGGCGCTTTCCACCTTAGGGGTGTTCAAGTCCTTGGTCTGGTGGATGACCTGTCGTTGCAGGTTGCTGAGGTCAACCACATCGGCATCCACGATACCGATATGTCCCACGCCAGCCGCAGCGAGGTAGAGGGCAACTGGGGAACCCAATCCTCCGGCACCAATGATGAGCACCTTGGCATTGAGGAGCTTTTCCTGCCCCTCGAGGCCTACATCCTGAAGGAGGATGTGGCGGCTGTATCTTTCTATCTGTTCTTCTGTTAAATCTATCATTTTATTGTACTTTATGTCTTTTTTTTGTAAAAAATTACTTTGTATAGCAGTTTATGCTCATACAGCAGTATAGAAAAAGGTCGCAAACAATTAACAGCTTGCGACCTTTGATATTCTTTATAAATTCCCGAATTATAAATTCCCGAATCAGGAAGTATAATTCTCGAATTCTCAAATTCTTGATTTACTCGATAACTACGAGTGCATCCTCTTCGAGTACAGCCTGACCAGGCTTTACGCAGATAGCTGTAACCTTGCCATCCTTCTCAGCCTCGATGTTGTTCTGCATCTTCATAGCCTCGAGAACGACAACAGTGTTACCTGCCTTCACCTCCTGACCAACTGCTACCTCGATGCTGGTGATAGTACCAGGGAGAGGAGCCTTCACAGCGTTGGCTGTATTAACGTTGGCAGCTGGAGTAGCCTCAGCATCATCAGATGCAGCTGCTGGCTGACCGAGCACTACCTTCTTCTTCTCTGGCTCAGCCTCCTGTTCCATCTCAACCTTGTAAGCTTCGCCATTCACGTTCACGCTTGCGATGTTGCCCTCAACAGCGTCAATCTGAACCTTGTATTCTTTTCCGTCAATTGTATATTTAAACTCTTTCATTTCTATATCTTTATGGTTTAGCTGTTAAACTCAAGAACTTGGCGTTCCACATCGTCTGACGTGGCTTGATTGTGATGATGCCAGGCTCCTTGTCGTGTACGTTATTGCCCTGGTACTCATAGAGTGCCATGGCAATCGCAGCATAAATATTCTTATCCATTTTCTGAATCTCCAATTATTAATTATAAATTATAAATTCTTAATTGAAAATTACATTGGCATACAGCCATGCTTCTTAGCTGGCAAGCTCTGACGCTTGGTTGCGAGCTGAGCCAAACCACGGCAGATGCGGAAACGGGTGTTGCGTGGCTCGATGACGTCATCGATGTAACCATACTGAGCTGCCTGATATGGATTAGCGAACTTGTCAGTATACTCCTGCTCCTTCTCAGCCAGGAATGCCTTTACATCCTCGCCAGCTTCCTTCTTAGCCTTAGCTTCCTTACCACAGAGAACGGCAACGGCACCGCTGGCACCCATTACGGCAATCTCTGAAGATGGCCAAGCGAAGTTCAGGTCGGCACGCAACTGCTTGCAACCCATCACGATGTGGCTACCACCATAGCTCTTACGCAATGTGATAGTAATCTTTGGCACGGTAGCCTCGCCGTAAGCGTAGAGCAACTGTGCACCGTGGAGGATGACAGCGTTGTACTCCTGACCTGTACCTGGCAAGAATCCTGGTACGTCTACGAGAGATACGATAGGAATATTGAAGGCATCGCAGAAACGGACGAAGCGGGCAGCCTTGCGGCTAGCGTTTACATCGAGTACACCTGCGTAAGCTGCTGGCTGGTTGGCTACGATACCAACGCTCTGACCATTGAAGCGGGCGAAACCTGTAATGATGTTCTTGGCGAACTTAGGCTGAACCTCGAAGAACTCTCCGTTATCGGTTACAGCACCAATCACCTTATACATATCGTATGCCTGGTTTGGATCGTCTGGGATAATCTCGTTCAGAGTATCGTCCATACGGTCGATTGGGTCTGTGCACTCAACGCGTGGAGCCTCTTCTGTATTGTTGCTAGGGATGAAAGAGAGCAGGCTCTTGATCATCTCGATAGCCTCTTCCTCAGTCTTTGCAGCGAAGTGGGTTACACCACTCTTGGTTGCATGTACAGATGCACCACCGAGGTGCTCTGCATCGATATCCTCACCAGTTACGGTCTTGACAACCTTAGGACCGGTCAGGAACATATAAGAAGTCTGCTCCTTCATGATGATGAAGTCGGTCAGAGCTGGAGAGTAAACGGCACCACCTGCGCAAGGGCCCATGATGGCAGAGATCTGTGGGATGACACCAGAAGCGAGGATGTTGCGCTCGAAGATCTCACCGTAACCAGCGAGGGCGCAGATACCTTCCTGAATACGGGCACCACCTGAGTCGTTCATGCAGATAACAGGTGCTCCCATAGTCATAGCCATATCCATTACCTTGCAGATCTTCTGTGCCATAGTCTCAGAGAGTGAACCACCATTTACGGTGAAGTCCTGAGCATATACGTAAACCAGACGGCCGGCTATAGTAGCGCTACCGGCTACCACACCATCACCGAGGTACTGCTTCTTCTCCATGCCGAAGTTAGTGCAACGATGCAACTTGAACATATCGTACTCCTCGAAACTGCCGGCATCTACCAACATTTCGATACGCTCGCGAGCGGTATATTTGCCACGTGCATGCTGCTTCTCGATGGCCTTCTCGCCACCGCCAAGACGAGCCTGTTCGCGCTTAGCGATCAGCTCCTTAATCTTTTCTACTTGTTTGCTCATAATTGATTATTATGTATTATTTCTTTATTCTTTATAGAATGTATTTCTGAATAGATGGGGTGGGGAACGGGCCGTCACCACATAATTCGGGCGCAAAGATACGAAAAAAACCGCAGATAGCGAACTATCTACGGTTAAATATTTAGAATATTGTGAAAAATCTCCACTTTTGGGTTCTAAAATTCCAAGAGAACACGGGCATTGAGCTGGCGGCCTGTCAGATAATTAGGCACAGCATACTGCTGGTTGGTTACATCCGTTACCCAGTAGTAGCTGTTCACGTTGTCGATGCCGAAGAGGTTGAGGCAGTCTACGCCCAGCGTTACGTTCTTCAGGAAGGTCTTCTTCTCGTGACGGCTGTTGTCGAGCAGCTGATAGCTCATGCCGATGTCGGCACGGCGATAGGCGGTGGCACGAAAACTGTTGGTCTCCAACTCCTTGTGAGGGGCTGCGAAAGGCAAACCGTCGGCAAAGGCAAGCTTCAGCGACATGCGCCATTTCCTGCTGCCAGGGAAGTAGTCGGTGAAGAAGAGGTTCACCGCATAGCGCTGGTCGGTAGGCAGAGGGATGCTCTTGCCGTTGAGCTTCATCTTCGTATCCATCAGCGAGAGGCTGAGCCAGGAATCCGTACCTGGTACAAACTCGCCATAGAGCTTGAAATCAAGTCCGGCTGCATGACCGCTGCACTCGTTCTGACCGTAATATACCACCTTCACGTTACTGACGGAATAAGGTACGATGTTGCTCAATGCCTTGTAGTAAGCCTCGGCTGAGAACTTGAACCGCTGGTCGTTCATGCGGAAACGGTAGTCGTAACCGGCGATGAAATGGATGCTTCGCTGGCTCTTGATCTTCTCGTTGAGCGATGCTACGGTCACTCCGTTGACGGTTGTCGTATCTCTCAGCTCCTTGAAGAAAGGTGCCTGATAGTATAGTCCGGCTGCCAGGCGGAGCGTGGTGTTCTCGTGGTTTGCCGGAATGATGGCGAGAGAGATACGTGGACTCAGGATCGTCTCGCGGTTGAAGTTCCAGTGACTCATGCGCACACCATAGTTCAGCGTGTAATGCGTCTGTCCGTTTCCGGTGCTGTCGGCAATACCGCTTGAGAATCGGTAGGTGTCTTGTATGTAGGTCTCCATACGGTTGGCATTCAGCTCGTTACGGGCTTTCATGGAATAAATCATATAGAGGTCCTTTCCGGTGTGGGGAACGCTGTATCCGGCAGAATCGCGCATCTCGTATTCGATGGAATTCTCTTCGATATGTTCCCTTTTCAGGGTAACAGCCGCCTCCACGTTGTGCTTCTGTACCTTGTGGCGCAGCATCAGCTTGGCGCTCATCACGCGGGCAGAGAGGTAGTTGCGGGCATGCTCGAAATAGGTTCCCACGCCCAGGTTCTCTGATGTCTCTGTCTGGTCGAGCCAGTACTGTCCCTGAATGTCGTATTTCTCCTGTTCCTTGGTGTAGAAGGCACTTCCCAGGAGCGAGAGACTGGTGTTCCGGGTGATGTTCCGGGTGATGCCGAGGGTTCCGAAATAGGTGAGGAAGCGGTCTTTCTCATGTCCGTCGAAATATACTCTGAAACTCTTCACGTTCTCCATCGTTCCGAACGATGTCTCGCGGTCGGACGGTTCGAAGTTGTAATGATTGTCAGAGATATATCCTATGAAGTCTATCTTCCATTGCTTGTTGGGCTGATAGCTCAGATAGGTCTGATAGTCAAGATAATTCGGCTTGTATTCTCCCTTTGTCTCCAGCGAACCGAGGAGGTAGGAGGTGGTCTTGTATCTCACGCTGTTGAGCCATGACAGCTTCCGGGTTCCTATTCCGATATAGGCATCGGTACCCAGCAGGCTGGCTGCTAAGCTTCCTTCCACCACAGGCTTCTTGCCCTTGGCTTTCAGCGTCTTGTAGGTGATGTCGAGTGCAGAACTCATCTTGTCGCCGTATTTCGCTCCGTAGCCTCCGGTAGAGAAGCCAATCTTGTCTACCATGTAAGGATTGATGACGGAAAGGCCTTCCTGCTGACCGCTTCGGACGAGGAACGGACGGTATACTTCCACATTATTTATATATACGGAGTTCTCGTCGAAGGCACCGCCACGCACGTTGTACTGCGAGGAAAGTTCGCTGTGGGTGCTGACGCCAGCCTGCTGCTGGATGATGCCTTCCACGCCGTTGCCGTTGGCAGAAGGAGCCATCTTGATGTCCTTGATCTTGATTTCCTGCGTCTGGTCAGACTGTATCTTCTCGCCTGTCACGTTCACGTCGCCCAGCATCGTGGCATCGGTATGTAGCACCACCTGGAGGGTCTGCTTTCCTCTAGGCTTTCTCAGGATGCGCACCTTGGTCTTGTAGCCGATCATCGAGAATTTGACGGCTACGCTGTCGGCAGAATGCAGATGCATGCTGAATTCACCCTTGAGCGAAGTGAAAGCCACCTTTCCCTGACTTACGACGGAAACCGTGGCAAGTTCTACGGGGTTGTTGTCATCATCGGTGACTCTACCCTGCAGCGTGAATTCCTGTGCCATCATCTTCAGGGTGGCAATCAGGCATATTGTAATGATAAAAAATTTCTGTTTCATGTTGTATTTAACGAAGAAAGTTGATTTTTATTATAAAATACCTAATCTTTGGTATTTCTATATCGCATTTTTTTAGAACTTTTGCAGCCAAAATATAGCAAATACAAAATTAAAAGAGAGATTAATAGAAAATGAAGAAACAGACTCAGGCCATTCATGTGGCATACGAACGCAGAGACGCTTATGATTCGCTGAGCGTTCCGGTATATAATACGCTGGCTTACGAATTTGACAACGCAGCCATCATGTCGGATGCCTTTACTGACAAGATCAAGGCTCCGGACTATTCGCGTGTGGAGAATCCTACGGTTACCAACCTGGAACGCCGCATCGAGGCACTGACCGGGGCACAGCATGTTACAGCCTTCAATTCGGGTATGGCTGCTATCAGCAATACGTTGATGGCGCTTGCTGCACAGGGCAAGAACATCGTCAGTTCCAAGCATCTCTTCGGCAATACCTATGCCCTGCTGGTTGCCACCTTGCGCCGTTTCGGAGTGAAGGTCCGACTGCTCGATTTGACTAATATAGAAGAGGTACGCGAGGCAATTGATGAGGATACCTGCTGCGTGTTTCTGGAAATCATTACCAATCCGCAGCTGGAGGTGGCCGACCTGAAGGCGCTCTCTCTGGTGGCTCACGAGAAGAACGTACCCCTGGTGGCTGATACTACCATCATTCCTTTCACCCAGTTCTCGGCTAAGAATCTGGGCGTGGATATCGAGGTGGAATCCAGTTCCAAGTATATCAGTGGCGGTGCCACATCGCTTGGCGGTGTGGTTATCGATTACGGTACACCATATCATGGCGATTTTGCCAAGCGACTTTATGGTGAGATGCTTTTCAACTTTGGTGCCTACATGACTCCGCAGGTGGCTTATATGCAGACCATCGGACTGGAGACGCTCGATGCGCGTTATCGCGTGCAGAGCAGCAATGCGCTGGAGCTGGCAAGGAAGCTTCAGTCGCTCCCCCAGATCAAGCGCGTGAATTATGTGGGATTGGAGGATAATCCATTCCATGAGTTGGCAAAGAAGCAGTTTGGCAAGACTGCCGGAGCGATGATCTGCATCGATTTGGAGGACAAGGAGGCGTGTTTCAGTTTCCTGAACCATCTGAAGCTGATTCATCGTGCCACTAATCTCTTCGACAACCGTTCGCTTGCCATCTATCCTGCCAGCACCATCTTTGGCGGTTTCTCGGAGCGTATGCGTCAGAGCATGGATGTATTGGATACAACCGTAAGACTGAGCGTCGGTCTGGAGGATGTTGACGATCTGTTTGAGGACATCAAGCAGGCGTTGGAGTAAGTGAAGAGCAGAGAAAGTGAAGAGTGAAAAGTGAAGAACGAAGAATTCAATACCTCAGTTCGGGATAACGAGCTCTATCTAAAGGCTTTATAATGTTTTTATATAA